>Ga0074045_10003134_pt1 | contig 14972 bp, 6 predicted proteins | sample BogForMeECP23OM2_FD_94442 | JGI IMG/M metagenome (GOLD analysis project Ga0074045, IMG submission 94442) | Bog forest soil microbial communities from Calvert Island, British Columbia, Canada - Bog Forest MetaG ECP23OM2 | ecosystem: Environmental > Terrestrial > Soil > Wetlands ...
ACAGGGCCACATAGACCCGGATCAAGGCAACCTTGAGCCGCCGACCGGGCGCACAGATGCCGATGTAGCGGCGACCGGGCAAGTCCTCGGAGGGCGTACGTTGGAGAGCGAAGAAGTTATCCTGAGCTTCGAGCCCATTGGGCGGGAAGATGCTGACTCTCCGCAAGAACGTCGCATGGACTTGATCACTGGCCTTGCGAATTGTCGCCGTGGAGGCGATGACCTTGGGTCGAACGGTCCTGCCCTCAACTTCCCAGGAGCAGAGCTTGTCCACCGCAGTCTCGTAGAGCCCTACCAGCGTACCCAGGGGGCCGCTGATTAGATGCAACTCGTCCTGGATGATGAGGTCGGGCGGTCGCACCGGGGCATGGGGTCTCGTCTTGGCTGGGGAATGCTTGTCTTTCTTGGGGTGCGAGTCGGCGTCCTCGATTTCAGGGGATCGGAACCCGTGGCGGTCGCAGTAGCCCTCAACCTGGCCGAAGAGCATCTGGACCTTGCCGTTCCAGGGCATCTGGGCGAACTTGTCCACGGTGGCGATCAGCAAGGTTGGCAGTCGCCGGTAGATTTCCTCGTCCACGACCAGGACCGGGATGCCTTCGAGTGGAGAGTTCTTGGCATTGAAGGGGCAACGGCCCATCTCTTCGCCACAATATGTGACGGTGCGGCATCGCCCCCTCGTATAGCTCTCAACCTTGATGTGCTGCCCGGGGTTGATCTTGGCCCCGCACCAGGGGCAATACGTCAGTTGGGCCGGGGTGCCGCTGCCCCGTCCTTTGTATTTGCCACCGCGCTCCTCCTGGATTGCCTCGGCGGCGGCGTCGGTCGTATTCGGGGTCGTCTTCTGTCCCACCCAGAGGCCAATGCGGAACGGTTTCTTGCCCCATGTCTTCTCGTCGGACCGCCGGATCACTTCGCAGGCGCAGATCAGGGCGGTGGCCCGCTGGAACTGCTGGATGGTCAGAAGCCGCAGCGTATAGCGCATCAGCACCGCGATGCCGCACTCGCCAGAGCGACCGGCCACGGTCCCCTGGAGCCTCCGTAGCCCCATCGTGTAGGCCGACAGCCCAAGGTACGCCTCTGTCTTGCCTCCCCCTGTCGGGAACCACAGCAGATCGGCCATCGCCTCCGATTCGGACGTTCGGTCCTTGTGGTCGAGCCGGGTGATGCTCGGCAAATTGAGCAGGATAAAAGCCAACTGGAAGGGATACCGGGAGCGGTTCTCAGGGATGTCGATGGCGCGCTCGTCCACTGGCTCATCACGGCGTCGTCTGAGCGAGATGATCGTCTGGATGCGCTGCTTCCACATCGCCAGATTGGCGAATCGGAAGGCGTCTGCGGCTTTTCCGTCGTCGAGGATCAGTTTGAGCCCCTCCTCGATCCGCTGGAGCGTGACTTTGCACCGAGTCAAAGCCGCCTCGCCCGGCTTCTGATACAGGGCCATATCGGGCTTCCTGAGATCCGCCTGCCGGTCCTTGATCCAAGCGTCATAGGCCGTGATCAGCGGCCGGAGCTTGGACTCGATCTGGGACGTGCGTGTTTCGCCCAACTCCTTCATATCGAGCACCAGCCCGGACATTTTGGGCCAGTCAGCCGTGGTCGGTGGCGTTGTCTGGGGCACCTCGTGGGTGGGGACCACCCTGGTCGAGAGCCGAAACGCTTTGTCGCAGATACCATCCGGGCGTTCGGCGCGAATGCTCACGCCATGTCCGACGCCGAACTCGACGTGGTGGCGATAGAGCATCGCCATCTCCTGCTCCTCGGCGAAGGTCACAGGATCGCTCTTGCCAGGGTCTTTCTGTTGAGGGCGACTGTGAAAGATGGCTTCCTTACCGGGCGACTCTACGATCAGTTCGGGCTGGAAGACCCAGGCCGAGTCTCGCAGTTTCTTGGGCTCCTGCTGGCCGTTGACGAGGAAGAGGGTGACGCTCCAGAAGTCGTCCTGCTTGCGGACGAGGCCCTGAACTTGTACGTCTGGGAACTTCCCATCCGGGGTCCAGTTCAGCCTCCCGGCCTTCAGCGGGATCGCTTCGGAGACAGCCTCTCGCTGGGTTCGCTTCCAGACCAGCTTCTTGTCGCCGCTTGCAGCCGTCAGCCTCTGACTCCGATCCCGGTGGTAGTAACCCCAGCGGGCCGTGATCTGGAGGGCCTCCGCTTCAAGGCCGACGCAGAAGGTCATCCCGAACGACGACGGGAACATCGTCTTCGTTGTCGGGGACGACGATTCGGTGGCCCCGTCCTCGACCGATCCGCTGCCCCCCTGGGAAAGCTCGTCGAACTGCTCGGGTGAGAGTTCCTGCCGCTTGGGGGCAAGCATCCCGACAAGGTAGCGGTCCCGAACGCTCTGCTCGTCGATCTCCTCCTCAGGGCCCCCGACTGGGCCGAGAAGATCGTTCAGGACCATCCGTTCGAGTTCTTCTCGGATCTTTGTAGGCGACGGGATGCTTTGAAGCAGGCTTGTCATCTTGGAGCTCGTGATTTCCTGGTGTAGGCTTGATCGGGTCGATTCGGCTCCTCGGGATACTTGCGGACGAGAAGTCCTTCCTCGACCAGAGGGCTAAGGAACCTGCTCCGCAGACTGTTCGGGTTGCGGCTCATCAACTCGGACAAGTCGGTTGCCGTCAAGAAGCGACCCTCGCAAAGTTGCAGAATAATCTGGCGAGAGACATCCGGCTGAAGTCGTCCGCCCTTGAACGCCGGGGCAGCAATGGCTTTCAATCGTGCAAACTCCTCGGCTGGCAGCTCATCGAGCTTATGTGAGGAGTCGATTGGACTCTTGTGTGAGGAGTCCCCCTTATGTGAGGAGTCCTCGGGCTTATGTGATGAGCCGGTGGCCTCTTGTTCAGTTCGAGAAGGGAGCCGGTAGGTCGTCCACCTCTTGTGGCCTTCCGCCTGGAGAAAGCCCCGTGCGACCAGTCCTTGGAGAACCTTGGTGACGTCAGCAGGGTGAACGTCCGACATCTCCCGGAGTCGCTGGTTCGTAACCCCTCCTTCGAGATCCGCAGAGACGAGGGCCTGAAGCTCAAGTCCCTTGAGACGATCGAAACGAACTCCAAAATGGGACCGCAGCCGTTGCAGCGATTCGGGAGGAAGCAGGCTGATCATGGGTAAAGTCAGTTTGACCCGATCCGGCTGCATCGTCTGTTGGATCATGGGGGATCGCCAGTGCTGAGACTTCCAGCCTTGCCGGATCTTGTCGATGCCCGATCCCGCTTTCTCACCCCCTCCGATCATCAGGAACATCGTCTGTAACGACTTGTTCCGGCATTCGCTGATGCCGCCCGTCAGGATCTGGTCGAGTGATAGCAAAAGCGAGCCCGGATTCGATAGCTCGAACCGATCTCGGTACTTCTCGATGACAATGCCTCCCTGACCTCGATAATCGGCGTGGATCAGGGCATTGACCAACGCCTCACGAATCGCTTCGTGAACGATCGTGTCGTCCTTGCGAAAGAGATTGGGTTCGAGTCGGAACGGGATCTTGAGATCGGCTGTGAGCCGCTGGATTACACGCTGGTAAAACTGAAAGAGGTTGGCCGTCCAGCGTCCGTCAATCGTCAATCGATCTGTCCAGCGAACGGTTGGTTCGTCCGAAAGCTTCTCCCGAAAATCGATGTTGAACTCCGGGATCGCCGCTGGGTCACGGATAGCCTCGTCGTTGCCAAACATGAGCAGTCCCGCAACCGTGAGACCTTCTTCCCCAGTGAGTCGATCTCTCCGCCAGCCGCCTAGTTTCTCCATGAACGCCTTCGTGTCTTTGACAAGCCAAGGATGATCAGGAGAGCGGGCGGCGAAGCGCTGGCGGTACTGTTTCACGCTCGCTTTATCCAGATCTCCGAGGGAGAAATGATCCAGTATGTGTGAATCGGCGGGTTCTTCGGCCTGATCGGCGAGCATGCGGCCCACTTCATCGGCCGAGCAGTGATAGTCGCCTTCGTAGTTTCTTCGGTACGTTCCCGTGATCGGGTTCTGGCCGGTGTACACAGGCCGCTGGCGCCGGTTAGCTCTCGGGACCTTGATGACCAATACACTTTTGTCTTCCACGACGATCTCTTTGACGTTCTCATCGCTCAGCAGGTTGAGGCTGATTTTCCCCTTGTTATTGACGAGATCCCAGAAATTCTTCTTGATCTTCGGCACATCGCTCAAACCACTCACGGTGCAGTCTTTCTCAACGCCCAGGACAATGCAGCCGCCGTCTGAGTTCGCCAGGGCACTATAGGTCTCCCAAAGACTGCCCGGGATCCCTCCCTTGGCCGACTTGAACTCCCAGTCCTTTTCTTCACCTATCTTGAGGGCGGTGAGAAGCTGCTCTTCTGTCACTGTTCCCTCCAGATCACATCTCCCTCATATCCCAAGATCCCTTGCTGAATCGCTCGGGTGATGGCTTTGCGGATGGGCTCACGGATACTGTCGGTAAGACGGACGAAGCCGAGGTGGCGGGCGAGGGCTGGGATGACTTCCTCACGATCGTATGTCGTGCCTCTCCGCATGACGGAGCGGAAGACTTCCACGAGTTCGTCGGGCTCGTAGTCGGCCATGCTGACGGTTCCGCCGTGAACGAGGTTTGGACCGTCTGTTTCGATGATCCGGCGGCGGATGGCGGCTCGGAGGTGGCCGCGAAGAGACTCGTCGATCTTGGGGCCGAAGCGCTGGTAGCCGAGGACGAGGGAGACCTCCTTGAGAAGCTCGTCTCGGTCGAGCCAGCCCTTGCCACGAGCGGCTTGACGGAACGCAGCCATGATGTCGTCGGTGTCGATCTCGTCGATGGGCGTCGGGCGGGCAGGCGACTCGGGTATGGGGGTTGGTTGAACCTGGCGGTCGGCTCGGGTTGCTTTGGGCGAGGTGCCTTTTCGGGTGGGCGTCGGCTCTTCGTCTGTGTCGACCGGAGTGTCGGGGTCGTCTTCATCGTCGCCAAACTTGAGGCTCGGCGTGCTCATGGACGCCTTGGACTTTCGACACCGGCCACTCGCTGCGGGTATCGCCTTGCCCTTCTTGTCGTGGAGGCCCTGCTTGACTTCCTCGGCGTACCGTTCGTGGTTGAGCTTTAGGAGGCGGGAGAGGACTTCCCTGCGGGCCGACTCGCTGATCGTGAACCGGTTGCCCTGCTTGGTCTCGTGGAAGCCGTGGCCGAGGTCGAGATCAGGCCAGCCGTAGGCGGCGGCGACTGCTTGGTCCATCTCGACGTGGAGGTCTCGAAGTCGCTGGATGTCGCTGGCGGATTCTTCGGGAGCATGTAGTCGGTTGTAAGTTGAAGTAACCCCTTCTTGCCGTGAGAGCATCACATTTTGTCGACTTTGGTAGTGAGCTTCACCGACCCTCCCGAGACCCTGCATTCGAGCAGGAAACGGAAAGGTCTCAAGACAATCTGACGGTGTGTACTGAGGCCGATTCTCCAATTTGTTTCCGTATTCCAGAGCCCATTTCCAATGAATCTCGCTTTGGAGAAGGCAATACTCCGACCATGCTTTGAATATAAGTACAACAGTCATATGACTTGCAACGATCCCTGAGCCGATGAAGACCAAAGTATGATGTTTGCTCGTGAGCGGGTGAATCAGGAATCGCTCCATCCCAGCGATTGCTTGGTATAGTGCGGGTGTGTGACGGCCATATCGCCACCAGTGCTTTGCTCGATCTCGATCGGTTGGATTTTTGTTCTTCGAGATCCGCTCTGGCTTCACCTTCTCCTCGACGATCGCGAGGCAATCGGGGTAATCAGCCGCCACTGGTCCCTCGTAGTGATCAGGGGACGAGTCCCGATCAAGTGGCCAGTTGGAGAAGTTGATGACCCACCGGCTTGGTGATTGATCGGGGCGGCTGTTCAGATCCTCGCCGTTCAAGTAAGGAAACAGTACGTCCCTATTGCGGTGGCACCTCTCAATGAGGTGCATCGCTTCATCGGGCTTCAAGACGAAACCCATGCCCAATACGTTCGATCCTTGAAAGGACTTCCCTGCGTTTGCGGCGAGGCGGTGAGGTGGGCCACTGACAGTACCCGTCTCGGTGAGGAAAGGCGTGATGCCCGGGACAGACTTCTCGTCGAGAAGGAACGGCGAGGTCCACTGCCCCCGGCGCAGCCAGACGTGGGCAACTTCGAGGCTCGCTGTGCCCGGCCAAGGTCGGCTGGGGACCGCTCTCGGTATAACGCAGTCGTTGGCCGTCAGTTGGTCGAGTCCGACCTCTCGGGTGTCACCTTGGGCAATCGTGTTCGTCGCCAGGAAGCCGAATTGACCTCCCTTACGAAGCAACGAAGCCGCCCGAAGGAAGAAGTACGAACAGAGGTCGGCGCTGCCTCTCTTCCCTCGTGCCAGGTTCTCCACGAGGAAGTTCTGATAGTCCACGCCGAGGTTGCCGGTGATCTTCTGGCCACCCATGAAGGGAGGATTGCAGACGAATGCATCGAACCCGCCCCTATCCAGCATCACTTCGGGGAACTCCAGGGGCCAGTGAAGGTTGGCTTTCCGTTCATGACTTTCTTAGCCGCTGCCCTGAAATCTTCGAGCGTCCCATTCTGGACATATTCACCCGCCTGAATCGCCATGCTGCTGTGAAGAGCTTCCTTCTCTCCTGCTGACGAGACCGGCTGAAACTCGACCGATATGAGTAGGTCGGCAGCAAAACGTAGCCGGGCCGTCCTCTCCTCGGCCTCGGCCAAGAGCCGCTCCTTCTCCCGCACATCTTCGACCGTGTTCGCAGGCAGAGCCTCGATTCTCTTGCGGAGCGTCACCGCCTCGTCCACGAGGCCCATGACCGGGCCGGCGAACAGGCTCCGGTCCGCGTGGTCTAGATCCAACTGGAAGTACTGGACCTGCCGGAAGTCCCGGATTCCGACCAGCGAATCGCCGCACCGGATGGCGTGATCGAGGAACGTGAACGGCTTGTACTTGGCCAGGGTCAACAGCCACAGCGACAGCTTGGCCATCTCGGCAGCGAGCGGGTTCTTATCCACGCCATACAGGCATCGCTGGGCCACGATGCGTCGGGCGTAAGTCAACCGCTCGTCCGTGTCCCTCGGGATCAATTGCTCGTTCGCCGCACCCGTCGAGGCCGAGCCTTCGGGTGTGATGCCGGGCACGCCAGGGTGCCGTTTCTCGGCATCTTCCCATGCCTCGACGAGCCTCTCGGACAGATAGCGATCAGCTTGGACCAGGAACGCGCCAGAGCCACACGCCATGTCGCAGACTTTGAGGTCCAGCAGGTCCTTGGCCGACCGTAGTTTCCACTCCTCCTTCGGCTTCCCCTCGGCGGGGCCAACGTAAACCAGTGGCTCCAGCGTGTACTGGACGATTGGCTCGGTCAGGCTACGTGGCGTGTAGTGCGTGCCACTGGATCGCCGGTCGGTACCCGCAGTCACATAGACCGAGCCCTTGCGAATCACCACGGGGCGGTCGAACGTGTCGTTCCGTACCAGTCCCGAGAAGGGCCGAACTTGCTTGAACAGAGCGTCATCATTGCCGCAGGCCGCCCTCAGCCGCTTGGCCTCGACGCCCTCCTTCGGGGTCGCCAGCGACTTGGACAGGGCACTCTCGCTTCGACCCGTCTGCTCCTTCATGAACTTGAGAAGTTCGGCCTCCCCCTTCGCCTGGAGCCCCTCCAATTCCGACAGGGCGACCTCGGGCTCGTCCCCTTTGGCAGCAGTGAGGCTGAGTACCGGCTCGGTGGCTCGCTTGGCGGTGTGGTCGAGCAGGCCTTCGTAGACGTGGCCGATCTGCTCGATGTCCAGCGCCCGGAAGCTCAGGCGGCGGGCCTCGCCGTGCAGCTCGAGGTACTGAAGGGATCGCAGGAGGTGGAGCACCGTGCGGTTGTCGATGAGCAGAGGAGTGGCGGGAGTGTCTTTCCAGGTCGCCCCGGGCTTGCGGCCTTCGAGGAACGAAAACTGGTCGGGGTCGAACAGGTTCCCGGCGTAGGGCATCAGCTTCATCCGCTCGTGCTGGACCCCGCCGAAGACTGCACGGAAGGTGGAGAGGAGCCGGACCCACGCATCGTGCCGCCGCTCCAGGATCTCCTCGCCTTGCTGGTCGGCCGTCTCCTGGAGCCGGGCCACGAGAGTTGAGACGGCGTAGTGTTCGTCGTAAAGCAAGTCTCCCAGCAGAAGCAGGTCCCGTTCCTCGGCCGAGAACAGGAACACGAGCCGCATCATGACCGTGACTGCAGCCCGGTAAAGTTCGGGCTCCGACACGCCCGCCAGGAGTTGCCGTTTCTCGTCCTGGTCGATCCGGTCGAGCGCCCGGATGATCTCCTCGACAGCCTCACGCACTTGATAGCCCAGCCGGTCGGTGACTTCCTGCTGGTGCGAGGCGCTGTCCTTGAGCATCTGCTCCAGCGTGTCGGCGTCCGCCGCCGAGAAGAACCGGCTCACCCCCAGCAGGCTGCGGAACGCCCTGAGCGTGAGCGGCTCCTCCAGCCAGAGGGTCGCATACCACGAGGCGAAGCCGGTCGTCTCACCCCGCGGCGCATCGACCAGCATCCAGTGCTCACCGTTGGTGACGAGACCCAGCCGCACGTCCGTGGCGTGCAGCAGCTCCATCATCCGGGTAGCTGGTGAAGCCTTCCAATGTCGGCCGGGGCTCGGCTTTTCGAGGTTCTGCTCCGGCGGATACACCTGGACCAAGAGCCGTGGTGCGTGAGGCGTGGTGCGTGTTGGGTTTTTCGCCCCACCCTCCACGCCCCACACTTCACGCTCCGAGGGGTTGCGGACGACCACATCGGGACGGAGCGTCTCGCCGTGCTCCGAGATCCTGGCCTTGAGCGTCTGGGGTATGTCCTGACCTTCCGCCAGCACCTCGTCAGGCAGCCCGAGCGTCTCCTTGAGCACGAAGCGGATCCACTCGCGATGGATCGCCGGTCGTGGCGAGTCGCTGTCCCGATCGTCCTCCCACTCGTCAAACGCCAGCCGCAACACCCGGACATGATCCGGGTCGTGGGCGTCAAGCCCCTGCGGGAACACCCGCTCCAGCTCCGGCACCGACAGGAACGGGCCGGAGACCTCGATCAGGGAGAGCCATTCGGCGTGGTGGCGAGAGGATGGCATGGCGTGAGCTAGGCGGCAACCGGCCGCGTTGGAACCCACCGCTCCGCGAGCGTTCGCACGTTTCTCGCGATCTCGCGGGCGTGTCGATCGTAAGTCTGGAGCCCGGCGACCTCATGGAGCATCGGACCTTCGGGATAGATCCGGTGCGCGCGTTCGAATGCTTCTCGAGCTTGGGAGACCCGGCCCGCTCGGAGGAGCACGAGGCCGCGGTTGAAATGAGACAAGGCCACGAGCGACTCCCCCACTTGTTCTCGGTCCGGGGATTGATCGAGCCGGCGACACCAGTCGAGGACTCGCCGAGCAGCCGGCTCGAACTGGTCTGCGGCCGCCTGCTCCGCTTGGGTCGAGAGGATGTTGATGCACGCCGATAAGACAAGGGCGGGCACATCAGGCGATCCGGCGACTGTTTCCGCCTCCGCGACCGCGGCGGGGAAGTCCTCGAGGCGCAGGAGATCGAGATGAACGAAGACGACCTCCGGGTCGTCGGGCCGGAAGCGTCGAGCGTCCTCGATCTCCAAGAGCGCCAGGCCCAGCTTATCCATCCGGCGCAGGGCGAGAGCACGCCGGAAGGCAAAAGTCCCCGGAGAGGCGTCTTTGATCTGCGGCGGCGAGACGTGCTCCAACTGGGTCAGGAGCTCGAGAATTCGTGGTTCTTCCTCGATTGAGGGAGGTTCCCCGTTCAGCAACGGGTTGAGCGCGGCGCTGACGCGGTTGAAGTCGTCGGCGCCTTCATCGTCCAGGTGCACGAGGGTATCCCAGTCGGGGACGCCGACCAGTCCGTAGCGATCGTCGATGGCCAGTTGCGCACCCACCAAGATCTCGCTGTCGCTGAGCCAGGCCCAGTCGCCGGGGCCAAGACCCATCCGCAGGATATCCTGCTGCGAGCAAGGGAGGGTCAACCGGACGTGTCCGGCCTCCGTCATCGCGTTGAAGTCAGCGGAGATCAGCCTCATGATCACCTCCTGGCAGCCGGGTTGCTGATCGGCTCGAAAAGTAGGGACAGCCGCTCAGCTTCGGCTTGGCTCCAGCCCTTCGGAACGACGACGGTGGCATGCCACCCCTGGCCGCTTGTCGAAGCGACATCGAAGCCCATGTCGCGGATTCGTGCCACGGTCGTGACACCGACAGTCATGTTCCGGCACGCCGACGCCAGTTGTTCCACAGTTAATCCCACCTCAGACTGAACCGAGAAGCCGTAGACGCCATCCGGATGGTCATCACACGCCGTGAAGAGCGGTCGGCCGCGAAACGGCGGCAACCCGCACCGCACCACGAAAGCGTCGTCTGGCAGCCGAGCGCCGCCCGCCCTCATCGCCCCTCCCTGGCTATTCGCTGAGGAACCACCGGATCACGGCCACCGAGAATCTCCTGTACTTTTAGCCATCATACCGCGCCCAGACCGCGAAATTGGGGCAATTTCCTTTGGCATGTTCATTTTCAGTGAGAGTCATTCGGTGTGATGGCAAGAGGAGGGCATCAGAGCGGCTGTCCCTTCAGGATTTTCTACGACTCGGTCACGGCAAAGGGCTGCTCAAAGCGACCGTGGCCAAACTGGTTGAGCCCAGACACTCTCCTGGTTCTCAGCGATCATTGGCCGGTAATTCCAGCGGTCGAGGTCTTTACTGAAGCCACGTGGGGCAGGCTTCTAGTCCCAACGCTCGATTCCCTGATCAATCCGCCAGCCGCAAGGATTGCCCCGACGAAGCATCTGTGCCATTTCCACGAAGTAACCCGATCCCGGTATCCCATCCGTTCCGTTGATCACAATCGAGGTAATTGGTGGAAGGCCGCCCTCGGAACACCGTCGCGAGATCTCTCCTAGAACTTGCCCGATATAACCACCGTGTTCCCCTATGGGCACTCGAGTATCCTGCTCGATGCGCCCTTAGGTGACCGTAGGTCGATTTGCACCAGGCAATACCCGCGTCGTTAGGTACTCGTAAACGGCTCTTACATCATCATCGAATGCCATCTTGTGTTCTCCTATATGACTACTGAGCTGAGAATATTTGTTTGTTATTGAGCCATCCGCTTGGGAACGAGAAGAGTCACCGCAACCGGAAACATCCGCGGCTGGGGGTCTGCAAACCGTGCCCGGATCGCTTCAGTCTCCTTCTCGATCTCGCCGGGGATCTCTTCCAACCGCCGTTCCAGAGCATCGACGTTTCGCTCGAACTGCTCCTGCTCGGCGGGGGCGAAGCCTGGGAGGTAGTTCTCCCGGTAGTACGGGTCGTCCAGTTGCCCCTGGATCGCCTGCCGCAGCTCGTTGAGGATCGCCGTGATGTCGGACACTTCCTTGTCGGCACGGTCGTGGAGCAGTTTCTTGAGGCCTTCCGCCCGATCGCTGGCGCGGGCATCCAAGGCTTGTTGAAGGGGCTCGGCAATGTACCGCCAGAGTCGAAGGAGTTTCTCTTTCACCAGTTCGGCTGGCTCCTCATCCGTCGCTGAAGCAAGAACGTCTTGCATCTCCTTGAGCGAGCCAAACCGAGAGAATCTCCCTTCCCGGATCGGGCCGCCCGCCGTGATGATCTCCTCGTGGAGTCGCTGGCTGTCTCCGCCGATCACAACCAGCCGGGCATGGGCAACCACGGCGAGGTGCCGGAGGGACGAGTCGGGAACGACACGGGCCGTCACCCGGTTCAGCCGCTTCTTCTGCCCCTCCTGCGACCAGACTTCAGCCCGCAGCAGCCGCAGGCTCATCTGGACAAGCCGGTGGTTCAGGTGGACCAGGACCACATCTTCCCGGCCCTTCGCCAGGGCGTGATCGAACACGAACGGGCGGGCCTCGCCCGTGAAGGGGTGCGCCAGCCCCTCGGCACAGAGCGCCCAGGCGTCCGACAGGACCGGCAGCCGGAACACCGGGCACTTCGACCGCTTGGGGTCGGGCCATAGGCCGGGCACCCTCGCCTCAACGAGCTTCGGCTGACCGGCGAGCTCCAGGGCCACCACGACCACCTTCTGGACGTTCTCGGGGTCGAGCCGCAGGTCGCGCTTCGTGTCGTTGAGCCGGTCCAGCAACTGCCGGATCTGCTTGGCGAGGTCCCGCTCGAACTTCAATAGCTTCCGGATCGGCTCGACCTCGGTTTCCGCCTTGCCGGTGTCCAGCCGGGAGCGCCGGCCCAGCATGGCCTCCTCGACCTGCTCGGCGATCACCGGACCCACTTTGCCAATGTCTTCCCGGATCGCCTCAACCTTGCGGACGGCCCGCATCAGGAACTCCAGGTCGGCTTCAAGATCGCCAACCTTGGTTTCCTCGCTACTCCGCTCCCGATCGTTGTAGCCTTTGCCGACGAAGTGGTGGATGAGCACCCGCTTCGATCGCTGGCCGTGCCGGTCGATGCGGCCGTTGCGCTGTTCGAGGCGGTTCGGGTTCCAGGGGATCTCGAAGTGGATCATCCGGGAGCAATGGTTCTGGAGGTCGATGCCTTCGGAGGCAGCGTCGGTGGCCAGCAGGATGCTGACGGGACTGTTCTTGGGGTCGGTCTGGAAGGCCGCCTTGATCCGCTCTCGGTCCTTCGAGTCCATGCCGCCGTACATCGTCATGAGGCGGTCGCCGCCCGTGAGGCCCTCAGAAGCCAGAACACCCTGGAGCCAGTTCTGGGTGTGCCGGTACTCGGTGAAGATGATGACCCGCTGGTTGCCCCGGGAACCGTTGGGACGGATGTGCTCGTTGAGCCAGACGATCAACCGCTTGGTCTTGGCGTCGAGCTGCGAGGATGCCTTGCCGGCCCAGGACTTCATCTCCTTGAGCAGTGTCCACTCCTCCGGGCTCGGCTCCTGGAAGAGCAGGCTTGCGGCGTCGAGTGCCTCGTGGGTCGCCTCGTCGGCCTCCTCATCCACCGAGTACTCTTCCTCCACCCGGTCGATCTGACGCTGGAGGATGCCACGAGTGGGCCTTGAGACACCCTTCCGTTTCCTGGCGGTGCGCAAGGAATTCTCGTGTTGCTCCAGGGTGCGGAAGAATGCGGCGGGGCTGGAGAAAAGCCGTTTCTTGAGGGTCATGAGCACGAAGTCGGTGGCGAACCGCTCGGCATGCTCCTGAGCCCTGGCCTGTCGCCTTGCGGTGTACTCTCTGAGGGCGGCATGGATTCGCTTCTCTTCGTGGGGGTAATCCACCTCCAGGGCCTCCAGCACCCGCTTGGGGAAGCGGTCCTGGCCGAAGTCGTCCTTGGGGAGTTCCGACTTGAGGCGCCGGACCATGACGGCATCCCGCTGCCGCATGAACTCTTTGGTATCGGTGGACATGCCTCGGGCGAACCGCTGGTTGTCGAGCAGTTCGAGCAGGGCAGTGAAGCTCTCGGAGTAGCCGTTGTGCGGGGTGGCCGTCAGGAAGAGCTTGTGCTCGAAGTGTGGCGCGAGCAAGCGGATGGCCTCGGTGCGAAGCGAGTCGATGGCATACTTTCCCCGACCTGCGGGGGCACAGTTGTGGGCCTCGTCCACGATCAGCACGTCGTAGCGGCGGGGATAGACGGATTGGCCCTCTGCGGGCAGTGTCTCACGGAAGAGCCGAAGGGGCCGCTCTCGCTTGAGAAAGTCGATCGATGTGATCAGCCGAGGGAAGTGACTCCATGGGTTGACGTGAATGCCCCGTTTGCGTCGCAGGTCACGCATCAGTTCGCTATCGACGATGCGGAAGTCGAGCCCGAACTTGTCCCGCATCTGGTCCCGCCACTGGACCTGAAGCGAAGCCGGGCAGACGACGAGTACTCGGCGCGCACGGTGGCGGATGATGAGTTCGAGCGCGACGAGCCCCGACTCGATGGTCTTGCCCAGGCCCACGTCGTCGGCGACCAGGAGGTTGACCCGCGGCATCTGGATGGCCCGGACGACCGGATCGAGTTGATAGTCCTCGATGTCGATGCCCGAACGGAACGGCGCCTGGATGTTCCGCAGGTCGGCTGTCGAAGCAGCTCCCCATCGAACGGCATCGAGAAAGGCATCGAGCCGGTCAGGTGAATCGAAGCCGGTCGGTTCGGGCAAGGCCACCTTCTCGATGACCTTGGCCCCGGGCTCGATTTCCCAGACGACCCGGAGTTCTTCTCCGAGGGCGTCGTCTTCAACGGAAAGCAGTGAGACGAGATGCTGAGGCTTGGAAGCTGTCGGTTCCAGGAGACGCGGTGAGAGCTGACTCGCCTGGACTTCGTTGACTACCCAGCGCCGGGATCGAACGTTGACGAGCTGACCTGACTCCGGGGGCGACGTTGTGGCGATCGCCATGGTGGCTCTCCAACCAACGCCAACGGTGGTTGTTTGCTTGTTATCAGTTCTTCAACATACTCCCTTTTTTGGCACCAAACAAGGAGCGTCTGCCTCGCGAGCGCGTCACCCCGTCCTTTTGGCTATGTTTTGGAGAAGCGTGGAAAGCAGGGGCGGAAGGAGCTACCCGAGTTTCCTGCGTGCCGGAAAGCGGTTGGCGCTTTCCGGAGCGCTCAGGTGCTCGCTCACGAGGCCCGGCCACGTATCGGGCGTTCGCGACAGTAGAGGCAGACCGGCGTTACGCAACGGCGTGATCACCATCGGCCATGCGTCCGGCTCCTTTTTGCGGAGTATTTCCTTCACGTAATGTAACGAGCGGAGCCGAGAGTTCGGTTTTTCCGAATAATCTCATTGCCCGGACAAGGGTTTGTGGCCGAAGCATTGCGTGACATTGTCGTAAACTATGTCTGTCGGGATCGTGCCGACCATCTTTGGCAATTCGGTATGAGAAGCAAGCCCGCGTGTCGCCCACGCCGAACGGCGGTGCGCGGGTGTATGCTCTGTTTCCCTGGGTGCCGGAGAGCGGCTGGCCCCTGCCGCTCTCAAAGCCGATTGGATGGCAAATAGATAAGGCTTTTCGCATCGCGACGCCGATGCGAAAAGCCTCTTGGACGAAGCGGTTCGCCGCGGGATGGGGGGAGCGGCTGCGTGCGAGGGGCGATAGTGGGAGCGGTGAGGGCGGTTG
>Ga0074045_10003136_pt1 | contig 14953 bp, 12 predicted proteins | sample BogForMeECP23OM2_FD_94442 | JGI IMG/M metagenome (GOLD analysis project Ga0074045, IMG submission 94442) | Bog forest soil microbial communities from Calvert Island, British Columbia, Canada - Bog Forest MetaG ECP23OM2 | ecosystem: Environmental > Terrestrial > Soil > Wetlands ...
ACTCACGCTTGAAGACGGCCGCATTTACAAGAATGCGTTTGGGCTCGATCCGCTGGTGGTCAGCCAGACGCTGGAAGAAGTTTCGAAGTGCAAACGAGCGGGCGTGCTGATCAATACTTTCATGCTTGCGTCGGATTTTGGGCTGGTGCAGTTTGTGCAGAAGGTGACGGAGATGTGCCGGGGCAAGGCCTACTTCACGACGCCGTATACGCTGGGGCAGTATTTGCTGATGGACTACATGTCGCGAAAGACGAAGACGATTCACTAGCAGAGGTCGGATTACAGAAGTAATGCCTTGGGTGTCGCCCGGGCGCAGCTTCGGTGTAAGATCTTTGCAGAATCCTCCGTCCGGAGACGTTATGAAACGAATTGCTGCCTTCATTTTGCTGGTCGCCTTGAGTGTTGCTGGGGCGATACCGGCTCAAGGTCAACGCATCAGTGTTGCAGAAAATGAGCGCCAGTCCCGGAAAGAGATCAAGAAGCAGCAAAAGATGTTGAACAAGGCAAACAAGAAACAGCGAAAAACCATGAAGAAATACGAGAAGGCGCAGCGGAAGGCGGCCAAGAAGGCGAACCGCCGCTATAGGAAATAACCTTTCGCGCTTCCGTAACTATTCATCACAAAACCGCAGTGACGGCCCGCACATCCGCTTGATCCCTGACGCAGTAGTCTGAATCCACTCCCAGGACCTTTCCCGGTCCAGTTTCCTCCAGAAAGAGACTTGCTATGGGTGCGTCAAGGCGCGTGTTGGTCATTGTTATTGCCTGTCTATCGGTCTTTTTTTCGAACTTGGGCGCGGCGCAGCCATCGGATCGAGTGATTGCTGAGCGCGTTCTCGGTTCGCAATGGAGGCAGATGTCGCGACGGGCTGGGATGATATTCACCGGCACGGTGCTCAGCGTCGCGGCCCCAACTGCGGCCGTCGATCGGGTAGTTCCTGGGGCGACACCGGCGGTGCAGTTGAGTTTTCGCGTGGACGAGGCGATTGCCGGGGTCGATCGGGGACAGATTCTCACCATTCACGAGTGGGCGGGGGCGTGGTCCATGCACCGGCCGATGAGGAAGGGCCAGCGCATCTTGATCTTCTTATATCCACCGAGTCGTTTGGGCTTTACCAGCCCGGTGGGTGGATCGCTTGGCCAAGTTGCTCTCGACTCGAGCGGGAAGAGCGCATCGTCCGCGCAGCCGCGTTTTGCTAAAGCGAGCGTAAGTCAACTGGAGCGGGCCATCCGCAGCGTCAGAAGTGAAGAGGAGTGAACCATGCGCCGACGAATGCTGGTGATTGCCGCGTTTGTCATCTGGGGTGCTGTTGCCAGCCGCGCTGGAGGACCGGCCTTTGTCGCGGGGTCAGGGTATGCTGCCGGGGTTGAAGGACAAGCCCTGGTCTGGGCGAACGGGTCGGTGCAGTACTTCACCGACCAGGGGAACCTGAGCCCCATCTTGACCGGAGCGCAGGCCGATACTCTGGTTGCCAACGCTTTCAGTACGTGGACCGGCATTTCTGGGGTTCGGCTCATATCATCGCAGGGAGGTCATCTTGCCGAGGACGTAAACGGCAGCAGTATCGGCGTCGACGGTAGCGGAACGATCACCGCCCCCGCGGACATTACATCTTCCGCGACCGGCACGCCCGTCGGGATTGTTTATGACTATGACGGAACAGTCACGGATGCGCTGCTGGGCCAGGGCGCTGGAAGCCTGGCTGACTGCTTTACCAACGCTGTCTATGGAGGGCCCGACAACTTCTCCACGGGTGGGAACATTGCGCATGCGTTGGTGGTGATCAACGGAGTTTGCGCGGCTACCAGTGCGAAGTTGCCCGACGTGCAATACCGGTTGGTGCGTGTTCTGGGACGCATTCTGGGTTTGGGATGGTCGCAGGCGAACGTGAACGTGTTGACGCGGGTGCCAGTTCCAACCAGCGCCGATTTTGCGGGATTTCCGGTGATGCACTTTATCGACCCGGAGAACTGCGTGCCCATCAGCGCCTGCTATGCCAACGCGGCGGTCCCGAAAATGGACGACACGGACGCACTGGCGCGCCTTTATCCGGTCAGCGGGAACCCGCCACCGGCGGGCAGAGTCTATGGCAGCGTGTATTTCACCGATGCATCCGGAAATGCGGTGCAGCCAATGCAGGGCGTCAATGTGGTCGCCCGATTGATCATCTCGGGCCAACCCTCGCGGCAATACGTTGTGACTTCCGTTTCTGGATTCGCATTTCACGGGAACGCGGGCAACATCGTTGATGGATACGTGGATGTAAACGGCCTTCGCTACGACCGGTGGGGAGGGAGCGACCCCTCGCTCGAAGGGTTCTTTGATCTTGGCCAACTGACGATTCCGGCCGGGCAAAATCTCGCCCAGTACCAGTTGAGCGTAGAAGCGCTCGACCCGGAGTGGTCGCCGGGCGTCGAATCGTATGCTCCCTCACAGGTGGCGCCCTCAGGGTCGTTCGCTCCAGTGGCGGTCACGGTGACGAGCGGGTCGAATGCGGAGCGAGACATCCTGATGTTGCAGGACGAAATCGCGCAAACGCATCCCGGGATCGGATCGACTTACGCGATTCCTGCAGCGCTTCCGCAGGGCGGTGGATGGGGGTCGTGGATCTCGGGCTACGGCAGCACCGATTTCTTTGAATTCGCAGCGCAGGCGAACCGGACCGCCTCGATTGCGGTGACCGCTCTCGATGAAACCGGCGCGCCCACCGAAAGCAAACTATCGCCCGTAGTTGGGATCTGGGAATTGAGCGACCTGAGCGGCAACCCGGCACCGGCGTCGACACCCTCGGCATTCAACTCGAACACCTTTGGAATGACGCGGCTGGATGCGCAATTCAGCGTGTCGGAGATGTACCGAGTGGGGGTGGCCGATATCCGTGGCGACGGTCGTCCGGATTATTTCTACCGAGCCAGCATCCTTTATTCGGACACGGTTACGCCGCCGCGTCTGAGTCTGGCTGGCGGTGTGGCTGCCCTGCATGGCATCGGGTTCAAACCCGGATTGCAGGTCAGTGTCTCCGGCACCGCCGGCACCATTCTTTCGGCGTCGGCCAGCCAGATCGAGGTGTCGATGCCTTCCGTATTGCAGGACGGAACGGCTTCGATCCTGGTTGCGGATCCGGTGAGCGGCGCCTTTTCACAAATGACGGATGCGCTAAGCTATGGCGCTCTGACCACGGACCTGTTGCTGCTGTTGCAAGGCGCGGAGGCGGCAACGCCCGTGGGGTCCACAGCCGCCAATCCCATTCGCGTGCGGGCGGTTGCCGCTGATGGAGTCACGCCCGTGAGCGGGGCGACGATCGCCTGGAGCGCGACTAATGGCCTGCAGTTTTCAGTGTGCAGCGGAGCCTCTTCCTGTTCGGTGCTGAGCGATGAAGCGGGAGAATCTTTCAGCTGGGTGACTCCCATCGCGACTGGACAGAGCACGATCACGATTGCGCTGGCGCCGGCGTCATATTCGCCGCCGCAGTCGCAACGGGCTACGGTGGTGGGAAGTTCGTCCGCGCTCGATCTGGTTGCGGCCGCGCCGACGCGCTGGGTTGGGCAAGGCGCGACCCTTGCGGTGCCGCTCACGGTGGAAGCGTTGGACCTGGGTGTACCTAAGGCGAATGTCGCGATCAATTTTGCGCTCACGAAGGGCGCGGCTGCGCTTTCGGCGGGTAGTGCGACCACCAACGGCTCGGGAGTCGCTACCGTCACGGCACAACTCACGAATCAAAATGCGGATGTGCAGGTGAGTGCTTGTGTGGCTCCGAACAATTCGCCGTGCCAAACCTTTACTTTGTTCTCCACGCCGGCTTCGCTGTGGACGCTGGAGACGGTGAGTGGATCGCCGCAGGTTGTGGCGGCGGGGCAAGCGTTTCAGGCGCTGGTGATGCGCGTGACTGACGGCTCAAATGCTTCGAATCCAGTGATGGGAGTGAATGTCACTTCTCTGACCACACTGGCACGAGTTCCGGAAAACGGCATGCCAGTAATCCTCGGATCATCGCAGATGCAGGTCGTGAGCACGCAGGACGGGCTTGCATCCATGGTTCCCTCGGCCGGAAGCGTGGGGCCGTGCGATGTGTTCATCACGGTGAACGCAGGCTCCTCGACGGTGCAGGTTCAAATGGAGAACGTGGCTGCTATTGTTACTGGCCCAACGAACAACGGCGGAATTAAGGGCCGGCCTGTGCGGAGCGGTCCGCACTTTGGTTCGCAGCCGGACGCCGATTAAGGCCATTGATCGCTCATGCCGATGACTTGATCAGGGCATCTCCAGCCTGGCGATCCTGGAATTGAATATGACGCAAAAACGGGCTTTGGACTTGGACTCGGAGAAAACTTCGGCGAAGACCAAGCACGGCGCGGTCCCTGTGAATGGCTCCGCACGTACACTGGCGCTGGGCAAAGACTGCGCCTACAACGATGAGTTGCGCCGGTTGCAAATTGAGCTGGTTAAACTGCAGGAGTGGATCCGGCAGAAGGGGCTGAAGCTGGTGGCCCTCTTCGAGGGGCGGGACGCGGCAGGGAAAGGCGGCGCGATCAAGAGGATCACCGAGAGCCTGAATCCGCGCGTCTGCCGGGTGGTGGCGCTGGGCACTCCTACGGAGCGCGAGAAGACGCAGTGGTATTTCCAGCGCTATGTCACGCATTTGCCGGCGGCCGGGGAGATGGTCCTGTTCGACCGCAGTTGGTATAACCGGGCTGGCGTTGAACACGTGATGGGATTCTGCACCGAGAACGAGTATCTCGAATTTCTGCACGGTTGCCCGGAATTCGAGCGCATGCTGGTGCGTTCCGGCGTCATCCTGCTCAAGTACTGGTTCTCGGTGAGCGATGAAGAGCAGGAACGCCGCTTTCAGGACCGTATGAAAGACGCCACCAAACGCTGGAAGCTGAGCCCCATGGATCTGGAATCGAGATGCCACTGGGTGGAGTACTCGCGCGCCAAGGACGAAATGTTCGCGCACACCGACATCAAACAGGCTCCGTGGTACGTGGTGAACGCTGACAACAAGAAGTGTGCCCGGCTGAACGTGATTTCCCACCTGTTGTCGCAGATTGCTTACGAGGATTTGACGCCGGAGCCGCTTAAGCTTCCGCCGCTGGAGGGAGTCAAGTACGTTCGGCCGCCCCTGCACGAGCAGACTTTCGTGCCGGAAGTGTACAGGTAGAAGGCCCCTCTTGGGGCAGGCAATTCCCTCAGGGGCTAAAGCCCTCTCATCCCGCCCGGGTGCGCGGCCCCTTCGGCAGGCTCAGGGCAGGCTCTGAAGGGCCGCTCTTCCACGGTGAGGCACACGATCGTGACTTTTCCGCAGTCTGCAAAGGCGTGCCCTTCCCAAGACCCGCTCGAACCGAAGTTCTCGGGTCATGCCAGACGGGGCAAGCCCCGTCTCTACGCTAGATCGCTCTACGGCTTCTTCGTCCACCGATCGACCCAGTCGTTGACCGTCTTGTACCAAAGCTGAGCGTTCTGCGGCTTCAGCACCCAGTGGCCTTCGTCGGGGAAGTAGAGCATCTTCGAGGGCACGCCCAGTCGCTGGAGCGTGGTAAAGAGTTGGAAGCCTTCGCTCACGTCGAGCCGGTAGTCGAGTTGCCCGTGGACGACCAGCGTCGGCGTTTTGAAATTCGCCGCAAACAAATGCGGAGACCACTTCCGATACAACTCGCGGTTCGTCCAAGGTGTGCCCTTGAACTCCCATTCGTTGAACCACAGCTCCTCGGTCGTTCCCCAGTCCGACTCGTTGTTGAACGTGCCGTCGTGCGAGACGATGCACTTGAAGCGGTCGGTGTGGCCGAGCACCCAGTTGGCCATGTATCCGCCAAAGCTCGCGCCCAAAGCGCACTCGCGGTCTTTATCAATAAAAGCGTGATGCTGCTCAGCGTAGTCGAGCCCCTTCATCAGGTCCTCAAACGGAGCCCCGCCCCAATCGCCGTTGATCGAGTCAACGAACTTCTGCCCGTATCCAGTCGAGCCGTGGAAGTTGATCATGACCACCACGTATCCGTTGGCGGCAAAAAGTTCAGGATTCCAGCGATACGACCAGTCGTCTCCCCAAGCCCCCTGCGGCCCGCCGTGAATGAGAAACTTCACGGGATACTTCTTGCTGGCGTCAAAGTTCGGCGGCTTGACGAGGAAGCCTTCGACTTTGTCGCCCTTCGCGCCTTTGAACCGAAAGGGCTCGAGTGGAGACATGGCGGTTTCGGAGAGGACGGCATCGTTGAGGTGGGTGAGTCGATCCGGAGGGTGAGCCAGTTGCTCGGCCACGGTTCTTTCTGATCCGGCTCTGTAGAGTTCCGTTGGAAACGAGATCGACATGCGGGTGAAAACGAGGGTTTTCCCGTCTGGCGTCACCGCAAGATCATCGTTGTATCCGTCGCGAACAACTACATCAAAATTGAACCGCGCAGTCTCCTTGGGATTACCATCTACCGTGATGTTTGGATCATAGGGACGATCAATCGAAAACGATTCTACCGGCGCTTCGCCCTCCGACTCATGCACGAAGTAGATTCGCTTGGAATCCGGTGACCATGCGAAAGTCCCCACCCACGCATCGAGGGCTTGGGTCATTGGCGTAGACTTACCCGTCTTGCGGTCGTACAACATCAGGCGGAAGCGGTCGCTCTCGTATCCCGGACGCTGCTGGGCGCGGTAGGCGATGTACTTGCCATCAGGGGAATAGAGCGGAGTCGAATCGCTGGCGGGATTGTCGGCGGTGATGTTCTTCGTCTTGGCCAGCACGTCGGCAGGCGTGGCGTTCCCGGGCCAATTGACAGGAACGATCCAGAGATCGTTGTTGGTGGATGTGGCTTCGACCTTGTCGTGGTTCGAGGTGTAACAAATCTCCTGCCCGTCAGGCGAGAAAGCGTAGTCGTCCTGCCCGCCCAGCGAGAATGGAGGCGCGTCGTAGTCTCCCGGAGTTAGATCGCGGGCTGCGCCCGCTGGACAGCCGGGGGCGACTGTCCCTACACAGGCATCTACGGGAATCACTAAGATGTGGGTGCGCATGCCGCGCTTGTAGGCGTTCCAGTGACGATAGAGCAGGCGGTCGAAGATGATGGCCTTGACCTTCGACTCCTCGACTTCTTTCAGCTTCCTGGCATCGCACGCCTCGTCCGCGCACTCGGGATAGACATCGGAGGTGAATAGAATGTTCTTGCCATCCGGCGACCAGAGTTCGCCCCCGGCTTCGGTTGCGATCGAAGTCAGTTTGTGGACGCTGGTGACTGCACCGGCTGCGCCATCAAAGTCGGCAATCCAGATTTGCGAGCCGCCTTCTTTGGTCGAGAGGTAGGCGAAGCGCTTGCCATCCGGAGCCCAGCGCGGGCGGTCGCCGTCCTGATCGGGGATTAGGATGCGCTCCCTTCGGGCGGGCGAGTCGCCCGCCCCCACGCTTGTTGCTCCACTATTCAGCGGGACGATCCAGATGTGCGGCGTCTTCTTATTTGCGGCCAAGTCCACATCGACCGCGCTGAAGAGCACCCACTTGCCGTCGGGCGACGGGACGGGCTCGCCTACGCGCTTCAGCTTCATCATGTCTTCGAAGGTGAAGGGATGCTTGGCTTCAGAGAAGGCGGGGAGAGAGAAGAGAAGAACTAGAAGAAATGCTAGACGGCGCATGCGTGCCTCCGTGGAACAAGAGAGTTTAGCACCGGCGAGGTTCGCGTAGGCCCGGACGCATTCGTCCGGGCAGGTGCGCTAAGCGTGCCTTTGCGGAGCTTCGCTCCGCTGGGGGCGGACGAATGCGTCCGCCCCTACGTGGGCACCTAGCTGCTTAGTTCTTCTAACATGGCGGTCATTTCTGATTGGGCGTGGGCGTTGCCGGTGCGGCTTGCTGAGGAGATGCCATCTACCAGCCAGCGCTTGGCCTCATCGACTCGGCTGGCGCTGGCTAGCGTTTGCGCGGCCATGAAGTAGGCGGGGGTGTAGTCAGGATTTTTCTCGATCAGCGTTTTATATTCCTTCAGCGCCTCGTCGATTTGCCCGGCCTTCGCGTACTCCATGGCTAGGCCGTAGCGGGCAAACGCATCTTCGGGATTTTCAGTCAGGATTTCGGTTAGCGCGGCTATGCGATCCATAAAAAGTTCTCAGTTCTCAGTCGTCAGTTCTCAGTAAAACCTCAGTTCTCAGTAAAACCATAGGCTACGAGCTCGCTAAAAGCTGCTTTCCATTCTTATCACGGACGGCGTTACAATGGCTGTTCTTTGAGGGAACAAGTTGGCCTGCCCTTTTTTTGTGCCGCTTGAAGTTGTTAACGACGGGTCGTGGCCGCATCCTTCGCGCCTGCCGCTGGGAGCGGGATGGACGGGGAACTGCCTGGCCTCGGGACAGGAACTGGCGGCATCCGACACCCACCTACGGGAATTCTGCAACCTTGGTTACGCTACTGCTTGCCCGCATCTTCCTCCGCGGCGGGATTGGGATGCGATTCGCTTTTCGGTTGCCCGAGCTGGCCGGGAGCAGGTTACTATCTGCTTTGTTTGCGAGTTAGACCACGCTCCCATCGAGCATGGGGAACTGACGTTTGATCTGGTAAACGAAGGTTGGTTCAACCTGCATCCGGACCCGCGCGTGCTCAGACTCGCGAACTGCTATCTGCAAGCCTATCGCTCGCGAATGACAGTTTATGAATGACGACGACAAAGCAAAGTTAATGCGGCCGCGGCCGGTGCGCGAATCGATTTCGGAAATGGCGGAAATCGTGCTGCCGAACGATGCCAATCCTTTGAACTCTCTGCTGGGCGGACGGCTGATGCACTGGATCGACCTGGCGGGCGCCATGGCTGCGCACCGGCATTCGCGCGCTTACGTGGTGACGGCTTCGATTGACCACCTGGATTTTCTGGTGCCGGTTCGGGTGGGAGATTTCGTAATCCTGCGCTCGTCGGTCAACCGCGCCTTCCACACCTCGATGGAAATAGGCGTGAAGGTCTGGGTGGAGTATTATCGCTCCGAAGAGACGCTTCATGTGAGTTCCGCCTATCTTACGTTTGTCGCCGTGGATGCTGCGGGGAATCGCATGGTGGTACCACCTGTTATCCCCGAGACCGAAGACGAGACGCGCCGCTACGAAGGCGCCGCGCGGCGGCGGGAGATACGCCGTAAGGAGTCGGCGCGCAGAATCGAGGGGAGGAGTTAAACGCGCAGCCCCTAAAGGGGCTTGATTTAGGGGAAGTTACGGTATCGCTGAAGCGATACCCTGATACGAACCCGGTATCGCTCAAGCGATACGCTGATATGCGCCCGGTATTGCTAGAGCGATACCTGATACGAACCCGAGTATCGCCCAGGCGATACCTGATATGAAGCGTCAGTACTTTATTTATTTGTTCTTAGCCGAGACCTTATAACCGAAACCTGAGGCTTTATTTATGGACAGCGCACTCTTGGTTCACCGCCTGCAGTTCGCATTCACCGCCACATTTCACTATCTCTTCCCGCAACTGACCATGGGACTTGCTCTGCTGATTGTCGTGCTCAAGACGATCGGCTGGCGGCGCAACGATCCCATGTATCACGAGGCGGCCCGCTTCTGGGGAAAGATCTTTGGCATCAACTTTGTGTTAGGGGTTGTAACCGGCATTCCCATGGAATTCCAGTTTGGCACCAACTGGTCAGTCTTTTCGCGATTCGCGGGAGGGGTCATAGGCCAGACGCTGGCCATGGAAGGCATGTTCGCCTTCTTCCTGGAATCGGCGTTTCTTGGACTGTTTCTTTACGGAGAGAAACGGCTGAGTCCGAAAGCGCACTGGCTGTCGTCGGTCGCCGTCTTTGTGGGGTCGTGGCTGTCGGGTTACTTCATCATCGCGACGGACGCTTTCATGCAGCATCCCGTCGGTTATTTCACAGCCGCGGATGGCAGCCTGCAACTGGCGAGCTTCTGGGATTTCGTGCTGAATCCGTGGGCGGGATGGCAATACGCGCATAACATGTGCGGAGCGGCGATCACCGGCGCGTTCATCATGACGGCGGTAGGTGCGTTCTATCTGCTCTCCGGCAAGTGGACCGCGTATGCGCGCATATTCGTCAAGGTGGGAGTGATTGCCGGATGCGTATTCTGCGTGCTGCAGATTTTTCCTACTGGCGACGGACAAGGCAAGATGGTCACCGACTTGCAACCTGTGACCCTGGCGGCGATGGAAGGACTATTTCAGGGCCAGACGGGCGCGCCCCTGGTGATCGTAGGCCAGCCTAACGATCAACAAGGTCGGATCGATAACCCGCTGGAAGTTCCGAAAATGTTGAGCATGCTGACTTACAGACGATGGAATGCCAATGTCCGCGGGCTCGACGCGTTCCCTAAGCCAGACTGGCCGGGAAACATTCCATTGCTCTATTACAGCTACCACATCATGGTTGGGCTAGGGACGATCTTCGTCGCCATCATGGTGATCGCGTTGTTGCTGCTATGGCGCGGCAGTCTGTTTAACGCCAGATGGATGCTGTGGATACTGATGCTGGCGGCGCCATTTCCATATATCGCCAATACTGCCGGATGGATGACCGCCGAACTCGGACGACAGCCCTGGCTGGTTTACGGATTGATGCGAACCGAGGCTGGCTACTCCAAGATGGTTTCGGCCGGTAATGGCATGTTTACGCTGCTGGGGTTCATGGGCATTTACGTGGTGCTGGGCATTCTGGGCCTGTTCCTGATCCGGCGGGAGATTGAACACGGACCGGTGACTGGGCCGGCGACGGAGGCAAAGTAGATATGGCTAGCCTTTGGTTCTGGGTTGTCGCAGTGATGGTTGCCGCCTATGTTGTACTCGACGGCTTCGATCTTGGCGCAGGTGCGATTTATCTGCTTGCGGCGAAGACTAATGACGAGCGACGCCGTGTATTGCGCGCCATCGGGCCGGTGTGGGATGGCAACGAAGTCTGGTTGCTCGCTGCGGGCGGCGTTCTGTACTTTGCTTTCCCTCAGCTCTACGCATCGAGCTTTAGCGGGTTCTACCTTCCGCTGATGATCGTGGTGTGGCTGCTTATGCTGCGCGCCGTCGGCATTGAGTTCCGCGCCCACATCGAAAGCACGGTCTGGCAGGACTTCTTCGATACGGTCTTCAGCGTCTCCAGTATTTTGCTGGCGGTGTTTTTCGGGGCGGCGCTGGGCAACGTGGTGCGTGGGGTTCCGCTGGATTCATCCGGCTATTTCTTTGAGCCGCTGTGGACCAACTTCAAACTTGGGCCGCAGACGGGGATCCTGGATTGGTACACGGTACTTACGGGAGTGATCGGGTTGGTGACACTGGCCGCGCACGGTTCTTACTACGTTGCGCTTAAGACCGACGAGGATCTGGGCCGCCGCGCCCGCGGAATCGCCTTGCTGTGCTGGCCGCTACAGTTCTTTCTGACCTGCAGTTCGCTGGTTGCGACTTATTTCATCCGGCCCGAAGTGATGGCGAACTACGGGAAGCACGCGATCGGGATACTGGTTCCGATCGTCGTTTTCGCCAGCCTCGGAGTGATGCTCTGGGCGAATCCCAAGGGCAAAGAGAAACTGGCGTTCGTTGCCTCCAGCCTGTACATCACGTTCATGCTGGTGGGAGCGGCGTTTGCGCTTTATCCCGTCGTGCTGCCTGCCCGCAATCATCAATACGACCTCACCATCTACAACACCGCGGCTGGCGTTCACGGGCTGAGCGTGGGCTTGGTTTGGTGGACGCTGGGCGCGGTGCTTGCGGTGGCGTATTTTGTGTTCGTTTACCGGATGTTTCGCGGCAAGGTGCAGTTGGGAGAAGGACACTACTGAAGAGGCAGCATTTAGCACTTAGCATCTAGCGAAAGCTGGATTCAACGGCGTGGTTTTGGCTAAATGCCAAGTGCTAAATGCTGAGTGCTAGCTTTCCCTCCCGTATAATCTTCGGATGAGCGCTCATTCCCACCATCCTGGACAGCAACAGCCTGCTCCGCAACCTTTACCTGGCGTCAACGCCATCATTGCTGTCGGTTCCGGCAAGGGCGGAGTCGGCAAGACTACGCTCTCGGTCAACCTGGCAATCGCCCTCAGCAAGATGGGGCACAAAGTGGGATTGCTGGACGGCGACGTTTACGGGCCGAACGTTCCACTCATGCTTGGCACCAGCGAGCAACCGAAAGTGGTGGGCGATGGGCAGATTGCTCCCATCCAATCGCATGGGCTCAAGGTGATCTCGGTCGGCTTCCTGAACCCTGGAGACAAGCCGCTGATTTGGCGCGGTCCTATGCTGCATTCCATCATCAAGCAGTTTCTGGGATCGGTGCAGTGGGGACAGCTGGATTATCTTGTCATCGATCTGCCTCCGGGAACCGGCGACGTGGCGCTCTCGCTGATTCAGACTGTGCCGCTGACCGGAGCCATCGTGGTCTCTACGCCTTCCGATGTTGCTTTGCAGGATGCGCGCAAGGCCATCGAGATGTTCCGGCAGATGAAGGTGGATATCGTGGGCATGGTCGAAAACATGAGCTACTTTATCTGTCCGCATTGCTCGCACGAAGTTGACATCTTCTCGCGCGGCGGCGCGGAGAAAACGGCTAAACAATTTGACATTGCTTTCCTTGGCAGCGTCGAGCTTGATCCGGAGATTCGCAAGTCGGGCGATGGCGGTACTCCGTCCGTGCTGCAGGGAGAGGACTCTCCTCATGCTAAGTCGCTGTTTGCGTTTGCGCGCAATGTGGCAGCGCGCGTGGAGGAGATCAAAGCCGGCAGTTCGGAGAGCGTAATTCAGATTCAGTAAAGCGGCCCTGACAGCAATAATTTCGTTGTCATCTTGAGCGAAGCGAAAGACCTGTGCATTTGCTCGTAGCGCCGGAGTCCATAGGTCCTTCGCTTCGCTCAGGATGACAATTTGAATTTGATGACAATTTGGATTTAGGGTCCGAATCTTCTCAGCTGGTACAGCGCGTCTGCTGTTTCATCTTTCAGCACTAGCTTTGCGACCATCTCGCCGAGGGCGGGACCGTGCTTGAATCCGTGGCCTGAACCGCCTCCTACAATCCACACGTTTGCGTTTCCGGGATTGCGATCGACTATGAAATTGTGGTCGGTGGTGTCTTCGTATTGGCAGACACGGGTTTCGACGAGCGGCGCATCTTTCATTCCCGGAAAACGGTAGGCTAGATAGCGGCGCGCCTCAATGAGGCTATCTTCGCTCACCAGGCGCTGGCCTGAGGTGGGATCGAATTCCGGACCGCGCGTGTCATCGCCGAGTTTGAAGCCTCGTCCCTGATTGCCGGGGATTCCGTACATGAAGTGGTCGCGGTGATCGGCCCACACGGGAAGGTTCTCCTCGTTGTAACGCGGATCGCCTGCGGGCGTGCCGAAGAAAAACACGTCTTGCTTGGTCGAGGTGAAATGCGGACCTACGGTTCGCGGGAACAGTTTTCCTAGCCATGGTCCACAGGCGAAGACGTATTGGTCGGCTGCTAAGGTTGCGCCGTCCGATAGTTTCAGGGCTTTCCACTGGCCGCTCTCCAGATCGTGCGCCGCTACTGCTGTCTGGCGATACTCTCCGCCTTCGGCTACGAACTGTTCGACCACAGCTTGCGCTGAGGCGCGCGCCAGGAGATATCCGCTTTGGGGCTCGTAGATGGCCCACTCTACGTTCTCGAAAGTGATTTGCGGCCAGCGGCGCTGGAGTTCGCTTGCGCCGAGTTGATCGAAGGGGATTCCAGCTTCTTTCAGTACGGGAAGCGAGCCGCGCTCGAATTCGTCGTTATTGTTGCCTTCTACCATCCACAGGACTCCGATGGGGAAAAGAAATTTTCGTTTCCACTGGGCTTGGTGCTGCTTCCAGAGATGGAGGGCGCGCGCTGCTAGTTTCGTGTACGGCTGATCGGGGCCGTAGGCGCCGCGAATGACTCGGGTCTCGCCTCCTGAGGACGAGCGCGAATTTCCTGGACCCCAGGTGTCGAGCAACGTGACTCTGGCGCCGGCGCGACGAAGATAGAGAGCGGTCCAGCCTCCGAAGGCGCCTGCTCCGACTACTGCTATGTGGGGCTGGATGGTCATGTTCGGGCGGTCATGCTGGCGCAGCATATCTGGAGGGCTTTTTGTGTCCCACCCCCGGTTTTGGCGGATGTTTACCAGTTGGTACCGGTACCCCCCTCCCCCCCTATCTAATGGAATCATGAGGTTAGCGGCGATTTTCAGCTTCGGTCTTTGAAAAATAAGGACTTATATCAAAGTATTCCGGAATAAGGACTTAGCTCCTCACACGGCCTTGAAAATGGAATTGGGGCAGCTTCGAGGGCCGTCCTGGATGACGGACGCGCCACGAAACTGCCCCAATCAGATCTCTATCTTTTATGGTTGCGCGGGACGGGTCTTATGTCAATGGATTTCGAGCACGGGTGGTGGTGATGAAAAATCCTAAAATCTCAAACGGGACGCAGAGTGGAATCCCACCCTTGCGCACAGAACGCGCAAGGATGGGGCAGCCAGCGGGCGCATCTTCATTTAATAATATGAACGGCGTCCGGCGGCTTAAGCTGGTCGTTGGGGCCACAAAACAGGGAGGGGCATCTTGGCCGCAAAAATTCTCATGGTTGTTTGTGCGAGCATTGTCTTTACGCTCGGAGTCGTCCACTTTGTCTATACGTTCTGGGGGCCAAAGCTCACGCCCCGCGACCCCGCGTTGCAAATCAGCATGAAGCAGATTTCACCTGTCATTACAAAAGAAACAACCATGTGGCGGTGTTGGGTGGGCTTCAATGCCAGCCACAGCATGGGACTTATTTTGTTCGGCTTGGTTTTCGGTTTTCTCGCATTGGCTCACGGCCAAATCCTGTGTCAGTCACCGTTCCTGCTGGTTGTGGGGCTGGCAATGCTTGGGGGTTTTGTTGTGCTCAGCAAGGTCTATTGGTTCAGCGCGCCTTTCACATTCCCCTGCATTTCTCTGGCCTGCTATGTCGCCAGTATTGTGCTATCGCGAGTGATGACGAACATCTAAATTCATGCTACCAGCGGCATCGCGGAAGCCA
>Ga0074045_10003137_pt1 | contig 14947 bp, 13 predicted proteins | sample BogForMeECP23OM2_FD_94442 | JGI IMG/M metagenome (GOLD analysis project Ga0074045, IMG submission 94442) | Bog forest soil microbial communities from Calvert Island, British Columbia, Canada - Bog Forest MetaG ECP23OM2 | ecosystem: Environmental > Terrestrial > Soil > Wetlands ...
CGACGAGTGCCTTGCCGGTTTGGACGTTGCAGGTGACTCCCTCGCCGAGACGGCCATGGGCCTTCAGGGTGATGAGCGCAGCATCAGGCTGCACTTTGTAGCGCTCTTTTATGGGCGCCTGGATGGCTCGAAGCTCTTCTGTCTTCATCGGAAACCCTCTGTCTCGTCGCGCGCCGAGCCCAGTAATCAACGCCTTGCATTATAAACAGGGGCCGGGCCTGGCCCCGAGGTTCGCGACTCAATATACCAGTGACAAGGCTAAAGCGTCACGCCGGGGAATGGTATCCGAAGCCGCCCAGCGCACCGCCTGGCGCCTAACCCGACTACCGGATTGCGGCGCAGAATGCGGAGACGCGTCCGGCACTCCGTATCCCGCTCGGTCAAATTTCGGGATCATGCACCGCGTATACCGTTTGAGGGGGTTCCAATGCCAAAGTATTTGTTTGAGGCTCGCTATACCGCCGAGGGAGTGAAGGGGATTGCACGCGATGGCGGGACGGGGCGGCGTGATGCGGTCGCCAAGGCTTGCGTCAGTGCCGGCGGCAAGCTTGAGGCAATGTATTTTGCCTTCGGCGACGTGGACGCGTATGTCATCGTGGATATGCCTGACAACGCAACGGCGGCTGCGCTGGCCCTCGCGGTCAATCAGGGCGGCACGGCGGCGACGAACACCATCGTGCTGATGACCGCAGAGGAAGTTGATGCAGCCGCGAAGAAGACGATCGCCTACAGCCCCACCAGGGGCTGATGCATCGTTGAGGGCATTGAACGGAGCGGTTCCAGCGGCGGCTTCCGCTCGTCAGGAGCAACCCGAAGCGATTTGCCATTCCTGTCGTCATGTAAGAACGCGCGCCACTCGACGGAGCGGTTGCCCATAGGCGTCGACTCGTATTGCCGGGTCGATCGCTCCCAGCAGCCGCGGGTTGCAATGTGCTGATGACGCCGAATCCGGTCCGCTGCGCACACGACTCGGATCAGTGTTCGTCCTTCGGCTTTTCTTCCTTGGCTTGCGCCTTCGGTGCCGCTTCGGGCTTGGGCGCCTGCTTTGCCGCTTGCGGCTGCTGCGCCGGATGCTCGCCCTGGGCTACGTGCGTCGACGCTTGCCGCTCGGCCGGTTGTGCCTTGGCCTTCTGCTGTGCCTGCGCGGGCTTCGGCGACTGGGCGACCTGCGTCCGCCGGGTCTGCTGCGCCTGCTGCTGAGGCTGCTGCTGAGCCTGCTTGGACGTGCGCGCTGCTTGCGCCTGCCGGGTCTCGGCAGGCTGCGCATTGCGCTCGTGCTGTTTTGCCACCTGCGCCGACGCAGCCCGCGTCGGCGAGGGCTGCTGGACCGCTGGCGCCGCCGATGCCGCGCGCTCATGACCGGCCGGCGGCGGTGCGCCACGGTTCGCATCGATATGAACACGGCTTGCCCACTGCTCGCGTTCGCCGTACCAGGGCCTGCCGCGGTAGTGTTCATCCCAATAAGCCATCAGCGAGAACGTCACCACAGGTAGGTGAATGCGCGGTCCATACTCGATGATCGCAACTCGCTGGTTGTCATACGAAACTAAAATGTCGCCCGCGTAAATCCAGCCGCGGTTGGGGCCGAAGCCGACGTCGCACCAGCTCCAGTCGGACAGGCAGCCGAAAAGCTGGACATCGGCGTTGACGGGCAGCTGTCCGATCGGTGGGTATTCGCTGCTGGGACCCGCAAACACGTCGGTGTCGCGCAGCGTGAATGCTTCTTCCGCGGCAGCGGCGAGTGGCAGCCAGACAGCGACCGCTACGCATGCCGCGATCCAATATCGCGCTTTCATCTTAAACCTCCAATGGGTGAGATGATGGCCATCTCTTATCAACGGCCGCCCCAGATTCAGACTTCTCAGCTTTCGCCCGCATCGCCCGGCACGGAACTCCAGCCAGGTCGCAACGGAACAATCGTAAATGAGTTGCAACAGGTCGACCATCGGTCAGGTTCTGATATTGATTTCAGGCAATGTTACGAATCGCGTAGGTGTTCCTCCTACGCAGATAGCATCTTGCCGTTCGCGGTCGTCGGCTTGCTCGAATGGCGCGACAATCTGCCCTGCTACCTCACTGGTGACCCTGCCCGCCCGAAACATGCTCCCACGACGATCCGGGGGCAGCACGTTGGCTTAAAGTATAGCCATGACCAGCGAGACCCTTTACCAAACCGACCTTGCATGGGTCCACCATGCCGGCTATTCGCATCATGTCGAGCGAACCTATGCGGGCATCGTGCGGCGCTTGCGAGACGCTGGCTTGCAGCCTGGCGCTCAAGTTCTTGACGTTGGTTGCGGCAGCGGCTTGCTGGCCCGTAAGTTGCTCGCAGCGGAGTTTGCGGTGCGCGGCGTCGATGCTTCACCGGCGATGATCGAGTTGGCTCGCGACTACGCGCCTGGCGCCGACTTCGAAGTCGTGCGCTTGCCAACAAGGTTGGCCACGGGAATCGACGGTGCGTTACCGGAGGCTGATGCAGTCGTGTCCACAGGACACGTCCTCAATTATCTCGAAACACGCGCCGACGTTGCTCAGGCCCTAGGCGAGCTGGCGCGCGCAGTGCGGCTCGCGGGATTACTGGCGATTGACTTGATGACAGCGCAATACAGGGAAAAGCATGCTATCGACGCAGCACACGTCAAGGTGGAAGATGACTGGGTGATCGTCACGCGCTTCTCTCAACCCGAGCCCGATCATTTCGATCGGGCGATCACGGTCTTTCGACGCGTGGGCGAGAGCTGGCGGCGCAGTGATGAGTATCACCGCAATGTGATCTTCGATGTGGACGACGCCTTGAACGTATTGCGAGACAACGGCGTTGACGCGCGATGCTGCGGCGCTTTCGGCGACGAGAAGCTCCCCGAGGGCCTGGTCGTCCTGACCGGCGTTCGAAAGTAGAGGCTGCACCGGCGGATCGCGCCTTGGATCGTGCTACCAAACGAAGGCGTGGCGCACTACGGCTTGACGAATCTAAGAGCGAATTTGTCGGTTGGAATCTTCGGCTCCAGAGAAGACTGTTCGCGCGTATCGGCGGGATTGCGCAGGAAGTTGCTTTCAGCTTCGAGCATGAAACCCACCTTTCGCACTTCCGCGAGGACGATCGCTTCGTCGATGCGATGCAGGCTTTTCCCGACCGCGATGTCAGCGCCCGCCTTGGCGGAGTGATCTATTACAACGAAATGGCCGCCTGACTTCAAGGCAGCGAACAACCGCTGATTCATCTTGCTACGGTCCACGGAAAGATAAGTAATGTCGTGGTAGTTGAGGATGAGCGTGATCAGGTCGAGTTTGGGCACCTGATCGGGAACTGGATCCTCAAACGGACGTATCACCACGATAAGATTGGCCTGTGGATTGTCGCTGAGTCGCTTGGCGAGCGCCGCGCCGGGCGTTTCCCGCTGCGCCCATACCGTACCGGTAGGGCCTACGGCGAGTGCCAGCAACTCGGACGTGTAACCCGCACCTGCTGAAACGTCGAGCACCTGCATGCCCGGTTTCACCTTGGTGAACGAAAGAAACTCCGCCGGATGACGCTCGGCGTCCATCTTTCGGTCCTGGTCGGTTCGAATCGGGCTATCGATGACATTCTGGCTGCGCACTGCGGTGATGTGCGACTCCTCGGTCGGCGCCGTCGAGCAACTCCCAAGTACGATCTGGAGGCCGACAACGAACGAAACGAAGCCCCCGGCAATTGCGGGCGCTCGAAGGCGTGGTTGGAATGGCATCATGGGTTCCCGGGAGAGAGTTGGATTGGGGCAGCATCATACTCTTAGCACACGATCGCGAGGCGAGTCGCGCATGTGCCTCGCCTTGTCGAACCGCTACAGTTCGAGCAGATCGTGGCCGACGATGAGGTTTCCCGAGAAGTATGGACGTACCGCGTCGAACCATACCTCGTCATGGAGAAATGGGTAGCCGCCAGGAACGAAGTGCGACAGCACCAGCGTCTTCACGCCGGCTTCGGTGGCGATTCGGCCGACCTGCTCGGTCGTTGTGTGGCTCGCCAGCAGGTGTTCTCGTAGTGTCTTCGCATTGGTTTCGGTTGCTATCAGTTGTTCAAGCGCCGGCAAGTACATGACCTCGTGAACCAATACGTCGGCGCCCTGCGCCAGCTTGATGAGGTTTTGCGAAGGACGCGTATCACCCGAAATCACGATCGAGCGGTCGGGGCAATCGAAGCGGTATGCAAAGGCGGGTTTCACTGGTGGATGGTCAACGAGCGCCGCGGTGACCTTGACGTTATCGTCCTGCATCACGAAACCGCCCGACGTGATTTCATGCGCTGCGATCAATTCCATTATGGGTGGTCGCCCTTCATCGGCCATTCGCGTGCGAATATCGTAGTCATTCAACTCTAGAAAATGGCGCGTCATCTCCACCAGTGGCGGCGGCCCATAGGCGTCGACTCGTGTCGCCAGGTCGGTCTCCCAACTGAGCAACAGCAGGTTGCCATAGTCGGCGTTGTGGTCGGAATGATGGTGCGTCAGGAACACATTGCGGATAGAGCCGAGCTTCAATTTCGCCAGTACCATCTGACGCGCAACGCCGTTGCCGCAGTCGACGACATACGAGGCGCCGTTGACGACAATGACCTGCGCCGGCGCAGCGCGATTCGGCTTTGGCGTTGGGCCGCCGGCAGTGCCGAGCAGGATCAGCCGCGACTTGGGCTTCTCGCTGGCGACGGCCGCTGGCGGCACGTCGATTCCCCATGCCTGCCGCAACGGCAACGCGGCGATCAACGCCGCACCTGTAGCCAGAAACTCACGGCGCCCTGGCTGCAGCACGATTCGGTTGGATCTTGTCATGATTACCTCGGTCGACGGCGCGGCGGCTCCGACATTCATCGCATTGTAAGAACACCATCCCCTCACTTGTCAGTGAGGAGAACGGGCGAAGAAAAAACGTTGGCAATGAAGCCCGGCTTCTCGTTCTCTGCACTTTGTTCTCGTGCAGGTCGTCGCCTTTCAGGCCTGATGGGCTGATCGAAGCCGCGATCATGACGATGCAATGAGTCTACCAGCTGATGCATACTGATCCAAGACGAAGTGGCCGCGTCAGAATAGCTGCTCACGTGCATGCCGGCTCGTCCAAGAACTGGCTGCAAAGGCCGGAGCCCGGGTTCAGTCGGTACAAGGCGCTATGTCCTCCGTCGATATCTGTGAGTACAATCCGGGCGAATGACCGAAGAGGCGTTGGACATGAGCGATGGGCAAAAGACTGCGCAATTCTCGTCACCGAGTGCTGGCGGAGAAAGTGCCGTCTACAAGAAGGTAAGTTGGCGCATCGTTCCCTTCCTGCTGTTGTGCTATGTGGCAGCGTATCTCGATCGCGTGAACGTCGGCTTCGCCAAATTGCAAATGCAATCGGATCTGTCGTTTAGCGACACCGTCTATGGACTTGGCGCCGGCATTTTCTTCATTGGCTATTTTGCCTTCGAAATTCCTAGCAACTTGATCCTGCATCGTGTCGGCGCGCGCTTATGGATTGCCCGCATCATGATCACTTGGGGCCTGATTTCGGCGGCGACGATGTTCGTCAAGTCGGCCGAGGCGTTCTACGTAATGCGTTTTTTGCTTGGCTTGGCCGAAGCAGGCTTTTTCCCCGGGATTATTCTCTACCTCACGTACTGGTATCCGGCCGAGCGGCGCGGCCGGATCACCTCATTGTTCATGACGGCCATCGCGCTGTCAGGCGTCGTCGGAGGCCCGCTGTCGGGCTGGATTCTCAAGGAACTCGCGGGCGCCAACGGATGGGCCGGATGGCAATGGCTGTTCCTGCTGGAGGGAATTCCATCGATCGTAATCGGCATCGCGGTGTTGTTCGTGCTCGACGATCGCATTGGCGAGGCTTCATGGCTGAGCGATGGCGAGAAGCGAGTGCTGCTGAACCGGATTGCCACTGACAACGAGCAGAAGGGAAATCTCGGCATCGCCAAGGCGCTCACCAACGGGCGGGTTTGGCTGTTGAGCCTCGTGTATTTCAGCTTCGTCATGGGACTCTATGGCATCAGCTTCTGGCTGCCTACGCTGATCAAGGCCCTCGGAGTAAAGGATGTTCTGCAGATCAGCCTGCTTTCGGCGATTCCCTGGGGCGCCGCAGTGATTGCCATGGTGCTTGCTTCCTACAGCGCCGATCGCAGCGGTGAGCGGCGCTGGCATGTGGCGCTTCCCGCCTTTGCCGGGGCGGTCGGTCTATTCGTCAGTACACTTACGCCCGAAGCGGCTGGATTGTCGCTGGCGGCGTTAACCTTGGCGACGATGGGAATCATGATCACGCTGCCCCTGTTTTGGAGCCTCCCGACCGCTTTCCTGTCCGGTGCCGGCGCCGCCGCGGGGATCGCGCTGATCAATTCTTTGGGCAATCTCGCCGGTTTCGTCAGCCCCTTTGCCGTGGGCTGGCTCAAGGATCTCACCCATAGCACCGACGCGGGAATGTACCTTCTGGCAGCGGTGCTTGTACTCGGGGGGCTATTGACGCTCGCGGTGCCCGCACGCCTTGTCAATCGTTAGGGCCGCCGCGATACGTGTAGAGCGGTAGATTGTCATACACTAGCGCCACGCCACATTGTCCAGCAATGCCTCCAAGGAGACCCATTGAAAACCCAAACCTCGTTTCGCTCGATTCTGCTGCTAATCAGTGCCGTGACGCTTGCCAGCATAACGCTGCCTGTAGGAGCACAAGGGCGGGCCGCGCTCGACGCGGATGCGCACCGCGCCTATAACCGCTTGGTCGCGAACCTGCCGGCCGCTAAGGCGCTCAGCAAGACAGCCGTCGCGGTTCTCGTTTTCCCGAAAATTACCAAAGCCGGCTTCATGATCGGCGGCCAGTACGGCGAAGGCGTGCTGCTGCAGGCAGGCAAGGCGACGGGATACTACAGCACCGCGGGCGCGTCCTATGGCTTGCAGGCCGGCGCCCAGCAGTTCGGATACGCCCTATTCTTCATGAACGAGCGGGCGCTCAGTGCACTGACCCAAAACAGTGGCTTCGAAGTCGGTGTCGGGCCCAGCGTGGTCGTGGTCGACCAAGGGATGGCCAAGTCGACCACGTCGATCACCATGAAGGACGATGTATATGCCTTCGTCTTCGGGCAAAAGGGATTGATGGCCGGGGTCGGCCTGCAAGGCAACAAGATCACCCAACTCGCCAACTAGCGCGGGCTTGTCGCCAGGGCATAAGCCGACGCCCTTCCCGCTTGCCCGGAAAGGGAACTTCTCCCACCGAATTCTGCCGCTCCTTAAGCGGGCAAGTATCTAAACCATCGCGATCCTTCCGGTCGCGAGGTCATACACGCCGCCGACGATGTCGATCTTTTTCTCGGCGTAGAGCTTTTCGACTACCGGGGGGGAGTGTTTGAGCCGTGCCACCTGCCGCCGCACATTCTCGGCGATCGCGTTGTCGAGCAAGTCCCCGGACTGCGTCTTTTCCGCGACGATCACCGCCGGCTTGATCGCGGTGATGAGTTCGGGCAGATGGCCCGGGAGGACGGTCTTGGCTTTCAACACCTTGATTGCTGCATCGACCGCGCCGCAGCCGCTGTGTCCGAGCACCATAATGAGCGGTACACCCAGGAAGTGCACACCATACTCGAGTGAGGCCAGCAGGTCCGGGTTCACGATGTTGCCCGCGACACGCACAACGAACAGATCGCCCGGGCCCTGATCGAACGCAAACTCCGGCGCGACACGCGAGTCGGCACAGCTCAGGATCGCGGCAAACGGGTATTGCGCCTTCACGCGGGCGGCACGTCCGGACGAGAAGTCGTGCTCGTTGGGCGCGTTTGCGGCGTAACGCGCATTGCCGTCCATTAGTCGCCTTAGCGCTTCCGAAGGCGCAATCGCGTTCGGTGGGGGCGGGGCGCCCGGAGCCGGCGGCTCGGCAGCGACGGCGAAATCCATGCCCCACGGCGCAAGCGCTACGAGCGCACCGGTTCGGAGAAAATCGCGGCGCGATACCGGAGGTTCGTGTCGTGCATCGCCACATGATTCGCACATTCCATCTTCTCCCTTCATGGTGAACTGGCGGAGAATTGTACGCCGTGTGGTCGAATCGCAGCAGGGATTGAACCTCTGTGGACAAGATCCTCAAAAGGCGCGAAGCCGGCCGATCTGCCCATCGAGCAGTCGGAAAAATTTGAGCTGGTGATCACCCTTAAAACCGCGAAGGCTCTGGGAATTGCGATTCCGCAATCCCTGCTGTTACGCGCGGATGTGGTGATTCACAGTTAAGAAAGGTGCGCCTCTGGCGCTGCGCGTTGCATTTTCGATCAGTTGCGCGCGTCCTTGGGTTTGCTGCCGCCAGCGTAGTCGTTCTTGGCAGGGGCGTAAGCCGGGCGAGGTTTATGGGTTACGAATTCGGCCACGTCGGTCGCGTCCCGATCGCTAAGCGAACCCTCCTGGCCCAGTGGCATGTTGAACTTGATGAAACCTGCTGCGGTGAAGGTACGCGCCATGCCGGCGCCGACATTGAAGGAAGCATCGCCCCAGACTGGCGGAAAGACGTAGCCTCCCGCCGGGTTCCGGGTTCCCTGACCGTTGGCGCCGTGGCAGTTAGCACATTTTTCAGCGTAGATCTGCTTGCCATGGGCGGCATCTGGCTTCAGCGCGCTGTCAACGCTGCCCATGCCGCGCCCGACAACTTCCTCGCCCACCGGTACGCCGGTTGAAAGCCACTGGATGTACATCAGCATGGCGTTCATTTCCCTCGAATCGAGAACCAGCGCCTTGCCATTCATCGAACGCTGAAAACAGTCGTTGATCCGCTCCTGCATCGAGTTGATGTGACCGTTCCGCGTACGGTATTCGGGGTACACACCCCACAGGCCCACAAAGGGCCCGGCCGATTCCTTGGTGCCGGCTCCAAGGTGGCAGTTGCCGCAGTTCAGGCCGTTGCCAACGTTGTTCGGCAGCAGCCTGCGCGTGTCGATAATCAGCGTCCTGCCGAGCCTAATCGCTTCACCCTCCGGTCCGCCTGGAATGCTGCTGTCCGCCGGCACGTTGAACGCTGCCGGCCCCGCGGCATACACCGAGACCTTGTCGTTTTCCGGAAGAACCTTTACGGTCGCCTTGCCCTTGACCGCCGGCGCCACGGCACCATTTGCCATGTCCTGCGATAGCGCCGATTGCACCAGGCTCCCGGTCAGAATGAAAGCCGTAACCAGCATGCTGACAAGCAAATGCTTCATTCGTCTCATGACAGGTTGCTTTCCGTCGCAGCCATGATGCACGTTCTAAATGCGTCCATCTCCCGAATGAGGACAAGATGCGGAATCGCGCCCCGGCCGTAAGCGGTGGAAACCCGCGCCTTAATCCGCCAGTGGGTCAGGACGCAGTTGGATGTGGTAGACCTTCGGGCTGTTCGCGGTCCCGCCCTCGTTATGGAAGACGGTGCGCGTACCCGACATCGTCCAGACGCCTCTGCCCTTCCAGCCCGCCTTCGGGTCATCCACTCTGGCATCCAGGAGCTTGGCGAAGAAGCCCGCGGGATAAGGGACGCGCATCTCCACGATCTTGCCGTCAACCACTGCCGTCAACGACTCGGCGCCATTGGTGGTGAAGATCGGCACGTTCTTACCGAGCCCGAGCGAGTTGTAGCGGTCGATCCACACGAAATACGCATGGTTGGCGCTGCCCGACTCCGGAAGACTGCGGAACTGCGGCCCGGGCATCCGGATCAGGGTCCAACCCTCGGGACACAGCTTCCCACTAAGGGCCTCGGGGCCGTTCTGTGGCCGCGTGCACTTGCGCCGGTCGAAGCTGGCGAAATGCCCGCTGGCGAGCGGCGTCCACACGACGCCCTCGGTCGTTACGTCGATGCCGCGGGGGCTCCATGCACCATCGGGTGGAACGAAGAGCTCGGCGAGCGCTGTTTCCGACGGATTGGCCCCCGGGATGATGTGCACGACGAAGCCCGGCTGGTCGATACGCCCGAAGCCGATGCCCATTGTCTGCCCCCACACCGTGTTGTCCACCGGGCTCGGCATGATGCCGTAAAAAGCGCCGACGATCCTTTTGTCCTTCGCTGGATCGAGCGGCTCGTTCGGCTCGACGTAGGCGTCGCGCTTGCCGTTGCCGTTGGTGTCCACGACGATCGGCGTCCAACCCTGCGATTTCGCGGAGTCGCCGGTCTCGAAGAACGTCTTCATTTTTACCCACCCCACGACGCCGTTGCTCGCACCGGGACCTCCTTGCGAAAACCACAAGGTCTGGTCCTCGTCCTGCGCGAAAAAGAGATGGTGCGTGAAGAAGCAGGTGTCGACGTTGTACCACTTCTGCTGCTTTGGATCCCAGATCGAGAGTTGTCGGCCGTTCTGGTCCAGTGGCATCACCTTCGCCGAAGGATGGTCCGAGCCCTTCTTGCAGAAGTCCGGGTTGTTCGGCCCGCGGAAGCGCGCGCTGAAATACACGCGGCCCTGCGCGTCCATCATCGAGTTGTGCAGGCTGCTGCTGCCGTCCCAAATCGGCTCGCTCCCCCAGTAAGCCGAAGGCTGCATCGGCAGGTCCTTCGAGTTCGGCGTGCCGGGCTGCACGGGGTGCCTGATCGTGTACGCGCGGTTCTGCACCGGATCGAGGACCGGGATGTTATCGGTGCTCTCCTCGGGTGCGCCGTAGATCGGTCCGTTGGCGTTCACGTGTGGGTCGTGCTGGTAGGTCGAGATGCCGTCGTGCACGTAGAACTTCGGCGTCGAGAAGTTCCACATCGTCACCACGAAGTTACGCTCGATTCCTTTGGGCCGCTCGGGCTTGGCGAACGGAAGCTCGCCGGCCGCTATGCGGTCGGTCCAGTCGGCGAAGTTCTGGAGCGCCGCGTCGACGCCCATGTAACCGAGACTGATCGCCATGTTGCTCATCGCCTGGCCCGACTGCGTGCGCCGCGCCCACTGCTTGAAGCCGTCGCCTTCCTTCTTGAACTGGTCGGGTACGACGCGAATACCGTGGCTGCCAAGCGCGTGGCAGGATTGGCACGAGTTCTTCACGGTATCGACCCACGCTTCCTGCGTTTTGATGTTGGGCGAGATGCCGTTGCCCTTGTCCCCTGTACCCGGGAATTGGTCCGTGCCCGGGATGTTGAGCAGCGAGTACCAATACATCCCGGGATAGTGCTCGGCGTCTTCCCGCGGGGTTGCCGCGACCGCCTTGATGTTCACGGTCTTGCCTGGCGCGGCCTCTGTCTTCGCGGAGTCCTTCAGGCCGTAGCCGCGCGACCAGACGCTGTACTTGGCCGTCGGCAGCTGCGGGATGACGTAGCGGCCCATATCATCGGTCACGACGACTTTGGCGTACCTGGTTGGCAGGTCAGCAGTTTCCGCGATCACCCACACGCCTGCCTCGGGACCGTTCGGCCCAGTCACGACGCCGCGGATCGAGTCGTTGCCCGCTTTCTGCGCGAATGCCGGAGCCCCGGCCACGCAAGCCGTGGCAACCAGCGCCGCGGCGAGGCTGCAGCGGTTTATCGCCATGAGCTTCTCCCCTCCCAGGATTGGCTTCCAACAGCCAAAGGATAACGCTTTTTTCAGCTGCTGCGCCATCGGCATGACGCTCAGATCGGCGCGCACGCGAAGGCCGGCGTTCGCCTTTCCCTAAACGTGGCATGCGGGTTAGTAGCGGAGCGCCGCGCATTTTTCCCCAACCGGACGATCGCACAGAATTTCGTGCCGAGGTGGAATTGACATGCGCCAATGAAATGGCGTTTCATTCGGCGGCAGGGCGCGAGGGATGAAATGAACAAACGCCGTAAACTGGTTCTTGCGCTGGGAACGAGCGCTCTTGTGGCGCCATTCGGCTCCTTCGCACAGCAACGAGACAGAGTCTGGCGTGTAGGCGTGCTCGACACGACGTCACAAGCAGCCAATCCCGTCCACCTCGAAGCGCTCCGCAAAGGGCTGCGCGAACTGGGCTACGTCGAAGGAAAAAACCTCGTCGTCGATTATCGGTCGGCCGAAGGTCACCCGGACCGCCTCGCGGAATTGGCGCTGGAGCTGGTCCGCGCGAAAGTCGATGTGCTCGTGTGCAGAGGAACGCTTGCCACCATGGCAGCCAAGAATGCCACCGAAGTCATTCCCATCGTCATGGCAGCGGTCGGCGCCCCGGTGGAAAGCGGACTGGTGAAGTCCCTATCCCACCCAGGCGGCAATATCACGGGGCAGAGTTCATTCTCGGGCGACTTGAGCGCGAAACGCATCGAGCTCATCCGAAAGGCGGTTCCGGGAGTCAAGCGGATCGCTGGCCTGACCAATCTGGTTAACCCCGATTCGGCAATTTCCTGGAAGGAGGTCGAGAAGGAGAGCCAGTTTCTCGGGGTCCAGGTGGAGCTTTTCGATGTGCGCAGATCCGCCGACCTGGCGAGCGCCTTCGACAGGGCGACCAAGCGGGGTGTGGGCGCGCTGATCGTAGTCGGGTATAGCCTGACGCAGCCGGATCAGAGGCTCATCGTGGAGCTGGCGGCAGCGCATCGACTCCCGACGATTTATCCCGCCCGGGAGTTCGTCGAAGCGGGGGGATTGATGTCGTACGGGGTTGAATTCGACCAGCTGTATTACCGCGCAGCGGGTTTCGTGGACAAGATCCTCAAAGGTGCGAAAGCGGCGGATCTTCCCGTGGAACAGCCGACAAAGTTTGAGTTGGTGATCAATCTCAAGACCGCCAAGGCGCTCGGCCTCAGCATCCCGCAATCACTTCTGATCATCGCCGACAGCGTGATCGAGTGATGATGCATGAAGGGCCGTTTTCAAGAACCGCCTATGACCGATTCGGTTCAGGAATAAGACGCCCACGTTTTGATGGACAACTTAATACGGGCAATACTCGCTTGAGGGACGTGTTCGGTGGAATACAAGCCGCGCCGGAAATTGACATGGGATTCAAGCCGGAACTGGTTCGCCAAATGACGTTGAGCGAGCAGCCCAAGGCGCCGCCGGTCTCCTTAAAGGCCGCGATAGGCTCCGGGCGGACCTGCGCGCCTAATCGCCTCGTCCCTCTAACGCCTTTTTCCCTGGCTGCAGAATATCCAGGAGCGCTTCCACCACACCGTCGGCAACCATGCCTATGCGGCGAGCCGCCGCTTCGGACAAGTCAGCAATGCGGCCGGGCACGAACGGGCCCCGATCGTTCACCACGACCTCCACACTGCGCTGGTTCTCGAGATTCGTGACGCGCACGTGCGTGCCGAACGGCAGCGTTCGGTGCGCCATAGTGAGCGCCTTGGGATCGAACGGCTCGCCGCTGGCGGTCTTCTTCCCCGCCAAATCATTGCCGTACATCGAAATGCGGCCACGTTGTTGCGTGCCTATCGCACCGCCGCCAGGCGATAGCGGCGCCGGCTGGATAGGAGCGGTCGGTGGCGCCGCGGCGGCTGGAGGAACAGCCGGTACCGGCGCCGGCGTTGCCGGCTCGGGCGCGCGCTCAAGCGGGGCACAACCGAATAACGTCGTGCAAGCGAGCGCCGCGACGAGATACGACGATGGCCGGGATTGCGGCTCACATGGTGGCATCGCGGACTCCTGCACACCAAAACCGGAACTATACGACGGTACAGCGCGAACGACCGGATCGAGGGCTACCAGGGCCTCAATAGGCTGGAGAAATCGATCCGCGACGAGCGGTTGCGAGATAGCAGACTCATACGCTGAGCGTCCGGCTTTTGTGGGGCGCCACGACCGCTTCGGATTGCCTTCCGTCACGTTCAACGAAGGCTAAACGGACTATGCGTCTACGGACAACTACGCCGATGTCCATTTTGACCTACAAAGAAATCAGCCGGGCGCCGATTTTCCGAATCCTGCGTTTGATCGAGTATTCAGACATCATCCTGCGCGCATACAGTGGAAATGCTTCGTCAAATCGTCGCTCTGGTGCCGCTCTTCCTTCTCGGCGGTCTTGCGTGCGCCGCCGCGCTGGCGTTCGCCTCGCCCGCGGTAGCCCAACTGGTCTTTTTCGTTTGCCTGGGCCTGCTTTTTGTAGCACTAGCGGACGCTATCTTAGGGGGCTGGGCCGACACGCCAGCAGGCGGTCGGCAGGCTTCTCAATTTGGAAGTTCACGACCATCAGATTTGGAGAGCAGGAACTTTCGGCTCTCCATGCCAAAGTGAAGGCGTTGTCGAACCGTGACCGAGTGCCTCGGGAAAAGCCTTCAATTGGGGCGTCCCTCACTCAGCACTTTGTTCGCCTCGGGGCGGCGAATAAAGACATCGCCACAGTCGCCGTGAATGTTCGACGGCACAATGCGGACGTTTCTGTTGGTCAACTTTCAAGGCGCGAATCATGAACAGGGTATCCCGATCCATTTTCGCTGGCGCGGCTCTTGCAATGGCGTTGACCGGTTGTCAGAAAAGTGACGCGCCAGCCATCACCTATAACGGGCCGCCACCGCAGCCCGTTATCAACACAGCACCCATCCCGCAGATGCCGTGGAGGGATCCATCGGTCCCTGATGCGTCCGCCGCGTTCGCAGCACAGGATGCCGCAGATAAGACCAAGACGATGCAGGACACGAGCGCGTCACAGCAGAAGCCAGCCCCTCAGGAACAAATGACCAGGGCCGAGGAGTCGAAAGCGATGCCGTTGCCCGGTCAGGCCAACGACCATTCGACTACCGCCAACGATAAGAATACGGGCGGCTAAGAAGCCCCTTGGCGACCCGGCGCGCTAAACGCGCACACGAATGGCAACAGCATTTGGCTTGTCGTTGCCCGGCCGTCGGTCGTCGACACGGGTTTGCCGTCCACCCTTTACCTTGCTCGACGCGCGATGACGATGGGCCTATGCTCGTTTAATGCCTTGGCAACATCTGATCATTTCGCGATTTGGCGGCCCCGAAGTCCTGCAAATGGTAGAGGAGTCGGCAATCCCTGAGCCAGGACCCGGGGAGGTTCGCATCAAGGTGCTCGCTGCCGGCACCGGTTTTACCGACACGATGATTCGGCGAGGCCGCTATCCGGATTTCAAGGGGCCGC
>Ga0074045_10003138_pt1 | contig 14945 bp, 9 predicted proteins | sample BogForMeECP23OM2_FD_94442 | JGI IMG/M metagenome (GOLD analysis project Ga0074045, IMG submission 94442) | Bog forest soil microbial communities from Calvert Island, British Columbia, Canada - Bog Forest MetaG ECP23OM2 | ecosystem: Environmental > Terrestrial > Soil > Wetlands ...
AACGGAAAACTTTCAAAACGGGTAGGAACACACTGTGATCTTCAAAACCGGCGGGCAACACTCCTTTTAGGATCATCGTGGGTGGTCCGCGCCGATCCCGGCAAACTTCCCACAAGCCGACTTCTGGCCCGGAATAATTTCATCACAATAGCTTCGTGAAGATCGGTGCACGACGTTTAATGTTCATCGTCAAACGAAGTACGCAGTCTCGCAAACACGCTGTGAAACGAGGCGGCGCTACTGCTGGCTATGCTGCTGCGGAAGCTCCGGGGTCGGGCCTTCCTCTTCTTCGGAGTCGAAGCAGGGTTCCGCGATTTGTTCGAGGCCCGCTTCATCGAGAGCGGGGCGAAAACGAACGTCGACGGAAAGACTTTGCCCGGCGCGACCTTTGTAGACGCCGCGCACGGGAGGCACGTCGCCATAGTCGCGTCCGTAGGCAACGCGAATGTGACGAAGTTCGATGGGCTTTCCCAACGTTGGATCGAAACCAGCCCAACCGCTTCCGGGCAGGAAAACCTCTACCCAGGCATGCGAAGCCTGACCGCCAATGACTTCTTCCTGCTTGGCGCCGCTGCCAGCGCTGCCGCTCACCAGATAGCCAGAGACATAGCGAGCGGGCAGTCCCCTCATGCGCACCGCGCCGATAAGGAGGTGGGCAAAATCCTGGCAGACACCGGCGCGCAAGGTGAGCGAGTCTGCGACCGAGGAGTGCACGTGGGTCGCGCCCTTCATGTAGGTAAAGTTCTTATGGACAAAATCGGAGGTGGTCTGCACGAAGCCGTCGACGGTGCCGTTGCAGGCATATTCGGCGGCGGCAGAGATTTCGGCGAGTTGCGGAAGGTACGGAACGTAAGCGCTGGGAGCGACCCAATCGAAATGCTCTTCGAAGAGGTTGGAGCGCAATTTATCGAGTTCTTCGAGCGACATGCCCCATGGCTCGGGCGTGGGAGCGTCATGGACCAGCACCACCGACTCCGCTTCGATCTTGAGGCGGCGATGGCGGGGCAGGTGGTTGAAGAGGTGGACCCAGTTTCCGAAGCCATCTTTATAAGAGGAACCGCGGGACCCAGGATGGGTGACAAGGCGAAACGAAACACAGCTTTGCTGATCATCGTGCATGGGGCGGAGACGGACCTCGTTATAGCTCTCATAGACGGGCCCGTCGTAGATGAATTCGGTGGAGTGCATAAGGTGGAAGCGGTTCATGCCACCACCTCGTAGTAGAAGTAAGTGCGGGCGATAGCCTCGCCAATACCGTTGAAGTGATGGATCAGATCGCTGAGATAGCCATGCAGGCCGCCGCGGAGAATGTCGTCGATGCGATCGTAGCGAAGACGTTCGAGAACCTTGCCGGTGAGGCGCTCGGCTTCATTGGCATAGGAACCGGGTCCGGTATTGCTGATCGCGCGCAGGGCGGCTTGCGTCTCGGTCATAGAAAAACGGATGGAACGCGGGTGCTGAGCGTTGAGGATGAGCATTTCGGCGACGCGGTCGGGCTCGATCGGCGAATGATACTGGCGATGATAAGCCTCGTAGGCGCCTACAGATTTCAGAACAGCCATCCACTGGTGGTTGTCGGGAGGGCCGACGCTGGAAGCGGACTCAAGCAAACTGCGGTATTGCATATCCACGAGCCGGGCCGTCATTTCGGCGCGCTCCAGCGCGGAGCCGATGCGCAGAAACTCCCAGCCCTCGTCGTGCGGGAGAGTGGCGTCGGTGACGCCGTGGAAGCGATGACTTCCGAAAATTACGCGGCCGCAGAAGCGATGAGGACCGGCAGCGGTTTCTTCCTGCGGATCGAAGTTGCTGAGCGTGAAGTAGAGACCGTTGAGGTCTTCCCACATCTCTCGCGAAATGCGGTCGCGAATGGTGCGGGCGTTCTCGCGAGCCTTGGTGACACACTGCATGATCGAACTGGGATTGTTTGGGCTGAAGGCGAGAAATTCGAAAACGTTGTGCGCATCAGGCTCCCCGTAGAGTTGGCGGAACAACGCCACTTCTCCGGCCATGGAAAGAATGGGATCCCAACGGAGACCGTAGGGCTGCTGGGCTTGTTCGAGCATGGTATGGAAGGTGACATCAAGGATGCGCGCCGTGTCCTCCGCGCGTTCGATGTAGCGGGCCAGCCAGAAAAGAGAGTCCGCAATTCGGGAAAGCATGTCAGCACTCTCCCCGCAATACCCAGGTATCTTTGCTGCCGCCGCCTTGAGAAGAATTGACGACTAGAGAACCCTCCTGCAGTGCAACCCGCGTCAGGCCGCCAGGAACGATGGTGACTTTCTGGCCGTCGAAAAGGCAGTAGGGACGAAGATCGACGTGGCGCCCAGCCATGCGTTCGCTGGCGGCATCGTAAGACGGCACTCGCGAGAGCGGGACAATAGGCTGCGCAATATAGTTGCGCGGCTCGGCGAGGATTCGTTCCCGAAAGGCCTCGATCTGCGGATGTTCTGCACTCGGCCCCATCAACATGCCGTAGCCGCCGGATTCTCCAACACTCTTCACCACGAGCTCAGGCAGATGAGCTAAGACGTGCGAGAGATGGTCGCGTCGATCGCAGAGGTAGGTCTCCACCGTGCGCAGAATCGGGTCTTCATTCAGGTAATAGCGAATCAGAGTGGGGACATAGGCGTAAATCGCTTTGTCGTCGGCGACGCCGGTTCCCGGAGTATTAGCCAGCGCGACGTTGCCGGCGCGGTAGGCGCCCATGAGTCCGGGCACGCCCAGTGCGGAGTCGGAACGGAAGGTAAGCGAGTCAAGGAAGTCGTCATCCACGCGGCGGTAAATGACGTCGACGCGCTTGAGGCCGTAGATGGTCTTCATGTAAACCACGACGCCATCGACGATCAGGTCGCGTCCTTCGACCAGTTCGATGCCCATCTGCTGCGCCAGAAAGCTGTGCTCGAAATACGCGCTGTTGTGAATGCCGGGAGTGAGCAGCACGATCTGCGCTTCGCCTTCTCCGCGTGGAGACAACATGCGCAAGATGCGGGAAAGTTCCGAAGGGTAGTTGTTCACGGGGAGCACTTCATGCTCCTGAAAAGCCTCGGGGAAAGTGCGGGTCATGACCAGCCGATTCTCGAGAACATACGAGATGCCACTGGGAGTCCGGACATTGTCTTCCAGAACGAAGAACTCGCCAGTCTTGGAATCGCGAACCAGATCGATGCCACAAATATGGGTGTAGATGCCGTGCGGGACTTCGAGGCCAATCATCTCGCGCCGGAAATGCCGGCAGGAGTAGACGAGCGAGGCCGGAATCTTGCGGTCTTTGAGAATGAGCTGTTTCCCGTATAAGTCCTGCAGAAAAAGGTTTAGCGCGATGACGCGCTGAGTAAGGCCGCGCTCAATGTGAGTCCACTCCGACTGCGGAAGAATGCGGGGAACCAGGTCAAAAGGGAAAAGGCGCTCGGTGCCGCGCCCGTCGTTATAGACGGTGAAAGTGATGCCCTGAAGAAGAAACGAGAGATCGGCCAATTTGCGGCGCTCTCCGAACTGGCCTGGTGCCATGCTGCTGAACCTTCCAAAGACGCGCTCATAGTGAGAGCGGGCGCGGCCTTGGGAGGCAAACATCTCGTCGTAAAACGGGCCTGCCGTATAGCCGTCGAACAGGCCTTGCCCGGCGAGACAAATGGGTGCTGTCGTCATCGGGAAACCATATCAAATTCGGAGTTTGTGGTTGTGGCAAAAAACGCATGTGACGGATCGAAAATTCGGGAGACGGTGCAGCCGTCATTCCAAGGTTCAGTTCATTCTGCGTCTCGCGTGGGGCACCGAACCACCAGAGTTGCATTTTTCCTGGATTGTCGGCCACCCCCAAGTTATCCAGAAACGGGTTTCGAGAAGATCAGTGTCAATGGAGCGGGAACTTCGGGGCAGATCTCCTCGAAGCCGACTTCTTCATAGTTGTTGAAATGTTGAAAACCAGGTTTTAGCACGCTCAGTGAGTATTGCCTACTTCGGGTCAATTAAGTGGAACGGCGACTATACGCCAACAACTACGTAGCTCCAAAATACGAGAATGCTCGCGAAGTGTCAGAAGCATGAGCCGCAGCGCTTTACCCGTGAATTCTCTGCTCGAAAATTTTTCTTCAGCTTCAGGACAAAGGGGCGTGTTTTCGAAGCCGGAAAAGGGCGGGACCTAGTCCCGCCCACTGGCGAAGTTTACTGGTTAGTATCTGCCGAACCCAGTCAACGCCACCTGCTGCGTACTGGGGCTAGCGTTGTCGGTAAACGTAACGTCACCAGTGCGCGTTCCCGGTTGGGTCGGAGTGAAGGTGACCTCAATCTCGCATGTGGCGCCAGCGGCCACTGTGCCACCGTTAACGCACGGCGTTAACTTCTTGGTCGCAGTGAACGCCTTTAGCGCGAAGTCGCCGCTGGCGGTGATGGAGCTGAGGTTCAGCGTAGAGTTGCCGACGTTGGTAAGAATGATCTTCTTCGACGCGCTGGTTTTGCCCACGCTCTTCGTGCCAAAGTTCAACAACACCGGGGAGTAGCCCGCGACTGGCCCGCTGCCTGCCACCGTCCCGAGAAGCGCGGTGATCAGGCTGCTCCCGTTCGGGCTGCCCCATCCGGTCGCCAAATCGTAGCCCTCTGTCGCCGAATAGCCATTCGTGCCTACGGTGATGTCGTGGAAATCGGTGTCATAGTTCGAGCCCAATCCAATCGTATAAAGGATCGGGTTGATGAAGCCGAGCGTCGTCGTACTGCCGTTGGCTTGCAACTGTTGATTGGCGAGAGCCAGGTAGCCGGCCCACATGGGCGCCGCGAAACTGGTTCCGCCATAATAGTTGGCATTGCAACCGCCCTGGTCGGCGCAGACATAAAAGGTGAAATCCGCGTTTGCCGAAACGTCTGGGCCGTTGCGCAAAGTCGTGGAACATGCAACATCGATGCATTGATCGGCGGTGACCAGTTGCCAGGAAGGAATTGGAATGTTGTTCGGCGAAAAGCCGCCGCCCCCGTAAAACCACGCGGTCTCCGAAGCCCAGGGGCCGCCCGCACTCTGCGTTTCTAAGTCCGTGCCGCCGACCGTCACCAGATACGCATTATCCGAAGGCCAGATTGAACCACCGACTTGCCAACTGTGGTGGTCGCCGGCGGCGTCAAACAAATTCTGACCCTGCGCCGCGAACTCCATGAAGATCGGATCGAGTGTCTTGGGGTCAGCCGGGCTCCAGTACCACGAGCAGCTCAATTGTGCGTTCAGCGGATTGGCCGTGGCCATGGCGTTAAAGATTGCGGAATCAGAAGACCCGATGTACATCACGAGGCTTGACAAGCCAGGAGCCATGCCGAGCGCCTGCGTCATGTCCAGGGTCTGTTCCGTATCGTCACAGCCTTGCGAAGCGTAGCAGGTCACGGGGGTCCCGTCCGCGGACAAGAGAGTGATCGGGACAGTTTCCGTTTGGCCAACGTTCGTGTAGTAAGTTTCCAGGTCGGCCAAATCGGTGCCGTAATACTCCAGCAATCCGAGCGACTGGCCCGCGCCGGTGAGAGCGCCTGTTCCGTAGTAGGCTGCCCTCATGTCGCTGCCGAGAAAGGATTGGTCGGGGCCGGAGCCAGTCGTGGCGTTGGACTTCACCTTCGCACTTTTGTGGACAAGGTTTGGACGCGGGATCGAATAGTTGTCCAGACCGGAGATGTGCCAGAGTTGGAACGGCAGGTCCACAGTGGGTTCGCGGTCTGGAGCGTAGAATGTGCGGTTCTCGGTGGGGTGCTGGTAAACACCCATGGTCACATGGAACGCCTTCTCGACGCTTGCCACCGGTCCCGTGAGAATCACGTCCATGCGATTGCGGGAGCCGCCCACTACCGTAAAGCCGCTCGCTTTCGCAAAAGCCATCAGCGCCCGATAAGCCGCCTGGCTGGGACCAAACCTGGCGGTAAACTCCGGCACCGTGACAAATTGCCGGTAGGAGGAACTGGAAGGATCGTAGACCTCTCGTAAGAAGTTTTCCAACTCCGGCTGATGGCGTAGCGCCAGAATGATGTCGAAGTGCATGGTTTGGGTTGCGGGAAGACGCCCGACTAATTTTGCTTCCCCATCGACAACCGCTTTACGCACATGGCGCGTCAACAGCGTCTCGGACTGGGCTCGGGAAGTAATACTCACGGACGCGATCACGGCGACGAGCGTGAAAAGCGTGAACAAGGACATGCTTAATTTTCGAATCACGATTTCTCCTTTGGGATGCATCCTTCGAGGACGGTTTTCCTCTTTAATTCCCGATGCCGCGAGCATTACTCCGTCACTTGGAACGTCGTGTTGCTCTTGAGCGTATTCTTGGTTCCTTTCACCGTTGTCGTCACCCTGACCGGGCCCGCAGTTGCCCCTGGCGGTACACTGGTCTCGATTTCCGATTTCGATAGGACCGCAAAAGTCGCCGCCGTGCCGTTAAAGGTCACACTGGTCGCGCCTTTCAAATCCGTTCCCAGGATTCTAACGGCCGCTCCCACGTTGCCAGAGGTAGGCACCGTTTCCACGAACGGGCCCAGACCCACGGACAGGCTGAAGACCTCGCCGCAGCCAAAATACTTGCAGTTGCCTTTGCGGGCGCCAGAGCCGCCGCCGAAGGTTGCCCCGTAGAACCCCCCATTCGTGGCCTGAACTAGCGCCGCGTATGGATAGGAGCCGTCCGTGCTGTCAAGGTTGAAGAGCGTCGTCAGCTCGCCGCTTGGGGTGATTTCGAAGACCGTGCCAAAGTTGGGATACAACCCGTCATAGGACGCTGTTCCGTACAAATTCCCATCCGTGGCCCGGATCAGCGTTGATACCGGAGTGTCTCCGTCCAAGCCGCCACTGAAGGAGTACAACGTGGTCAGCTTGCCGCTGAGGTTGATTTTGAAGACCGTACCATAGTTGTATGTTCCACCCTCCTCCGTTACACCGTAGAAGTCCCCGCCATCGAGCTGAACCAGCCCAGCATACGGATAGGAGCCGTCCGTGTTGTCAAAAGTGTGGAGCGTCGTTAGTGTGCCATTTGGGGTGAATGTGAAGACCGTGCCAAACTGGTTGGCCCCGCCCGTCCACGTGGTCCCGTAGAAATTCCCATCCAGAGTCTGGATCAGACCCCCGTAAGGAGCGGCGCCATCGTCGCCACCGGTAAAGGTGTACAACGTGGTCAGCGTGCCACTTGGGGTCATTACGAAGAAGGTACCGGCGTTCACCGCACCGCCGCCGCTGGTTGTTCCGTAGTAATTCCCATCGCTACCCAGAATCAGGGCCGCCCCTGCAGGGTAGGCGCCGTCCGTGTAGCTAAAGTTGTAAAGCGTCGTTAGCGTACCACTTGGGGTTATTGTAAAGATTGTGCCGCAGTTATTGGGGCAGAGACCCTCGAAATTGCCCGTCCCGCCGTCGCTGGTTGTACCGTAAAAGTCTCCGTTGGCGGCTTGGACCAACCCCGCCAGGGGGAAAGAGCCATTTGTCCCGTCGAAGAAGAATATAGTGGTCAATTTGCCACTTGGGGTAATTTGGAAGACCGTGCCACAGCCCGAGTAGTATCCGCCTGACCAGACGCAGGCTGGGTTTCCGCCATTCGTTGCTGTCCCATAGAAATTCCCGTCGCTGGCCTGGACCAGCGGCGCCCAGGGAAAGGCGCCGTTCGTGCTATCAAAGCCGCGGAGCATTTCGAATGTCTGTGCCGACAGGGAAACCGCCATCGCTGCCCAAAGCACAAAACAAATGCAAGCCTTCGTGTACGATCTCAATTTGCTCATTTGTTCTCCTCACTCGTGGCGGCCCCCGCCTGCATTTGTTTCAGGACCGGAATCCTCCGCAAGTAAGAACGCCCTTCTCGTGTCTGTCAACTAAATTGATCTAAATTGATCTAACCGTCTAATTAACGCGGAATCAATGATTTGGTCTCGAACATTTTGGACGACAAAACAGCAACCCCAAGTTGGATGGACCGACTCTTGCGTCCCTTCGAAGGTCAAACCCAAACTCCAGAATTGCACCTGAGACAAGCCCACAAGACTTGATCACTTTTGACCAGTCTTGGGTCTGGGATTTCACCTATGATGTTGCGTCTGCCAACCTGCGGTGGCCAACGAAAACGATCTCGAGGAAGTGATGGGAAACTTTGCCGGCTCGATGCAAAGGCCTCTGGAAGTACAAAGTCGCGAAAACAATTTCGGAATGCTGACCCAACTACCTCGGACGCCCAGGTGTGAGGCGTACCGGTTCGACTGCTTCGAGGTCTCACTCAAGCAGGGCACTCTGCTGCAAAGAGGAAAACGGCTCAGAGTGCAGGACTTGCCTTTCAAGATGCTCGTTATCCTACTGGAGAAACCGGGCGAATTGGTAACCAAGGAAGAGCTCGCCGAACGACTCTGGGGCCAGGAAATTTTCACCGAGGTAGATCAGAGCCTCTACGTCATGGCTGGAAAGCTGCGCCAGGTGCTTGGAGACGATGCGAGTCAACCTCATTTCATCAGAACCGTTTCAGGTAAGGGATACCGCTTCATCGAATCGGTAACCCCGGTTTTTGCTCCTGCCACAGACCGGCCCGTTTTGTTGTCCCCGCCTTCCCCGCCAATCGTGCCGACGGACCATATCCGCCCGTCGCACGCCGACCGCACTTCCAGGCGCATTGTTTTTCGAGTCATGGCCGTGGCCATCGTTGCCGCATTGGGCATGGGCTTTGCCATATATAAATACAATCATCGCGCGCTCATGAACGATCACGATCGAGTGGTTGCAGGCGTTTTCACTAACAGCACGAGCAATCCTGATCTGGACGAAACTCTTTCCTTCGCCCTTCAATCAGAACTGCAGGAATCACCCTACTTGAGCTTGATTCCAGACCAGAGATTTCGCGCCTTGGTCAAGAACCCGGCATCAGCATCGCTCCAGGATGAACTCGGCGCCTGCAAGGTACTTGATGGACAGCTGCTTCTAAAGGGCCGCATTTTTGCTCTGGCACAGGGTTATCAAGTCATCCTTACTGCGTGGCGGTGCGCAAGCGGCCGATTGCTGACCACCCAAAAGGCTACTGCTGTCTCGCAAGCTTCAATTCTTCCCGCTCTCGACTTGGCCACGGAGCGCATGCGCCGTCGGCTTGGTGAATCGGAAGATTCGCTCAAGAGATTCAACGTGCCTAGCGCGGAGGCCACCACAGCATCTCTCGCGGCCCTCAAAGCTTTTAATTTGGGTGAGCAGAAGCGCTTCGACGATGACTTGACCGCAGCGGTGGCCAGCTACAAGCTCGCTGTCGACCTTGATCCGCAATTTGCGCTTGCCTATGCTCGCCTTGGAACCGTCTATCACAACACATGGCAACTTGCTCTCAGCGCACAGTCATACCAGCGAGCTTTTGAACTTGGCAACAGCCGTACCAGCGATCACGACAGACTCTATATCGTCGCCCATTATTACGAGTTTGCGACCGGGGAGGTCAAGCGAGCGATAGCGGACTACGAACTCTGGCGTACCCTCTACCCTCGAGACATCGTACCAGTTTACAATCTCGCAACCCAGTACCTATTGATTGGTCAGCCGCAGCGGGCTTTGGACTTGGCCCGGCAGGTCATTGGGCAGGAACCAAATAACATCATGGATGAACTTCTCGCGCAGATTTATCTCAAGCTTGGGGACTACGCGAACGTCGAGAAACTGTGCGATGACGCGGCGCGCGGAAAGATGAATTCGCTGGTCTTTCATCGCGCATGCTTCCAGGCCGCATTCGCGCAACAGGATGAAGCTGCCATGGACCGGCAGTTGCAATCGGTTCACGGAAACGCAGGAGAGGGCGAAGCCCTCTCCGATGCCGCATGGGTGGCTATGTATCGCGGCAAAATATCGGATGCCAAAGTTCTCTTCCGCAAGGCTAAAGAGAGAGCGCTGCAAAGCAAATCCATAGACCTCGCAGCAGACATCGAACTTGATCAAGCCACACTTGAGGCGGATGTAGGATTGCTGCCAGACGCAAGGATTGATGCGGGAGAGGTCTTGAAGCTTCCCTTTGAAAGCGCGTGGGAGCAAGCTTAGGCGGCGCGTGCACTGGCGCGAGCCGGTGATACTTCACTCGCCCTTATCGTTGCCAAGAAGGCAGCCGGCATGGCGCCTCTCGATGACTTGGTTAATTCAGCGATGCTTCCAACCGTTCGCGCGGTAATCTTCATTCAGAAGGACGATCCTCAGAGCGCTCTGCAGGCTCTTGAATCCCGCGATTTTGATCTATGCGGATGCATGCAGCTGGTACCGGGTTATTACCGTGGGTTAGCTTATCTGCAGAACAAACAACCGGAGCTGGCCGTTCGCGAGTTTCAGCAGGTGATCGACCATAGATTTATATCGCCAACCTATTCGCCGTACCTTGTTCTCTCTCAGCTTGAACTGGGTCATGCCTTCCAGATGCTTGGAGATTCAGCCAGCGCGAACCGAGCTTACACAAAAGTAGAATTGGCGTGGAAAGATGCCGATCGCAACTTTCCGCCGCTCCAGAAACTCCGGCACTATCAGGAACAGCGCACAATCCCAAGACAACAGCGCGAATAGATAGCTGAACAAAGTCTGCGCCAACGCGGAAATGAGTCTCTTCAGCCAAGATAATCGCCGCATGCAAATACCGCATTTCGACACTGGGGAACACTGCTCCAGGCCCCGTTTAGAGTTGGGTGACACTAGGAGTCTTATTTGCATTTCTGCTTTGGTTCATTGGTGCACCCGCTGGATTCGCGCTAGAAGGACTAAGGACTACGAGATGCGAAAAGGGTTTACGAGAAAACCACAAAGGGACGAGCCTGCGACCCTAGGCAAGAACTACATCACGCCGAGCGGGCTGCAGCGCCTCAAAGATGAGCACCGGTTTCTGCTCACCAGGGAACGCCCGGCCGTGGTGGAGGTAGTGGCGTGGGCTGCCAGCAACGGCGATCGCAGTGAAAACGCCGACTATCAGTACGGCAAGCGGCGGCTGCGACAGATCGATGGGCGGATTCGCTTTCTCACGAAGCGAATCGAAGCCGCGGAAGTGGTGGACCCGGAAGCTCCGAGAGCGGGCCAGGCGGCGACGAGGGCATTCTTCGGAGCGACCGTGCGCTATGCCAATGCCGCGGGAGCAGAGCGAGTGGTGAGCATCGTGGGCGTCGACGAGGTCGATCTCAACCGCAACCACATCAGTTGGGTGTCACCTCTGGGGCGCGCTTTGATGAAGTCGGCAGCGGGTGACAGCGTAGTCCTTCAATTACCGGGCGGTACAAAATACTTGACCGTGCTGGACGTGCGTTACGAGCGCATTGCTGTGGAACCGTTCCGTGAACCACCTGGATCCGAGGCCTCGGCAAAGGGACTCACTCGCCGACGTTAAATCCACCTGACGAAGAATAGACGAAACGGAACAGGTGGTGAAAGAGGGACGACCGTAATAGTAATAGCGCGCTATCGGCTTTTGGCAAGCGACAGGAGATGAGTTGAGTCCTCATAAACGCCCTTGCAAGATGGGACAAGCGGGTATCCCAAGCCAGAAGTCAAGGGCGCTTTCGCCACATCATCGTTTTGTGAGCGCAATGCATTCGCCTGCTAGAAGCATTGAAACCGGACTGCGTGTCTGCCCTTCAGAGAAAGAGGCTCGAACGCGCGCCTGAGGAGTTGAGAGCAAGACTTTCTCCGGTCCGGTTTGAAAGCAAGAATCGCGAAATTCCGCCCATTTCCTGCAATTTTAAGAGCCATCCGGGCGGATTTCTCTGCACTGCAGACTTGTTGGTAGCGCTACCGGGAATCGAACCCGGGTTTGAAGATTGAGAATCTTCCGTCCTAACCCCTAGACGATAGCGCCACTCCGGTGGATGCGACGAAACCCGATTATAACAAAACGCGTTATCGCGAAACTGGAGACCGCCGGTTCGCCCTTTTCGATGCCTAAGGGCCGCTGGCCTTCGTGCGCGGATTCTTCGCAAAGCATTGTAAATCTTAAAGTTGCAGTTCCTGCTCACGATTCGAGTCGAATCGCCTTGACAACGGGCGGCTGGAGAGCGATATTTTATAGGCGAATAAAAAGCGAATTCGACAATCGCCCGAGCCCATTTGTGCTCTGCGTTCCCTGATAATTGTGAGAATGTATGTCTGCCTCGTTGGTCTTTTCAGCGGCGGCCACGAGCCGCCCTTTTATTTTTTCTCCGCCTTCTCTGCGCTCGACTGCGGAGAGAGCCGCAGTGAAATCTGCCAAGAACACGGCGGAGATATTGGCGCAGGTGAGTGCCATCTCCAAGCTGGCCGCAGTCGTTCCGGCTTCGCACCTCGCGCGCGCGATGCCGGAAATGGTTTCCAGCGGCATTCCGCAACTGGACTTGCTGACGGGCGGCTTCGCTCGCGGTGGGCTCACGGAAATCTGCGGCGCGTCCTCCTCGGGGAGAACCAGCGTGTTGCTTTTCGCGCTTGCCCGCGCCACCCAACGCGGTGAAGTTTGCGCGCTGGTGGATGCGAGCGACGCCTTCGATCCAGCCTCCGCGGCGGCCGCCGGCATGGTGATGAGCCGTTTGCTGTGGGTACGATGCGGGGGAAAATTTCCTCCGCCTAAAAATAAAGATAAAGATCGTGCGATTGGGTGCCGCGCACGCCGCACGAAAACAGACAATTCGTATCCGAGGTTGCCTGCCAGCGATTTGGATCAGGGTATGCCTTCAGGCAAGCCGCAAGCCCCTTCAAACGAGTCCGGTTTTAGCCGCTGGGAATCGCAGCTCGGGCAAATGCTGAAAGTCACCGACCTGTTGCTGCAGAGCAACGGTTTCGGAATGATCGCTCTCGATCTCGGAGATGTTCCGGCGCCGGGCGCGCGGCGAATTTCCCTGGCATCGTGGTTTCGTTTTCGCCGCGCCGTTGAGCACACGCCAACCACACTGCTGGTCTTGGAACAGCAGCCGATTGCGGGGAGTTGCTCGTCGGTGCTATTGAAGGTGTCTACCAGATCTCAGGTCTCAAAAACGAAACTGTCAGCTATCCGCTCTCAGTTCTCAGAAAATCCGCCGATGCACACGGAGCTGCCGCATTCGGAACTGCTGGATCAATTCGAGATCACCGTCGAGTTGTTGCGTTCGCGGTTGGAAAAAAAATTAGAGAAGAAGCCGGTGCAGTCGACCGCAAGTTTCAACAGTCGAGCCGCTTGGGCGGGATAGTAGCAAGCCGATTCCTTGAATGAATTGTCATCCCGAGCGAAGCGAGGGATCTGTAGTTTGCCGCAAGATGCAGATCCCTCGCTCCCCCACCCCAGCCAGCAAAAGCGGCTGGCTGGGGGCCCGGTCGCTCGGGATGACAACAGTCGGCGTATTGACACTGCGAGCTGGTGTTCCATGTTTGCCTGTATCTTCATCCCCGATTTTCCCGTGCAAGCGATCGCTCGCTTGGAGCCAGAGTTGCGCACCCACTCGGTCGCGGTGCTCGCGGGACGGCCTCCATTGGAGAAGGTGGTAGCGCTTAACGAAAGAGCGCGGCAATCGGGCGTGGAGTTAGGCGCGACCAAGTCGCAACTGGAAGCATGGGAGCGCCTGGTGCTGCGTTCGCGCTCCGAGTCGCAGGAGACATCCGCCCACGCTGCGCTACTCGATTGCGCGCAATCGTTTTCTCCGGAGGTGGAAGATACCGCACCCGGCATCGTGCTGCTGAACCTTGCCGGGTTGGAGCCGTTGCTTGGACCGCAGCCGAAAATTGCCCGCGATTTGGCGCAGCGGGTTTTTCAGATGGGACTGGAAGCGCACCTTGCCGTGGCCGCAAATCCGGATGCTGCTTTGCTCGCCGCCCGCGGTTTTTCTGGCGTGACCTTGATTCCCGAAGGACGCGAAGCCGGGTGTTTGGGAGATTTGCCGGTGGATGTTTTGCTGGAAAGTTCTTCTTCCGATGCGGAGGAAGCCACGCGCTGGGCGGAAACGCTGGATCGTTGGGGCATCCGCAAGCTGCGGGCGCTAGCGGCGCTTCCCGAAGTTCCGCTCAGTGAGCGCCTGGGTCAGGCGGGCATCCGTCTGCAAAGGCTGGCGCGGGGCGCGGCATTGCGCAATTTGCGTGTATGGGAACCGCAGCTAGTTTTTGCCGAGAGCGTGGATCTGGAATATCCCATGGTGCTGCTCGAGCCGCTGGCGTTTCTGCTGAATCGCATGCTGGAGCAAATATGCGCGCGCTTGCGAGGACGCACGCTGGCGGTGCAGGAGTTGCATCTGAATCTGGAACTCGCAGCGGCGCAAACGAATGACTGCGCATCTTCCACGTCCGCACTCCCGCGAACATTTACTCGCACTTTTTCTCGCACTTTTTCTCGCACTCTGCGGCTGCCGGCGCCCATGCTGGATGCGAAAGTGTTTCTGAAATTGCTGCAGCTTGACTTGCAGGCGCATCCGCCGGGAGCTCCCATTGTGAAGATTCATTTGTCGGCGGAACCGGCGCGCCCGCGAGCCCTGCAGGGCGGATTGTTTCAGCCGCTTGTTCCCGAGCCCGAAAGACTGGAACTGACGCTGGTGCGCATCGCAGGCATTGTCGGCGAGGGAAGAGTGGGGTCGGTGGAGTTACTGGATACGCATCGCGAAGGTGCGTTTGCGGTGCGGCACTTCGCGCCCGGAGAGTCCGCACCCGCAGAACTCAGAGTTAAGCAGGAAGCTAAGCAGGAAGCCACGCAGTCTGGAAATCAAAAGAAGGATAGGTTCATGCCAAAAAATGGCAGTGCAGGTGTCGAGGCAAATACAAAAGTTAACGCCAAAGAAAAAATGAGCGCGGTGATTGCGCTGCGCCTGTTTCGTCCGCCGCTCGGCGCGATGGTTACTGTGCGCGAAGCAAAACCAGTGCAGTTGCGATGTCCTGAACGCGAGGATCTTGCCGGCGAAATCGTCTGGACTGCCGGCCCCTGGCGCTCCTCCGGCGACTGGTCGGAACAGGAAGGCTGGTCGCGCGAGGAATGGGATATCGCCATGCCCAACGAAACTGGCCTCGTGTTGTATCGCCTGGTGCAGGACAAGCTAAGTGG
>Ga0074045_10003140_pt1 | contig 14943 bp, 10 predicted proteins | sample BogForMeECP23OM2_FD_94442 | JGI IMG/M metagenome (GOLD analysis project Ga0074045, IMG submission 94442) | Bog forest soil microbial communities from Calvert Island, British Columbia, Canada - Bog Forest MetaG ECP23OM2 | ecosystem: Environmental > Terrestrial > Soil > Wetlands ...
AAGTACAAATAAAGGATTGTAATTGATTTTTTACACGGTATATTATACACAACCCGGTATGAAAAAAACTGATTTTACCAATCAGAATATTTATAGTGGTATGGCTCTGATTGCCGATCCGATTCATCAGTATATCCTCTTTACCGTGCCGCAGGATAAGTCTGTAAATGAAATAACGGAAAAATCCCTGATTGATTCTCCCTGGATGCAAAGACTGAGGAGAATTTATCAACTTCAAAGCGCGCGCTGGGTTTATCCCGCGGCCGAACATTCGCGCTTTCAGCACTCTTTGGGCACTATGCATGTCGCCGGTGAGTTTGCCAAACATCTTTATCCTGGTTTAAGCGTTGTTTGTAAAGATGTTCCGTCTTTTAATTATGTAGAAGAATTGCTGCGTTTAGCGGGTCTTTTGCATGATGTCGGCCACGGGCCGTACGGGCATTTCTTTGATGAACATTTTCTGGGCGATTGGAGATTAACGCACGAAATAATCGGACAGAAAATTATCGTTAATAAGCTTGGAGAAATTATTTCCCGGATCAGGCGCAGTCCTTCCGGAGCGCTTGCGCGCGGCGAAGTTTTGGATCCCGGGCAAATAGCGTATTTAATCAGGAAACCGGAGGATAAGGAAAAAGAAAGGCGGCCCCACTGGCTGCAGTTATTGCGGCAACTATTTTCAGGAATTTACACGGTTGATAATCTCGATTATGTTCAGCGCGACGCATACATGACCGGTTTTTCTCTGGATATGGTTGATATTCCCCGCCTGCGTTACTACACTTTTTTTACTTCAGAAGGCCTTACTTTGCATCAATCGGGCATATCGGCGCTGGGGCGTTTTCTCAATGCCCGCATAAATTTATACAGTAACGTTTACTTCCACCGCACGACACGCGCTCTCGATTTACATCTGCAGGAAATATTTCACGATACCATGAAATTGATATTCCCCGGAAATCCTCTGAATAACTTGAACACTTATTTGCACTGTGATGAATGGTCTTTATTCAACGAAGTGCAAAGTTGGATGGAGGAAAAAAATTCACAAAAGAAAAAGCTGGCCGGTGAATGGAAGAAATTGAACGCACGTGAAGTCAAATGGAAAATGTCCTTTTCCACGGAAATTTCCGTTGATCAGATTCATCGCGGCACAGGGTTTGGACGCGTTCAGGATTACGAAAAAAGAATTAAGGAACAACTGCCCGGAAGGCTGAAAGATATTCCTTTTAAAGTGGATCTGGCGACTCAGGATCCTCGTCCGCTCAATCCCATCGCGGAACCGGATAAAAAAATTAACATCTTTAATCCTGTTACTGGAATAACTTCCTTAAAACCATTACAGGACATTTACCGCTTCATTCCCGCGCGGGTTGTGCACTTTCGGGTGTTTTCACACAACCACAAGTTTGATGAAGATCTTTCCGCTGCCGCGGAAAAAGTTCTGGATGGCGTGGAAAAATCAACACCGACGAATATTTAATATGATTGAAAATTCCGAAACTACAGATTTGACTCTTTTCGTCCGCACTTCCGGTGAGGAAATTATCCTCTGGAACCGCCAGCGGATTGTGGATGCTTTAATGCGCGAAGCAGACATTGATTATCAGGTGTCTGCCCAAATATCAAAAGAAGTGGAAAAAGAGATTATTTCTTCAGGAATCAGTGTGCTTACTACGGCATTGATTCGCGAATTGGTTAATGTCAGACTCATCGAAAAAGGTTTGGAGAAAGAGCGAAGACTGCATGGCCGTTTAGGATTTCCTCTTTATGACGTACGGCAATTGATTTTACACCAGAACAAGCAGGATGCCAATATTCCCCATTCCCCCGAAGGCACAAATCTTATCTTTGCCGAAGGTATTAAAAGAGAATTTTCTCTTCATGATGTTTTTTCCGCCGATATCGGTGATGCGCATGTCACAGGCGACATTAACATTCACAGCCTGGGTTACATTGATCGTCCTTACAGTTGCTGCCAATCACTGGAATATCTGAAAATAAACGGATTAAACCTGCCTCAGGCGATAAATTCCGCGAATCCCGCAAAATATGCCGAGGTTCTTCTGGCGCACATGGTGCGTTTCAGCGCGGTTTTACAGGGGCATTTTGCCGGCACAATCGGTTGGGATGCGCTTAATATTTCGTTTGCGCCTTACCTGAGTACCATGACGGATAAAGAAGTAAAACAATTCGCGCAAATGCTTATCTATGAATTTTCGCAGCTGTCCGCCACGCGCGGCGGACAGGCGCTGTATACCGATATACACATATATTATGAAATGCCTTCGTATTGGGCGAATCTTCCCGCCATCGGAGCTGAAGGAAAACCAACGGGGAAAACCTATGGAGATTATATTCCCGACGTGCAGCGCTTCGCACGCGCCATACTGGAAGTGTTTGAAAAAGGAGATGCTAAAGGAAAACCGTTTATTCTTCCCCGGCCGCTTTTGCATATAACAGAAACTTTCTGGAAGACCCAAAACGCTCAGGATTTTTTGCGCTATGCCTGCGATGTAGCCAATCTAAAGGGCAATACTTGTTTTGTTTTTGATAGAGACGAGTACGCGTCTTCCTTCGCTTTCGGCGATGGAGAGCAGGATAAACCATGGCTGATGCGTTCTGCCGCCATTCAAAGCGTCACCTTGAATTTGCCGCGTCTTGGCTATAAGGCAAAAGGAGATGAAAAGAAATTATTCGCCCTGCTTACTGAATTCATAGAAAAAGCGGTAACTGCTCATGTGCAAAAAAAAGATTTTTTAGAAAAGCTTCTTTCCTATGCTGAAGAAGGGCCTCTTGCAGTATTGGCCATGAACAACGACGGATTTCCTTTTTTAAGGATGAACATAGCCAGTTATATTATCGGCATTGTGGGATTGAATGAACTTGTGCAAATCCATCAGGGCAGGGAGCTGCATGAGTCGCCGGATGCTCTTGAATTCGGCTTGAAAGTTGTGGATTATATGCGGCACGAGGCCGTGCGTTTGGGCAGGGAACTCAACATGAAATTTGTGCTGGGACAGTCGCTGGCGGAAACAACGGCGTATCGTTTTGCCCGGCTTGATTTGAAATATTTTTCTCCGACCGCCGGACGTTATGTTAAAGGCGACATCGCGGAAGGAGCGATATATTACACAAACTCAACTCACCTCAATGTTTCCGCGGACGTCACGCCTTTGCAGAAAGTGATTCAGGAAGGCCTTTTCCATAAGTATCTGGAGGGAGAAGTTTTTACGCATTTGCAGTTAGGGGGCTCAAATCCGGGCAAAGAAAAACTCAGCAGGTTTATCCGCAAGGTTTTCTATGATTCCGGCAATCGTCAAATTGATTTTAATCCGGAATTCACATTCTGCTCCTCCTGTGAAAAAACCGCCAATGGGTTGAATGATAAATGTATTTATTGCGGTTCCGCCGAGGTCGAAGGCATTGCGCGGCTCACAAAATATTTCAGTAAAATTTCCAGTTGGAATAAAGGGAAGCTTGCCGAACTCAAATATAGAAAAATAAACGATAATTTTGATAAGTAGATATTCAGACATGGATTTTCAATCAAGCTGCCTATAAAATCGGAATAATCTTATTTGACTAAAATATCAGTTTGACAGTTATGCCGGATTTGGATAAAGATTAAATCATTCGGAAAATAGTATTCCGCGAGCAGGCTGTAAATATTATGTAAAACGCGGAAATTATGCAAAGTATCTGAGGCAGGCCATAAAGGCAGGCTGATATAAATAATTTACGATAGGAGAAGATAAATGAATTTTGCACCTACAGAAGAACAATTAATGGTTCAGGACATGGTACGGAAATTTGCCGAAACGGAAATTAAACCGATTGCGGCTGAACTGGACCATACGCATCGCCATCCGGAAGAGATTTGCCGGAAACTGGGTGAAATGGGTATAATGGGCGTGTCTGTTCCTACCGAATATGGCGGAGCGGGCATGGACAATGTAACCTATGTGTTAGCCATGATCGAGATTTCCAAGGCCTGCGCGAGTTGCGGTGTAATAGTGTCCGTTAACAATACGCTCTATGGCCACCCGGTTAAGACCTTTGGCACTCATGAACAGAAACTGAAATTTCTTGCGCCTGTAGCGGGAGGCAAAGTGGAAGGCTGTTATGGCCTCACGGAAGCCGGCGCGGGTTCAGACGCAGCGGCGCTGCGCTGCAAGGCAGAGCTCAAAGGCGATAAGTATATCGTCAATGGCTCCAAGATGTTTATCACCAACGGCCCTGTCGCACGCTATTGCGTCCTTGCGGCAACCACCGACTCATCCAAGGGTTACAAAGGCGTCATCAATTTGATTGTGGACTTAAAAGAAACACCGGGCTTCAAAATGGGCAAGATCGAAGAGAAACTCGGCATTCTTGCTTCCGGCACGTCCGAATTGGTTTTTGAGGATGCGGAAGTCCCGGCGGCTAATTTGCTGGGCAAGGAGGGACAGGGTTTCCAACAGATGATGGCCGGTCTCAACGCCGGGCGAATCGGCATCGGCGCGCAGGCTTGCGGTATCGGTCGCGCCTGCCTGGAAGACGCCACTGCTTATGCCAAAGAACGGGTTCAGTTTGGAAAACCCATATCTGCCAATCAGGCCATTCAGTTTAAATTGGCGGACATGGCTACCGAACTTGACGCGGCAGAACTGCTGCTTTTGCGGGCGGCCTGGCTGGAAGACAACGGCAAGGATTTTGAAAAAGAATCGGCCATGTCCAAATACTATGCCTCAGACGTTGCGATGAGGGCGGCGATCGAATGCGTGCAAATATTCGGCGGCTACGGTTATGTAAAGGAATATCCGGCGGAACGCCATATGCGTGACGCGAAAATATGTCAGATTTACGAAGGCACTAACGAGATTCAACGCGTGGTGGTAGCGAGGAAGTTGCTTAGTCTGAGATAATAATATACAGGCGATGATGCCTGAGAACATTCGATTTGTTATCAACTGTCTAAAGGGGAATTAATAAGTAACTCAGTAAATAAGCTGTTAGTAAAACCATAAGGCAGGATCAGAAATGGTCCTGCCTTATTTATTGGTCGTTAATGATATCGTTGAATTAAAGTAATATATTATCTGTTTAAAAAATACTTATTGACTTTACAATATGATATCATTAATTTAATGGCATTAAGCTAATGATATTAACTTTTCTTATATCAAAAAAAAAGAAAGGAGGTTTTTGTTAAATGTCCCCGATAATGAATAATCAAAAGTCTGTTTTAATTACGGGAGCCAGCAGCGGCATTGGATTGGCCACGGCAGAATATCTGGCAGTTCAGGGATTTCATGTTTATGCCGGAGCAAGAGTGACGCGCACGCTGGAAGGCCTGAGTAAAAATTTGAATATTACTCCTGTTAAACTCGATGTAACAAACACATCAGATATCATTGAAGTAAAAAGAATTATTGAAGAGAAGGGCACAGGCTTATTCGGATTGGTTAATAATGCCGGAATCGCGAAAGCAGGCGCGTTAATGGATGTGAACGTCGAAGCTCTTCGCACTCAGTTTGAAGTCAACCTTTTTGGAGTTCATCAAATTACTCAAGCGATGTTCCCTTTATTATTAAAAACGAAGGGTAGGATTGTCATGATAAGCAGCGACAGTGGATTCTTTGCGACGCCTTTCTTTGGTCCGTATTGTTCCAGTAAGTTTGCTTTGGAGGGGTATTCCGATTCTCTCCGCCGGGAAATTACCCCTTATGGCGTGAAAGTTATTATTATTGAACCCGGGCGGATCACTACCCCGATTTGGGATAAAGGAGAAAAAAATCTGAATAAATATGCCGATTCGCTATTTGCTGTGGAGGCTAAATCAATTGGTGAATATGCAATCAGGAAAGGAAAAACGACCGGTTTGGCTCCCATAGAAGTTGCCAAAACAGTATATCATGTCCTTATTGCGGCAAATCCCAAATTGCGTTTCATTGTAGCGGAGAATAAATTAGAGTATCAAATGATAAAAATATTACCTGCTTCTTATGTGGATAAACTCGCCATGAAGAAAGTGCAAAAGGTGGTCAAGCTTTCTTCGTCCATTACGGATTAAAATAAATAAGAAATTTCTCACTACTTACGGCATTCAGGAAAAAACAAATTCTAACCTTCTTTCATAAAAAAAAATCCCCGGGCTTTCGGATATCCCGGGGATTTAAACTGCGAGATAAACAAAAAGGTTCTTAGAAAGTCAGCGTTAATTTATTTATGAACATATATTCGTCTCTGACGTCGTTTTGCTCTGATGCCAAGCCTTTGTAATAATCACCTACCCACCAGTAACCAGCACCTACCATATAAGACAGGTTATTGGTGATTTTGTAAGTACCGGTAACGTCAAGTTCCCAGCCATAAGAGCTGCCGGCCCAACCACCCGGTATCTCGTCGGCTTTCGCGTAAGAAATTGCTGTATTGATATCCAAGTTGGAAATTGGATGTATGCCGGCTTTGAGCTGGCCGAACCAGGCATTGGTCATTCCCCCATACCCGGTGTTGGGATAGCTCCCGCTGAAGTTAGAAGATCCACCGTAGCCATTAATTGGGCCTACCCAGTAGGTGAGATCCTGATTAAACATAATCAAGCAGGGGTTCCAATCCATGCCGCCACCCAAAACATCCCCCTTAACTTGGCTCCCGTTTTGGCCATTATCACCGGACATGTAGGCTACGGTGCCGCCGAAATAAATGGGACCTACATCAACAACGGCATTAAGATAAGCCATAATATCTTGCAATTGCTGATCATAGCCCTTTAAATCATCTTCCGGGTTAATCGAGCCCCAACCGTATATAAATTCAGCTTCCAACTTGACTGGTCCTAACTTGACTTTGGCGTAGGGCTCCAAAGTGTAGATATACATCATATTAGCATATGGTATTGGACTACCACCCATGTTTAAAGGAACACCCCACGCACCGATCGTAGTGCCGTTGTAAGAGGAAATTTGTTTATCATTAGCAATACGTGAGTAGGTGAAGAGCAACCCTGTCTCGCCGCCCTTGAAGTTATAAATGCCAAATGCGGAATACCTGTCGTAATCGTTATCGGTAGCTGTGGCTGGGTTCACGGCAGAATAACTTTTTTCACCTTCCTTCGCAATTTCTGCGCCGAAAGTAACCTGTCCGATCTGTGCTCCATATAAAATTTGTCCGGAGGGAGCTCCGCTGCCGCTACTGCCAAAAACGGTTCCCCATACGTTATCTTCCGCATAGCCGACCTGGAACAAACCGATGGGTGATGTATACTCAATGTAGGCCCAATCAAAGGCAATGTTTTCATTCTCTGCCCTGGTTCCTGCAGATTGAGTATCATATGTTGTTCCGGGTTCCGACCTCGCACCGCCCCAGATTCTTTCCATGGCATCAAAGCGGGTGATAAACTTCAGGCCCGGAGAAATGGTAAAGTCCGTCCGGACTCGCAATCTCTGAAAGTAGAACGCTGTGCTTATACTGTCATTGTTGTGTAAACCGGACGCCATACCAGTATAAGGGTTAACGCTCTTGTCTATTGACCCTTTCATCAGTGATGTTTGATCCAGATACATTCCGGCTGCGTAATATGAACCGCTAACCTGAACATCGACTGCAAAAGCCGATACACTGAAGGCCATGATCAGCCCCACTGAAAGCAAAACCAACCAAAATTTCTTCATCTTCTTCCCTCCTTAAAATAATATCAATTAGAGTTGGAGAAACTGGCCTTGAAAGCGGGTATTCTTTAAAGGCTGCTTCTGCCCCACCACTATTGCCGCCGGGGAAGATGCTCAAAATGAAATTCCCCGCAATATTTCCGGTTTTTCCAGTATGATGAAAAACATTGCATAAGCATTAATTTAATTGTATTAACTTAATACTGTTAAATTATGAAGTCAATAAATATTTTTCATTTTTAACATTTTTTATAAAGAATTAATAATAGAACATAATTATTGTTTCGCTAATAAATTTGATGGATTAAATTAATAAGCAATGTTAAAAAAAAGTAGATTGACTATATAAGTTATCGATATATTTTTAAAAAGTGTTGGTTTTATAAAAAAAATTGATACAGTTTTCGATAAGGCGACTGTATGACAAAAGAAAGGAGATCAATAATTACCCATGGCCAAATATGAAAGCTATCAAAAAAGTGTGCTGGAGGCTAGTGTATGGCTTTCAGAAGAAGGTTTTTTCGGATCGCACAAGGGCACCGGAGGCAATGTTTCCGTGCGGGCTGATGAAGCGGCCCTTGCTATAACTCCTTCATCAGTGAAATATCAGGAGATCAAAGTTTCCGATATATACGTGGTTGGATTTGATCTTTCCGTCATTGAGGGAAATGATAAACTCAAACCCTCTGTCGAAACAGGCATGCACAGCATCATTTACCAGAAGAGGCCCGATGTCAATGCTATAGTCCATACTCACCAGATCTACGGCAGCATCTTTGCCCTGATCAACACACCTATACCCGCTCTTTTTGATGAGGTCTCTTTTTCACTGGGAGCAATGATAGAGGTCATTCCTTACGCCCTTTCCGGGAGTCCGGAGCTTGTTAATAACGTAGCCGGAAAATTATCGAATAATGCCAACGCCTACATTATTCAGAACCATGGAATATTGGCTCTGGGCAAGACGCTGGACAAGGCGATTCTTCACGCGGAACTTTTAGAAAAAGTCGCAAATATCTATTGCCTTGCTTTATCTACCGGCAAGCAGGTTTCTACGTTGCCTGCAGAAATTGTTGAACTTGTCAGGACTATGAGAGATTATGAAGTTAAAGCAGCACGCGGGGAATAGTAAGAGGATAAATTAAGATAAGGAATATGAAACGAATGATTCAATTGCGGAAAATGGCTTATGTCTATTCCATGAATCTTTCAGGCGGGAAACCGACTAAATAATGTTCCCAGCACTCTGCCGACATCAAAAAGAATCTCTGCTGTAATTTGATCCAGAAAATTCAGGGAGGGAAGATTTTGATTTTGAAAAATAACCTTTGCCGCGTCTGCCGCACACATATTGGTCTGCGTGGCGGCATCCAGATGACTGTCCGGATTCATTTTTTCGAAAACATCGATTAATTCCCTGCCAAACTGGTCCAGAAAAAAATAGAATATTTCATCATGCCTTTTTTTTGCCAGATGCATATAGCTATCCAGTAATTCAGATACAGGGCGCTTCGCCGCCTGTCCCTTACAGGCACCACGCAATAAAGCCTCTTTGAAAGAGGGGAAACCTTCACGAAAACGGCGTTCGACATATACTTCATAACTTTGATGAACGGAAGAAACAACCGTAAATAGCTTCTGTGATGAAAACAGATTTTTGATCAACAACCTGTTGGGTAACGCTTTCACATGAAAGGGATTGCCCAAATCTGCCAGATAGTGAGCCGAACGGGACAAATACCGCCAACCCCAATATTCATTGTCGCTTTCAAGCGACATCCTGGCAAGATTCATATTCACGCGGAATGATTCGGGAGCTGTTCCAAATGTCTTGCCCAGTAAACGGAATTGCATATGCCGCCAGCCGTGAGAGCCACCAGTCATTTTCTGATTTTTATGGAGATCCAAATCGCAATCCTGATTTAAATCAGGTTCGGTGCTGTAAATTACCAGTATCTTCCATGGCTCAATGGTTTTATCTAAGGGAGGTTCAACACCAAACTCACCATTGCGCTGTGAATAACTAAAAGACCACAGAGGATCGAGTTCGCGGACTTCGCTGTAATTTTCCTTGTATAAATCGATATGATCAGGACCGATTGGCCAATATTTGGAGTTGATACCGGGATTTGGTTTTACCGCGACCTGCGGCAGAGCCATGAGCGAGGCTGTAGCCTGAACAGAGAAATAAGTAATGTATTCATGAGAAAACCACGGCGCCCAGGCCAACGGCAGGCGTGGATCGTCATGCAGATAATAATCCAATTTTTCAAATCCTTTTACTGATGAATAGATTACTAAAAAGCCGGGCGGGCAGAGTTATCCAACCCGCACCGGCCCCAAAAACAATAATTAAGTTAATTTAGCATTTGAAATCGGTCTTCTTGCCCCAAACACCAAGCGCAACGCCGAGTTCTTCATGCTCCTTGGCATACTCTTCCAGTTTAATGCCTTGGATCGCGGCATCGATGGCCTGCCGCAGCGCACGGGCGCCCGCTTTCGGTCCCTGTGGATGAGCATGAATGCCGCCGCCGGAACCAATCATGATGTCTTTGCCCAGGGCATTGACGATATCGGAAACGTTGGCCGGTGTAATGCCGCCTGACGGCATGGGCATAGTTGCTTTCAGTTTGCCCATGGGATAAATCAGGTTGCGGACTGTGGTCATGAAACGTTCATGCATATATATGCCCTTGCCGCCAAGGGAGAAGGGCAGAACGATCGAGTCGGCTCCGCATAAGCGGGGGATCTTGCCGAGAATGAGCGGCGAAGAAATACCCTGATTGGGCGCCATATAATAAGCTCCCGCCACATCCATATGGGCAAGTATCGGCACATTGATAGCCGGGTCGTCTGCCAGCGCGCGCATGGCTTCCGGACCTACAGCCAGATAATTGACCATCATGCCGTTTACTCCGGCGTCCACGCAACGTTTTGCCAGATCGAACATGCGCGGCAGGCGGTCGGTGACATTGACGGTGTAGATGGTATGTTCTCCGGTTTCCTCATATACTTCTTTTTCTATCTCCATGTAGGTTTTTACTCTTTTTACCGCGTCGTTATAACGCATGTTGGCGATCAATTCGTCGTCCTTGATCACGTCGCAGCCGCCCAATGCCGCTTCTTTGAAGAGCCGGGCGCCGACTTCCAGCGGATAGCCGCTGCAGGGCTTAATCATGTTGTTGAGTAACGGACGGCCTTTTTTAAGACCGAGCACCTTCCACCAGCCGTCGGGTCCGAATTTCGGGCCGTTGTACTGATCCAGTGTGGCTTTGGGGAATCTGATATCCAACAGCTTGAAATTGGGCACCATGGAAATATTGCCGATTATCGCGGTCAGCATCATGGGAAGCTGATCTTCGACGTTTGCCGCGGGAAAAGCAAGTTGTAAAATGCACTGTCTTTCTGTAACTTCAGGCGGTATCCCGTATTCATAAAACGGGACCTCGTATGCGCCGATTACTTTTGCGACATGACCGGCACGGATTTCAGGTGTTTCGCCGGGAACAGGCACCCACGTGCCGGTGGTCTGTTCGATGGCTAGGAACTGACCGATTAAAGAAGCATCAAGGGATTTATCACCCTTTAGCCAATAGGTGGCGATTAAATTGTTTTCCATATCGATACTTTCAGGTATTGCTATGGGTTTATCCGCGAAAGCATCCATCTTTATTTCTGAATCTTTTGCATTTTTCTTTTCAGCCATGGTTTTATACTCCTTAAAAAATAAGTTTCTTTGTTGAATTAATTTTTTGGAATCAGCGAAAGCACATATTCCCATATCTCCAATGTTTTCTTCAACGATTCATCATCGTGCTGCATGCATGTGTACATGCGGGTTCCGGCCAGAGTGCACAGACCATGAGCCATTGTAACTACCTGATAGTCATCCGCGACCTGCTTTCGGCTGAAAATCTCGGTCAGAGCGTTTGGCGCGTTCAGGTCTATTGAAAAGAATGCAGTCGTCATGTAATGCAAAATTGCGCCGAAATTATAAACAAAGAATCCCAGATCCGGACGTGTCGCGTAAAGATCGTTGAGAGCCTTGGTCAGTTTGTTTGCGTAAGCAGTTGCCTTTGCTACCGCGTCATTTTCGACCATGTATTTCAATGCATAATAGCAGGCTGCCATGGAAATGGGATTGGCCGCCAGTGTGCCACCGACAAAAATCTTGTCCCCCATGCTTCCCGAACAGACTTTCATGACATCCCTACGGCCTGCCACAGCCCCGGATGACGGATAACCGTGCGTGATGATCTTGCCCAGTACCGTTATATCGGGTGTAATGCCGTAAAGTTTCTGAGCGCCACCCATGTCTACCCTGAAACCGGTAACCACTTCATCGAAAATCATCAGCGAACCATACTGATCGCATAATTTCCGGATGGTTTTGTTCCATTCCGGATGAACCGGATGGGCGCCTGATTCTCCGCCGATAGGTTCTACCATCACGCCGGCAACGCCGCCCTTATCCTGATTATCTTTAAAGGCTTTCTCCAGTGCTTCAAAATCGTTAGGCGGCACATCAACTATGTGAGCAAAGCATTCCGCCGGTATTCCTTTGGACTCGAAATTGCCGGTCCGGGGAATGTGAACCGAATAGATCATCTGATCAGACCAGCCGTGATAGCTGCCGCCTATCTTGATGATCTTAAGCTTGCCGGTATATGCCCGCGCAATGCGCAGCGCTGCCATATCCGCTTCGGTGCCGGACTGGAGAAAACGGACCATTTCGACACCGGGCATGTGTTTAATGATTTCCGCAGCAGCCAGGAGTTCATATTCCGAGGTTAAACCGGTAGCCGGCCCTTTTTCTCTGATGATTTCAATAATCTTTTCATCAAGCGGCTTGTAGCTGTGGCCAAGCATAATGGGCGCACCACACATAAGATAATCGATATACTCATTGCCGTCTACATCCCATATCTTATAGCCTTTGGCCCGGTCCATGGCCAATGGGAAAGGTTTGTTCTGGCTTAAATTGTGCTGAACACCGCCGGGAATCATCGCTTTTGCCTTCTCAAAAATATCTATTGAGCGCTTGCAACGCTGGGCATAGAGTTTATGCTCGGAATCCAGTTTATCTTTTGGTATCGGTTGCACGGGTCTTTCCAAAATTTCGTCTTTTCTTTTCATTATTTCTGCATATTCCATAGATTCATATCCTCCTGATTCATCATGCTGACAGTCTTTATATTGAACACACGCCTTCTTTGTTCTTATTCATGCGTGCGCATGCTTTCTTCTGAGAATTGTAGTAAGTTACAAATTCCTTAAACAATTCATCGTATATTTTGCGGTTGTCCTGATTGGGCGTGTACTCCGCCTTTATTTGTATATACTTGGGAATGTCTTCCATTGTTATATATTTCAGAGCAATCGAAGCCAGAAAAGCCGCGCCCCGGGCGTTGGAAAAGATGGGATCCTTGACCTGACGGATTTTTCTGTCAAAAATATCTGCGATAATTTGCGACCAGACATCCGAATTGGCGCCGCCGCCAATGAAATTAAGATATTGAAATGGTCTTCCCATGAACTTCTCCACAGGGGCAATAAGCCATTTCGCGTTGAAAGCCACTCCTTCAAAAATAGCACGAAGAATGTCCGCTCTGGTATTTTCCAGGGAAACGTTGAACAGAGAAGACCGGATATGGCAGTCATCCACAGGTGAACGTTCTCCGTAAAGCCATGGGGTGAAGATCACGTTATTCGCGCCTGCCGGAACCCGTACTACAATTTTGTCCAGGACCTTAAATATATCGGGGGCGTTTTCTTCCTGCATAAGTTCATCCTTGTGATACAGAACATTGTCTCTTATCCATGTCAGGCATTTACCGGCGCATTCCTGTTCTGTGAGAATGAGATAACGGCCGGGAACGGGACTGGGGAAAGAACCGAAATTGTGGGCGATGTCCGTTTTCTTGAAAGGAACATGGGCTGATATCCAGGATGAAGTGCCGATATAAAAATGACCCTCATAGTCTCGAACAGCACCGGAACCCACGGCTGCTGAAGGTACATCCGGAGTTCCGCCGATAACAGGAGTGCCTTCTTTTAAACCCAGTTCGGCTGCTATGTCCTTTTTCACCGGACCAAGTATGTCAGTTGCCCGGATCAAATCAGGCAGTTTTGAACGCTCGATTCCGGCCATTTTGAGCAGCTTGTCTGAATAAACGACATGCGATGGATCACGGTTGTCAGTTACCCAGTGCAGCAAAATAGAATCATAAGTGGCTGCAAACTTTCCTGTTAAGCGCAAGTTGATATAATCTTTGGGATCAAGAAATTTATATGTCTTGCGATATAATTCCGGCGTGTTCTGTTTTAGCCAAAGAATATGACACAGAGAGTCTTTGCCGGACTGCGAGGGAGCGCCCCCGGTCAGTTTAAGCCAGGTCATCATCTTGAATAGAGGGTAGCCTTCTATTTTGATGGGACCTTTCAGTATACCTTTCACTGATTCGGCGCCCCTGCTATCCATCCAGATGATGGCATTCATCAAATGTTTGCCTTCCTGATCCAGGGCAACGGTGCCTGACCACTGGGTGGTTACGCTGACGGCAACGATGTTTTCGGGCAAAACGAGATTTTTACTAAGTACTTTTTTCGCAGTGGACATAATAGCGTCCCACCATCCATCGGGGTCCTGCTCAGCCCCACCGTCAGGAAGAAGGATAATGGGCGTTGCTTGAAATTCGCTATCAAGCACTTCTCCATAAACAGAGATTAAAGCCGTCTTGGGTCCTGAAGTACCCAAATCGATTGCCAATACATACTTTTCCTTGTCTTTCATAATTTCACCTCTTTATGTGAATAATAAATTGAAGACTCAATTTTAAAAGTTACATATGAAACCAAAGAGCCGGCACAACAAATACTTTGATCATTCCATAGCTAAATGCATAGCGTTATCAATGACCTTTTTAAAGGTAATATCCGGGTCATCGGCAATTTGAAAAAGCATGCCGCTGTTATGCAGCGAAATGATGCCATGTATCGCGCTAATGATTTGAATGGTTAATAATTTCGTTTCCACTTTCTTTAAGTTCGGCCTCGTTTCCCGATATTCCCGAGTGACTTTAACAGCTAAAAATAGCACTTTCAATGAACTGCGGAATTCATCCAAAGACAATGCTTCCTGAGGAGTTCCAATATAATCACTATGTTGTCTAACGGGCCTGTTGAACATGACATCATAGAGATTGACATTGCCTGTGCCGAATTCAACAAAAGCATAAATCATGTTCTTGTATCTCTCCCGAGGCGTATCTGCCTTTGACACGGCAGAATGGAT
>Ga0074045_10003141_pt1 | contig 14942 bp, 11 predicted proteins | sample BogForMeECP23OM2_FD_94442 | JGI IMG/M metagenome (GOLD analysis project Ga0074045, IMG submission 94442) | Bog forest soil microbial communities from Calvert Island, British Columbia, Canada - Bog Forest MetaG ECP23OM2 | ecosystem: Environmental > Terrestrial > Soil > Wetlands ...
TGGCGACGCAAGCTTGAACATACATTCGTGGGTAGAGATGGCGAGTCTTGGCCTTCGTTTTATTTCGACAATTTCTATTCCGCATTCTCGGCCATGGAACAAAGCCAACTGCTCACTCCGGGAGTACGCGAACAGAGCGGCAACACTTACGCCGCCTCAATGGCCTATTGGGAAAGATCCTCCGGCGATCTCCTGCACCGACTGTTGTACACCGATATTCACAGCTACCTGGTTGAATTGCTTATGAAACAGGATCAGATGAGCATGGCCGCATCGGTGGAAAGCCGAGTTCCCTTTCTTGACCATATCCTCGTGGAGTTTACGGCCCGCATCCCTGCGAAATATTCCATCCGGGGACTCAGTGGAAAGCAAATCCTGAAATCAGCCGTTGAAGATCTGCTTCCCCATTCCATTGTGCACCGACAGAAAATGGGCTTTCCCACCCCGTGGGAGTATTGGTTGGCTGGACCACAACTGGACGAAATAGAAACCATGCTGTTCGAACCGAGAACACTGAAGCGCGAGTTGTTCGAACGTGATGCCGTCCGGAAGTTGTTCGCAGAGCATCGATCTGGCCGCAGAGACAATGGCAATCGGATATGGCGCCTCCTGAATCTGGAGACCTGGCAGCGCGTATTTCTTGACCGCTAGTTGCCAGGTCGTTAAGTCGTTCAGTTACGAGCAGTCGTTGGGGCTACGGACCCGAGACCAAGGATAATTGACGGGAGCGTCGTTCAATTTCTCGATTAATGATTTCTTGGCCGGAACATCTATGATCTAAGAATTCTCAACCACGTATAGAATATATATCTTGGAAAACCAACACACAATACCACAGCCGCCTGTTCGAGTACTGATGGTGGCACGGCTCCTAGACGCGGGGGGAATCGAACGAGATGTGAGTAAGTTCGCCAGATATCTCAGTTCGTTCGGCATCCAGCCACATGTTGCTTGTTTCAACTCTGGCGGCATGAGGTGGCGAGAGCTTGAGAATGCCGGAATCCCCTTGGTAGCAATACCCGTGAGATCCTTTCGTTCGCCATCGGCGATTAAAGGAGCGCGTGTCCTGAGGCAATACTTGGCGGAAAATGATATCCAGATAGTACATGCCTTCGACCTTCCCGCGGACCTGTTCTGTGTACCGCTAGCCCGATTATTTGGGGTACCCGTGCTTGCTAGCCAGCTATGCTACCGTGATCTTTTTCCTCGACACGTACGGTGGGTAATGCCTCTAGTTGATCGACTAGCAAAAGGTGTTTTCGTAAACTGCCAGGGCCTCGCCGATCACTTGAATGTTGACTGGAAACTCTCGCGTAAACGTATTCATGTTTGCCACAACGGTTATGAGCTACAAGAGTTTAATCCTCTGGGACGCCGACGTCCGGAAGGTCTTGCAGATGCCAGTATTGTTATTGGAACGGTGGCACTATTGCGACCTGAAAAGAACATCGGGATGTTGATCGAAGCTTTTGCAGCACTACATCGAATTGACAATAGAGCTCGATTGCTGATTGTCGGCAGCGGTCCACAGAAAACAGAATTGGTGCAAAAGGCAGAAGAGCTCGAGCTTACTGACGCGTGCGTATTTCAACCCACTGTTTCTGAGCCAGCAGACTGGATGCGGGCAATTGACATCTTCGTTCTACCATCGGTCTCGGAAGGTTTTTCAAATTCTCTGTTAGAGGCGATGGCTTGTGGCTGTTGCCCTGTCGCATCTAGGGTTGGAGGCACACCGGAGCTCGTCAATAATGGCGAGCGCGGCATATTGTTTGAGCCAGGGAATCGTAAAGAACTCTCAGATGCGTTGGTGCATCTTATGCAGCATCCACAGGAACAGCGACGTATGGCCGAAAAAGCGGCGACCTTTGTACGAGAACACCTGACCATCCAGCAAGCGAGCGCTCGCCTCGCAGCTATCTATAGAAATCTGGTGTCTGCTCGGAAGAATCAGGGACACACCGACTAGTTTCAAGATACGGGAATTCGTAAGAAATCCGCAAGTCGGATCTCTACTGGACAGACGTCCGCAAATCGGTAGGTGGTTGAATCGCGAGCTTTACAGCAGATGCACATCCCGAACTGGAGACGAACGTTCCACCTAACGCAGCAGTAATATCTGAATTTAGGCAAGCCCAATCCCACACCCCGACGTCTTTTCCGTCTGTTCCGGCATTGTGATAAGGGCTTGTACTCAGAAGCTGATAGTTTCCTGAAGAAACGTCTGTAAACTGCACCACGCCCGGAGTGCTCCAATAAGTTCCAGAAGGCCATATGTTTCCGTCTGAGGTTCCAGCGGAATTTATCAGAACCAGATCATTGTAAGTATACGATGAAAGAAAGGTGGTAAGCGCTATCTTACCCGTTCCGACACCGGTTCCGTAGATTCCATACACTCCGTAGTTGGAAATGTTGTTGGTAATCGCCACATTCGGGGTTACACCGGTATCCCCGAGTTCCAAAAACCGATTGTCGGGCAGTCCGGTGTTATGGTCAAAAGTTAAATCGTGCGGAACGGGTAGCGTGCTGTTGGAGGCAATTTCAAATAACCACCCCCCGCCAGTGCCATTCGCCCAATTCGCGCCGCTAATATCGTTATATAAATTGTTGCGTATGAGTACTCTCGCTGAAGGCAGACTCGGATAGTTATTATCACCGCCAGCTATTTCAGTCCCACCGACCGCATGCTGAATGATATTGTGAGTGATTGTAACGTCCTGGACCACACACCACGGGCATTGTCCGCTCTGGTTTCGAGGCGTAATGAGAATGGCGAATCCAAATTGTCCCGAATTCCAGACATTCTGTATAACATTGCCATCTATCAAGATGCGCTGGCCATTCTTGAACTCCACCAAATTCTTCACCGTCCAATTGTAGGGAGCAGCCTCTCCTCGCCACGATAGATTCTTCTGAATCAAGTTACCAACAATCGTAATGTCGGACGGAATCAAGTTAGCGATTGCCGGGTCCGCACCACCAAAGACTACGTCTTCCGTGCTAGCTTGAATAAAATTGTTCTGAAGCAGATACGGTCCCACCCCGTTCCAAGACACGAAACATTGGGAATCCCCGCCATTCCAGTGAATTTCATCGCAGTAGCTGTCGACGATTCCAAAGGACGCAGAATCCATTTGCACAGCATGTTGAGTATTTGTCGTCGACAATCCGTGAATGTATGTCCGGTCAAGGATGATACTTGCGGGTAACTGTGACGGCACCGACACCGCCGTCGATACATCAGCTAAAAGGCCTGCGCTCACCAGGAAGAAAACCAAATTGGTCGTGCTGACATAAGAAGTAGTAATTTCAATACCCATGACGCGCCAATGGCTTGAACCCGGCAAGAACTGGATGGCAGGGCGGGTGTTGGGCGTTGATATTGTGGCCATGTTCGGCAAGTTTGAAGGACCTATTCTATTCCCGGGTGAAGGTAGACGTGCCATTGCGCTTGATTGAATCTCAATCCACCCTGAGCAGGAAGTCGGAGGAATGGTAATGTTTCCACTGTATGTGGACCCTGCGGCCAAATTAATGGTGTCACCGCAAGTAGCCGCATTGATGGCGTTCTGAAGGTTTGTGGCGCTTCCTGCGGGGACATTGCGAATACAGTTAGACCCGCTGGTTATTGTCGGGCAGGTAGAAGTTCCCTGTGTAGGCAGGGTGAGGTTTACAAAACTCTGCGGCAGGGTCGGCTGAGTAGGCACCTGCGCATAGACAATCCCTGCTCCGACAAATTGAAAGATGGTCAATATTTTTGCGAGTATTTTCAATGCGGAATACTCCCTTTCCCTGCGACGCGAGCCGAGTTCGCACTCCTGCCACAGTCAAGGCATAGTCGAACTGATTCCGAGGCTGTCGAGAACACCTACCGCCTCGACACTCCCCCAAGGCACCATTTACGTCCCAATATGGGGGCGATGGCTCCCATAGCTTGAAGTGGAAGACCGTGGGACGCCAAGACAGCTTACGTTACGATGCTGGGGGCTTCAACTGGTACTCGCTGCCAGTTAAAGAACAGGTAGGTATACTGAACGCAAGTTCAGGGCCGCTAATGGGCAGAGAGATTCACCCGCGTTTCACGAGAAGCGGAGGAGTGCTTGGGCGAATTTGAGCAACAAGTGACCGTAACTCGACCGACAGAGGGAATCGGAGAGCACCCCATGGGCCTCGACCAAACTATCTCAATGGACAAGCATTTAGTGGGAGGAATTGCATGGTCCGCAGCTGCCAAATGGTCAAGTCAGATCTTCACTTGGGCTTCGCTGTTAATTGTTGCGCGACTGCTGGTGCCTTCAGACTTCGGTTTGGTCGGGATGGCCTTGGTCTATCTTGGGCTGGCACAAAAGTTCAGCGAGTTTGGATTTGGAACGGCAGTGATCACGCTGCGAGATCTCACAAAAGAGCAGGTTAGACAACTCAACACGTTCTCAGTGTTTTCAGGCGCTGTAGGATTTCTGTTCTCATGCGCAGCGGCAATTCCTTTGGGCTGGTTCTTTAAGGCGGAGCGCCTACCAGCTGTGGTTGTGGTAATGAGTACGGCCTTCCTTATGTCGGGCTTTCAAACGGTTCCTTCCTCCCTGCTGCAGAAAGATTTGCGATTTAAAACATTGTCCGTCATTGAAACGGTAGCTGTGATGGGCCAAGCCCTCGGCACTCTGGTGCTAGCGTTCTTCGGATTCGGTTACTGGGCTCTAGTTGGGGGGAATATAATATGCGTTGCGGCTTCAGCTGGCCTAAGTATTCTCTATTGTCCTTGCGGTTTTGCGCCTCCCCAGTTTCGATCGATCCGGCACGCAATCAAGTTTAGTTGGCAGGTACTCGTCGCCCGTCTTGCCTGGAACCTATACTCAGATGCCGATTTTTTAGTCGCTGGTCGCGTGCTGGGAGCGGCCCCTCTCGGTGCCTATACTTTTGCCTGGAACCTCGCCACTATGCCGATTGAAAAGGTTTCGGCATTGGTAGGTCGCGTGACTCCCGCGTTCTTTTCAGCGGTTCAGACCGAGGCTGCCGCCTTACGACGTTATCTCCGAACTCTTACAGAGGCGGTGGCACTGGTGACGTTCCCGGCTACTTTGGGTCTTGCCCTCACAGCGCGAGAGTTTGTCAATCTAGCCCTCGGTGAAAAGTGGACGGGGGTAATTGTGCCACTTGAATTGCTAGCTTTTTATGCATCCTTTCGGTCCATAACAACCCTTCTTCCCCAAGTATTGACTGCAATTCGTGACACCCGATATGTGATGTGGAATACGTTGGTTGCCGTCCTACTGCTTCCGACAGCGTTTTACCTGGGGAGTCACTGGCAAACCCAAGGCATTGCATGGGCGTGGATACTCGCCTATCCGTTTATCGCTGTCCCCCTATATGGACGGGTCTTTCGACGTATTGGGATGTCCGTCAAAGAATACCTAGGTGCAATTCGGCCCGCCTCTGACGGTGCACTGGCGATGGTTATCCTGGTAAGCACGTTAAAGCGGGTTATTCCATCTGCTTGGCCACTGTACGTCCGCTTCACTCTCGAGGTTCTATGTGGAGCGGCCAGCTATATAGGCGTGATACTGATACTGCATGGCAATCGTCTGCGCGCCTTCGCGAAAGTGGTACAGCAACTCCGGATCCCACGAGCCACGGACAGTAAAACAGGGAACTCCGGGAATAGTCTGAATAGCCGAAACGATTGAACCTACCGGAATCGAGGGTGCTCGCAGATGACAAATGATTACAATTTTCTAGTGCTCCACGATTTTCCTGAACCGGGAATCGAAAGTCTCTGGCGCGAGTTTCTCAAGCGAGTTGAATTACCGTCTCATTATTGTGCGCCAGAGTATTTTAGAGAGCCTTTTTGGTCTGGCAAGCGTCCATTTGCAGTTGTTGTACTCAAGCAGCGCGATGTCGTGGGAGTTTTGACGGGAATACATCAAGGCATCGAGGTTCAATGCGGGATGTCGGCACGACCTCAGATCTGTCTAGACAGTAGGAGCGATCTCAGCCACACACTGAACGCTCTATACCAAGGGTTACTCACTGAAATCGGTACGGCTCAGCTCGTGAGTATCTATAGTTGGAATCCTCTTGAGCCTTTGAGTCGAATGGGGTTTCGCGAGCGTCCTCAAGAGGGTGATGTGCTCCTTGATCTCGCGCTTGGCGCTGATACCCTGTTCAAGCAGTTTCACGAAGGTCGCCGCAAGACCATTCGGCGGGCCATGGTTCGATTCGGAGTCGAGGTATCCGAGGTGACAACTTCTGAGGATATCGACGCAAGTTACAACGTGTATCGCCAGTGGCGAGAGACAAAAAGAAAAAAGATCGAGTGGGAGGAGATATCTTTCTCCGTATTTGAGGAGGCGTGCAAGCTCCGAACCAACCGCATTGTCTTCCTGGCCCGGCATGCCGGCCACGCAATTGCGGTTCTCTCGCTTCGTTTTTATCAAGAGGGCTTAATCGAGGCCTCGGGAAATCACTCGGTTGACGAATACCTGCATTTGTATCCAAACGAATTACTGCATTGGAGGGCGATCGAGTGGGCCTGCCGAGAAGGCCTTCGCAGCTACTCGTTCGGGGGAGCGCACACGTTTCTCAGGCGGTTCGGCGGCGAGGTGGCACCTGTCTATCGTTACCGTATCGACCGTAGTTGGCTGCGACGCCATGATTTTGGCGAATCTTTTGTTAGTTGGGGCAGAGATTGGTTGAAGAGAATGCCCGCGCCTGTCGAACAAAAGGTGCGGCGAGTCTTAGGCAAATCTTGAAGAATCCAATTTAATCTGAGTTGGGTTGCCCAAAACAAGTACGGGTTTGTATATCCCGGGGGGGACGTCTAGCAGCGACGACCAAACGTTCTCCGCCCTTACGTACAATAACATCGGCGAAGCCTGCTGAATGCAACACGAGCCTCATCCCGCGGCAAGTTTGACCCGATTCGATGCGCTTTCGCTTTAGTGGAAATCGAAAAAGGTTACCAGTGCAGTGCAAGCTAAAACCGTTCGCGAGGACGTAAGTTCGGTAGAGAATGTCCTTCCAATTGAACGTCCTAATACTCCTTAGGAGATGGTTCCAGACAAATAGCTGAGGGTGTAAAGAAACCCATAATTCACCTCCAGGTTTTAGAACCCTAACGATTTCGCGCAAAGTAGGGGCGAGATCCATATATGGAAGTGCGACTGCAGACATGACGTAATCGAAGGTTTCGTCTTGAAACGGAAGACATTCTCCGCGTGCCTGGAGACATTGGAGGAGAGGCGCACGTGTCTTGCAGACACTCAGTGAGCCCATATCGATATCAACACCACAAATCAACCTAGAGGTAAGAGATGACGGATTAGCACCGGCTGCCTGTAGCGTTCCTCTGCCGTCACCGCAACCAAGATCTAATACGGTGCGTGCCCACTCTGGAATAGGTGCATCCTCCAAAAAGAGGGGACCACGGGCTTGCTCACGACTTGTTGGCACGCTTAGAACCATGGTGCAAAATGGAACTGTATCCAGTAATGACGGCCTACGCAAGAGTGCTTGGGTGCCACGTAACGTCTTCGTGTACCATCACTTCGGTTGAGCAGCTTTTTGGCCTAATTCGGCGGAGGCCCTGTTCCGTTCGGAGGAGGAGGAATAATCGTCTGAGCCCGCCGCTAAAAATCCTATTGATCGCCCATGCTTTTCCGCCATCTGGGGAAACTGGGGGGAGCCGCATCGCTCACCTTTGCAAGTATTTGCCGGAATTTGGGGTTCAACCAGTTATTCTGACGGTTCAGAATCGATTTCACGAGCATATTGACCGAACCTTCTTGGCTTCTCCGTCCATTCGTGTCATCCGTACCGCGCAACACAAGACACCACTAGACTGGTACGCACAATGGCAAGCAAAACGAAGCCCCGACGAAACCCGCGCGGATGATACAAAACCAAACTTGCATGAGACCTACAGACTATCCCGGCGCTTGCGTCACCACTTGCTCTCGGTCTTGCTTTTCCCCGACAGGTATCAGGGCTGGTACTTTCCTGCGACACGGACGGCGCGACACCTTCTACGCAAAGTGGACTTCGATGTCGTCTTCTCAACCGCGCCGCCTTACATTGCTCATCTGATTGCCCGGAGCCTGAAGAGACAATTCAAGATTCCGTGGATCGCAGATTTTCGGGACCCCTGGGTGAACAATGAAGTACTTCTGTCTTCCTACCCAAAGTGGTACGTGTCGCTGAGCGCTCGGATGGAAGCAAACTGTGTGCGGGCGGCTGATCTAGTCATCTCTAATACCGATTGGCAACATCGAGTCATGTGCGAGCGCTACCCAACACTGCCCCGAGAAAGATTTGTTACCCTTACGAACGGGTTCGACAATATCGAGGCACCCGCCAGTCTAGACGTAAACAAACACAAGCCTCTATGCTGTTTGCATTTGGGTGATATCTATCAAGGCCGTCGAATTGATACCTTCTGTGCCGGACTCTCAATCCTTGTAAAAGAGCGAAAGTTGGATCCGAATTCAGTCAAAGTTCTTTTCCTTGGCTACACAGAGCAATCGCAGATTGAGGCTTGTCGGAAGATTGCGGGAGAGCTAGTGAATTCCGGAATGATAGAATTTCAGCAGCGTGTGGGCAAAGAAGAGGCACGGCGGCGTCTATGGGAAGCCGATCTACTCCTAATCTTCCAAGGCGGATACAGGGCACAGGTTCCACTAAAATTCTACGAATACCTATCGACTGGCAAACCGGTTTTTGCTGTCGCCGAACCAGGAGCCCTCAGCGAGCTAATCTCACACACGGGAGTAGGCCTCTGGACCGGAGCGGATAATCCACGTGAAATTGCAGAGAAGTTTCTCGTCAGCTTAACTCTTCCAGCGAAGCCAGCTGAGGTCGTTCAAGACCGTTGGGCCGCACAATTCCATTTCCGCTCCTTGAGCCGTCGACTTGCGACATGGATTCGAAAGCTGCAGGAGGAACAAAAAGGCACTGAGCGCGGCCGTACACCGAACTCCTGACCTCGATCAGGGTTGGCGCCTCGGGCGTTCCGGCCGCAAGAGATAATCCCTATAGTCGGATGGATTGCCGTCGTGCCCATCAGCCGCTGCTAGAGCAATATTGACCATTTCGCGCCCCGTAACAAAGTGCACATGATTTTCGGGATGTTCGCGCCTCCACCCCCTCAAGTCTCGCATGAAGCTCTTCGCTGCTTCTCCAACCATGCTTGACTGGTCGCGAGGGTCCATGCCATGGCAGTGCAGTTTGATGAAGAGCCAGTCAGGCCGCCCACCGACAGCAATCGCTGCCTGCATCCACAACCGGAGTCGATGCAAGCTCGCGGGATTAGCATCAGTCACAGCTGCGTTCTCAATTTTTACTGGGAGACTTCCCTTCCCCCGCTTTCCAAAATCAACCATGAGAGGTCCTTCAATTATTAGGGGAAAAGTCACGGGTGGAAAGCCTGACCGCAGGGGCTTTGCCCGCCTATGTGGGGCGCGGGAAGAGAGCGGAAGCCCGCACTCGTAAAGTAAATTGATCTTACCAATTTGCGCCGGGCTCGGTGCAGATGGAAGCGTGAAATCAGCGAAGCATCCAGTTTCAGCAAGTATTTGCATTTCTTCATTTACACCGCAATAGCGGCCTCGGCACGAGTTTGCCAACGCCCAATTTCCGTGTACAAAACCGTACCGCAAGTCTCTATCTCCGGGAAACCGGGAGAGGCAACCTAGGCTCGCCAGTGAGTTACGGAATTCGACAAGCAGCCGCCGTGTATTTTCGGCTGTGTCAGGAACGTCCACGCCATGGTGGAGCTGGATTTCGATCTCCCCCCATCCGGCATGACAATGTTCTGCAAGTTGCTCTACTAATGCGGAGTCGTATTGCTCTGCTGGATAGAAGTAGGTGTGAACGAATGGAAACCCATTCGAATCCCGCCAAGCGTCAAACACGATTGGGTAATCGTGACACCATTTCTCGAGCCGTTGACGTTGCACATCTCGTGACGCCCACGTACCCGGTGTCTCAGGCAGGATGGCAGGCTCAAAATGATCGACGAGCGCGAAAAGCAGATGTCTCCGGCCGATCGGCGGACGAGAGCGGGTGAGACGCTGCCACAAGTAAGCGGGCAGCCAGCGCATGCTGTTCAGAGCTTTTTCTACCTGTATCAATACCGGCAACGTATTCTCTCCCCAAAACTACCCATCAGTCGCACACCGACACCACGATTTATGTGAGGGGCACAACAGGTTCCCGGCACCATTAACACTGAGACAATTCAATCTTTGCATTTTGAAAACAAAAGATGGATCCACTTTGCGTGTGAGTTTGTGAAGAGTGTCTGAATGCGGTTGAGACGAGCTGCAACACCGGACAGTCCCCTTTGCCAGGTCCGCCCGGTGTCGGGAGGCTTCATTTGGCTCCCGCAATAGATGCAGGGCTCATCTTGGTCATACGTTCCCCAAGGGTTTCCAGCGAGATCCATAAGAAATGTGGCTATGGAGTTCGTTGATTCCTTGACGGTGCCCACATGGGACGTACAAATAAGCCGTAACCCCGCAAAGAGGCTCATGAGCTTGCGTGTATCAAAAGTGTTTACATGCCCCCAGGGAGGATTCACCCTTCCACAGGAATGGCAGGTACAACGTCCTATCCTTACGTCTTGTTTGAATGGAACGCCAATGATGATTTCCTGTCTAGCGACCCTTTTCATCTCATTGCACGCCCGCTGCATATCTGGAACGTGCTCTAGTACTTCTGCGCAAAAGATGCAGTCAAATGAATTAGGAGGAAAATCAAGTTTTGTGACGTCTCCTGCCACAGCTACTACTCGCGGTATCACGAAGGTCGGCCTTTGCAGGTCGAGCGCTGTCACTTGGGAGAAATGCTCTGCGAGGAGGCGTGAAAAGTATCCATCTCTAGCGCCAACGTCGAGCACGGATTGGCGACCTTTGGGAAGCAAACGCAGGAGATCATCTGTTCGCGCTCTCTCCTCGGCGCTGGCGCGGTATTTTTCGAGGTTTCTCTCCACAAAAAAGGGCCCCTGGTGTCTACTTTGCAGCTTCTCTAACAGCATGATTGTAGCTCAGATTGATTTCTCGCCGTCTGCAGTTCTGACCATACATCTTCGAACTTTTATCGAAGTCTGGCCCTAAGGGCACCCCTCCCATGGAACCGTTAGCCTTGGAATGCGCATTTGTAGCTGCAAATGGGCATGTCGGACAGGTGGGCTTATTCTCGCCCATTATAGAGCATCGCGATTGACGACCGGTTTTCGAACACATCCAAGAGTCGTAACAACTAAGCCCCTCATGGTGGGACATACGAAAATCCACTCACTGCCAGACTGTTGCCGCAACCTGTGTGGTTTTCATAGGTGGCAGTGGCGTTGCGGTCGAGACACTTCGATTCCTCAGCACAATCAAGCGCAAGACGCTAGTGTAGGCGACTAAACAATACGTAAACACTTGATACGCGTCACTGAGAAAGAGAGAGCCGACGAGGAACGCGGAAAGACTAGCCTCAAGTGCCATCGAGAATAGTCGAATTTCCTTTCCAGTCCTTTGGTACTTTCTAAGGTTTCTGACATTGGCTAGGCCATGCCAGAAGACAAGTACGTACAAAAAGAATGCTGGAAATCCACCCTCCGCACTTAGTTGGGTAAAGGTATTGTGGGTGACATGCCAAACCCCTGATACAACCACGAAATTTCCGGGGCCAACGCCAAAGAGCGGGTGCTGAACCGTCACTCTAAGGCTTTGAAAGAACAACTCTTTGCGCTGCTGCGCGGACCCATAAGCCGCAGTACCGTGGCTGTTTGGCGAGGAATCTATACTCGTTTGATTGAACCGCTCTCTAAGAACGTTGCCACTGAGTAGCCAGAAAGCGATCAATGCCACGGGTACGAGCAAGAGCAAGTAGAACCGGCGGCTCCCGACGCCAAGCCGCCAAAGACAGACTAGCGCGGCGACCACAAGCGCAATGGCGCCAGCGCGGGACGCGGTTAGAGCAACTGCATAAATCATTGCAAGCATGGCAACCGTCCAAGTAATTTTTTTCCAGTAATTTACGGTCGTCAGTGCTAACACCAAGCAAAGAGGAAGGCTTAGGTCGATGGCAAGTGCAAGATCGTTTGGATCTCCGTAAATCGCGGAAAGCGCACCTTGCAGGCGTCCTCCTGATATGTGTCGGTTAACAATACTGGCGATTGCGATTACAGAGATGGACGCAGCCTGCACGAATATGATGGTGCGGAGCCTTTTCATCGAGCGAACCGCTGCGTAGATGACAATGACCAGAGGTAGTACTTTAGAGAAATCGAACATCACGTTCACGGCGCCACCCCTCCACACCGGAGAAAAAAGAGCCGCGAGCCACAGCTGTAGTACTAATAGAGCGAGAAAGACGACTTCCTGAGGCATGTGCCAACGGATTTGGCTGAATGAAAAGGTCAGGGCCAATAGAATCAATATACCGGTAATTTTTGCGAGGGGAATGGAAGCCAAGCCGGGGATCCAATCTTCGGGACGCGCGAAATACACGACCATGAAAAGAATCAGTCCGAAATATGCAAACCGAAGCGGCTCGCGACGAGCCGCGCGTTTAACATGTGATCTTGAACTCTGCTCCACGTTCTCAACCCTCGATCGACGGACCGTGATCCTATCGGAAACCATTCTTGCCCGCGGTTAGTGGACCCATACTTCTTTCTTGCCTACCACAAAATAATAGAACGCTACAATCGCAGCGGTATTCAGAAGCACAAATGCAAGTGCGAGATGAGCCGCACGCGACACGATACCAATAGGCATGTGCACGAATCCCAGGGCCCCTAATGTGACTATGCTAACGGCCGCGACGAGCGGAAACCTATAGATTGGGCCGTAAAGAAAAATGGAAGCGAGGATCATACCGACTAAGGCAAAAGGCACGGCCAGACGAGACAGTTTGTGGCTGATGAATTCGAAGCGCAGCGGATTTTCGGAAGTAATCAGCCAGGGAGCGAGGCTGAGAAGTTGATAATTTCCAAACAGCGTCCGCACCTTACGGCGAAATTCCTGCTTCGGACTCGATGACAGATTGTCCCACGCTACCGCTCGAGGTTCAAAAATCACTCGCGGTCCGCTCCGAGCCACCGTCATAGGAATGAAAACATCATCCAAGACGAGGCTGGCAGGAAGAGGCGGAAGGAGGCTACGCCGGACTGCGTACAGAGCACCTGTGGCACCGACAACCGAACCACCCGCACTTTCCCAACGTCGGATTGCCTTTTCCATTTCCCAGTAGGATCCCACTCCTTGCGGAGCAGTTTCCTCGCCGTCCCGCAAAATCAGTGCTCCGCTGACACAACCAACCGCGGGATCCGCAAAGCTCTCCACGAGCGTTTTCACGGAATCTCTGGCGATGCGTTGGCGCACATCCATGAATACAACGATCTCTCCCTGAACCGCCGGTATAGCGCGATTGAGTGCTTCTGCCTTGCCGGAATGAGCGGGAAGAAGGATCGAACGCACTCTAGGATCAGTTTGATTGAGCAAGATGTCGTTCGTTCTGTCCGTGGAACCGTCGGATACCACGAGTGTTTCGATTAACTCCGCTGGATAATCCAAGTTCTGGAGATTGTCTAGTTTTTCCTGAAGATGAACCTCTTCATTTCGTGCAGCGATGATGATTGAGATTGTGGGGAGTATCGGCTCCCGATGGATTGGCCGTGGGAACAGTCGAGCCCGGAAGAACAGCCAGAGAGGGTAAAAAAAATAAGCGTACAAAACAATGGATACCGACAGCCAGAAGATCAGCTTCACTTTGCTCCCCGTCCAAGCAAAATGGTTTTGATAGTGTCGAAGAAAATCAAAGCATCGAGTCCCGGCGACATGTGCTTGATATAGAAAAGATCATAGCGAAGTTTTTCCTTGGCATCTTCGACCGTGTTCCCGTATTTGTATCGGATTTGCGCCCATCCCGTGATTCCCGGACGGACCGTGTGCCGGAGGTCGTAATACGGAATCTCCTGCCTGAGCCATTCGATAAACTCGGGACGCTCCGGGCGCGGACCAATCAGGCTCATCTCGCCTTTGAGCACATTCCACAGTTGAGGAATTTCGTCAAGCCTTGTGGTTCGCAAGAAGCGTCCGACGGTGGTAATCCGAGGATCTGCGTCGTCAGCCCAGGTAGCACCCGTATCCGCCTCCGCATCTGCTCGCATGGTGCGAAACTTGTGGCAATAAAAAACCTCATCGTCTTTTCCGACACGCTTCTGGTGGTAGAGGAGCCGCCCCGGAGATGTCAGTTTGATGGCAAGGGCTATAAAAGGCAGCAACGGCAGTGTAAGGAGCAAACCAACAACTGATACCACCATTGAGGCAAGCCGCTTGTAGATCACAAGATAGCGAGAAAGATGAAAACCGGTAGAAAAAAGAAGTGTCCCCAAGCGAAGTGATTCTATCGGGATTTTCCCAGTGATTTGTTCATAGTACTCGATCCCATCTTGGACCAGCACACCACGACTTTTCAGGGAGAGCAAAAGTTCGACTGGAAGCCTGCCGCGACGGTCATCCAGGGCAACGATAATGCGCCGCACACGCTGGGTGTGGATCTCTGTTGCCAGGTCTGTATCGCTCACCGGACCGGCCGATGTACCGACAGGGTTTCCGCGCTCCCAATCCAGTTGGTAACTCCCGCGTTCAGCTACCAAAACACGGCCAACAACGCTGAGCCCCAACTCCGGGCGAGATTCCAGCTCTTGTAAGAGTCTCCCAGCGGAGGGCTCGTCGCCAAAGATCATGGTGCGTTCCGCGAACCGCGGCCGGCCACTGAGCGCAAAAAACAGTCCCCGCCACACCAGCAAAAGGACCACTACCAACACCAAACCAATCAGGACGATGCCGCGGCCCAATTCCAAGCGTGGGTAAAAATAGTAGACGGCGGCCAAAAGAATACACACCGTGCCCAGCACTTGAATCAGACGACTGAAGACCTCACGTCGGTTGCTCAAA
>Ga0074045_10003142_pt1 | contig 14938 bp, 14 predicted proteins | sample BogForMeECP23OM2_FD_94442 | JGI IMG/M metagenome (GOLD analysis project Ga0074045, IMG submission 94442) | Bog forest soil microbial communities from Calvert Island, British Columbia, Canada - Bog Forest MetaG ECP23OM2 | ecosystem: Environmental > Terrestrial > Soil > Wetlands ...
GAATTACGACAACAACCAGTACTCGGCCAACGAGAACATCAGAGTGCAGAATCTGTGGGACGGGATTGAGACCATGGCGGCGCTGGAGGCGATGGAGTAAAGAAAAAAGCAACCACGGATTTACACGGATGCCGCGGATCGGAATTGGGGAAAAGAGGAAGATCGATATTCACAACGGACGCGCGGAGGACAGGGACAAGAATCAAGTGAGAATCAAAGGCAGCCGCGGATGGTGTGCGAACAAAAGAAAAGCCGGAGCGCACGGCTCCGGCTTTGAAAAGATCTGGTGAGAGAGATTACAGCATCAGCTTGCGACGGAACCTACCGGCCAGGCCAAGTATCCCGGTTCCGAACAGAACCAGGCTGCCGGGTTCGGGTGTTGAGGCGCCGAAGGTGGCGATGAAGCCGGTGTCAATGTTGCCACAGCACTGCGTCACGCTGGTACCGTAACCCCACTCGCCGATGCCGCCGGAATAGGGAGTGCTGCCCCACAACACGCTGCCGCCGGAGTAACCGTTCAGGTCAAACAACACCGAGTAGGTATTGCCAAGGGTGGTGGGAACATTGAAGGTGGCGGTGAAGGTTCCGGGACCTAGGCCACTAAGAACCGTAGAGTACAGCGGGCTGCCGATTCCTACCGTCGCGACGTCGCCGGCGACGACGTAGAAGTTGATAGTCGGGACGGTGGTACCAAGCCAGAACTGGTAGCTAGTGAATGCGCCGCCGGGCGAGGTGAGTGTCTGGCCGACGGCCGTCCAGCCCGAGGTGTTGTTTACGGCGTCGATGGAGTTGTCGATAACGGTGGCGCTGGCACCGATCGATAAGGTAAGGCACACCGCCAGAACCGCGAACGATACTTTGCGCATAGCCAAGTCCTCCTCGCTAGTTGCAATACCAGCAAGGTAGACGCAATTGTGATTCCAAACCAGTACTCATTTAAGCAATGTTAATTCAGTCAGTTAGGGGCTAGGTCAAACCCAGAGGAGAGCTTGATATGCAAGTTCTTGCACATTATGAGGAAAAGGCACTCCCCCCGAGCGGGTTACTGGCGAGGCGTGCCAAGCGGCGGCGAGCGGCCTCAAACGGCTGACTTGCTGGCTTGCTGGCGCGACTGGATCTCGATGAACACGTTGATGAGCGAGACGGCGGCGGGAGTGACGCCGGGGATGCGGCTTGCCTGTCCGAGCGTGCGCGGACGGACGCGCGCGAGCTTTTCGTTCATCTCGCGCGACAGGCCGGAGACTTTGCCGTAGTCGAACCAGTCGGGAATGGCGCGCTGTTCGGAGCGCTTGAGGCGCTCGATCGATTTCGTCTGCTGGTCGAGATAGCCGGCGTACTTGATCTCGGTCTCGACGGACTTGAGCTCGTTGCGGATTTCCGCCGGGAGGCGGAAATCAGTGGCCGCTGGCTGGTGGCCAGTGGCTAGTTCAGGCCGGATATTGGTTACTGGTAATTGGTCGGTGGTGGCGTCGTCTCGCGTGAAGAACGGTGGAGACAGGCGCGCTAGCAATGGCGATAGGTGCTCGATCTGGATTTCAGGGCGCTTAAGAAGTTGGGCTAGCGTCACGCCATTGGAGTCGCTGCCTAACGATTCGATCACGCCGCGCGCTCCCGCATTGTCTCTTACCTTCTCCAATAGTTCGGCGTTCACCCGTGTACGCTCCAGCAGGTCGCGCATGGCCGTCATGCGTTCCTGTTTGGCTAGATAGTCGGCCCAGGCGACGTCGTTAATCAAGCCTACGCGGCGGCCATGCGGCGTGAGGCGGCGATCGGCGTTGTCGATGCGCAAGTGCAGGCGGAACTCGGCGCGCGAGGTGAACATGCGGTAGGGCTCGTTCGTCCCTTTGCTGATGAGGTCGTCGATTAGGATTGCGGTGTAGGCTTCGGTGCGGTCGAGGATCAGCGGCGGCTCGTCCTTCACTTTGAGCGCGGCATTGATGCCGGCCATGATGCCTTGGCAGGCGGCTTCTTCATAGCCGCTGGTGCCATTGATTTGTCCGGCGAGATAGAGGCCGGCGATCTTCTTGGTTTCGAGCGTGCGCTCCAGTTCGGTCGGGTCGATGGAGTCGTACTCGATGGCGTAGCCGGGGCGAAGCATCTCGGCAGTTTCAAGGCCGGGGATGGACTTGATGACCGCAAGCTGCACGTCGATGGGCATCGAGGTGGACATGCCGTTGACGTAGATTTCGTGCGTGTTCAGGCCCTCGGGTTCGAGGAAGAGTTGGTGGGTTTCTTTATCGGGGAACTTTGCAATTTTGTCTTCGATCGATGGACAGTAGCGCGGGCCGATGGACTGGATCTGCCCGCTGTACATGGGCGAACGCATCAGGTTTTCGCGCAGAATGCGGTGGGTCTCGGCGGTAGTGAAGGCGATGTAGCAGGGCACTTGCTTATCGTGATGCGCGACCTTTTTGGTGCGGAAGCTGAAGGGAGTGGGGTCTTCGTCGCCGGGCTGCACGGTGAACTTCGACCAGTCGATGGAGCGGCCGTCGAGGCGGGGAGGCGTGCCGGTTTTGAGGCGGCAGCCCCGCAGTCCCAGCGCTTTGAGTGATTCGCCGAGCAAAACGGCGGCAGGTTCGCCACTGCGTCCTGCGGGATACTGCTGCTCGCCGCAGTGGATGAGCCCGTTGAGGAATGTTCCGGTGGTGACGATGACGGCTTGCGCGCCAACAATGCGGCCGTCGCGGAGCTTGACACCAGTTGCCAGTTGTCGGTTGTCAGTTGTCAGCTCGTTCTGATCGCCGTTTTCACTGACAACTGGCAACTGACAACTGATAACTATATCCGCCACTTCGGCTTGTTTGATGTGCAGGTTGGGCCCGGACTCGAGAACCTCGCGCATTTTGAGGCGGTATTGCTGCTTATCGCACTGCGCGCGTGGTGACCAGACGGCTGGTCCGCGCGAGGTGTTCAGCAAGCGAAACTGGATGCCAACGGCATCGGTGACTTCGCCCATGATGCCGCCGAGAGCATCAACTTCGCGGACAAGGTGTCCCTTGGCAATGCCGCCGATGGCGGGGTTGCACGACATCTGGGCGATGAGGTCGACGTTGAGGGTGAAGAGTGCTGTCTTCAAGCCCATGCGTGACGCAGCCATGGCGGCTTCGCATCCGGCGTGACCGGCTCCAACCACGACGACATCGTAAGTTTCGGTGAACTGCGACAAAGCGAGTGATTCCCCACGAGCGCCGTCTAGGGACCCAATACCTCTATTCTAGCGGGAAAAACAAAAACCAAGAGCGACCACGGATTGGCACGGATTACACGGATCAGACTTGGCGAAAGACCAAATCACCACGGAGGCGCGGAGGCGGAGAAAGATCAGGCGAAAAACAAAGGCAACCGCGGATTGCGCGGATGACGCGGATACTTCTCCGCAAGAACAAAAGGCAAAGCAACCACGGATTCACGCGGAGAACGGTTGCTGCGGTCCGGATGACAAAGCAGGAAATGGAGGGGGTTGGCGGGGGAGGAAATGCAGGTCCCTCCGCTCCGCCGCCGAAGCGGCGGCTCCGGTCGGGATGACAAGTCGGGAGAATGGACGCTCCCTGCGCTCGGGATGACAAATCAGGAGAATGAGTGGCCGCTCTTGTCTTTCTTCAAATCACGCGCGCGACCGCCGGTATGCGGCGCAAGGCCGCCGTCGTTGCCCAACTCAAAATGATCGTGCAGAGAGTGACGATGACTCCTTTGGCGAAGCCGGACAGCGATGCAGGGAGCAGCGCGTACTGCAGCCAGCTCACGAAGGCGTAGTGAACGAGATACATGCCGTAGGCGTTTTCGGTCAGGCTGTCGAAGGCTGCGATGCGGCGCGTGGCAAAGCGGGCGAACAGAGACATGAATCCGAAGCACGAAGCGGCGCACGAGAGAACCCATAGCATGCCGAGCAGCGGTCCCCAGGGCAGCGACTTGCCTGCGCCGCTGATCATGGTGATAAAGGCTGCTGCCAGCGCGAAGTAGATGAGAACCAGCGCAGTCGTCCATAAAGGCCAGTGCCTGGCCAGCTTGCCCTTCGCGTCAAAAAGACCGCGCGGCAACGCGGTGGCTCCCACAGCCATGGCGAGCAAGAAGTATGCGAGGTAATGGAACAGCCGGCTGGTTTGGAAGAAGAATGGGCCAAACATTGACCAACTGTCAGCACCAAATCGAATCGCCATGGGGATGTAGGTGACCGCTGACACGGCAGCCAACAGCAGAAAGAGCGCGATGGGGCGATTCGACGAACCCGACACCACACGCCCAAGCCAGGCCATCACCTGCGGCGCGAAGGCGAACAGCGCGGCAGCCACAATATCGAACGCTAGCAGTATCCAGATGAACCATGCCGGCCCGGCGGGCCAGTTGCCGAGGGCGTGCCACTGCTGCCAGTATCCCGCGATGCCTGCGGGTGCCGGCATCAGGAGGTATGTCGGGTAATAGGCGAGCGGCGCGATGACGGCGGCCGCGATGACGAACGGCAATCCCAGCCGCACCAAGCGATCGCGGAGGAAGACGCCGACTCCCTTGCGCTCGAGGCTGTGCTGCACAAACAAACCTGACAGCAAGAACATGAGCGACATGAAAAAGACATCGTTGAAGCCGGTAAAGAATGACCACCCTGTCCACTTATGCGGATCGACGACTGGGAACGCCTCCCACCATCGTGGTTGCATGACGAGCGCGGCGGTTCGCTCAGGGGCAAACGGGTGATATGCGAGCGCCGCGTGGTGCGCCAGCACCAGCAAGGTGATGAAGGCGCGAAGATATCCGACTGCGAGGTTGTAGCCGCCAGCCAGGGCGTTGGTAGAGGTCATGGGGGCGGCGGCGGTAGCGGGAGTGGCGGTAGCGGAAGTCATGGTGATCTCCTAATTCGTGTTACAGGCTGACGACGGCGCGTGCGCCATTGTTGCGGTGGCCGAGGTAGCGGTAGGCATCCCAGGCCATCTGGGCCACGGTCATCACGGCGGCCACAATGAGGCAGAGATGCGCTACACGATTGATGCCTTTCATGACGGTCTGAAGGCTCGTATTCGTAGCGTCGCTCGCAACGATCAAGTCAGTGGCATTCATGAGGAAATAGAGCAACAGCAGGTTCATGGCGCGAAACAATATGCGAAACCAGACGCGGCCCCTTTCCCAGCCGGGCCGCAGGACGTCGATGGTGTGGCGAACCAAGTCGGCGATGACCATCACAACAAAGAGTGGGTAAAGGGTCTGCCAGACGGGCCCGAAGTGAACGAAAGCAATGCCGGGCCCGAAGATCCAGAACTGGTGCTTGAGGCCGACCAGCCACCAGATACCGAAGATCGCTCCAAAGACGAGAGCCGCAACGGACTCGGTCATGGAGGTCTTGGGCTCGCGCTTGGTGAGCTTGGGCAGGGTGCGGGGGTCCCATTTGCCGAAGAAGTCAAACTTGACCTGGATCACGTCGAGGATGACAAAGACCAGGGTCACCCAGGCGAAAACTGAGAGAGCGGCAAAGGGGAACTGGAACAGGATGCCGAGCGCCTTGCCCACACCTTGTCCGGTGGCGGCAACGGTGACGGCGGCAATGGCCATGCCGAGGAGCGCGACCGCCAGCACCAGGCGCAGCACCATCCAGTAGATAGCGAAGACCGCAGGATCGATGAGGTAGCGCTGCTTGCGATAACGGCTGGCCAGCAACATGGGATGGCCAAGCTGCTTGAGCAGCGCGGCCTGCTCGTCCTCAGTGAGGGGACGGCCGAGACCGGTCTCCTTCTCTTCGACCTGCGAGAGAATCTCGTCCGACAGCTCACGGATGACGTCGTCTTGCTGCTTGCGGGGCAACATGAGCTTCACGGATTGCAGATAACGGTCAATGAGTTCCATGACGATGCTCCTCCTGCGATAGCTCCTGGAACGAGTAAGACGGTGAAAGGTGCCTACGATCCAACTGCTGCCTCGTGCGCCTCCTGGAAGCGACCGGCAAGCAGCTTCCATACGTCGAGCAGCAGCTTGGCCAATGCAATCACCGTGGCGATAATCAGCCCGAGGCGTGTTCCGTAATTGATGGCGCCTATCGCTCCCTGCAGAGCCGGATTATTCGGGTTCACTACGAACAGCTCCCCGGCGCGAATGAGAAGGACCATCGTGATAAGACTGAGACTGCGCGGAATCAGGCTTAACAGGAGATGCTGCCTGGACGCGTCGGGCCTCACGAACTCGAAGGTGTGCCGCGCGACTTCGGCGATGCCCAATGCGATCCACAGCGGATATAACTTGAGCCAGATTGGAGCGAACGTCAGGAACGCCACGCCCGGTCCCATGATCAGCACTGGATTGCGTAGTCCGACGAGCCACCAGACCGTGGCTATCGCACCGATCAGCAGGGCAGCGATAGATTCCGCGCGGCTCTTGCCGCGTTTCACTTTCACCACTGGCGGCAGCTTGCGTGGGTCCCACTGCTCAGGAGCCTGAAACTTCGCACCGAAGAAGTGGAGCGCAACAAACGTCAGGGTTACCCAAGCGAAGGTGGTAAATGCAATGCTCGGATAGCGGAGAATGGGCAACAGGCTTTCGAGCAGAGGACGCCCGGCGGCGGCGGTCACGATGGCGGCGATGACATTTACAAGGAACGCCAGCCCGAGCGCAGCCTTCAGCACCTTCCAGTAGATGGGCATCACGGTCGGCGCAATCAGTCCCTGCTGCTCGCGGTACCGGCTCGCGAGCTTGTCCGGGCTGCCCATCTTTTTGAGTATCTCGACTAACTCATCTTCGTTCAGCGGCCGGCCCACTGCAGCTTCCTTTTCCTCGACCTGCGACAGGATGCTGTCGTTGAGCTCCTGCACGATGTCGTCCTGGTTCCTCTTGGGGAGGGCAAGCTTCACGGCCTGCAAGTATCGGTCGACTAATTCCATTGCAATACTCCTTCAAGAAACTCGATAAAAGACCGCCTAACCCCGCGAGTCATGCCTCGACCGTCTTTGGAGGTCTAGGGCCGGTATCCTTCAATATCCCGTCCAGGGCGCTGTTCATCGACTCCCAGTCCAGCATCAGTTGGGCCAGAATCACCTCGCCATCGGGCGAGAGGCGATAAAAACGCTTATTCCGCTTGTCCTGCTCGCGCCACTCGCTGGCCAGCAGGCATTGGGTCTCCAAACGGCGGAGCAGCGGGTAAAGTGTACCTTCGTCGATGGCTATCCCATGTTCTGCCAACGACTTGCGAAGGGTGTAGCCGTATTGTTCCTGACGCAATTCGGCTAGGACAGCCACGATCAGGCAGCCGCGACGAAGCTCAAGCCGGAGATTTTCCAGGACTTCTGGGTTCATCGGAGTGTCTACCGTACGAGACATAGTGTATGGCATACACTGTATGACGCACAGTGTAGCTTGTCAAGAAGAAAATGCGCGAAAAGGAAAAAGGTCATGTTAAACACGAGGCACGGAGGGCACGGAGAAGACCAGGCAAGAAACAGAAGCAACCCCGGACTTGCACTAATGGACACGGATCGGAATTAGCCAGTTTTTGTCTTTCGCAGTGGCTCGCGATAACCTCGAAAGCATGGCCAAACCAGTTCCCATCGGCACCCGCGGCGAAGCCGAAACCACCGTCGAGTTCAAGAACACCCTCACAGCATGGAAAGAGCAGCTACCCCCGGTCTACTCCACACCCAACATGATTGGGATGATGGAAGCTGCGGGCTACAACGCGCTGGAGCCGTTCTGCGAAGGCGACGAGGTCAGCGTGGGCACGGCGATTAACATCGTGCACCGCGCACCCGCGACCGTGGGGATGAAGATCAAAACCGAGGCGGCGCTGGAGTCGTCCGACGGGCGGTTCTACACGTTCAAGGTGAGGGCGCACAACGGAATTGAAGTGATCGGGCATGGGACGATCGTGCGGGCCATTGTGAGCAAGGCGAAGTTCGAAGAGAAGCAGCGCCAAAAGCAAAAGACATTGGCCGCGGATTAACACGGATCGGCACGGATAAAAAACAGGCGGGAGACGAGAACGACATTCACCACCGAGACGACGGAGGGCACAGAGAAGAATTAGGCAACAACCATAAAGTTAACCCCGTATAGTTCGCGGCAAGAAACAAAAGCAACCGCGGATTCACACGAATGACGCGGATCGGACGTGGGCCACGAGGTCTGGGGATCCGATCGGCGCCCATGGCGAATCCAAGTTGTGAAAGGTGAGGTCAAACTGCATGTGCAGGAACATCAAGACGCTATTCAATTTCGATCCGCCGGTCACCGAGGAAGAGACGCGGGCCGCAGCACTCCAATTCGTGCGAAAGATCACCGGGTTCAACAAGCCGTCGAAGGCCAACGAAGCTCTGTTCCTGGCCGCAGTCGATGGCATAGCCGCGATCTCGATCGAACTTCTGGGTGCGCTGGAGACAAATGCCCCGCCGAAAAATCGGGAGGAAGAGGCGGCCAAGGCCAAGGCTCGCGCGGCCGAGCGGTTTGGGCGGTAATTCCGGGCCACCACCGGAAAGGCCGGGACCCCCAGCAAATACTTCAAATGGGCTTCACCTTGACGAGCTCCCAGCGTTGGCCGAGGCGCCGTTGCCCAGCTTCGTTCTTCACTTCGGCCCAGTCTCTACCGATGATCGCCAGCAGGACACCACAGGTAGCAACGCTCTCATCAATCGCCTTGCGAAAATCGCGTCCGGCCTCGATGGCAGCGACATCCATGAAGACCGAGTCTTCGCCGAACTGACTCACGAGATCGTCGAACAGACGTCCAGCTTCACCTTCGGAGTTATCCCGACGGTAGCTAATGAAAATTGCCCGCATAGCAGTGGCCCTCGGCTTTCTATCCTGTCGAAGTTGTGGCTGAGTTGTGACAAGTTATCGCTATTCACCGGTAGGGTCAAGAAGGTTGTGGGGTTAGGTACGACGGACACCGCTACAATCATCCTTTATGTCTTTTCGCTTTGAGATTGATGCCACGGACGGCAAGGCGCGGGCGGGGTGCATGTTCACGCCGCATGGGGTGGTGCAGACGCCGGTGTTCATGCCGGTCGGAACTCTGGGGACGGTGAAGGGCGTCCCACAGGATGTGCTGGAAGAGTTGGGCGTCGAGATTCTGCTGAACAACACCTATCACCTTTATTTGCGGCCGGGCGTCGAGATGGTGCGCTCGCTGGGCGGGGTGCAGAGGTTCATGGCGTGGGACAAGCCGATCCTGACGGACTCGGGCGGCTTCCAGGTATTCAGTTTGAGCGAGCTGCGCAAGGTGACCGAAGAAGGTGTGGCGTTCAGGTCGCATCTGGATGGCTCGTCGCACATGTTCACACCCGAGAGTGCGATTGCCGCCGAGATCGGGCTGGGGGCGGACATCATCATGGCGTTCGATGAGTGCACGGAGCATCCGGCCAGCCCGGAGCGGGCACGCGCGTCGATGGAGATGACGCTGCGCTGGCTGAAGCGGAGCCGCGATTATTTTGAGGCGCATAAAGAAGAGGTGGTCTGGTTTGACAGAAAGTTGTCAGTTGCCAGTGGTCAGTTGTCAGTAACGTCAAAAACGACCGCCGGCCAGACGCAGGCGCTGTTCGGCATTGTGCAGGGAGGGATGTATCCCGACTTGCGGCGGGAGTCGGCGGAGCGGACGGTGGAGATCGATCTGCCCGGATACGCGATTGGCGGGTTGAGCGTGGGCGAGCCGCGTGCGATGACGTACGAGATGGTGGATGCCGCGATTCCGTACCTTCCGGAGAACAAGCCGCGCTATCTGATGGGCGTCGGGACTCCGGAAGAAATCGTGCACTACGTGGCGCAGGGCGTGGACATGATGGATTGCGTATTGCCGACGCGCGCGGCGCGGCACGGATTGCTTTTTACGTCGGAGGGGAAGATCTCGATCAAGACCGCGCGGTATGCGCGAGACGAGGGTCCGCTGGATCCGATGTGTGGTTGCAAGGTATGCCGGCGCTATTCGCGGGCGTATCTCCGGCATCTTTATGCCTCTAACGAGTTGCTGGCACAGGTGTTAAACACCGTCCACAATCTGGCCCATTACCTTGACACCATGCGGAGGGTGAGGCAAGCTATACTACTTGGGGAGTTCGCGACTTTTCTTTCTGGTGTCAGACCACCGCATCTGAGTGTCCCCTAGCAACGGCCCACCTGTCGCTGCACGGAAAGGTTGGGCACCGAGCGGTACGCTGCTGAGAAATCCTGAGTTTCCCGGACGTCCTGCGGTAATCCCTGCTTACGTTTGGATGCAGCAGTGAGGGAGTGCGTCGCGCGCAGGTTAGGAAAGCAGATCTCTCGCGGACTGAAGTCCGCTCGGGACGACAAGAATTTGGGGGCTTTGCGGCACGGCGGAAGCTGTGCCCTTTCGAAGCAACTCCATGAAAGCTAACGACACATGCAGACATTGACAGGGATTTATCTACAGGCGTTCGGCGGTGGCGGCATCACCGGAATCGTGATGATGGTTTCGATCTTCGCCATCTTTTACTTTTTGCTCATCATGCCGCAACAGCGCAAGCAGAAGAAGTGGCAGGAGATGTTGAGGCAGGTCAAGCCGGGCGATAAAGTGATCACCAGCGGCGGGCTGACCGGAGTCGTCTTGTCGGTCAAGGACAGAGACGATAAGGAAGATGTGGTCATTCTGCGCGTACCTCCCGATAACATCAAACTGGCAGTGGCGCGCTCCTCGATTGTGACGCTTACGACGCAGGAGGAGCCCAAGTCCTAGCAGGGTTGCAGTCTCTCATGAAGAAAAATCTAACGGCTAAAGTTGTCATTATCATCGCGGTGCTGATCTTCTTTCTGTTCGGCATCTTTGGCATTCCGCAGAGCTTCACGCCTTCTGGCCTGATGGCCGCGATGCAGTCGCGCATCCACCTGGGGCTCGATCTCAAGGGCGGCACGCACCTTATCTTGCAGGTGCAGGTGGACGACGCGATCAATGCGGACTCCGACCGCGCCATCGAGCGTCTGAAGGACGATCTCAAGGCGAAAAACATCAACTACGCCGAGATCACGAAGCCCGACCCGCAGCAGCATCCGGAGTTGATTGTGATCAAGGGCGTGCCGTCGGAGTCGATCAGCGACTTCCGCAGCTTGGTCGCGGACCGGCTGCCGGACTACGATCTGGGCTCGGGTCCTGACAACACTTTCACGCTGACGATGAAGCCGGCGATCGTGAAAGAAACCAAGACCAAGGCGCAGCAGCAGGCAATCGAGACCATCCGTAACCGAATCGACCAGCTTGGCGTGAGCGAGCCGGTAATTCAGGAGCACGGTCTGGGCGATTACCAGATCCTGGTGCAGCTGCCGGGAGTGGACGATCCGGCGCGCGTAAAAGAGATCATGCAGTCCACCGCGATGCTGGAAATCCGGCAGGCGATCGGCGGACCTTACACCAGCGAGCAGGACGCCATGCAGGCCAACGGCGGCGTGCTACCGGCGAACGCGTTGCTGATGAAGGGCAAGAACATCGGCGCACAGGGGCAAGCCAACACCGACCAGTACTGGGTGATCAGCCGGGCTTCGGCGGTAAGCGGCGGCGATCTGCGCACGGCGGACGCGGGACGCGATGAGAATGGGCATCCGGATGTGAAGTTCACGCTGACGGGTGAAGGTGGACGGCGTTTCGCCGCGTTTACCGGTGCGCACGTAGGCGAGCGGCTGGCGGTGGTGCTCGATAACAAGGTTATGGAAGTCGCGACCATCCAGGAGCAGATCCACGACGAGGGTCGCATCACCGGAGCATTCACCGAGCAGCAGACGCAGGATTTGTCGTTGACGCTGCGTTCGGGCGCGCTGCCGGCAGGCATCAAGTATCTGGAAGAACGCACAGTGGGGCCGTCGCTGGGTGCGGATTCGATTCGCGCCGGCGTAAGGGCCGCACTGTTCGGCATGATCGCGGTCATGGTGTTCATGCTGGTCTACTACCGGTTCGCCGGGATTAATGCCGACCTTGGTTTGCTGCTGAACTTGATCATCCTGCTGGGATTTCTGGGATTCACGGGCGCGACGTTGACGCTGCCGGGAATCGCCGGCGTGATCCTCACCATCGGTATGGGCGTCGATTCGAACGTGCTTATCTTCGAGCGTATCCGCGAAGAGTTGCGGCACGGTAAGACGCCGCCTTCAGCGGTGGAGCAGGGATTCAACAAGGCCTGGATCACCATTGTCGATACTCACGTTACGACGATTGTGTCGGCTATCATTCTTTTCCTGTTCGGAACCGGTCCGGTGCGTGGATTTGCCGTGACCCTGAGCTTTGGTCTGGCAGCCAACCTGTTCACGTCAGTCTTTGTATCGCGCGTTATTTTTGACGCCATCCTCAATCGCCACCAGCGTGGCGAGGCTTTGAGCATTTAAGGGGCTTGCGGTGGAGTTTTTTCGTAATACCAACATCGACTTCCTGGGCAAGAAGTGGTATTTCCTTGCCTTCTCACTGGTCTTCAGCGTGGCTGGACTGCTGTCGATTTTCTTCTGGCACGGCATTCCATTTGGTGTGGACTTCAAGGGCGGAACGCTCGTCTATGTGAAGTTTGCGCAGACGCCGGACTTGAACCAGATCCGCACCGCCATGGACAAAGCCGGGCTGAAAGATCCTAAGATCCAGAGCTACGGCGAGGCTGGCAACAATGAGGTGCTGGTGGCGCTGGAACAGCGGCAGACCAGCGAGTCGGCGCTGGATCAGGGCAAAAACACAATCATCAAGGCCCTCGAGTCGACCGAACAGCAGCAGGCGGGCAAGCAGGACCTCAACAATACCGGGCCGTCGAGTCTGCAACAGTATTTGCTATCGAAAGACCCGATGCACCTGGGCATTGACGCTGCCCCGAAGTACCTGACGATCGCGCAGCAGATCGATGACTTCCGCAATAAGCAGCGCGGGGGAGTGCTGAAGTCGGTGGATGAGTTGAAGGGTGTCGCTCCGGCGGAAGTGGTCGCGGTCATGGAGCAGGATTTCTACACCTCGGACTTTGCGGTGCGCAATGTGGAGATCGTGGGGCCGCAAGTCGGCGGCCAGTTGCGCAAGCAGGCGTTGTGGGCGACCTTGTATTCGCTGGGCGGAATGCTGGTGTATCTGTGGTACCGCTTCGAGCTGATCTACGGCATCGGCGCGGTGGTGGCGTGTTTCCACGACACGATCATTACCATCGGCTTCTTCTCGCTGCTGAATAAGGACATCACGTTGACCGTGATTGCCGCCATCCTGACGCTCATCGGATATTCGATGAACGACACCATCGTTGTGTACGACCGCATCCGGGAAAATATCAAGCTGCTGCGGCGCGAAGCGCTGGCTGACGTGGTGAACAAGAGCATCAACCAGACACTAAGCCGGACGATCTTAACTTCAGGCTTGACATTTCTGACCGTACTCTCGTTGTATGTGTTCGGGGGCGAAGTGCTGCGGGGCTTCTCTCTGGCATTGGTGATCGGAATCCTGATCGGAACGTACTCTTCGATCGCGGTCGCGGCCCCAATGCTGGTGGCCTACACGGAGTGGCGGGCTGGAAAGATGGGGCGTGCTACCTTGCCGGCGGCAAGTTCCGCGCGGGAAAAAATCAAGGTCAAGGCATAATCGCTTTTCTGGCGCACACAAATCGGCTTCTGAGGTGTATATTCAAGTCCTTCGATTGGGCGAACGGTTTTCCTGCAGCCTAGACGTGCGCAGTAGCCCAAGGAGAACGGCTGCGGGTCCCAGATTGTGGGAGCAAAAAATAGCAGGGCGGTGTCTAAGTAAGAAGAGAGTTCCACGGAGATAGGGCTATGTTTGAAGACAGCCTCATGGAATCGGGAGGCAGGATTAAAACGAAACAGGGGGCAACTGCCGCCATTTCGTTTGGCCTCCAGATCGTTCTTATTGGCGTACTGGTTCTGCTACCACTTGTATTCACCGAGGCGCTACCGAAGCAGCAACTGATGACCTTCCTGGTTGCTCCACCGCCGCCGCCTCCACCTCCACCCCCTCCGGCAGCGGTCCCAGAAATCAAGATTGTGAAGAAGATCCAGAGCGATCTGGACAACGGCCAGTTGCGCACCCCGACAAAGATCCCGCAAAAAGTCGCCATGATTAAGGAAGACGAGGCGCCACCTCCATCGACCGGCGTGGCTGGCGTGGTCGGCGGCGTTCCCGGCGGTGTGCCGGGTGGAGCGATGGGCGGCGTGCTGGGCGGCATTATCGGCAACACCCCGACGGTCGTTCCCAAGGCCGCGACCCCGCAGCGGGTGCGTGTGTCGCAGGGCGTTTCCCAAGGTCTGTTGATCCGCCAGGTGAAGCCGGTGTACCCGGCGCTGGCGCGTTCGGCGCGTATTCAGGGCACCGTCGTTCTGCAGGCTTTGATCAGCAAGGACGGCTCCATCGAAAACCTGCATTTGGTCAGCGGACATCCCATGCTGGCCCCGGCAGCAATCGACGCAGTGAAGCAGTGGAAGTACAAGCCCTACTTCCTGAACGGCGAGCCGGTCGAGGTGGAAACCACGATCAACGTGAACTTCACGCTGGCAGGCGGATAGAAATTGGCGCTACGGCGCGTTGTGCGTCGAAGTCTGAAGGCGTCCGGCCCAATGCCGGTCGCGCTTCCGGCTTCGATTTCTGGCACTGCAGTGGCCCGCCGCGGTAAGAACACGGGCAGGCTTTTCCGGCCGAGTGGAATCGGCCCAACAGTTTTGCATCACCCGCAGTAACGATCACGTTCTGCTGTAACGAAAATTCCCGAGGAGGAAAATTCGACTCATGCTTCTAGCCAATGTTGCAACTTACGCTCTCAGCCACGTACCTACCGCCGCTGTCTGGATGTTCCAGGAAGGCGCTGTGGGATGGGACCCGGTTTCCCTCTGGAAACAGATGGGCATCCTGGCGAAAATCGTTGTGCTGATTCTGTTCATCATGTCGGGTTGGTCCATCGGCGTGATGATTGACCGCGCGATGGCGTTCAGCGCCGCCCGCAAACAGTCACGTGCGTTCGCTCCCGCCGTTGCCGGCGCGCTGCGCGAAGGCAAAATCGACGAAGCC
>Ga0074045_10003144_pt1 | contig 14934 bp, 16 predicted proteins | sample BogForMeECP23OM2_FD_94442 | JGI IMG/M metagenome (GOLD analysis project Ga0074045, IMG submission 94442) | Bog forest soil microbial communities from Calvert Island, British Columbia, Canada - Bog Forest MetaG ECP23OM2 | ecosystem: Environmental > Terrestrial > Soil > Wetlands ...
ACCTGCCCACCCAGCACAACGCCATCTTCAATCACGATGCTGCCGGAAAGCCCGGTCTGCGCCGCGATCACCACATTCTGACCCAGGAGGCAATTGTGGCCGATGTGCACCAGGTTGTCGATCTTCGTTCCCCGGCCGATGCGAGTTTCATCCAGCGCGCCGCGGTCGATGGTCGTATTGGCGCCGATCTCGACATCATCTTCGATCACCAGCCTTCCAACTTGCGGAAATTTTTCGTAACGGCCGCTGGTCGCGTCCCGCACATATCCGAATCCATCACTTCCCAGAACCGCGCCCGCATGTACCGTCACGCGATCGCCCAAGGTGGTGCCCGCATAAATCGTCACCCGCGGATAGACGTCGCACTCGCTGCCAATTCTTACGGCACGCCCAATCACGCAACCCGCGCCGATTCGCGTATTGTCCCCGATCTCCGCGGTCTCTCCGATTACGACGTACGCCTCCAGCACAACGCTCGGCGCCAGACGCGCTGAGGGATGCACGACCGCGGTTTCGTGGATGGCGGAGGCGGGCTCCGGCTGCCCGTCCCGCAAGAAGCGAGCCGCACGCGCGAAACTCAACTTGGGATGCCGGCTGATGAGAAGCGGCTTGCCCGACGAAGTCGCGGCGAACTCCCCGGCGATCACCGCACCCGCAGCGCAACCCAACGCCTGCGCGAGATATTTCTCGTCTTCCACGAAGACCAGATCCCGGGGCGAGGCCGATGCAATGCTGGCCACTGCCTCTATCTCGAGGTTGCCGTCACCCTGCAGGCGGGCCGAGATGGCCTCGGCGATCTGGTGCAGCGGACGATTCATGGCTCACACTCTACCGCACCACGGAGGTAGTACGAAAGTAAGGTCTGAAGCATGGAGTTCCGCTGCTACCCTACAATCACTCTATGGAAAAGAAAATCTTCTGGATGGTCTTCGGAGTACTGGGACTATTTGCGGATTTCCTGCTTCCACTCTGGTGGGGCGTGGCCGCCACCATTCCTATTCTTTTCATCGCATGGTGGGTCGCTTACCGCAGCGATTGGTTCTGAGGTGCGAGCAGCCTCAGCTCGTCTGGGCCATGGTGAAACTGCCGCTCGCGTTCACGCATCCTCCGGTGCCGCTGCCGGCCAACGACCACGTTCCTGTCGCCATGCCGTCGGAAAGAGTGCTTCCAACGATCGTTCCGGTTACTGAGGTGCCATTCAGCGTCAGCGTGTTTCCTCCCGCAGTCACAATGAAGGTCATGGTTCCGGTGACTCCGTTGGTAGCCATATTCTGGGTCAGGTCCATCGATCCGCTCACGGACCCACCATTGATTGGAAAACAGGAATTCTGGCTGACGTTGGTGTCGACGTTAAGAAATTCGAAGTTCGAGATGCTCAAGGCCCCATTGCCGCCCACCGTGAACTGGGTGTTAAAGCTGAAGCCGGAGGAGTTTCCGGCTCCTCCAAGCAACTGAGCTTGCCAGAGTCCACCTGCCGCGCTTTGTGCCGTAGGCTTGCCGTTGCCGCAGCCGCCAATCGGCAGCGTGATCAACAGCAGAATTGCCACTACTCTCATGAATTTCCCTTCAGCCCAGGAATCCGACCCGAGTTTTGACGCCGTCAATTCTGACGCATCAAGATTTCTTAGATCACTCTGCTGCAAGATTACAGAGATGCGGGCAGGCGGGTCAATGGATGTAAGCCCCGGAACGCATTGCGTATAATGTGATTCGATCCAATCCGAAATGGTGAAACCAAAACTATGTATCTGCAGCCGGTAGTACGGTGCAAGAATCCCGACTGTCCCACGCCGACCGCAGTACGCATTCGGCTACCCTATCCCAATCCTCCTCGAACCAGTGAGAATCCGCCCGAGTGGCCGCGAGAGGGATGGCAGCTCCGGCTGATCTGCCGCGAGTGCGACCACTGGTATATCTACGAGAAGAGTGACGTGCAGTGGGCTCCCTACAGCAATCCGCTGGCGGAGCAAAGTGGTCTGGATTTCTGTTGCGCGGAACTGGAGTGCGCCGAGCCCGGCTGCCAATCGCGCACCCGATGGCATGTGCTCGACAACAACCAGATGTCGGAGACCGAACTCCGGGAGTTCGTCCTGCGCGCCGACCCGGTGGTGGTCTGCGAAAACGGCCATCCACTGTCGATCTCCGGAACTAAGTCCAGTTCCGCGGGGAAGGTGGATTCGGTGTAGACCTACAGGCTCAATAAGTGGTTGAAGTACGCCGTTCAATCGCCGCGATGACGACGTGCCGGCGCTCTGGAACGACTTCGAACAGAATTCGCCAGCTTCCAACGCGACGGCGAAAACCGGGAAGCCCCTGCAGCTTACGGATATCGCCTTGAAATGGGCCTTGCCGCATCTCCTCCAAAGCAGTCAGGATGCGCGTCTTATCGCCCGCCGGAATTCGCTTAAGAGACTTGCTTGCGGGACCGGCGAGGACGACGGTCCATTCCATGGAGATACTCCTGTAGCGTTACAGAATCGCCGCGCCTGTAGGCGGCCATGCCGCGGCGGTAGGCCCGTGCCTCAGCAGGCGTCGGCAGTTCGGCAGGGATCAAGCGCGCCGATAAATAAATTCTCAGCGCTTCCCGCACCAGTTCCGAGCGCGTACGATGCTCCGCCTTCATGGCACGCTCGATTTCCTTCGCCATTGCCGGCGGGAGGGAAACTGTGAATGTCGTGCTCTCTCTCATGGTTGTTACTTTGTCATACTTAGTATCAGCAGAGTATCACAATTAAACCTGCGTATGTTCCCCAGAAAGCGGATTTCGGAACTGGCATTCACTGAGGGACGTGGGTGCCCTTTATCGAAAGGAACAGGATTCGAAGCGCGGCTTTTTACGCTCCCCGCTTGCTCTTCAACTCCGCCAGCAACTGCTCGATGCGATCTTCCTTTTCCAGCGCGGCCAGGCGATCTTCCATGTTGTCTCCGGCTATCTCTGCTTTCGCCTGCCCCACCGCTTCTGAATGCGCCACTTTGCGCTTCATGCGGTCGAAGGCTGCGGCTTTCGAGCCATCGCCCATGGCCAGGCGCGCGTCGCTGGCCTTGCCCACGGCGCGGGCGCGACGATGCTGCGCAATCAGCAGATCGGCCTTGGCCTGTGCCTCGGTCAGCTTCTGCTCGAGCTGACGCAGTGCGGACTTCAGATTCTCCACCTGCGCCTTCTGGTCGGCCACCTGTTGTTTAAAGTTTTCGCTCAACTCGCGATAGCTCTCCACGCGCTGCAGTGAGGCGCGCGCCAAGTCGTCCTGTTTCTTATCGACGGACAACTCCGCCTTGCGCATCCACTCCGTTACTTTGTCTTCGTTCTCTTTCTGCTTCTTTTCCAGCAAGTGTTGATCGGCGATGGCGATCGCCACCTGCGTCTTCACCTGCAGAAGCTGGTTCTGCATGTCGAGAATCACCTGCTTGATCATCTTCTCAGGCTCCTCGGCCTTATCGATCAGGTCGTTGAGGTTCGCCCGGACTAACGTGGAAACGCGCTCTAGTAATGCCATGATGGACTCCTTTTCTCGAAAGCTTCTAGCTTCCAGCTCCTAGCTCCTGATTTCGTTTTGCGGCTTCACAGTTGGCGCAGGTTGTGCGCCGAAAGCGCAGTGTGCCGCCGATGGCCATTCCAATTGCAACGCCAATTCCGATCCACATTGCCGCGTGTCCTGCCATCACTCCGAGGGCCGCGCCCAGCGCCACTCCTAATGCGATTCCTAGACCCATTCCTTTCGATTTGTTATTCATAAAGCTCCGCTCCGATTTCTGCTACGCCTCGCTATGCTCGGCGGGACAGCCGAGGCGGCTGTCCCCACACGAGTCGTCCCCCACTTGGGAAGCTGACCTCCTCACTTCGCCGCATCCACCACCGGCGGCTTCGGGCCGTTGTCGCCCAATTGCCGTACCTTGCCCAGCAGATCCGCGAGCGGCATCCCCGAGAGCGTTTCAAACAGCGCCGGCACCTGCGCCGCCATCTTGGCGATGTCGCCTGTGATCTTGTTCATCCCCGACGCATCGCCGTTTCCCGTCGAAACGATCGTGATCTTGTCGACGTTTGCCAGCGGGCTGGCCAGCGCCTTCACGATCTCGGGCATGCTCGTAAACAAGCGATCGATCACCGCAGCCTGGTTGTACTCCTGGTAAGCCTCGGCTTTCACGTTCATAGCTTTGGCTTCGGATTCACCTTTCTTAAAGATGATCTCCGCTTCGGCCTCGCCCTGCGCGCGAATCGACGACGCATGGCCTTCAGCTTCGGCGATCAGACGCTGCTTCTCAGCTGCGGCCAGAGTTTCGATTCGCTGACGCTCGATCTCCGCTCCCTTCAATACGGTCGCGATCAGTTCTTTCTCGCGGCGATTGATTTCCGCCTCCTGCACCTTCACCTGCTGCTCTTTCTCGACCTGCTGCACCTTCACCTGCTCCGCCACGACTTGCTGCTGCATGATGTTGGTCTGGATGTCATAGGCTTTGTCGGCCTGCGCCTGCTGGCGTTTGGTGACTTCCAAGAATTGCGCCTTCTTCACTTCCAGGTCACGCTGCGATTCCGCTTGCTTGGCCAACGATAAAGTTTCCGCCAGCACTCGCTCCTGATCGGCTTGCGCCTTGGCGACGGCCGCCTCCCGCTGCGCCAGCGCGCGCTTGATCGCGGTATCGCGGTCGGCCTCCGCCGTGGCCACGTCGGCATCGCGCTTAATGCGAGCCACATCGGGCTTGCCCATGTTGGTGATGTACTCGTTCTTGTCGCGCACTTCCTTAATGGTGAAGGAAATTACTTCCAGCCCCATCTTGTTCATATCTTCGGCGCACGTGCCGCGCATGCGATCGGAGACCATCTCTGGCTGCTTCACGATTTCTTCCACCGTGAGTTGCCCGATGATGCCGCGCAAGTGGCCTTCCATCACCAACCGGATCAGCCCTTCGCGCTCCTGATCGCTTTTCGTCAGGAACTGCTCGGCGGCAGTCAGCACCGACTCACGATCGGATTTCACTTTGATCTGCGCCACGGCTTCCACCGTCACGGCGACGCCTTGCTTGGTGTAAAGATCCTGCTGCGGCGCCACGTCGAACGACATCAGTTCGAGCGACAGATCTTTGCAGATTTGCACCATGGGAAGTACAAGCGTGCCGTGCCCCTGCACGACGCGCGTCCCGCCCAGGCCATACACGATGAGTGCCTCGTGCGGCCCCGCTTTGCGATAGAGCCTGGCCATTCCACTCATCAGGAACAGAATGACCATCACTCCCAGCCCAACGAAAATCCAAATTTCCACCATCCGTGACATCTCTGGCATAACGCCTCCTCTACGAATGCAGATCCTTCGAGCTACGCAAGACGATCACTCCCACTTCCAATTAAGAAGACACATCCGAACGCACCACCCACCAACGGGACGGCTGCCGGTTGAGGTTGTATTCGATCACCCAGTTGCCCAGATAGCCGACAAATGCGAGCGACAGATAAAAGAAGCCGAGAAGTATCCACGCAGTCAGCGCCGGCTTGGCGCTCGCCCTCACGGCATAGGCTGCGATGGTGAAGGCCACGAGCAGGAAAACCGTAATGCCCAGCGACGGCACCCAGGAATTTCCGCGCGCGACCCAGCCATCGGCCTGCCAGTTGACATTGAAGTGCACCGCCATCCGCGCCGGTAGCCGATCCCAGACTCGCCAGTAATTCCAGGCGTTGATCGGCAGAGCCAGCCACATCAGCCAGATTGCGAATTGTGGTGGTTTTCGATTCATAAAGCTTCGCTACTCGTCCCCGGACATCTCAGTCCACAAGCGCACGTATGCAAGTCCCTTGTCGTAGCGCGTAACTACAACCTCGGTTCCTTTGGCAATGGCGGAGCCATCGTCGCTGCGCGCGCCGCACACGCGTCGCGTTCCCATCTGGGTGTAGATAATTTCTCCGGTTCCGCCGGCGCGAATGGGACTTGAGACTCGGCCGAGCACTCCCACCATTTCGTAATCCGCCGGATCCATATTCTCTTCGTCCGAGATCAGCACCTTGGTCAGGAACAGGAAGACGACGCCTCCGCCCACCAATCCGATCGTCACCGAAGCCAGCAAGCCAAAACCGACCCACAACGTGGAGTAGCGCGTCAGCAAATAGCCTGCGCCGCCAAACCAGGCCAGAAAGGCCGTTAGCGTGACGAAGTTGAATGGCGAAACGCTATTAACTTGCGCATGTGCCAAAGATGAATCTGTGGAGCTGTTCGCTCCGGCGACGGCGTGACCCGACGCCGCAGATGCGTGCGCAGTGCCAGCACCTGCCGCCGGCAGATGCGCGCCGCCCGCGTGGCCGTGAAAGTGCGGCAGATGCAACCGGCCCGTCCGCGCGCCTCCGAAGACGAAGGAAAAAAAGCTGAAGCAGAAGCCGACCGCGAAACAGATCAAGTAGAAATCCGCCCAGCTCATGGAATGCGTCATCGGATTCTCCTTCCCTCTGCCTTTGCGGCGCGGCCCCGCTTCTCGAGGTGATGATTCTCGGGGTGATGATTCGCGCGCTGACTCTCTCCCCGACGATGGTTCGCCATCAATTCCGGCCGCAGCGCTTCGAGCAGCCGATCAGCCAAGCCGGGGGTCTCCAAAATCGCACCCAGCAGCAGCAAGCAACGGCGCGTATCTTTTTCGCGTGCAGCTTTAATCAGAACTTCACTCACTTCCGGATCGCTGACGAAGCGCTCCGAACCCTGCAGCAACCAGACATCGAGCTGGCCTTCGGTGGTGCGCAGGTCGGAAGTCAGCTCCGTGTGATAACCCTCGGGGTCATCCACCAGAAAGCCGGGATGAACCTTGAAGAACTTCGCCAGCAGCGAGCGCGAAGACTGCGTCATGTGCGGCCGCGCGCCGTTTTCAATCTGCGAGAGATAGGACTGGCTGATGCTCTGGCGCAATTCCTGGCGAATGGCCTTGACCAGCTCCTGCTGGGTCAGGGGACGGCCGAGGCCGCGCAACGAGCCTTCCACCTCGCGGAGGTAACGGATTTTCTCTCCCAGCTTCATATATCAGATCGCAATATATATATTGCAATATGCGATTCTAGTCAAGGACTGGATTTGACCTGTTTTCAGGGGGTTGCGGAGCGAGGAAAACTCAGGCCTTTGCAATCTACGAGAGCTTGCTGAAAGCCCTCGCGATCAACGCAGAATCTGGACTGTGCTAAGGTACCGACCGTGGAACGGATTCCTTCGCAGACTATCGCTCGCTCGATCACTATTCCTGACGGCCGGCGCGAATCGGGATACGGTGCGATCCGCTGGCTCTTTCGTGGTTTGGCAGCCGGCCTGGCACTCGCGCAGATCGTAATTGGCCGCAACACCTTCGGCCCCGACCCTCGCTCCTACATGGAGTTGGCTCGCGCCATCCTGCGCCATGACTGGACCATGGCGACGAACGCGTACTGGAGTGCGCTGTATCCCTGGCTGCTGGCGGCGGTGCTGGGAGTCGTCAAGCCGTCGCTGCGCTGGGAGTTTCCCGCAGCGCACGCTTTGTCCTTCCCGATGTATTTGGCTGCCATGGCCGCCTTTGAGTTCTTCTGGATATCTCTGTTGGGGCATCGCGACATGAGGCTTCACGGACTCGCCGAAAAGAGCACACCGATTCCTCCGGCGCAGATGTGGGTGTTGGGTTATTCGCTTTTCATCTGGTTGACAGTCGGCGATTTAGCTTTATTGATCAACCCTGATCTTCTGGTCACCGCGAGTGTGCTGCTGGCGGCCGGGCTTCTGCTTCGCATGGAGATCGCTACTGGTGCTCCGGCAATCTTGTACGTCGGCTTCGGAATTTGTTTGGGACTTGGCTATCTGGCGAAAGCCATCTTGTTTCCCATGGCATTCGTCTTCCTGGCGATGATGATGCTCGTTGCCGGTCGTCCTCTCCGGCGACGGAGTCGGCGCATAGCAGCGGCCTCGCTGGCGTTTGCGCTCATCGCATTGCCGGAAGTTGCGTTACTCTCGCATTCTAAGGGCCGCGTTACTTTTTCCGACACCGGGAAGCTTAACTTTGCCTGGTTCAATTACAACCTTTCCTACAGAAATTGGCAGGGCGAGCCCGCGGGCAGCGGCACGCCGGTCCATCCCACGCGAAAGCTTTTTGAACATCCTGCCGTTTACGAGTTTAACGGGCCTTTACGGTCGAGCTATCCTCCCTGGTTTGACCCGTCGTATTGGAACGAAGGGTTGTCCCCCGCATTTGAGCCTGCAACCGTAGCCAGGCATGCGGCGCACGAAGCCCTTGAGTTGGGGGGCTTTCTTTTACATCCGACGGCTTGGCTGGTCGGCATGCTCTTGATTCTTCTTGGATCCGATCTTGAAGAAACGCTCAGGGGCGTTGCCGGTTACCTCCACCTCATAGCGATCGCCTTGGCCGCTTTTGCGTTGTACTGCTTAACGGTGGTACAAGGACGGTTCTTGCCTCCGTGGGAGATGCTGATCTGGGGCTCGGTGCTCGCAGGTGCGCGGCTTAGACCGGCGGCCGTTCCCCTGTGCCGGTGGCTGGCAGCTTTAGTATCTCTTGCGTTGGTGGCTGCGGTGGTTAACCTTGTACGCGGAGAGTCCATTCACGGCTTCCACAATGATGCAACGGCGGAATACGTAACGGCCGAGGGACTCCAGCGCATGGGGTTGCAGCCGGGAACAAAGGTAGGAGCAATCGGCTTCGACATGGATGCGCATTGGGCTTACCTGGCGCGGTTGGATATCGTGGCCGAAATCGGCACCGACGAAACCTGCCTTTTCTGGAGCGAGCCTTCACCGGTTCAAAAACAGATCCTGGAAAAATTTACCGAAGCTGGAGCAAGCGTAATCGTGGCCAATACCGGAGGCGGGATCAGAACCACCTCGCGAACGGTTCCGCTTGATCTGGCTGGCTGTGCTCAACCCGGTCCGGGCTGGCGCCGGATCGATGGCAGTCCCAACCACGCCTATTTTTTGAAATGAGCCAGCGGGTGGCATGCGAGCCTCAGATGCCCGCTTCGATGCGGGAGCGGGGGTCGAGGTAGTCGCGGAGGGCGTCGCCGATAAAGTTAAAGGAAAGCACGGCCAGCATCACGGCAAGCGCCGGAAAAAGTACAAGATGAGGTGCGTCGAAGAGGTGGGCGCGGCCGTCGTTGAGCATAGTGCCCCAGCTGGCGGTGGGTGGAGGAACGCCGAGTCCGAGAAAGCTCATGGTGGCTTCGGCGAGAATGGCGCCAGCCATGCCGATCGCGGCCTGGACGATCACGGGCTGAATAATGTTGGGCAGAATGTGGCGGACGATGATGCGCAGATCGCCGGCGCCGAGGGCGCGTGCGGCCTCGACGAATTCGCGCTCACGGGCGGCCAGGACTTGTCCGCGGACCAGGCGAGCGTAGCCGACCCAGCCGCCGAGTGAGAGCGCGAGAACCAGGTTGAAGATGCCGGGGCCGCGAAAGGCGACGAAGGCGATGGCGAGGAGAATTCCGGGGAACGACAGGAACGCGTTCATGAGAACCACGTTGACGAAGCGGTCGATGGCTCCGCCGTAGTAGCCGGCGATGGAGCCGATGATGAGGCCGAGGCCGAGCGAGGCGAGGACCACGCAGCTTCCTACGAGCATCGAGACGCGCGCCCCGTAGACGATGCGCGAGAGAATGTCGCGGCCCAGTTCGTCGGTGCCGAACCAGTGCGCGCGGGAGGGAGGGTCGAGGCGCGCGGGAAGGTTGATGGCGGCGGGATCCTGAGGCGCGATCCAGGGTGCGAACAGGGCGAAGATCACGAATACAAGAATCAAAACTGCCCCTGTGGTCGCGAGCGCATTGCGGCCAGCGGCACGACGGAACGAGATGGCAGTTGCGGACAATGTTCAGCCTGTGGATTGCTGATCGTAATAATTCTGACGACAGCAGCTTCGGGAGCACCGGCTGGCGCTATGTTTTGGGCATCCCCCCACCCCCGTCCTCTGAAAGGCTTGCACCGCCGACCGTACTCCTCGCTGTACTCCTGCCGCCGCGACCATGATGAGCCAGTTGCGGTGGGATGGCAAGATTAGATATCGCACTCCTTGCCGTATCACACTCATGCTGTGTCACACTCATGCTGTATCACACCCGGGCCGCAGGTAGTCGCCGGGATCGAGCGGGTAGTCTAACGACGCCGGGTCAAGCGCAAATGCGAAAATGGGTTTTCAATCTTTATGCCTGCGATCTTCTGCTGAGCGTTCAGATCCTCGGAGAGGATTCGGATCGCACCGGACTTGGCGGCTGCGGCGACGATCAGAGCATCCCAAAAGCCGATGCGGGATTCGTCCTCGATGCGAAAGGCGATGGCGATTTCGGCGGGGGTGGTTTCCACGCACCAGATCGAATAGCTGTTGACGATCAGCCGCGCCAAATCCCTGGGGAGCGGGGACGCAATCTTTCTGGTTACGTTTACATAAAATTCCTGCAGTACCTGCATGCTGAGCACGCCACTCCGATGCGTCCAGAGTTCGCTTAGGACGCTTTTAGCCACCTCGTGCCTGACCTTTGCGTCGACGTCATGGGCATAGATCAGGACGTTGGTATCGATGAATGTCTTATCGCTCATGCCACTGTTCCCGGCTGAGGCGGATCGCGCCGCCCAGGTGAAAGCCCTGATCGAGCAAGGCCAGGGCTTGACGTCGGGCGTGTTCGTAGGCTTCCTCTTCGCCGACGAGAAGCTCAATCTGACGAGCCAGGAGGCCGCTGATCGACGAACCTCGGCGGGCGGCGAGGACTTTAGCCTTGCGCAAGGTTTGGCGATTCAGACTGACCGTTACATTCTGCTTATCCATAAGTTGATTCTCCAGAATCACGCGCTGTGCGTGTTACACGTATTATACGTGCACTTTCGGCGGGCTGAAACTGTCCTTCGAGAGGGCGCTGAAGTTGCCGCCTTCTCAGCGACACAAGGCGGACGGAGACTCCGGTTTAAGCCTGGAGTGCACCGGGTGGGAAACAGGTCCTTCGACTGCGCGGATTACAGAAGTGGCTACTCGATCTGAATATCGCCCGAGCCCGTGCGAACCCTCACCAGGGGACCTCCGCCGCGGACCTTACCGACGATCTCTTTGCGTCGCTCCTCCACGCGGCCCTGCACCGTCATGGTAATGGGAGGACCGATCTCGAGCGTACCTGAACTGGTGGAAAGATTTGCGTCAAAGGCGGCGCTGGCAGGCAGGCGCAGGTGCACATTCCCGGAGCCGGCGTGAATCTCCCAAGTGCCGGTCTGGGCGCCCTCGGCCGTAATATCGCCGCTGCCCGTATCGGCGTGAAACGCTCCCTGAATCCCGTGAGCTGAAATGTTGCCGGAGCCGGTGTGGAAATCAATATCGCCGGCAGCGGTTTCTTCCAATTCAATGTCGCCGCTGCCTGTGGTGCCCCGCAGCGGGCCGGCGATTCGTTGAGCCCGCACGTTGCCCGAACCGGTTTGCAGGCGAATTTCTCCCGTGACCTGCGAGAGCTTCACGTCTCCCGATCCGCTTTGCAGTTCGACGCTGCCGCGCGTTCCATCGATCGTCAGGTCTCCCGAACCGCTGCGGATGCGGATCGCCGTTTCCTCGGGCACGGTGATTTCATAGTCCACCGAAATGTTGCGATCATTCACGTAATCGATGTGGATACTGTTTCCATCCTGCCGCAGCGGAGGATGCTCCTCAATCTCTCTTACATCGCCATGCCGATCACCGAAGAGCCAGCGATCGCCGACGTAAACCTTGCCGTGAATCGAAACCGATCCTGCAGGCCCGCGGCGCACACTGACGTCGCCCGAGCGGGTGAGCACCTCAAGATTCACCGCCCCGCTGACCTGGTATGTCTTGTCGAATGTGCCCTGCGGCGTCGAGGCAAGAGCTGCGGCGGTAAACAACATTACAGCTACTGCCATCGCCAGAGGTGAAAATTGCTTTCGAAGTGATCCGCTAGGGGTGCGGTTCGAACCCAACGACCGTTTGTCAGGCAGATCCCTTGCCCCGCTGGTGAACGCGCGGGGGCTTCGGGACGACTCCAGAACGGGTGAGGTGATCAAATTGTCAAACTGCGCGATTTCTAGTTCTTCGCAACGGCGGATTCGCAGAGTCTTCATCGCGGATCATCACCTCACCTCATGCAAGTTACGAGTGCAAGAGGCCGCAGCAATTTACTGCAGCACGACCTCTTGCCCTTCTTTCAATCCACTGAGAACTTCTGTCTTGGCACCGTTTGAGATGCCGATGTTCACCGCGATTTTGTTCTTGCCTTCCTTGCCCTTAGGGTCGGGGATCTCAACCGACGCCTTCTTGTCTTTGTCGTAGAGGATCGCGCCTTCCGGAATCTGCAGGACGTTCTTGTGTTCTTCGAGGATGATTTCGGCGTTTGCGGTCATCTCAGCCTTCAGTTCGCCGCCCGGATTCTGAATCGAAACCCGCACTTCAAACGTGGTCACGTTGTCCTTCTCCACGCCCATGGGAGAAATCTTAGTCACCTTGCCGGTAAAAGTTTTATCCTTGAAGGATTCCACCTTGATCCGCGCGGGCTGGCCGAGGTAGACCTTGCCGATGTCGCTCTCATCCACCTTACCTTTGACATAGACTTCACTGGTATCGCCGAGCGTCATCACCAGCGTGGCCGAAGAACCCAGCACGAGGATCGAACTCACCGCGTCGCCCATCTCCACATCGCGGGAGAGCACGATGCCGTCGATGGGAGAAACAATGTCGGTGTAGCTGAGTTGCTCCTCCAACTGCGAGAGATTGGCCTGATCTTGCGCGACCTGGGCCTGCGCCTGCGCAATCTTGGCCCGCAAGACCGTAACCTGCGCCTTGGAGACATTCTGCTTGTTCAGCGACATTTCATAATTCTTCTCGGCATCGTCCAGCGCCGAGGCGGAAACCACGCCGTCCTTCGCCATTCCGTTGGCGCGGTCGTAGGCGCGCTTCAAGAGCGGCACATCAGGACCTTCAGCGTCGACCTTAGCCCGCTCCAGATCGGCCTGCGTGCTCTTCAGATTGGCCTGGGCCGCTTCCAGGGCCGCACGCGACTGATCAACCTGAGCTTCGATTTCGACCTTGTCAAGCTGTGCCAGCAATTGTCCCTTCTTGACGTGATCGCCGTAGTCAACCAAAAGCTTCTTCACAATCCCGCTGGCCTTGGACTTGACCTCGACCTTGATGATGGGCGTGACCTTGCCGGTCGCGACCACGCTCTTGGCCAAGTCGCCACGCTCTACCTTGGCGAGCTTGGTGGGGTCAATCTTGGTGCCGCCGCGAGTGGCGGCGAAGACCCCAATTGCAATAAGGAGGACGATCGCGAGTCCAACACCACCCCAGATAAACAGTCTGCGCCGCTTCTTCTTATTATTTCCGTTTCCGTTCACAACCGCCTCCCGAATACGATTTCAGAAATTGTCAGCTGAAGGACCGCGCATTTTGCGGACCGAAGACCATGCACTCTCTTGTACGCAGCCGCAGTAGTATTAGTTCCAGAGATTTCGCGCCAGATTAGGGTGATAGTGGCAGCCAGACTCTGCCACCTACTAATTAGACCGAGGTCACGGACGAAAGGTTAGCCCGGGCAGGGAATTGTTTTACTGCGTCTACTTCTGTGACCCGGCTTTCAAGGTTCAAGCCGACATCCGAACGACCTCTTACCTCCTTTGGAATGCTAGAATTAGCGAATCCATGATCGCCTTTGTGCTGCTCCGGGTGTTGCTGATCTTCCTCCTGGTAGCGGCAAATGCGTTCTTCGCGGCGGCGGAATTCTCATTGGTGAGCATTCGCGATACCCGCATCCAGCAGCTCATCGCATCGGGTCGCACCGGCGCTCGCATCGTGCAACGGCTACACCAGCATCTCGACGAAGTTGTGAACGGCGTGCAACTCGGGATCACCATGGTGAGCCTGACTCTGGGTTGGATTGGCGAACCGATGGTTGCCCAGCTGGTGGGATCGCTGCGTTTTGTGCAGAGGATTCCGCATGCCGCGATTTACGCCCACGGCATCGCCATCGTGATCGCTTTCAGCCTGATCACTTACCTGCACGTGCTGCTGGGAGAGTTGGTGCCGAAGACCCTGGCGCTGCAGCGTTCCGAACAAATTGCGCTGGCGGTGGCGGCGCCCATGGAAGCCTTTCTTACTCTCACGCGGCCTCTGCTTTTCTTCATGCGGCGCTCCGGGGGCCTGGTGCTGCGGCTGTTCGGGGCGCGGGACGGGCGGCGCGGGGGGCCGATTCATTCTCCCGACGAACTTAAGCTGATCGTTACCGCCAGCCGTCAACTCGGGCAGATTCCCGAGTCGCAGGAAGAGATGATCCACAATGCCATCGAACTCGACAGCATTACGGTGCGCGAAGTGATGGTGGCGCGGCCGGATATCTTTTCTCTGCCCTCGGATCTCACACTCGACGAAGCGCTCAACCGTGTAGTCGAAGGGCAGCACTCGCGCATCCCGGTGTATGATCCGCAGCGCGGACCGGAGCACATTGTAGGGGTTCTTTACTATAAAGAGCTGGTGCGCTGGGTGCGGCTTCGCCTGGTGAATCTGGGCCAGCCGCTGGCCGCCCGCATTGCGCGGACGCAGATTGGCCAGATCATGCACGATGTGCTGGTGGTTCCAGAAACCAAGGTGCTGGCCGAGTTACTGGGTGAATTCAAACAGAGGCGGCGGCATCTCGCCGTGGTGGTGGACGAGTTCGGTTCGACCGCGGGGGTAATCACGGTGGAGGACATTCTGGAGCAGTTGGTCGGCGATATCGAAGACGAATTCGACATTGCCGCTCCCCAACCCGAATTGCAGGATGAATCGGTCTTGTTGCTCGAAGGCTCGGTGAACATCCGCGAGCTCGAGACTCAACACGGATTGCTGTTGCCCCGCGACGCAGGCTTTGAAACTCTGGCGGGATTCGTTCTCGCCCGCCTGCAAGAGATTCCGCATCTCGGCGAATCGTTCGAGTATGAAGGCCATCGCTACACGGTGGAGGAGATGGAAGGGCATCGCATTGCG
>Ga0074045_10003146_pt1 | contig 14933 bp, 11 predicted proteins | sample BogForMeECP23OM2_FD_94442 | JGI IMG/M metagenome (GOLD analysis project Ga0074045, IMG submission 94442) | Bog forest soil microbial communities from Calvert Island, British Columbia, Canada - Bog Forest MetaG ECP23OM2 | ecosystem: Environmental > Terrestrial > Soil > Wetlands ...
AATGGAATTTCATTGGGGACTCTTCGCTATGGACAAACTCGTTATCCGCGGCGGCGAACCGCTGCTCGGCACCATCCACATCAGCGGCGCCAAGAACGCCGCCCTCCCCTGCATGGCCGCCGCCCTGCTCACCGACGAACCCGTCATCCTCGAAAACATTCCCCAGGTGCGCGACATTCAAACCACTCGCAACCTCCTCGCCGCCATGGGAGCCCACGTCGAACTCGGCTTCGGACGCGCTCAACACCGCACCACGATTCACTGCAAGACCCTCGCCAGCCCCGAAGCTTCTTACGAGTTGGTGAAGACCATGCGCGCCTCCACGCTGGTGCTCGGACCGCTGGTCGCCCGCTGCGGCCGTGCCCGGGTTTCGCTGCCCGGCGGCTGCGCCATCGGCAGCCGCCCCATCGATCTGCACATCAAAGGCCTCGAAACGCTCGGCGCAAAGATCACGCAGGATCACGGCTACGTCGAGGCCAGCGCCACCCGCCTGCGGGGCGCGGAAATCGTCTTCGACAAAATCACCGTCACCGGCACCGAAGACTTGCTCATGGCCGCTACGCTGGCCGAAGGCGAAACCATCATGAAGAATTGCGCCCGCGAGCCCGAGGTCGCCGACCTGGCCGCGTTGCTCAACAAAATGGGAGCCAAGATAGAAGGCGCGGGCACGGCCACCATTCGCGTCAAAGGCGTGAGCAAATTGAAAGGCGCGAAGCACCGCATCATTCCCGACCGCATCGAGGCCGGAACATTCATCATCGCCGGGGCTATGACTGGGGGCGATCTCAACATCGCCGGATGTGATCCTTCTCACCTCGACGCTTTGCTCGCAAAGCTCAAAGAAGTAGGCGTCAAAACCAAGACCAACGGCGATTCCGTGCGCGTGATGGGCGACAATCCTTTTACCGCGAGCGACATGACGACAGAGGAATATCCCGGCTTCCCGACCGACATGCAGGCTCAATTTATGGCGCTCGCCACACAAGCCGAAGGGACTTCCATCGTCACCGAAAATATCTTCGAGAATCGCTTCATGCACGTGCAGGAACTGGTCCGTCTGGGCGCGAATATCAAAGTGGAAGGTCGACGCGCCGTGGTCATCGGGAAGAGCCAGCTCAGCGCCGCGGCGGTGCTGGCTTCGGATTTGCGAGCATCCGCCTCGCTGGTGCTGGCCGCGCTGGTGGCCGATGGAGAGACCATCATCGACCGCGTTTACCACCTCGACCGCGGCTACGAGAATCTGGAAGAAAAACTGCGCGGCGTGGGGGCTCAGATCAGACGCATCGGCGAGATGCTGCCGAAAAAGGCCGCGGCTCCGGCGAGAGCGTAGAGTTAACCGCTCCGGGCCTACGACTTCGTGGCAACCACGCACACCGCCAATAGGTTCTGCGAAGTTTAGGAGCGGGTCAGCCTTTCAATCAGCTTTCGATGCTGCGGATAGAGTCTCGACAACTCTTCCCGCTTCGCCAATTCAAAATCATCAAAATCGAATCCCGGAGCTACCGTGCAACCGGCCAGCGCGAACGACTTGCGATCTGTCACGTGAGAGGCAAACCAGCATCCCGCCTTCACCACAGCCTGCAAGACCTCGCCCGCCTCCGGATCACTGCCCAGAAGGACCTGGGAATATATTCCGCGTTCATCGATCACGTGCACTACCAGTTGCTCTCCCACGTAGAAGTGCCACGCTTCATCGGAGAGCAAGCGATGGAACGCCGAGAAGTTCTCGCCCTCCAGCAAGAAATAAATCGCCGTCGAAGATGCCCGCGACCCAGTGAACTGCGGCGGGAGAGACGCTTTCGGCAAGACCAGGCCGGCGCGGTACGTTCGCCGGTAATATCCGCCTTCTGGATGCGGTCCAAGTTTCAGCTTGTCGATCCAATAGGCAGAGTTTTTCATAATTCACTCACCTACCATACCGCGACTGCGCCGACTTGCTCCCGGCGTAAGCGGGCGAGGACGCCCGCTTGACAGCCGCCGGACCTTTCGGCTCCTCAGAGCTGGCAGGCGGCGCTACTTTCCTTTCCACTTTCTCACAGAACGGCGAAACGCTTCCTCCCATCGCGACACTATTACGAATAGTGGGGCTTTTGTGCCGGCTCCTAACCAGTCTTTGCTCACCCGCCGACCGCGGCCTGAAACGCGGATGAGCTCCCGCCTCCCAGGTAAACCAGCCTCTTGCGGGAAGTCCCACCCTTGCATCCTCTGCAAGGGTGGGGTTCTTTAAGGGCGGTGGTGGATTGCAGACTGCAACTAATATTGATGCCGTGGCATCTCCCCAGTAAGATGAAGCTTAAGATGAAGCCTCAGCCATCAACATTTTTGACCGGCGCGGCAATCGTGAGCGTCTTTCTCATAGGGTCGTCGCTTTGGGCACAGACTGCTGACGACTCACAGGACAAGTCGTGGACTTCGGTTACGACCGCGGAGGAGTCGGGTGCGGCGAATCCGGTGCGCAGCAGGGTAACGCACAGCGCGAGCAGCAACCGCACGACCGAGACGCAGTCGCTGCAGCGCATGAATTCCAACGGCAACTACGAGCCCTACCTCGATGTGGAAAAAGAAACCGTCAACGTGAATGCGACGACGGTGCGCACTATCGAACGCTCCTATGCAACGGACTCCCAGGGCAATCGGCAACTGATGCAGGTTACGGAAGAAGAAAGGCGAACGATTTCCGGGGGCGGAACTGCGGGCAGCGGAGGCGCCGGGAGCGAAGTGAAAACCACCCGCACCACCTCGAATCCTGATGCGAACGGTGATCTACAGCTGGTGCATAAGGAAATCGAGGACAGCAAGCAGATTTCTCGCGAGGTGAAGGAAACGAAGGTTTCGATCCTGACTCCGGATATCAACGGCGGGCTAAGCGAATCGATCCGCAAGGAAGAGCGCGAGACGAGAACCGGAGAGCACACGGTCCAATACCAGAAGACGACGTCGATGCCGGATGGCGGAGGTAACTGGCAGCCGCGCGAGGTGAAAAAGGGTGTCGTCACGGGCGACGGCAAGGAGCAGACCAAGGACGAAACGGTATTGCGTCCGGACTCCGACGGCAACCTGGAAGTGATTCAGAGGACGGTAAGCAAAGAAGCGGCCGCAGCCGACGGCGAAACGCGTGCGACTACCGACACATACTCAATCGATCTCCCAGGCGCGGCGCGCGATGGCGACCTGCATCCCGTGGAGCGCGTCACCACGATCCAGCGCACGAGCCAGGGCGGCGGGCAAGCCACGCAGACGCAGATCGAGCAGCCGAACCCGGGCTCTCCGACCGAGGGGATGCGCGTGACCGGCGAGGCTATCGACATTGTCAGGCCCGGCTCTGGTGGGGCCACACGAGAGACTCGGACGATCGAGTCGCTCAACGGCGATGGCAGCCTGGGTGTGGTCTGGGTTGATATGGGGACATCGGACAAGCCAACCGGGCAAGGGGCTGCGAAGGCTCCGTCTCCGCCGGCCGCCGCGCAGCCTGCGCCGGCGAAGTAGGAGAAGCCGGTTCACAGGTTTAAGATCGCGGCCAGCGCCGGGTGGAACCCTCATCGTACTCGCTGGAGCGGTGAAGGGCGGGTTAATCTAGAACGTTGGTAAGACTTTGATTTGTGACGCAGGAGGGTGCGTGCGCTGCGGAATGTGCGGCAATGAAAACGCCGAGACCAATTATTACTGCGGAATGTGCGGCGGAGCTTTGGTCCGGAAGAGCCAGACTGCGGCCCAAGGCGGCGTGCCGAAACCGGTAAGCTCGCCGACCGGAGCGCGCCAAAACTCAGTTTCGCAGCCGACGAGAGCGCCGGAGCAGGCTGCCCGTCAAGCTGCGACGACACGGCAAGAGGCGCCCATCGAAGCGGCGCGAAACGGAGTTCTTCAAGCCGAGTTGCATCCGAGAGAGAGCCAGGTTCCCGCGATCACGGGCCCTTCTTTTCTTGGGTTGAGCGTGCCGGTCACGCGACGAGTCGAGAGTCCCAACGAAGGATTCGGCCATGCTTCTCAGCACGTTTCGCAGCCGGATCCGCTGCGTACTTCCGGGAGTGTGGACTATCTTCTCGAAGACGAGGAGGAGCCGAAGCGCGGCTGGGGCAAGCTGATTGCGCTGGTAATGGCCTTAGCGCTCGCCGGAGGATTCGGTTATCTGCGGTGGAAGCAAGGCGGCTTCGACTGGGTGTTCGCCGATAGAAAGTCAGCCGGGGGCGAGCAGGTCTCAGGTGCTCCAGGCTCCGCGGATGCGACAGGCACAGCCACTCCGGGCGCTCCGGCAACGGGGAGCGCGGCCCCAGCAACCCCTTCGGCACAGATGCCTGCAACCGCGGGTAACGATTCCGGCAGCCAAGCCACGGCAGCGACGCCGGCGTCGGCGCCTGCTTCCAATCTAGCCTCACCTCCGGCGAAAGCGCCGAATGAAGCAGAGTCCAGCGCGCAACCGGCTTCTCCGCAGAGCGGGGCTGCAGCGAATTCGCCGACCGCCTCCGGTGCTCAGCCTGCAGAGTCGGCCTCATCAGCCCCGGCGGTTCCAACCCCCGCGGCGCCAGCCCGAGCCCCTGCGGCGCAAACAGAAAACTCTGATTCCGATGCAGACACGCCGGCGGCGGAAGAGCCCGCGATTTCGAAAAAACACTTACAACCCAAGCCTACTCCAGCCAAGCCGGTCGACGCGGTCGCCGAGGCGGAACGATACCTCTATGGAAACGGGGTACGGCAAGATTGTGAACGGGGTATGCGGCTGCTGAAACCGGCTGCGGCGCAGTCCAATGCTCGAGCGATGATTTCCCTGGGCGCGGCCTATTCGACAGGCACCTGCACGCCTCGCGACCTGCCCACGGCCTATCGCTGGTTTGCGCTGGCGCTGCACAAGGAACCCGACAATCTCCCGCTGCAAAACGATTTGCAGAAGCTCTGGGTCCAGATGACGCAGCCCGAGCGGCAGCTGGCTATAAAGCTTAGCCAATAAACGTCGAGCTGCGCTCGACGGACAGCCCCTTCGACTCCGCTCAGGGCAGGCGAGGGCGGCTATCACCAGACTAACGCCGAATTTTAAGTCAAAGTGGCCCGCTACCAGCCTGCGCGTTGGCTTGCCCGCAGTCGTCTCCGGTGCTATGTTTTCGCCACAGCCTTTTGCCGTTGCGGCTGCCACATGAGGACACCGCACGATGCAGGATCCTCGGCACGAGCAATCCGCGGGGGCTGGTTTTGCGTATATCTATCAGGGAAGAAAGACAGGGTTTGTCGAATCCGCAATCACAAGGCAGCTCGGCGGATCTGGCCATGGTCATGGGCCTGAAATCCGGCGATCAGGGAGCGATGGCGGAGCTCTACGACCGCTATTCCTCAGTGGTGTATTCGGTGGCCTTGCGGGTTTTGGGCGATACCGGAGCCGCGGAAGATGTGCTGCAGGAGGTCTTCCTGCAGTTGTGGCGCAACCCCAGCGCCTTTGACGCGGCACGAGGCAGTCTGGGAAGTTGGCTGGCCGTGATCACGCGTAATCGAGCCATTGATTTTCTGAGAAAACGCCGTCCAGAAACAGATATTGAAGATGTGGTGCTGTCGGTGTCGCCGGACCTGGCAGGCGAGGCCGAACGCGCGCGGGCTGCGGAGAAAGTGCGGGGAGTGATGGGAACGATGACACCGGCGCAGCGCAGCGCGCTGGAAATGGCATATTGGGAGGGGATGAGCCACTCCGAGATTGCAAATAAAACGGGTGAGCCGCTGGGCACGATTAAGACGCGGATTCGCGCGGGATTGATCGCGTTGCGGCAGGCTTTTCAAGTGTAAGGGATGAGCGAGCACCAACAATACGCTGAAGATCTAGCACTGCACGCGCTGGATGCGCTGCGGGGAGAGGAGCGCACGAAGCTGGAGCTGCATCTGGCGACATGCGCGTCTTGCCGGCTGGAGCTGGAGCAGCTGCGCGGCGATACGGCTCTGCTGGCGCTGTCGGCGGCGGGACCTCGGGCGCCGCAGCGGGCGCGGCAGCGGCTGCTGGAGGCGGTAGCGCGGGAGCCGCGGCTGGCCGCGACCTCAGCCGGGCTCTCGGCGGAGGTTGGGCGGGCGGCTGGAAAAGACGATGTACGCCCCCGAAGCTGGTGGGGATGGCTGGGGTGGGCGGCAACAGCGGCAGTAGTGGTATTTGCGCTCTCGTTGTGGCGGGAGAATTCCGCGCTGAAACAAACCGTGGCCTCAGCCAGTTCACAGGCGGCGCAGAGCAGGCGCGAGATGGAAGAGTTGCGGCGGATTGCGGCGCCCATCCTGGAGCCGGAGGCGCAAAAGGTAACGCTGGTCGCGGCCAAGAGTCCGCCGCAGCCGCAGGGCAAGGCATTTTATCTGCGTAGTCGCGGCACGCTCGTCTTCCTGGCCAGCAACATGCCAGCCTTGCCGCCGCAGAAGGCTTATGAGTTGTGGCTGATTCCCACCAGTGGAGCGCCGATTCCGGCAGGAGTGTTCAAACCGGACGCTCACGGCAGCGGCAGCGTGGTCAATCCTCCGCTGCCGGCGGGAACTGAGGCCAAGGCGTTCGCGATTACGGTAGAGAACGAAGCCGGATCGGGTGCGCCGACGACTCCGGTGCTGATGATTGGAGCGGGCGAGTAGAAGCCCATCTCAGCTCCGCTCGCAGCGTCGTACTTTACTCGCGCGAAGCTTACTGGCTTTCCATGACTTTGACGGCCTTCTTAGCCTTGGCCTCTTCCTTCTGTTTCTTAAAAGCGCGGGCTATATCGCCGAGCGGAGTCTCGCTTTCGGTGCTTCCGAAATCTGAAAGCGGACGCTCGCCATGGGCGTAGCTGTAAGCGCCTTCTCCGAGCAGGCTGGATTCCGACCGCATCGGATGCTGCTCGGCGTGCAGCGGATTATCGGGAATCACCGCGGGTGTCACGTTGCTGCTGATATAACCCGCCTGTCCGAATGCTGCGGTGGCGCAGAAAAAACAGAAAGCAAAAACCGAAAGAGAAACAAAGATCTTCTTCATAGGAGTGTCCTCGTTCCGTTATCCTCAGAGCTTCCTGGCACTGGGTAAACGAACTTGTGAAATGCCGTGTTGGGCGCGGCATCCCACGAGGACGATGGGGCAATCGCCATACCAAACCCACGCGGCTGCAATTCAACTTAGACAAGTCTAGGGCGCTCGGGTAGCAAATGTTTGCGCAAATATGGAAGGCAGGCTCGCTTGCCGGGGTTGATTTACCGAGGACCACCGAGGACCAATGATAATTTCTGGATGAAAAAACCTGCACAGTTGACAGGGCATACGAATGTGAGGAGAATCATTCGACCTTGTTGTCCCCGCTTTCCGCTTCACTGGAACTTCGACAAGTATTCGTAGAAATTCACTTACAAATGCTGATGCTGTCAACGACCCTAAGGAGATCCCTACAAATGAAGCAACGATTCACTGTGCTCAGCTTATTAGCTGCGCTCTTGGTGGTAGCCGGCATTGCCGGTACCGCTTTCGCCCAGGACGAGAACGACTCTCTGCCCGCGCATCCTCGTTTCGCGCGGCTGACGCCGCACCTGTTCGACGACGTGGCGACCCCGGCAACTCCGTTGACGACGTGGAATGGAACGTTCGTCTACGGCGGCGTCACTTATAAATACAACATGGTAGGCACGGCCCCGTCGACGGGCACCTCGACCACGATTCCGGTTTTCCTGATTCCGCTTGCGCTGGAATATAAGGGGACGACGACAACCACTTTCTCTCCCGCGACCCTCCAAAGCAATGGAGCGAGCGCCATTACCAATACCAAGAATTCTCCCATCTTCCAGAACATGGAATGGATTGCGGGAGATGGAGTAACCAATCTAGGCACGACGCAGTATGAAGACGCGTTCCAGCGCGGCAACTTCTGGGGCCAGGTTTCGTCGGCTCCGGGATACCATGTGCTCTTCGGGGCGCCCAAAGTTGCCAAAGTCCAGACGCTGGTGGTGCCGACCGCCGATGGCAGCGTGGGCACTGAGTTTGGAGTGAAGGTGGGACTGGCGGACATCAACTGGTTCGACTCCGAGCTGCAAAAGCTGATTACGAAGTTCAAAGCAATTCAACCCAACACGATTCCGGTTTTCATGACCTACGATGTTTATCTGACCGACGGAGGCGAATGCTGCATCGGCGGCTATCACAGCGCGACCGGGAGCAGCAAAGCGCCGCAAGCCTATGCGGCCTTCACCTACATCGGCACCCCCGGCGCGTTCTCGCAGGATGTGGGGGCTTTGTCGCATGAATTGGGCGAATATATCGACGATCCGCTGGTGGTGAACACGAACGGCAACATCATTTACTCGAAGTGCGCCCAAGTCAATGGATCCGACATTCTGGAAGTGGGCGATCCGGAAGAAGTCTACTCCAACTACGGCGACTTCGAGTACACCTTCAACGGCTTTACCTATAGCCTGCAGGATCTGGTTTACCTGGAGTATTTTGGGGCGCCGAATACCACATCCGTAGGCGGTGAGTTTACATTCCACAATAATCCTTTCCACTTGACGGTTTGCAGCGCAGGTGGATAGTAAGCAGGATTTTGTCGACCAAACCCGTCCCGCAAAGGACGGGTTTTTTATTTCCGAAATAGGGACTGCCCCGAATCGGATTTGCGAAAACTCAAGGGTAACTTCGAGCAAGGTTCGCGCATTGACCCGGGCATCCGGTACGCCCAGAATCTGAAACGCCAGCACCCGCAGCGCGCGCTGTCGAAGCCGATGAGAGGCTTCTAATGCGGCCTGCGGTTGCGTTTTGTGATGGCGAAACTCAGGAGGATTCCATTGCGCAAAACGATCATCTTCAACGTTACTCTGGCAATCGCCGGACTCACCGCCGCAAGCCTAGTCTCAGGACCGTTGGTCGCCGCGCAGGTTCGGCGCGGCGAGGGCATCGTTCCAGAGTCGAGCATTGAGAGGCCTGAGGATGTCGGGCAAAGAATGCATACGAACTACATCGTTCGCGCTCCCGAGGGATCGATCCGGCCCAAGGCCAACCCCGGCGGAGAAACGCCTGCCTCGCTGGCCTGCGTTTACGGCCTGGTCTCGGGCCCGATCAGCGGGTGTCCGATTGCGGCTTCCACCGAAGTGCCAAGCGGCGGCAGCGGGGTAATCGTAATCGTGGATGCTTATGACTATCCCAGCGCGGCAGCAGACCTGACCGTGTTCTCCAACCAGTTCGGGCTGCCGGCGGCAAATTTTGCAGTCGAGTATCCCGCTGGAGAAAGGCCGGAAAATGGATGCGGCACAGGATGGAATGGAGAGGAGTCTTTGGATATCGAGTGGGCCCATGCCATGGCGCCGAATGCGCAAATCGTCCTGATGGAAGCGGCTTCAAATTCCTACAGCGCTCTGTTCACGGCAGTGCTAGCGGCGAATAGCTACATTGCATCGCATGGCGGCAAAGGCGAGGTGTCGATGAGCTGGGGAGGCAGCGAGGGGAGCAGCGAGACCGGACTGGACCGGTATTTCGCCGAGCCGGGAGTCGTGTATCTGGCGTCGGCGGGCGATTCTCCCGGCGTAATCTATCCCAGTTCGTCGGTGAACGTGGTCTCTGCCGGTGGAACTCAAGTGAATCGCGGCGCCGGAGGCAACTATACGAATCAGACGGCTTGGAACGACGGCGGAGGCGGCGTAAGCGCATACGAAGCCCGACCGTTCTTTCAGAGCGCGGTCTCCAGCATAGTTGGCGTGCACCGGGGCACGCCGGATCTTTCCTTCGACGCCAGCGGCGGCTCGCCGGTGGCGATTTACAACTCCAACTGCTACGGGGGATGGCTGGAAGTCTATGGGACCAGCGTAGCCGCTCCGGCCTTGGCCGGAATCATCAACAGCGCAGGAGCCTTCCACGCCAGCAGTAATGCCGAGAACACACAGATCTACAGCAACATGAACAATGCCTCCGAATTCACCAATATCACTTCGGGCAGCTGCGGCACCCATAGCGCGACCCGCGGCTATGACCTGTGTACCGGGGTGGGAGTGGCGAAAGGACTGTCGGGGAAATAAGCAGGGGAGAAGGGATTACAGGTTGGCCTGGACCGCAATGCCGCTGGGGCTGCCATATTTCTTGAAAACCGAGTCGCGGGAAATGACCCCTTCCAACTGGCGGGAGTCGGCGCGATTAACGACGGGGATGAGCGGATAGTCGTTCACGTAGCGTAAGGCGGAATCCAGAGGCAAATCGGGGTAGAGGCTGGGCAAGGACTGCGACAGAAGCACGGAAGCCAGCGTCAGCTCCCCCTTGCCCTCGTGAAACAGGTTCTGCAGTTGCTCGCGAGTTACGACTTTCCAGCCGGTGGGATGCTGGCGCACCAGAAAAGTGGAATCGGCCGAATCCTGCACCCGGCGGGCGTTGGCGTCGACATAATCCTCGGCGCTGAGAATCGTGGCCGGGACCGGCAGCATGGCGTCTTCGACGTGGAGGACGGCTTCTTCGCGATCCTCTTCCAAAGAGGGCAGGATCAGTCCGTCCTGGCGGGTGAGCATGTCGAAGATGGGAATGCTTTGCAGGCTACGGGAAACCAGGTAGGAAAATGTATTGGCAACGATAACGGGAACGATGATTTCGTAGTTGCCGCTGACTTCGAGAACCATGAAGACAGAAGTCATAGGCACGCGCAAAAACCCGGCGAAAAGCACGCCCATACCAACCAGGACATAGGTTCCGGTGGATCCAGTGAGGTGGGGGAAAAAAATGCGCTCGATATCGCCGACCGCGCCTCCCAGCATGGCTCCAATGAAAAGCGTGGGAGCGAACATCCCGCCGGGCGCGCCGCTGACGAAGGAAGCCGTGCTGGCGACGATCTTAAGGACAGCAAGGATGGCAAGGAACCGCCAGGGGAACTGGCTGTGCATGGCCTGATCCATGGAATCGTAACCGGCGCCCATAATCTGCGGAGCGCCGAGAAAGGCGATCAATCCGACGAAGAGTCCGGCGAGCGCAGGTTGAAAGTATTGCGTCCAGCGCGGCAGCGCCTTCAGGCGCGGCCGCAGATAGCCGATCGACTTGGCGAAGATGACGGAGGCCAGTCCCCCGACAATGCCGAGAACGGCGTAAGCCAGCAGTTCGCTGGGCCGCTTGAAGGTAGTGACGGGAATGCGAAAGAGCGGCTCGCTTCCAAGAAACCAGCGCACGATCACGACGCTGGAAACGGCTGAGAGAACCACCGAACCGAGAATGCCCGCGCTCCAGCGTCCGATGACCTCTTCAATCACGAACAGAACCGCGGAGACGGGAGCGTTGAAGGCTGCTGCCAGGCCTGCGGCCGCGCCGACGGGAGCCATTAGGCGCAGCTTTTCGCGGGAGATTTGGAGCCAGCGTCCGAGGGCTGAGGCGATACTGGCGCCGATTTGCAAAGAAGGATCTTCGGGACCGAGGGATTGACCGGAGCCGATGGCGAGCGCGGCGCAGATGAACTTTCCGACGGCTGTGCGAAAGGGGATGACGCCGTTGTAAATATAAAGTGCCGCCTTCGTCTGGTTGACGCCGCTGCCGCGGATGCCGGGGAAAACGTGCAGCACCAGCGCGGCGACGACCAGGCCGGCAAGGGCGGGCACCGCAAACAGCCGCCAACTGTGAGTCTGAGGCAGCGGACCGAGCAGGGCCAGGTGCATCCAGTCGATGGCGAGACGGAAGCAGACCACGGCGAGCCCCGAGAAAATTCCAATGAAGACGGAGAGGATGAGGAAGAACACTTCTTCGTTAAAGACGCCTTCCAGCCGGGAGAAGAGGCGACGAGGCAGTCGATATGCGGGCGCGGCCAGAAGACCGGAGCGGTCGACACCCGCTGTTGGCGCAGGACCTTCGATTTGAGAAGGTGTCTTTGTCGTGGGCTGGGTCGTGGGCTGGGTCGTGGGCTGGGTCGTGGGCTGGGTCATGGGCTGGGTCACCGGCTGGCGGCTGCGCGCTCCCGGGAGATCAAAAGCAAGGCGAGATCCAGGCCTTGGGGTGGGCCGCAGGGTCCCGCGGTTTGTTGTTCAATCTGAAAAACGATATCCATAAGAGCGTCCGGCAGATCGGTCTCCCCGGGCGAGCGAAGGTGTGCGACATCGGGCTTGGCGGCCAGCCAGCGTGCCTGCAAGCGGGAAAGCGGAGATGGGTTCGCCGCGGAATCGAGGCTCACGCCGGTTCGCTGAGCGCATTCGGTGAGTCGCTGTTCAGCCTGCAGGAAGGCGGCGGTGATGCGGCGGTTGCGCTCCGCGTCCGAGAGGTGAGTTCGGTAGGGACTGGCGCGGAGAACAGTCTCAGTGGTTTCGAGAAGCTGGCGAGAGTTCGTATCATTCGGATTCGCTGCAAGCGCCGCCCGCAGATAGGGTTCGGCCGTGGCATAGTTGCCGGCGTGGTAAGCGGCTTCTCCGGCTCCAGACAGCGCCATGGCATTCCCCGGTTCAAGGCGGAGAACTTCTTCGTACTGGGCGAGCGCGCTCGGATAGTCCTGGGCCTGCGTGAAGAGTTGAGCCACCTCCAGATGCGAAGCAGGGTCGGCCGGTAACGAAGTTGCCAGAGCCATGAGCTCAGACTCGGCATTGGCGACTGCGTTCTTTTTAAGCAGAAATTGGATCAACTCGATGCGAGCTTTGCCGCGGTTGGCGTCGGGATTCAGGTTCCAGACCCCATACATCGCATTGTGATAGTAGCGAGTGGCGTCTTCCACCGAGCCTCGATGCGCGGCTACGCGGGCGAGAGCGAGATTGACGGCCGCATCCTGCGGGGTGCGCTGCCACAGAGCCAAGAGATAGGATTCGGCTTCCTCGAGGCGGCGGGGATCGTTGCTGTCGCGCAGGGCGCGGGCCAGGCTGAGCTGATATTGCGAGTTCGCGGGCTCGCAGGTGAGGGCGGCGCGGAATGCGGCTATCGCGTCATCGTAGTGGCCAGCGCGGGCGTCCTCGATGCCCAGTTGGTAGAGCTTGCGGCCCCGGGATTGCTGATTGGCATTGAAGCGGGCCACCAGATGCCCGACCGCGGCAAATCCCGTGGCAGCGGCCAGAGTGAGGATGATAAGTATCACGGGCGCCGAGCGAGGAACGAGCTTGGGAAGCGTCCACGACATATCTCGTATCACGATATCATTTTGGGCAGCGCTTGCGTTGCGTACGCGAAGCACAAAAGTGGGCGGCATCCGCTGCGATTCAGGTAAGATGTTTCGTTCGCTGCACCGCCAAGTCATGAATCGCGAATATCACAAGGGCTACAGCCAGGAATTGAATCGGCAGATGGAGGCGCTGGTCTTCGGCCACGCCGGCACGCCGCTGCTTGTTTTTCCCACGTCGATGGGGAAATTCTTCGAATATGAAGATCGGGGGATGATCGGGGTTCTGGCGGACAGGATCGAGCGCAGCGAGCTGCAGGTATTTTGTCCCGACGGAGTCGATACCGAGAGCTGGTACAACAAGGGCGTGCACCCCAGGGTGAGGGTGCTGCGGCACTTGCAGTATGAGCGCTACATTCTCCATGAGTTCCTGCCGTTTTTGCACTGGAAGAATCGGACGCCGCGGCTGGCCGTAACCGGGTGCAGCTTTGGGGCCTATCACGCAGTGAATTTCGCGTTCAAGCATCCTGATGTGGTGACGCACTGCGTGAGCATGAGCGGGGCATTCGATATCCACCAATTTTTGGATGGGTATTACGACGACGATTGTTATTTCAACTGCCCGCCGGATTATTTGCCGAATCAGAATGACGACTGGTTCTTGAGCCGCTACCGGCAGATGAAGATTGTGCTGGGGTCGGCGGATTGGGATATGTGTCTCGACCAGAATGTGAAGCTGTCGGCGATTCTGAATGGCAAGGCGGTGCCGCACTGGCTGGATGTTTACGGGGATAATTCGAAGCATGATTGGCCGCTTTGGCAGAGGATGGCGGACAAGTATTTTTGAAAATGCCGTTGGTCGTTCGTCATTGGTCGTTGGTGGTTGGTCATTCCCCGCTGAAGTAGAAAGTATGGGGAGAACGCCTTGCGGCTTCGTTGAGCGGCTGAGAGTCTAGGGGTCCTTCAACTGCGTAAGTGCTTCACTTCGTGAAGCACTTACTTCGCTCAGGATGACAATTTAGGAATGGAGACTGCGTCGTGAAGAAGATTGGGATTTTATTTGGGATGGAGAACACGTTTCCGCCGGCCGTGGTGGAGAAGATTAACTCCATGAGCGTCGACGGCGTGACCGCTGAGTTTGTGTCGATTGGCGGGATTCGGATGGATGAGCCTAAGAAGTATGACGTGATCATCGACCGGATTTCGCAGGATATCCCGTTTTATCGGGCTTATTTGAAGAATGCGGCGTTGCACGGGACGATTGTGGTGAACAACCCGTTCTGGTGGACGGCGGATGACAAGTTTTTTAACTATGCGCTGGCGCACAAGCTGGGCGTGGCGATTCCACCGACGGTGATTCTGCCGCATAATAAGCACCCTGAAGGCACTACCGACCGGTCGATGCGAAATTTGATTTATCCGTTGAACTGGCAGGAATTGTTTGACTACGTCGGCTTCCCGGCCTTTCTGAAGCCTTACTCCGGCGGTGGGTGGAAGCACGTTTATCACGTGCATTCGCCGGAGGAATTTTTTCAGCACTACAACACCACCAGTGACTTGTGCATGACGCTGCAACATGGCGTGGTGTTCGAGGAGTATTACCGGTGCTATGTCGTGGGGCAGGAAAAAGTTCACATCATGAAGTACGACCCGCGGGCGCCGCATCATGAGCGGTATGTGAAGGGGAATCCTCCTCCGTCATCGGAAGCTTTGCGGGCTCGCATTGAAAAAGACGCTGTGACTTTATGCCGCGTGCTGGGGTATGACTTGAATACGGTGGAGTTTGCGGTGGAGGATGGAGTGCCGTATGCGATCGATTTTCTGAATCCGGCGCCGGATGCCGAGATCACTTCGGTAGGGCAGGAGAATTTTGACTGGATTGTGAGTGCCGTGGCGGAGATGGCGGTGAAAATGGCGCTTACTGGAGAGGATCCGGCGCGG
>Ga0074045_10003147_pt1 | contig 14931 bp, 13 predicted proteins | sample BogForMeECP23OM2_FD_94442 | JGI IMG/M metagenome (GOLD analysis project Ga0074045, IMG submission 94442) | Bog forest soil microbial communities from Calvert Island, British Columbia, Canada - Bog Forest MetaG ECP23OM2 | ecosystem: Environmental > Terrestrial > Soil > Wetlands ...
CGGACCGCATTTCGACCGAGCAACTGGTGGACGAAATGAACGGCGCCCTCCAGTTTCCCGGCGTGTCGAACGCGTGGACTATGCCGGTGAAGAATCGCATCGACATGCTGACCACGGGCGTGCGGACGCCGGTGGGCATCAAGATATTCGGTCCGGACTTGGCAGGGATCGAGCACATCGGGACGGTCATCGAAAGCATTTTGCCGCAAGTGCCTGGAACGCGCAGCGTGTTCGCCGAGCGCGTGAGCGGCGGCTACTTTCTCGATTTCGATCTGAAGCGCGATCAACTTGCGCGCTACGGGCTGAGCGTGGACGATGCCCAGGCGGTGGTGATGTCGGCGATCGGCGGAGAGAACGTGAGCACGGCGATCCAAGGCCTCGAGCGGTACCCGATCAACGTGCGCTACGACCGCGATTCGCGCAGCTCGATAGAACGCCTGAACCGCGTGCTGGTGCCGGCCATGGGCGGCAGGGCGCAGATTCCGCTGGCGGAGATTGCGACGCTCAAGCTCTCGATCGGCCCCGCCATGCTGCGCAACGAAAACGGCATGCTGAGCGGCTACGTTTACGTGGACGTAGCCGGGCGTGACGTGGGGAGCTATGTGGCGGCGGCCAAACAGGCGGTGCGCGACAGCGTCGCCACGCCGCCCGGTTACACGCTCACCTGGAGCGGGCAGTACGAAGCCATGGAGCGCGTGCGCGAGCGGTTGAAGATGGTGCTGCCGCTGACGCTGTTCCTGATATTTCTGCTGCTGTACCTGAACACGCGCTCCACCGCGAAGACCGTCATCATTCTGCTGGCGGTGCCGTTTTCGGCGGTGGGCGCCATCTGGCTGCTCAACCTGCTCGGCTACAACATGAGCATCGGCGTGTGGGTGGGATTGATCGCGCTGATGGGCGTGGATGCCGAAACGGGCGTGTTCATGCTGCTCTATCTCGATCTGGCATTCGAGGAGTGGCGGCAGGCGGGGCGAATGCGAACCCGCGCGGATTTGCACGAGGCGATCGTGCACGGGGCGGTAAAGCGCATCCGGCCGAAGTTCATGACGGTGGCCACCATGTTCGTAGGCCTCGCACCCATCATGTGGTCGCACGGCACGGGCGCCGACGTGATGAAGCGCATCGCGGCGCCCATAATCGGCGGAATCTTTACATCGTTCTTATTGGAGCTGGTGGTGTATCCGGCAATATACGAGGTTTGGAAATGGCGATCGGTAAGAAGACAGGCGGTTTGATTCTGGCGTGGGCGATGGCCGCAACGGCGGCCCAGTTTCCCATGCGGCACCGGCACTTGCGCGGCGGCTGCGAGGGGACGCTCGAGGTCAGCGAAGCGGGTGTGCGATTCGCAGGGCCGAAGGGCCACGCGTGGCAGTGGAAGTTAGACGAAATCCGGCAACTCGAGTTAGCGCCGGACCGCATCGTCGTAGTGAGCTACGAAAACGGCAGGCTGCCGTGGACGGAACGCAGCTTTGAATTCAGCGGTGCGGTTCCGGCAGTTGAGCTGTATGCGCTGCTCAGAGATCGAATGGACCAGCGGCTGGTGGCCGAACTGGCGCAGCCGGCGGGAGGTGCGGTGTGGTCGCTGCCAGTCAGGCACGTGGGACGCGCAGGTTCGTTGGGGACGCTCGAGCTGATGGCGGAAACGATCGCATATCGAATTCCGTCGAAATACGGATCGCGCACCTGGCGGTACACGGATATCGCCGGCATCAGCAGTTCCGGGCCGTTTCAACTGACCATCACCACCTTCGAACTCGCGCCGGCGCAATACGGCGGCCGCAAGGATTTCAATTTCGAATTGCAACAACCGATCGCGGAAGATCGGTACAACGAACTGTGGCTTCGAATCGAAATGAAAAACGGCAGAATTCCACCCCAGGCGATTACGACGCCGGATTGGGCGACGGGTCATTAGGGTGGGTACAAGAGTGCTAGTGTCGAGTTGCGGCAACCTGCGGCGAAAGCCAAGCACGGCAAGCGAGTGGTCTCAGATCGAAAGCAAGAGCGGGAGCATTCTATGAAGCATCCCTCCATGATAAGAATTCTCGTGACGATCCTCGTCTCGGCGGCGCCGCTGGCGACTGCCAACGAAGGGCTCATGGATGCGACGATTACGGACAGCTTCTGCGCCGCCAACCACAAGCCCTTGAGGCTGAGCTGCGATGAGGATGGCGTCCGGAACCGCGTAAGGGCGGGCGCAAAATACGTTCTGTGGGACGGCAGGAATGCGTATGTATTGAGCGACCAGCAGGCGGCCGATCGGTGGGCCGCCAGGAAGGTGAGGGTGCTGGCCACGCTGGACGCGAAAACGCGGCAGGTGCGCGTCATCTCCATCGTGGCCCGGTGAGAGGCGCTGGGAGGATCGGTTTCAAATGGCAGCAGGTGGGAGAACGATTTTGAGGAAGGGAACAATTCCAATGAAGAAGACCATCGTGACGATATTCGCTTCGGCAGCCTTGATGCTGGCCGCCGATCAAATGTTCACCGGCACCATCACCGACGACATGTGCGGCGGAAATCACAAAGCCATGAACATGGGGACGGACGAGAAGTGCGTGACAGATTGCGTGCGCAGTGGAGCCAAGTACGCGCTGTGGGATGGCAAAGCGACGTATGTCCTCAGCGATCAGACGGGCGCCGCCAGATTCGCCGCCAAGAGGGTGACGGTGAAAGGCACGCTGGACGCGAAGGCCAAGACCATTCAGGTCAGCTCGATCGCGGCGGCGAAATAGGGGCAAGCGCGTCCATTTGCGGATTCACGTTCGAAATGCAAAAATGCACGTGCGGCTACGGAGGCCGATCGCATTGGCGGATCACGGGAGCGTTCTCAAGCCGGATCGCGATACCGGATCGCCGGGGAAATCCGCCGCGCTTCATGAGTTCCGGCGTTTTCCGGAGCAGCGCGTCCGGGTGGGGACGGCGGAATGGCGGTATCGGGTATTGGGCACGGCGACGCGTGTGCTATTGGCGGTCCCCGGCGGTGAGTTGGTGAATGACTTAGGCTTCGAGTTCGCCTTGGCGATCAGCGACACACACCGGGTTGTCTATCCCGCCTACCCTTGTGTTTCTTCCATCGAAGAGCTTGCCGACGGCCTGTGCGCCGTTCTCGATGCCGAGAAGATCGGCCAAGCCGCGATTCTGGGAGCGTCGTTTGGGGGCTCTGTCGCACAGGTTCTGGTGCGGCGGCATCCGGACCGGATCAATGCGCTCATCCTCTCCAACACGGGTGTTCCGCTGCGGCATCTGGCGCCGGCGAAGCGGCTCCTCACGACGATCTTCCGCGCGCTGCCGTGGTCGCTCACAGCCAGTCTCTTTCGCAAAGTTGTCGTCAAGGTGGCAGATCCGACAGGCACCGCGGAGACCTTCTGGAAAGCGTATCTCGAGGAACTGTTCTCATCGAGAGTCACCAAGGCCGACTTCGTGGCGAATTTCCGAATCCAGCATGATTACTACCGCCGGTTCCACTTCACGCCTGAGGATCTGAAGACATGGCCCGGCAGGATTCTGATTGCCGAGTCCGATACGGATGTGCTCGGCCCACGCCTTCGGCAGGCGCTCCGGCAAACCTATCCTAAGGCCCAAGTTCGCACTTTCCACAACGGTGGCCACGGTACCATGTTTTTGCGATTTGACGAGTATCTGGCCATGGTCAGGCAATTTCTCGACTCGGCTCCCGCCGCCGTTTAGCGCCCGTTCCGAGTTCTCCAAGCAGCCGTGCGGATATCTCGATGGCTGAGCGCTCTTTTCCGGCAGCCAACGTTGCGAAGGAATGGAACGGGTGGGACTATGTGTGTATGCCCAGGGCAGATCGCTGCCGTTGCCTTGGCGAAAGCGATTCTGAGAGCAGCAGCCGGTCTGGCGAATCTTATATGGCGCAACTTACCAAGGTCCCGTATCTCGAAAGCCGTACGGCGAAGGTGCTTCGGGAGGTTTTCGAGTCTGGCCGCCCGCTCACCTACATCCGCTCCGCGGAGGAGGCCAGGGTCGGAAGCGTGCTGCGCGAGGTGGGACTGCGGTTGTTCGCTTCCGCGCCCGTGCCCGTTTGGACGTGGAGCCTCACTGCGGGAATGCAGCGCGATGGCGAAGGCGCCGTCGCCGGCACCCACGATCCGGGCGCGTCGCTGGATTTCATCGCCGCGCATAAAGAAGCGGCTATCTTCCATCTCAAGGACTTTCACGAGGCGCTGCGCGAATCGCCGGAGATCCGCCGCCGTTTCCGCGATCTCTACGAGAGTTGTCTCGACCGCCGGAAGTTCGTCGTCATCAGTTCCCCGGTGCGATCCATACCGGAGGAACTCGAACGGAGCGTCACGTTCGTCGATCTGCGGCCTCCGGATCGGGTCGAACTGGCGGCGCTGCTGCGCGATGAGGTGCGGAAACTGCCGGCGCTAGGCGACGGCCGCGAATTGGGAGACGGGGTTTACGAGCAACTGGCGGGCGCTCTCAGCGGGCTCACACTCGACGAAGCGCGCTACGCGTTGCGGCGCGCGATTGCTACGGGCCGGCCGCTCGGGCCGGAGTCCATGCCGGCCTTGCTCGAAGAGAAACGGCTGCTGGTCAACCGCAGCGGCTTCATCGAATACATTGCGGATGTGGCGCAGCTCGGCGAGATCGGCGGGCTCGAGTATCTCAAGAAATGGTTGTTGGAGCGGCGGAAGCTGTTTCAAATGCGCGAAAGCCTAAGCGCGGATATCGTGCCCAAGGGAATCCTCATGATGGGCATTCCGGGCTGCGGCAAGAGTCTCTCCGTCAAGGCAATCGCCTCCTGCTTCGAGTTGCCGCTCTACCGCATCGACATGATCGAGATCTTTTCCGGCAGGCACGGCAAGCCCGAAGGCGTGTTCGTCCAGGCGTGCAAGATGATGGAGGACATGGCGCCGGCCGTGCTCTGGTTCGACGAAATAGAGATGGGGGTCACGGCGACGGAGTCCAGCGGCGAACAGGGCCGGATTTTTGCGTTCTTCCTGACCTGGATGCAGGAGAAGACGCGCGGGCTTTTCGTCGCCGCCACGGCCAACCGGATCGATCTGCTGCCCGCCGAGATGATTCGCAAGGGGCGTTTCGACGAGGTATTCTTCGTCGATTTGCCGCTCGACGAAGAGCGGATCGAGATCTTCAAGATTCATCTCAACCGGCGCGGCGTGGATGCGAACAGGTTTAACCTCGACCAATTGACGCAGTTCACCAAAGGCTGGTCGGGGGCCGAAGTCGAGCAGTGTGTCGTGTCGGCTCTGACCAAGGCGCGTCTCGAAGACCGCGAATTGACCGAGGACGACCTGATCGGCGTCGCCGCGCGCCTGGTCCCGCTGTCGCGCACGATGAACGAGCAGATCGACCACATTTCACGCTGGGCCTTCGAGCGTGCCGTTCGCGCATCGCCCCGGCGGATCGTGTGAGATCCCGCTATAGTGCAATCCGCTGATTCGGCTGCACGGCCAATTCCCTTGGCGCCTGGCCCGTCAACCGCAGCGTGACGTTCTGCGGCTGCTCGCCGATGCCCAGCAATGCCTCGGGTTGGCCAGCCTTGTTGGTGACCAGCCGAACCGTGCCAGACTCGATGCGGCCGAGTGGTTTTCCCCAAAGCCGAAGTTCGGCACCCCGCTCGCTGTACTGCATTTCGGCGTCCTGGCCCGCATCGGTTCGTATGCGGAAGCGCGCAGCCTCCGCCGCGGGATGACCCGGCCGGACGTTCCAGTGCAACGCGCCGGGTTCCTCCCGCACGCCCGCCAGCCGCCAGGTGTAATCGATCATCACCAGCGAAACCGGCGAGTAGTTCGGCGCGCCGTCGCTGGTGAACACTCCATTCAGCGGGTCCATTTGCTGGCGAAACGTCATATCGCGTTGAATCGCCTCGCACCAGCGATCCATCAGGAAGGTGAACTCCGCCGAGCGGCCATAGTGATCGAACCAGCGTCCCGCCCGCAGCGCCGTCAAAGCCTGCGACGGCCCCCCCCACGTATTGCGCGGGATGGGACGGACGAAGAGCGGGTCGTCGAGCGCCACCGACGGCAGCGGGTATGGAGCCCAGAACGCTTTCGGATTGTGGATCTGGCGTGTCCACAGATCGTCGAAGAGCGCCTGATCCGGTACATGCTCGCCGCAAATGCGGCTTAGGATGTCACAGCGAATCTTCACAAAGCGGTTCTGCGCGTCCAGGTCGTAGAATGCGGCATCCTCCGGAACGTACAACCGGGAAAGAATCAGGCTGCGGATCTTCTGCGCGCTCTCGATCCACCGGTCCGCATCGGCGGCTTTCCCCAGCGTCTTCGCCATCGCCGCCAAGGCCAGCCGCCCTCCGTAGACGGTGGCCGAGAGGTCAGGGCACAACCGTGGCAGGCTCGGAATGGGAGGGTATTGCTTCGCGTCCTTGTCGGGACATCGCGGCGGAATACCCGCCCAGCGCGGGCTGCGGTCATGTCCGGTGTCGTAAGTGCAGAAGCCTTCGATCAGCCCCGTGCCGCGCGTATTGCGGTAGCGCATCAGCCAATCGTCCCAACGGGAGCACGCGTTGTACGCGGCATGCAGCAGTTCGTCGTCACCGGTCGCCTGCGCGAGTTCCCACGCCGTAGCGGCGATCGGCACCACCATTTGAATCTGCCCGAAGCCTGTTTCGGACACCTTGTTGCACGCGGGAAGCTGACCGTCCGGGCGTTGCAGCTCGAAGAAGGCAAAGTGGCCGTTGCGCGCCACATCTGGACGGATCTTGCGGTAGACCAGAGCTTCCTGCGGCGCGCACTCCAGCCAGACGCCTGGATACTCGGCGCCTTCGATCAGCACCGGCTGGCTGTAGCGCGGCAGCACGCGCACATTTGCAGCGAGAATGGCCAGCGCCCGGTCGTACGCGGCCTGCCAGCGCGCAGTCGCCGTAGTGAACTGCATCGAAGACACGGCGCCTGCCCAGCCCTTCCACGCGGCCACTGCCGCCGCGCCCCGCTGCAAGAACGCGCGCCGGTTCATTCTAGCGGCAGGCCGGATTCTTTCAGCGCGCGCCAGCCGCCATCGAGCGAAATAGCATTGCTGTAACCCATCTTCTGCAAGTTGTCGGCCACCAGCGCGGAGCGGAATCCGCCACCGCAGTACAGCACCAGCGTTGCGGCGTTGTCCGGTACACGAGCTTCGATATCGCGTTCGATGATGCCCTTGCTCAAGTGAATCGCTCCGGCCACATGCCCGGCTGCCCACTCGCTCTCTTCGCGCGTATCCATCAGCAGGTGCGGCTCGCCCGACGCGCGCAGCTTGCGGTAGCCTTCGAGATCGATCTGCTTCACGCGTGTCTTGGCGTCATTCACCAAGCGCAGAAAACCCTCGCTGTGTTTCATCGATTGCGCCTTTCTGCGCGGCCCAACTGGAAAGGCCCCGCGTTGGCAGGCCGGGGACCTGCCACACTTCACTCCACCCGTTCGATCCGTGCCCCGGCGGCGGCCAGCTTCTGCTCGATCTTCTCATAGCCGCGGTCGATATGATAGACGCGGTCGATCACGGTTTCGCCCTTGGCCACCAGGGCGGCAAGCACCAGCGACGCGCTGGCCCGCAGGTCGCTCGCGATCACGCCGGCGCCGGTGAGCGCGCGCGGGCCGGCCACCATGGCCTGCTTGCCATCCACGCGGATGTTGGCGCCCATGCGCGCCATCTCCTGCGCGTGCATGAAGCGGTTCTCGAAAATTGTTTCGACGATAATCGCGATGCCTTCCGCCTGCGTCATCAACGCCATGTACTGCGCCTGCAAATCGGTCGCGAAGCCGGGGTATTCTTCCGTGGTCATGTCCACCGAGCGCAGTCTGCCGGTCGCCCGTACGCGCACGCTGTCGGCAGCGGGTTGTGTCACCTCCGCCCCGGCCTGTTGCAATTTGGCCACGAGCGCGCCGACGTGCTCGGCATTACATCCCGTCACCGTCACGTCGCCGCCGGTGATGGCGCCCGCCACCAGAAACGTGCCGGCTTCGATCCGGTCGGGGATGATGGTGTGTTCGGCGCCGCCCAGTTGCTCGACGCCGTGAATGCGAATGGTGGAAGTGCCCGCGCCCTCGATTTTGGCGCCCATTTTGGTCAGCAGTTCGGCCAGGTCCACCACCTCCGGCTCGCGCGCAGCGTTGCGCAGCAGGGTTTCCCCTTTGGCAAGCGCCGCCGCCATCATCAGGTCTTCGGTGCCGGTGACGGTGATGCGATCGAAATGCACGGTGGCGCCACGCAGCCCCTCCGGCGCAATGGCTTCGATGTAGCCATGCGATTGTTCGATGTGCGCCCCGAGTTGTTCCAGGCCGAAAATGTGCAGGTTGATGGGCCGCGCGCCGATGGCGCAGCCGCCCGGCAGCGACACGCGCGCCCTGCCCGCGCGCGCCACCAGCGGACCCAGCACCAGACTGGATGCACGCATGGTTTTCACCAGCTCATACGGCGCCTCCGGCGACACGATCTTCTCGGCCTCCAGCTTCACCGTGGCGTCTTCGACGTCCACTTTGGCGCCTACGTCCACCAGCAACCGCTGCATGGTGCGTATATCGCGCACGCGCGGGATGCGGTGGAGCGTCACCGGCTCCGCGGTGAGCAGCGCCGCCGCCAGCGCCGGCAGCGCCGAATTCTTCGACCCATTGACCAGGATCTCGCCCCGCAGAGCGTTCCCACCGTTAATCACGAACTTATCCATACGATTTCTCTAGGTGGGGCATGCTTTAGCTTGCCCGTCATGCCGCGTCAATAACAACTCCAGCAACCGCTCCCTCTGGTCGCGGCTCCGATGCGCGTTCTTTCATCCGGCCAGCGCCTGTGAAACCCGGCCGCCAGCTTCGGCGAGCCTCCGCTCCGCCTCTTCCCGCGCGCAGCCCTTGCGGCTCATCATGATAGCTACGGCAACGCTCCCGCCGCTTCGCTCCAGCAACTCGCCGGCGCGCTCCTGGCTCACCTCCGCGACCGCGGCAATGATCCGCCGCGCCCGGTCGGCCAGCTTGGCGTTCCTTGGCTGCACATTTACCATCAGGTTGCCGTAAACGTAGCCCAAGCGAATACACACCATCGTCGAGAGCATGTTGAGGACCAACTTCTGCGCGGTTCCCGCCTTCAGCCGCGTCGAGCCGGCGATCACCTCCGGCCCCACCAGCGGCGTAATGGCGATGTCGGCCGCGCGCGCCAGTTCCGAATCGGGGGTGCAACTGACGCCCACCGTCACCGCGCCCAGCCGGCGCGCTTCGGCCACGGCGCCCAGCACGTACGGCGTGCGTCCACTGGCCGCCAGGCCCACCAGCACATCGCGGGCGGTGAACCCGCGTCCCAACAGATCGCGCGCGCCGGTGGCCGGATCGTCCTCGCTGGGTTCTGTCGAGTGGCTCAGCGCCGCTTCCCCGCCGGCGATGATGCCCGCCACCAGCTCGACGGGCGCACCGAAGGTAGGCGGGATTTCCGACGCGTCCAGCACTCCCAGCCGCCCGCTGGTTCCCGCGCCGAGATAGAACAGCCGGCCCCCGCGGCCGATCGCGTCCGCAATCGCGTCCACCGCGCGCGCAATCGCCGGGATTTCGCGTTCCACGGCTGCCGCGACCTTCGCGTCCTCGCGGTTGACGATGCGCAGCGCGTCCTCGGTCCCGACGGCATCAATCGCCGCCGAAGCGGGGTTGCGTTGTTCGGTGAGAAGCTGTTCCAACATGCATTTATGAGGCAAGCACGGGCAAGCTAAAGCATGCCCCACCACGCGTGTCCGGTCCGTTGGTGAGATTTGCTTGATCCTGCCCAGGACACCAACACCAGCCTAGCACCCGCGCTATAGTCGAAACAGTGCGCTACCTGTTCAGCGGCCGCCTCCCCGAAGCCTCGTCCATCCTGCTGGTGGAGAGCGGCTCTCGCGACATCTTGGAGAAGGTCGTCGCGAGTTTGCGGCGCTCCTGGGGCGCCCAAGTTCCCATCGATCTGGTCTCCTGTTTCGCCAACCTGCCGCGCGGACTTGACGCCGCCACCACGCGCGTGTACCGCGTTTCGGATTACCGCGGACGGCAGGGGCGCGCCCGCCTCTACTGGGAATTGCGCGCACGGCGCTATCCGCTGATGGGCATCGTCTGCTCCGAAGAGCCGCTCATGATGAAATGGAAATGGGCGCTGGCGCTGCGCGTGCCGGCCAAGATATTCATCGTCAACGAGAACGCGGACTACTTCTGGCTGGACCGCAAGCACCTCAAGACCATCCGCCAGTTCGCGCTTTCCCGCGCCGGCCTGGCCGGCTCCGGCGCCGTGCGCACACTGGCCCGCGTGTTTTTATTCCCGTTTGCGCTATTCTATTTGCTGCTTTATGCGGCGGTGGTGCACGCCCGTCGGGCGTCGCGCGTGCGCTTCCGGCGCATTAGCCCGGCGTCATAGCAGCGCAGCATACTGGGAGGTATTCGAATCATGAAAGCCATTCAAGTGAAGCAACCCGGTGGCCCGGAGAAAATGGAGCTGGTGAACCTTCCCGTTCCGCAGCCCGCCGCCCAGCAGGCGCTGGTGCGCATCGCCGCCAGTGGCGTCAACTTCATCGACGTCTATTTCCGCACTGGACTGTACAAGGCCGGCTTCCCGCTGACACTCGGCCAGGAGGCGGCCGGTACCGTCGAAGCCGTCGGCGCCGAAGTGACCGAGGTCGCTCCCGGCGATCGCGTGGCATATTGCATGACCCGTGGCTCTTACGCGGAATACGCGGTGGTGCCCGCGGCGCAACTGGTCAAGCTGCCGGACACGCTGGACTTCCCGGCCGCGGCCGCGGCCATGCTGCAAGGCATGACCGCGCATTACCTCACGCATTCCACGTTTCCATTGAAGCAGGGCGATACCTGTCTGGTGCACGCGGCGGCAGGCGGCGCAGGCGGGCTGATCGCGCAAATGGCGAAGATGCTCGGCGCGCGTGTGTTCGGCACGGTATCTACCGAGGACAAGGCGCGCGTTGCCCGCGAGAACGGCTGCGACGAAGCCATCGTCTATACGCAGCAGGATTTCGCGGCCGAGGTCAAGCGCCTCACCGCCGGCCGTGGCGTTGAGGTGGTCTACGATTCCGTCGCCAAGACCACCTTCGAACAAAGCCTCAATTCACTGCGTCCGCGCGGCATGCTGGCCCTGTTCGGCCAATCGAGCGGTCCGATCCCACCTTTCGATCCCATCCTCCTCAGCGCCAAGGGCTCGCTCTTCCTCACCCGGCCGGGCCTGCCGTACTACCTGGCTACCCGCGACGAACTGCTCTGGCGTGCCGGCGACGTGCTCGGCTGGATTGCAGGCGGCAAGCTGCGCCTGCGCATCGGTGCAACTTACCCGCTCGCCGACGCCGCGCAGGCACACCGCGACCTGGAAGGACGCCGGACCACCGGCAAGCTGGTTCTCACCGTGCCGTGACAAGCCCATGAACCTGAAGGCGCGGCTGACCCTTTCTTTCGTTCTGCTGGCCGTTCTGTTGGCCGGCACCATCTCCTGCGTGGACCTCGCCGGCGAGATCAACCAGCAATTCGCCGCTACGCTTGAGCGCGCCGAAAACCTGCGCACGCTTGCCTCCGATCTGGTTGGCCTTTCCTTGAATCGCCAGCTCACCAAACCGCTGGGCGAGGCCGTGCGCGATCCGGAGGTTTCGACGCTGTTGCGTGACACCATGCTGGCGTCGCACGCTATCGTCGAAATCGTCGTGCTCAGCCCGGACAATGAAATCCTCGCCGATTCCATTCCCGATGAGGTCGGCAAAGTGCTGCTCCCCTACGACGATTTCCGTCCAGTGGTCACCGAGAATAGCTGGTACGGCAAATGGCGCGTGTTGCGGGAAAAAAAGTATTACCAGTTGCAGCAGCCATTGGGGCCGCAAAACGGACCGCCGACGCTGTTTGTGCGCGTGGTGGTGGCCCCTGCGCTGATCCGCGACTCGATCCTGCCGCGGATCGAGGAAAACGCCATCGTCGCCTTGTTTTCGGTGCTCGGCGCCGCGCTGGTCACCATGCTGGTTTCCGCGGTTGCCTTCCGCCCCCTGAGCCGCTTGCGCCGCCAGCTGGAAATGATGACCAGCGGCGAGGATCAGGCGAGGCAAACCGCAACCGATCCGAAGATTGGGACCGACGACCTCTCCGTCATCTCTTCTCGTGTCGCCCGGCTCGGACTCCAATTGCGCGACGCACAATTCGACGTTTCCGACCTGCGCGGCAATCTCGACCGCCTGCTGCGCGACCTGGAAGACGCCGTATTCCTGTTCAATCGCGAAGGCAAGCTGGTCTTCGCTTCCGGCACGGTGGAGAAGTTCACCGGCCTCGATGCCGCCGCGCTCACCGGCAAGACCATCCCCGCCACCTTCCCGCCCGAGACCGCACTGGGACAAGCCATCGCCCAGGCCGTGGCCGGCGGCCAGCCGATCGGCCAGCGCCGCGTCGCGGTGGGTGCGGCCGCCAGCGTGGCCTCCGCGCTGCTTTCGGTGGATTCGCTGGCATCCCCCGGCGGAGGCGCATCGGGCACTCTAATCCGCCTGCGCGATCCGGAAGCGCAGCGTAAACTCGGCCGTGAGCTGCAGACCGCCGACCGCTTGGCCGCCCTCAGTCGCGTCTCCGGGGGCGTGGCCCACGAAGTGAAGAATCCGCTCAACGCGATTCTCCTGCATGTGGAAGTTGCGCGCGCCAAGCTGGCCCGCGGCGATACCGCGCTCGCACCGCAGATGGACATCATCTCGAGCGAAATCCTGCGCCTCGACCGCGTGGTGAAAACCTTCCTCGATTTCACCCGCCCGGTCGAGGTGGATTTCACCAACGTGCCGCTCGACGAGTTCCTGCGCGACATTGTCGATCTGGCCCGCCCGCAGGCCGACGCTTCCGGCATTCGCGTAGTGGCCGAACGGAAGGCCCAGGGCGCCGAAGTGCGCATCGACCGCGATCTACTAAAGCAGGCCGTGCTCAATATCGTCGTCAACGCCATTGAAGCCATGCCGGCCGGAGGCGAATTGCGCCTCGAGTCCTCCGCCTCCGGCGACACGGCCGAAATCCGCGTCTCCGACACCGGACCCGGCATCCCGCCCAATCTGCGGGAAAAGATTTTCCGCCTCTACTTCACCACCAAGCAGAAAGGCTCTGGTATCGGGCTAGCCATGGCGTTCCGGACCGTGCAGCTCCACGATGGTACAATCGATTTCACCAGCGAACCCGGCAAAGGCACGGCATTCTTCATACGCCTGCCCATAGCGGTCTGAGCATTGGCATTCGCAATGATGGCGACGATTCTGGACCCACGCGGTGAAACAGGTTTCGACCAGCCAACGCTCGCTTGCGGGCGCGCTTTATTACGGCCTTGCGCCAGCCGGCCGATTGACCTTGCCTCCTACGCTTTAGTCCTGGTTCTGGCCGCCTCGCTCACGGGGTGCGTCCTGCAAGGGAAGAAGCCTGCGGCGCGGGCCACGCCGGCAGCCCCCGCACCCGCCGCGAGACCGTCTGCTCCGCCACAGCCGCTTTCCAGTCCGCAAACCCAGGTGGAGATCCCCGCGCCGCAGCCCGTCTCCGAAGAGGCACTGGCCGCGGGTCAGACAGCGCAGGATGCGCCCGAACCGGCAACTCCACCGCGCCCTGTGCATCACAACGTGCCGCCTCCAGCCGCAAACCCTCGCCCCGAGGCTCCGCCAGTAGTCACCGAAGAGCCCGCGCGCGCCCCCATTCAGGAAGTACTTTCCCTAGCGGAACGCAAGCAACTGCAGGATTCCACGGCCGAACGCAAACGCGAAATCCGCCGGCTGGTGGATCTGGCGCGCAGCCGCCGCTTGAACTCACACGAGCTCAGCGTCGTTGCCCGCATCGAGGGCCTGGTCAGGCTGTCCGGCGACGCCGAAGCCAAGGGCGACCTGCGCGAAGCCGATGGGCTGGCTCAGCGCGCGCTGGTTCTGGCCAGGGATCTCGACAGCGAACGCTAGGCCGCAGTTCTCACAACTGCCAGAGTAGCGGAGGACGTCCAACCTGGCTAACCGGGAGTCGTCCCGGCTTTCCTTGACCCACGATTCGCTTTGTCAATCGCCGGAACGCCGCGCCATGCCGGCACGCTGGTGTCGACACTCCAGGCCATCTCAAGCAGGACCCACGCAAGCGGCGTATGAGATAATCGGGTGAGTTCCCCACGCTTCATGGACCGCGAATTCATCCGCAATTTCTCAATCATTGCGCACATCGACCACGGCAAGTCCACGCTGGCGGACCGGCTGCTGGAAGCGACCGGCGCGCTGACGGCGCGCGAAATGATGGAGCAGGTGCTCGACACGATGGACCTGGAGCGCGAGCGCGGCATCACCATCAAGGCCCACGCGGTCCGCTTGAACTACCGCGCCGACGATGGCAACCAGTATCAGCTCAACCTGATCGACACACCCGGCCACGTGGATTTCTCGTACGAGGTTTCGCGCAGCCTGCAAGCCTGCGAGGGCGCGTTGCTGGTGGTGGACGCGTCGCAAGGCGTCGAGGCGCAGACGCTGGCCAACACGTACCTCGCATTGCATCACAACCTGGAAATTATTCCGGTGATCAACAAGATCGATCTGCCGGCCGCGGAGCCGGAGCGGATTCGCGAGCAGATCGAAACCATCATTGGCCTGGACGCCTCAGGCGCGGTGCTGTGCAGCGCCAAGTCGGGCATCGGCGTACACGAGATCCTGGAGCACATCGTACACCTGGTCCCGCCGCCGAAAGGATCGTCCGAGGCGCCGCTGCGCGCGCTGATCTTCGATTCCTGGTTCGATTCGTATCGCGGCGTGATCATCCTGGTGCGCGTGTTCGACGGCGTCGTCCGCAAGGGTCAGAAAATCCGCCTCTGGTCCAATCAGCAGAGCTACGAAGTGGAGGCGGTCGGGTACCAGTCGCCCAAGGCTACTCCGTGCGACGAGCTGAGCGCCGGCGAGGTGGGATTCCTCTCCGCCAACATCAAGACGGTCTCCGATGCAAAGATCGGCGACACGATTCTCGACGACGAGTTTCCCGCCGA
>Ga0074045_10003149_pt1 | contig 14925 bp, 12 predicted proteins | sample BogForMeECP23OM2_FD_94442 | JGI IMG/M metagenome (GOLD analysis project Ga0074045, IMG submission 94442) | Bog forest soil microbial communities from Calvert Island, British Columbia, Canada - Bog Forest MetaG ECP23OM2 | ecosystem: Environmental > Terrestrial > Soil > Wetlands ...
TAACCAGTTGTCAGTTTTACCCACTGGATGCCAAAAGCAACCGGGCGGTAGCCGCGGAGCGCACTGACAACTGGCTATTGGGTACTGACAACTGACTCGTTCTCCGCTTGCAAATCAAACAGGAGAGAACCTGATGAAGAAGTGTCTTGTAACGCTGTTGCTTGCGTTTGCTGTACTGGGATGCACCGTGCCTTTGGCTGTTGCCGCGCCGCTGCCGCAAGGTGGCCAGTCGCTGTACACGCGGCTCGGCGGCTACGATGCCCTGGTCGCCGTGACCAAGGATTTTATTGGCCGGCTGGGCGACCGATCCCTCCCTCGCGAAGTTTTTCACCGGACTGAACGACACCTCGAAGGCGAGCGTGGAGTCGCACGTGGTTGACTTCCTCTGCGTGGCGACGGGCGGCCCGTGTATTTACACCGGTCAGGATATGGAGACCGCGCACACGGGTTTGCATATCAATGGGGCGGAGTGGAACGCATCCGCCGCACACCTGACGGAGACCCTCAACAAGTTTAAGGTCCCGCAGAAGGAGCAGAGCGAAGTGATGGCTGCCATCAGCGGCCTGAAGAGCCAGATTGTGGGGCAGTGAAGAAAGTATCCAGCCGTCATCCCGAGCGAGGACTTCAGTCCGAGCGAGGGATCTGCGGTTGGCGTGTCCGGAACCGCAGATCCCTCCGCTCGCGTCAAAAGCCGCTCGGTCGGGATGACAAAATCTGGAAACTATCGCTGGAACTTCATCTCTACCGTGACTTGGACCGGCACGGGCTGGCCGTTCTTCTGCGCCGGCTTGAATTTCCATTTCTTGACTGTGTCCACGGCGCTCTCCTCGAACGCCTTCTCATCGCTGCGGAGCACGCGGACCGCCCCAACGTGCCCTTTGGCGTTCACGCCCACCAACATGACGACGGTCCCGTGAGGTTCGGCGTCGGGAGGCAGCATAGGGAACTTGGGATCGGGAGCGCTCGTCGCCTTGGGGGGCTTCATGCCTGCGCTCATGCGTTGATATTGCGCGAAAACCTGGTCGTCGGCGAAATCGGCAGGTGAGGTGGAAAGCGTCGAAGAGGATTCAGGCCGGCTGCTGCCGGTTTGCGCCCCAGCACTGAGAGAACATACCAAGAGCGAGATCGCAAGTGCGATCGTCGTAAGAATGCGCATTCAAGCCCCTGAGGTCGTGTGAAGGTATCGCTATCTTAAACCACTCGTCCCGGAGCGATGCACGTCAAGCTGCCATTGAGGTCAAGGTGTCAGTACAGCCTGAAACTCACCTCCACAATCGTTTGCACAGCTATCGGGTTGCCGTTCTTATCTGTGGGAACGAATTTCCATTGCTTTACTGCATCCATCGCAGCCTCATCCAATCCATGACCCAGTGAGCGCACGACCTTGACGGCGTCCACACCGCCGCTCTCGTTGATCGCTACCGCTAGAACGACCGTGCCTTGTATCTTGCGCTTTCTCGCCGCCTCGGAGTATACGGGATCGGGAGCGGATAAGGGACGTAGGTGCCACGTTCTATTTTCCTCTGGCGCGTACCGGCAGGGATCAAAGGGCAACTTTAAACGCGCAGCTTGGGACTGGCAGGTGGCATTCCGAGCCTCTGGGCTTGGCGACTGGTCGGCCCCTGGGGGTCTCGGTGTTGCCGAGGTCTGTATTGCCGCTGCGCCTACAACCAGCAGAACAGAAAACAGGCCGACCGCGACACTGCAGTTCATTTCTGATCTTCCTTCTCGCGCGGCGCCTCAAGCGAACGCCGAAGGCACTCACCCAATCCTTGCGGGTATTGTAAACTGGTATCTGCCCGGTTGTTCCCTCCGTTTCGCCGATCAAACGCGGTTTTCCCCAGCGTCTTCCGCAAACCAGGAAAGGAAAGCAGTTTTGAGCACGAGTCTTCGCAACATCGCCATCATCGCGCACGTGGACCACGGGAAGACCACGCTGGTAGATGCCATGCTGAACCAGAGCGGCACCTTCCGCGCCAACGAGACCCACGTCGAGCGCGTGATGGACTCCAACGAACTGGAGCGCGAGCGCGGTATCACCATCCTGGCCAAGAACACGGCCATTTTCTACCATGGCATCAAAATCAATATCGTGGACACGCCCGGCCACAGCGACTTCGGCGGTGAAGTCGAGCGCGCGCTGAAGATGGTCGATGGCGTAATGCTGCTGGTGGACGCCAGCGAAGGGCCGCTGCCGCAAACGCGCTACGTGCTCAGCAAGGCGCTGGAGGCCAAGCTGCCGCCGATCCTGGTGATCAACAAGATTGACCGGCCCGACGCGCGGCCGCAGGAAGTGCTCAACGAGGTGTATGACCTCTTCATTGACCTCGACGCAGCGGAGGACCAGCTCGACTTTCCCGTGCTCTACACCAACGCGAAGCTGGGCACGGCCACAACGGATGCTGACAAACCCGGCGAGAACCTGCGCCCCTTGTTTGACGCCATCGTCGATACCATACCTCATCCCACGGGTGACGCCGATGGGCCGTTGCAGGTGCTGGTCGCCAATCTCGATTACAGCGATTACCTCGGTCGACTTGCCATCGCGCGCGTCTTTAACGGCACACTGCGTACCGGCGAGGACGTTGCCATCGCGAAGCGCGATGGCTTGATCGAGAAGACCAAGATTACGAAGCTGTTCTCGTTCTCCGGACTCAAGCGCACGGACATCGTCGCAACTGAGTTAGGCGACATCGTCGCCGTCGCCGGGGTGGCCGGAATCAACATCGGCGAAACTATCACCGACATCGAGAATCCTGCGCCGTTGCCAGTCACAACCATTGACGAGCCGACCATCGCCATCCAGTTCATGGTCAATACCTCGCCCTTTGCCGGGCGGGAAGGGCAATACGTCACCTCGCGGAACCTGCGGGAGCGTCTGGAGAAAGAGCTTCTTACCAACGTTTCGCTGCGCGTGGAAGACACGGAGAGCACCGACTCGTTCACCGTGATGGGCCGCGGCGAGCTGCAGTTGGCGATTCTTATCGAGATGATGCGGCGAGAGGGTTTCGAACTGGCGGTGGGCAAACCTGAGATTGTGACCAAGCGCGTGGACGGCAAGCTGATGGAACCGGTTGAGCGGCTGAGCATTGACGTGCCTGAGTCCTTCGTCGGTGTGGTGATCGAGAAGCTGGGCTCGCGCAAGGCGCAGATGCAGAAGATGCACAACCACGGTTACGGCCGGGTGAGGATAGAGTTTGTCATTCCCAGTCGGGGCCTGATTGGCCTGCGTAGCGAGCTGTTGACCGACACGCGCGGCACCATCGTGATGAACTCATTGTTCGACGGTTATACCGAGTGGCAGGGCGATATCCCGCACCGTGTCACCGGGGCCCTTGTGGCCGACCGTGGCGGGCATACGACCGCTTATGCGCTGTGGGGATTGCAGGAGCGCGGTGAATTGTTCGTTGGCCCCGGCGTGGAAGTTTACGAGGGAATGGTGGTGGGCGAGAATTCGCGCGACAACGATCTGGACGTGAACATTGTGCGCGAAAAGAAGCTGACCAACATGCGCTCGTCCACGGCCGATGACGCCATCCGGCTGGTACCCTTCAAGAACCTCAACCTGGAGCAGGCGATCGAGTTCATCGCCGACGACGAACTGGTGGAGGTGACCCCGAAGTCGCTGCGGCTGCGCAAGAAAATATTGCAAGCCAACCGGCGTCCTCGTCGAAATGCTCAACCTGCCGGGGTCGAGGCGTAGTAGCCCGTATTTTGCAGGCTGCTACGCTACGACGGCCACACCTCACTGTTCCTAGTGGGCAAGAGGCTTGGCGGCATCGGATCCGGAAGGTGCGGCGTTCTCAGACCCGGCGTGCAACTTCGCTGCGGTTACCGGATTCGCGAGCAGTTGGCGATAAATCAGATCGGCGACGAACGCGTTTCCCGCCTCAGTATAGTGACCTGCGGCTCCAGGGAAATTGAGCGCCCCAGTGGCGATGAAGAGTTTGTCCACCTCGCTGGCAGGCAGCCGGCGGAAGTCGTCGACCACGTCGATGAACGCCACTCCGCGCTGCCGCGCGTACCCGGCCAGGAACTTGCGCCAGGACGCCCCCAGGTCCGCTCCGTACTCCTCGCGTGTCGGGAGGTAAGCCAGAACCAGGACGCTGTTCCTGACCCGATTCATGTCGCGAAGATCGTCGAGCATAGGCCACACGATTTCGGCCGTCTCGCGGTTGCGCTCCTTCTGCGTCTCTGTCACCTCCAGGGTTTCGAGTCCCAGTATCCTGCGAAGCAGACGCGTGATGCTCAGGTTCAGCACGGCGTTTTGCACCCGCAGTAACCGTGGGGACCGGACCGTGAGCGAACGCGGAACCGGCACGTTCGTCGTGACCAGGCGATCATTCTCGACAGCGAGGACTGGCTTCCCGTATCCGTTGAACAGCGGGTGCTGCATCCGGTATAGATCGGGCAGGATGATCGCAAAAATCTGAATGTCGTGGTTCAACGCCGCCGCATCGCGCTTGTACCACAGATAAGCCTGGTCCGCCCCGTAGCCTCCCTGGCCCATATTGACGGTCTCGAGGTTCGGGGTGCGCGTCGCCAGAAGTTGCGGCCAGGTGTGGTCGTTGTCCACGCCGAAACCGAAGGTGAACGAGTCACCGGAGCAGATGATGCGCGCCTTGCCGTACGGCACGATGGGTGCGAAATCCGCGTTGTCGCGGAACCGCTGCGAATCCGTCCTCAGATATTTTCCGGGGCCGTACATGTTAGGCAGATACACATTGGGGAGACTCACCCATCCCAGCTCGCGGTCGTACTCGGTGTACAGACTCTCAGCAACCGGCGGCGTGGCGAAGGCCCCGCGAAAAGCGTAGTAGATGCTGGCGATCCCCTCGAGCACCAGAAGCAGAACCAGTGTGGCGGCGAGGTTGTAGAAGACAAATATCTTTGTGCGGCGGATTGAAGATTCCGGACCCGTCATTGAGATTACCCTGGCTCCCAGCAGCACGCAGGATTCAGTTTGCAGTTCACGTCGAGGCGAAGGGAATTAACAGCACTGACAAGCACCTTCTATTTGGGAATCCGAGTGGGGAATTGTACACCGACTGGCCTCGTCCTGGCGGCCTGTGCAGTGCTCGCTGCGCTGAAAGTTACCTGGTTCGATCGTCGGAATCAGCGCAGATTGCCGATTTGTTCGGCATGTAAGACACTAGGTGGGCCATTTTGGGATTGTGAAATTACAGAAAATCGATTGCTTTTGCCCGTTGCACCGTTGCACAATCAAACGTACTCGGACACCGAGCCCACCCAGCAACTTCCCCCAAGTTGAAGATCAGGGCCGTAAGCAATCGGAAGACTTCGCCTTCGAGATGGGAGCACGAAATGACACACGACAAGCAAGGAACCAGGCAGCAGGCAGGGATACTCGGGCTGGCGTTAGCAATTGCGCTTGCGCTCACCGTCGGCGCAACCATGACCGCGCAAGCCCAGAGCTACAACGTCATCCACAACTTCATCGGGGGACTGGACGGATCGGAACCCACTTCCGGCCTCACGTTTGATGGGGCTGGAAATCTCTACGGAACGACCTTTGAGGGCGACGCGCTCACGGGTACGGTTTATAAATTGGCCCACAAGAGCTCCAGTTGGATACTAAGCCCGCTTTATCAGTTTCCGTACGAAGGTAGCGGTGGCTCCATCCCCTACGCTCGCGTCATCTTCGGGATGGGCGGAATTCCCTACGGCACGGCAGGATACGGTGGGAACTTGCAAAATTGCGCTGGCGGCTGTGGCGCGGTGTTCAACCTGCGACCGCTGCCCAATCCTCCCACAACGCCTTTGACCCCGTGGGTGGAAACGCCGATTCATCTGTTCAACGGCAATGATGGAGCTAATCCTTACGGCGCCGACATTCTCTTCGATTCGGCTGGGAACATCTATGGCACGGCGTATAACGGTGGCATAGGAGGCTGCACTGGAGGTTGCGGTGTGGTTTACAAACTCACTCCCTCCAACGGTAGTTGGACGGAGAGTGTCCTTTACAAGTTCGCCCAAAGCGGCGACGCGCAGCATCCTTGGGGCGGTGTGAGCTTTGACCAATCCGGCAACCTCTACGGCACAACCGTCTATGGCGGGGCGTCCGGCGCCGGCGCCGTTTACAAGCTAACGCCGTCCGGGTCCGGTTGGACGGAGACCGTGATCTATAGCTTTACCGGCGGAACCGACGGAGCCAATCCTTATGCTGGTGTGATCTTCGACCAGGCCGGCAACCTCTACGGCGCTGCCGCTTCCGGAGGAGCCACCAACGGCGGCACGGCGTTCGAGTTGACCCCGAACGGATCCGGCTGGACATTCAACCTCCTCTACAGCTTTGCAGGCGCTCCTGGGCAGTTCTCCGCGGGGCCGGTTGCTAATCTCGCTCTTGATAGCGCGGGTAATCTCTATGGCACAACGCACGGCGCTGGGATTTACAACGCAGGTGCCGTCTTCAAGCTGGCTCCGGCAAGCGGTAGTTGGACGTACACGTCGCTGCACGACTTTACCGGCGGCACGGATGGCGGATATCCCCGGTGCAATATCGTCTTCGACAAGAGTGGGAACATGTATGGCACGGCGGCCGGAGGTGGCACAGGCGATCCCAACAACTGCTACGGCGCCTGCGGCGTCGTCTTCGAAATAACGCCGTAAAGCAGGCGCCGGTAATGCTGACCTATCGGTAAGCTCATCGCTCGTTCTCCAAAGGTCTCCTTGCGCTCGCTGCCTGTCGCCAGCCGTCGAGATGCATGCCGAGGACGGTTTGCCGCGGAGGAAAAACGAAACCCGAGATTTTGACCTGTGCCCTATTGCGTTAGTATGTCGTCCACCTTTCGCTGGGCCGCGACCAGATTGGAAGACATGGACCCCGCCTGCTGGCCGGCAGTTTGCGCTTCGCTCGTCCGGCCGCTTTTTTCCAGGGCCTGGGCCAGCAGCAAATATCCCACGTCGGTGGGCTGAAGTTTGACCATGTGGGAGTACGCCTGGACCGCAGCGGCCAGGTTGCCGGACTTTTGTTCGACGACGCCTAACCCGGCCCACGTGGACGCGCTCCGGGGATCCAACGCCAAAGCCGCTTCGAAGCTATCTTTGGCGGCGGCGTAGTTCCGTAGGTTGTAATAGGCTTCCCCCATGTTTCCCAAGGCCGCAGCCTTCACCTTGGTCAGCACTGGTGGCAGGTTGGCATAGACATTCTGGGCAGCGAAAGACTGGGCCAGGCTGAGCACCTCCTTGTAGTGCTCGATAGCATCTTCCGGTTTGCCCTGATGCTGATCGTAAGCGCCGATGTATAAATGCGCGACGGCAGCATAGCCTGCGCGCTCGCGTCCCATCGGGCCAGGTGAGGAGGGGTCGAGCGTCGTCACCTGCTGAAAGTGCTGCATGGCCTGCTCCGGCTGGCCGCTCTCCAACAACGCCACGCCCAGGTTCTCCTCAACCTCATAGCTTCGGTTGCTGATCGCCAGTACGTGCGACCACAGCGTCACATTGTTCTCCCAATAGCTGACCTGGCGATAGCAGAGTGCGGCGAGCGCGAGGAGCGCCGCAAGGCTCGGCGCGACTATCCAAATACGAGGTACGTGCCGTTCCTCCGCCCAACCTGCAATCCCCCAGCAGATCATGAGAAACAGCCCCACGAAGCTGAGGTAGGCGTAGCGATCAGCCATAGCCTGCTCGCCAACCTGCACGACGCCGATCATCGGTACCAGAGTACCCAGAAACCAGAACCAGCCGACCGCAAGGTAGCGTTGCCGCCTCCACACGAGGACGAACCCGGTTACCGCCATCAAGAACACTGCCGACGCCAGTACCTGCCAGATGCGGAGTGGGGTGTGAGGATAGAACACCGCGAGCCGCCACGGCCAGAACGCATTTCCGATGTAGCGCACGTAGGCAACAACCGCGTTCTCCAATCGCGTAGAGAACGGATAATACTTCATGGCCCCGGCCAGCCGTTGCGCTCTCATGGTCATGATTGCGCTGCCTGCCGAAAGGGCGAACAAGGGCAGCTTTTCCAGCACCAACCGCCAAAGAGTTTGCGGCGCGAGAGCGTTCGCACCCCCGACCCCGGCAGAAGCATCCGGCGCCGCGAACATTCGCCTCAATGGCCAGTAGTCCCACAGCAGCAGTACAAAGGGGAGAGTGATGACCTGCGGTTTCGCCATCAGCCCAAGCGCAAACAGCAGGGCCACCGGTAGGTAGCGGCCCACTGCCGGGCGGCGGACGTAGGCCTGGTAAGCTCCGAGTGCCAGCAGAAAAAACAACATGCTGAGCACGTTCTTGCGCTCCGCAATCCAGGCCACGGTTTCGACGTTGATGGGATGCAGCGCAAATAGCGCCGCTACCATGAAACTCCGGCCGCAGTAGCCTGTCGCCCGCAGCAGCACCCAGAACAGCAGCAGCGCATTAGCCACCTGCAGCAGTAGATTCATGTCGTGATGCCCAGCCGAATCCAGTTGGAACAGTTGGTAATCCACGATATGCGAAAGCCAGGTTACGGGATGCCAGTTGGCCAAATCGTAGCTGGTAAATGCCCAACCGACCGCGTCCGAGCTGAGGCCATACTTTATGTGCGGATTGCTGACGACGTATGCATCATCATCCATGGTGAAGAAAGGATGATGATGCACTGGCAGGTAAACGACCAGGGTAACAACTGCCAGTACCGCGGCCAGAAGCCAAGGCCGCTGAGCAAGCGCGCCCAACAGGTCCTGCGGCGGCGGGGTAATTGGGCGGGAGTCCCTCGCGGACTGACTCTTGGCTTTCCGTTTGGCAGCGCGCGTGCTCATACCGGCTTCCTGAATTCGACGATTCTATCAGCCGGCGGATTGCCGTTCGTGGCGGCTGTCAACCATGAAGTCCGTTATCCAGATCGTCTCCGATCAGGTCTGGCGCCAACATTCTCTTTCTTGTCTGAAACTTCCGCCTGTCCCGTGCGTCCTATTGGGGAGTATGAAGAAGTCTCTTATTCTCTTATTTGCTTTCGTCGTACCGCTGGGGATCTGCGCTTCCACCGCCTCCGCCCAGACTCCGGTGGTCGTCGAGCTCTTCACTTCCGAAGGCTGCTCCAGTTGCCCGCCTGCGGACGCATTGCTGGTCAAGCTGAGCCACCAGGACCCGCCCGGAAGCGCGAAGCTCATCCTGCTCGGCGAGCACGTGGACTATTGGAACTACATTGGCTGGACCGACCGCTTCTCTTCGGCGACGTTCAGCCAGCGCCAGAACAGTTATGCCAAGGGCCTGCACCTGGCCACGGTGTACACGCCACAGATGGTGATCGACGGACATCTGCAACTGGTGGGCAACGGGGAGGCAGAAGTCTATCGCGACATAAGCAAAGCGGCAGCCGAGCCCAAACCCGCGCAAGTCACGCTGCGTTGGGAGTCACGACAGAAGCTGAACATTGCAGTGCACACTCCGGCGTCTGCATCGTCGAAAGTCCTGCTCGCGATCACCGAGGACGGACTTTCCACCGCTGTCGGCGGAGGAGAGAACGGCGGGCGAACCCTGCAGCACGCAGCCGTCGTCCGGCAGTTGCGCGAGCTGGGGACTGTCAGCAACGGAAAGTTTGAGGCCAGTGTCGATGTCGGACCGCATCCTGATTGGAACCAGTCCAAGCTCAAGGTTGCTGTGCTGGTGCAGGACGCGGGCAATGGCAGGATTCTGGGTGCAGGTTTGCTGGACTATCCGCCGAAGTGACGCGAGCGGGCCTCCCCTGTCGTATAGTGTCTCGCGAGGGGTGCCTTTATGAAGCATGCAATTTTGGGAGCGGGAGCCGTCGGAGGTTTGGTCGGCGCTGCACTGGCTTCGCTGGGCGAAGATGTCACCGTGATAGTCCGGTCCGAAGGGTTAAACGACTATCCCAAAAACCTGACACTGCAGCGCCCGTCGGGGACGATCACGGCCCCAGTAGATGCGGTAGCCGCACTGACCGTACCGGTGGACGTTCTCTGGATCGCAACCAAGACCTATCAACTGCCAACTGCCCTGGAGTCAGTGAAGTCGTCGCCTGGCCTGGTAGTTCCCCTGTTGAATGGAGTGGACCACGTGGAGGTACTGCGCGCGCGATTTGGCCACGATCACGTGTTACCGGCGACCATCGCGGTTGAGGCTGAGCGCTTGGCGCCAGGACGTTTCGTGCAGCGCTCGCCGTTCGTTCGTCTGAATCTCGCCGCCAGTGGAGAGCCGAGCTTGGGAGCGATCGTCGCGCGGCTGGGCGAGATCGGATTTACCTGCCAGTTCATGCACAATGAGCAGACGCTCCTCTGGAGCAAGCTGTGCTTCCTGGCGCCCTTCGCACTGGTGACCTCGGCTTCGGGAAAGAATGCGGGCGAGGTTTTCGCGGAGGCTGAGTGGAAGCACAAGTTGGATGCGGCCATCGCCGAGGCCTCGGCCGTTGCGAAGGCCAGCGGAGCGGAAGTTGACGTGGCGAAGCTCCAGACGGTCTTTCAGAGTATGCCCCCGGCCATGCGTAGCTCCATGCAGAAAGACGTGGCGGCAAGCCGTGAGCTTGAGTCGGATGCCATTGGCGGGCCGATCATGCGCGGCGGCGAGCGCTATGGGATCGACGTGCCAGCAACCAAGGGTTTGATGGAGATCATTCGGGCGAAAAAGTAAAGCGTACAGATGCAGGAGTGGTCGCTGGTTGGGATCTTGCAAATCAGCGGGAAATATAAAAAGGCTGTGACTTTGGTTATGCTCTAGCCGCCAACTCCTGCGAGGGAGCCACCGGCGTGGACGCATGTACCGTCACAGCCCTTGGTGCGATCACCGCTTTCGCGGTTCCAAACCCCGGCGGTCATCTCGCAACGCCGTCGGTTTTTTCGGGTTTGGCGGTTCGACAGGTCGCCCAGTCTGAACCGATCACCCAGCGTACTTCAGGCCGACTACGTTTATGTTGCCAGCCCTTTTCTGCCGTCGACATGAGTGATCCTAATACAGCAATTGCAATTGTCAACGCCGAAGGTTGGTGCAAATGCAGATTATTTTCGTGTGGGAATCTTTTCGTCCAAATCACAGATAAATCATTACTTAACTCGATTTCTGAGGTTTATCCGAAATCAATTCACATCTTTTTCACAGAATTACAGATTGGAAACTGTTATTACGCAGGAACCTCAAATGCTGCTTGACGAATCGGCCGGCTTGAAGCATCTTGTCAGTAAGGAGTTTGATGCCTGATCTGGTGGCCTATGTGGACGGCGGCTCGCACGGGAATCCCGGGCCGTCGGGCATTGGAGTGGTGATCGGGACTCCCGCCGGGGAAACCACCAGGATCTCTAAGTGGATCGGGCACCAGGACAACAACGTCGCCGAGTACCTCGCACTGCTTGAGGCCCTGCAGCACGCAATTGCGGTCAAAGCCAAGTCGCTGCGCGTCTACTCAGACTCCGAGATAGTCGTTAAACAGATGATGGGCGAATACGCCTGCCATAGCCCACGTCTTCACTCCCTGAACTGGACCTGCCGCAAGCTGGCGCGCGCGGTGGAGTTTTCCATCAAGCATATCGACCGCGCAGAGAACCGCGAGGCCAATGAACTTGCCTACCACGCGGTGCGACTGCGCACGTCCTAAGAAAGATCAGCACGCCTCGACGTTCCCATTCGTTTGATCTCAGTTATTGCGCTTTTCCTGAAAATCCGCGAGCATGGTTTGTAATCTGCGTGAACCAAAGGAGGCTCCCGTGCTGACCAAGACCGTCATCGAGCCGTTTCGTATTAAGAGCGTGGAGCCGATCCGTTGGACCACGAGAAAGCAGCGGGAGGAATTCCTGCGTGCCGCCCATTACAATCTTTTTCTGCTCGCTGCTGACGATGTGCTGATTGATCTCCTCACCGATTCCGGCACGGGCGCCATGTCCACGCGGCAATGGGCAGCGGTGATGATGGGCGATGAGAGCTATGCCGGCAGCCGCAGCTTCGATCACTTCCGCGACTCCATTCAAGACATCTTCGGCTACCAGCATGTGATCCCGACCCACCAGGGTCGCGCCGCGGAGCGCATCCTGTTCAGCGTGATGTGCAAGAAGGGCGACGTTGTCCCCAACAACACGCACTTCGACACCACCCGCGCCAACATCGAGTTCGTCGGCGCCGAGGCCGTGGACATTCCAATCGCGGAGGCGCGCCAGCCGGCGACCATGCATCCCTTCAAGGGAAACATGGATGTGGACGCGCTGGAGGCGCTCATCGCGGGTGTGGGGCGCGAGCGCATTCCGCTGGTGATGCTGACCGTGACCAACAACTCTGGCGGAGGCCAGCCGGTTTCGATGGCAAACGCCCGCGCCGTCAGCGCAGTCTGCCGCAAGCACCGCATCCCGCTGTACTTCGATGCCTGCCGCTTTGCCGAGAACGCGTACTTCATCAAGCTGCGCGAGGAAGGCTACGCGACGAAGACCCCCAAGGAGATTGCGCAGGAGATGTTTGCGCTGGGCGACGGTTGCACCATGTCGGCCAAGAAAGATGGCATGGCGAACATTGGCGGCTTTCTGTGTACCAACGACGCCATTCTCGCCGGGCAGGAGAAAGACCTGCTGATCTTGACGGAAGGTTATCCCACGTACGGCGGTCTCGCGGGGCGCGACCTGGAGGCGATTGCCGTCGGCGTGCAGGAGTCACTGGAAGAGGATTATTTGCGCTACCGCATCGCTTCGACCGCCTACCTCGGCAATCATATTTCCGAGCAGGGCGTGCCTATCGTGCAGCCGCCGGGAGGACACGCCATTTATCTTGACGCGCATGCCTTTCTGCCGCACATTCCGATGGATGAGTTTCCCGGAGCGGCGCTGGCCGCGGAGCTATATCTCGAGGGCGGCATTCGCTCCGTCGAGATTGGCAGCCTGATGTTTGGCGCAGCGGCGCAGATGGAGCTGGTGCGCCTGGCGATCCCGCGCCGGGTTTATACCCAGAGCCATATCGATTACGTGATCGAGGTCATCCTCGCGGTGTGGAAGCGCCGCGAACAGATACACGGAATGCGCCTGACGTTCGAGGCGCCCTTCCTGCGGCACTTCACCGCGCATTTGGAGCCGGTGGAGTGCGTGCAGGCTGTAGGGTAAACACCGTGCTGTCACACGGATCGCCTAGCTACGCCTTCGCCTCTCGCAGAACCTCGTCCACCGTATTGATGTCCACCATCCCGTAGCAGCCGTAGATCGCGGGAAGCACGCGCTCTGACGGGAAGCTACGCCGCAACTGCGCCACTCGTTCGGTTCCCGAGCGATATGCCGGAAGATACATTCGGCCCAGCAGCGGATGCCGTCCCCAGGCGCCCGACAGTTTGTCAGCGCGCTCTTCGCTCACCAGAAAATCGCGTCGCAACGTCGCAGCCACTTCCGCCTGCGGCTTGCCCTCACCCCACGTCAGGTACGACGACTGGTTCTTGGCGTCGTCCTGCAGCAACGCCAGCAAAACGCCAATCTGCATGTCCTCATCCGGCAGTTGCTCCACTTCGGTTACGCCATGCGCGATCAGGATGGCGTTGTTGGCGAGGCCTTCGAACAACGTGGCGGCGCGCGTGTTCATCGTCAGAACGGTCGCTTCGAAACCGGCGAGCCCACGAACATACAGGTCCTGAAGATAGGCAAACGTCGTTACGTGTCCGGGCACGACTTCGTGGCTCACCAGTTGCTGAAACTCGGGGAAGCTGATTTGCAATGAGGCGTTGATCTCGTAGCTCGCCTCATACTGGGGGCTGCCGTCTGCATTGCGCGCGCGGCCCAGATAGTTCATGGAGCCGGAAAACCAGGCATCTTTGATTGGCAGAAAATCGATGTTCGCGCGGGGCACGCGCCCAAGCTCTTTCGGCAGAACCGGCAGCAGGTGGGCGGCGCTGAGATTGTCGAAGTACGCGATAACCGCCGCTCCCAGTGCTTTGACCGACGCCATGGGAACGGTTCGCTCGCGACGCCACGCGTCAACGGCTCCCAAAAGTCCGTCGTTGGCAGTCGGATAGCCGGCACGGTTTAGCAACTCTGCAACTCTGTCGCGTTTAGCTTCCGGACGCGACGGCTCCGGCAGCTTGCCGGTCGAGGCCTGCACGCAGCGCTCGTAGGGAACGGGCTTGCCCTTGCCGAGCATCTCCATGGCCAGCTCCCACATCGTCCTGAGACAGAAGGTGAGGCCGGCGAGATAATGGCCTCGCAGCCCGCCGATTTTTTCCGCCTCGCCGCACATTCCGTCCATCGCTTTCGGCAGGTCCACCTCGCGCAGATAGGCTTCGATCGCCTCGCGATCAATGTTCTTGCCGCCGACGCCGCCGGTTTCACGCACGCGCGCAGCCGCGGGCGTGGTGTAAGCAGCGGGCAGCGGCTCATTCGAAAACCACGAGTCCGCGATGAAGCGCCCCGTTCCCGACGGACACATGACGTCTCCGCCCCAAAGCGTATCGATGCCGAGCACGGCATCTGCAACAAATCGTCCTACCTGGTCCATTTCATTCCTTCACTTTCTGTAGAGAGCCGAACCACACGTATAGGCACAACCCGACGAACATCACCGCCGAAACACCCTGCGAGATTGGTTCGTTGGGGTAAAAAGGAGTCTGTATCAAATCTTCACTATACTTCGGCAGCAGGCGCAACGCCGCGCCGAAGACCCCGCCCAGCGCTCCGCCGGCCATTAGTCCGCCGGCAACGATGACACCACGCTCGCGTATAGTGCGGCCACGCTCACCGCCGGTCTTGTCCGCGCGCTTGTTCACCAGGTGCGAGAGGAATCCGCCAGCCAGGATCGGTGTGGTCAGTTGCAGCGGGAGGTAAATTCCCAGGGCGAAGACCATGGACGAGACGCCGAGCATCTCCAGCACCACAGTGATCATGGCGCCGATGCCAAACAGGATGTAAACGACCGGCTGGCCGCTCATGAATCCCGCGACTATGGCCTTCAAGGCGGAGGCCTGCGGCGCGACCAGCACCTGGCGTACGTCTCCGGGCGCAGCCTCTCCGAACTGAA
>Ga0074045_10003150_pt1 | contig 14924 bp, 17 predicted proteins | sample BogForMeECP23OM2_FD_94442 | JGI IMG/M metagenome (GOLD analysis project Ga0074045, IMG submission 94442) | Bog forest soil microbial communities from Calvert Island, British Columbia, Canada - Bog Forest MetaG ECP23OM2 | ecosystem: Environmental > Terrestrial > Soil > Wetlands ...
GGAGCGATTCTCGGCGACCGCATCCGGATGCAGGACCATTTTGCCGATCCGGGGATTTATATTCGCAGCATGGCGACGCGCGGTTCGCTGGGCGGGTTGGCGCGCACCACGGCCGACGTGACCACGGTGCTCGACGCCGCCGGCCGCGACCTCATCATGATTGAGACCGTGGGCGTGGGTCAGGATGAAATCGACATCGTGCGCCTCGCCGACATTACGATTGTGATCCTGGTTCCGGGCATGGGCGATGACGTGCAGACCATCAAAGCCGGCATCATGGAGATCGCCGACATTTTCGTAATCAACAAGAGCGACCGCGACGGCGCGGAAAATGTGGAGCGCGAGATCCGCACGTTGCAGTCGCTGGCCATGCGCCACGATGGATGGACACCGCCGATCGTGAAGACGGTCGCCAGCGAAGGAAAAGGAATTGCGGAACTCGCGAACGCAATCTCGGACTATGAGTCTTATTTGCAGCAGGAAAATCTGGCATTAAACAAGAGCGTCGAAAACTGGCAGCAAAGACTGGTTCAGATGCTGCGCGACGTTCTCCTGGAAAAGTCGCGGGAGCAATTGGGCAACGGTAACCTGGCACAGCTGGCGGCCGAAGTGGCCGAGCACAAACGCGATCCTTATACTCTGGTGGAGGAGATCGCGGCCGGCGCGGGGAAACGCTGACAGTGAAACTTTAATGGTTCAGATCGATCATCTCGGAATAGCAGTAAAGTCTCTGGCGGCGGCGAAATCCATCTACGAAAAGCTCGGTCTGAAGGTTTCTCCGGAAGAAACGGTAGAGCAGGAACAGGTGCGGCTGGTGATGGTCTCGGTGGGCGAGAGCCGTTTGGAATTGTTAGAGGCGACATCAGAGAATTCGACCATTGCGAAGTTCATCGCCAAGCGCGGTGAAGGCTTGCACCACGTGTGCCTGAAGGTTCCAGACTTGCCGGCGGCCGTAGAGCGGCTGAAGAGAGACGGTGTGCGCCTGGTTTCAGAAGAAATCAAAACTGGCGCGGGGGGACACCAATACGTATTCGTGCATCCCTCAAGCGCAGGTGGCGTACTTCTGGAGTTGGTGGAATCGCAACCATGAGGCCGAGGGCGGAGATTGAGGAAGAGATTCGCGAGATGGTGAATCGCGAGACCAGGGCCTGGGACGCCAAAAATGTCGACCTCTTGATCGCCATCTTTCACCCCGACATGGTTTGGCCCTGGCCTGCGACCAGCGACGCTCACGATCCGGCGAATTGGGTGATGGGTATGGGACGATTCGACGGCCCGCGCTGGAAGAAGATCTGGCAGGAGTTGTTCGATACGCATTCGCTCATTCACAACCATCGCCAGATAAAGAAGATTGAAGTTTCCGAGCAGGGCGACGGCGCCTTCGCCGTTGTAGACGTCGATACTTTATGGCGCGATCGCAACGGCAAAGATTTTCACTGGAAAGGGCGGGCCTGCAAGGTCTACAGCCGCGTAGGCGGAGAGTGGAAGATGACCATGCATACCGGTCTTCTTAACTATTAAGTCATCGTTGAGTCCTGTGCGTTCAGTTCCAGGGTTATCGGGCTGAGTGACTTCTTCCATGCTTCTTTTGGCCATAAATACTTCCGGCAAGCAAGGCAGCATCGCTTTGGCGCAAGCTGGAGAGGGAGCAGCCGATGTCGAGATCATCGAGGAAGTGTCCCTGGCCGGCGGCACTTTTTCCGCGCAACTGGTTCCGCAAATCGCAGGATTACTTTCCCACAACAAATTCGCCAAGAACGACATCGGCGCCTTTGCCGTCGCTTCGGGGCCCGGTTCGTTTACCGGATTGCGCATCGGACTGGCGGCGGTTAAGGCTCTGGCCGAAGTGCTGCAGAAGCCGATCGCGGCGGTGTCGCTGCTGGAAGTTTGCGCCTTCTCCAGCGGCGAACCAGGCAAGGTAATGGCTGCGCTCGATGCTGGCCGCAACGACGTCTACGTGGGTGACTACGAAATCCCGGGCAACGGCGAAGTTCCCCGGGAAAGCCTCTTGACCCGAAGCGAGTTCTTGTCGCAGGCGAGAGGATCGACCGTCGTCACTCCAGACTCGCTTCTCGCTGAGGCTGCCGGTTCTGCCGGATTGTCAGTCGTTCATCTGCCGCCAATCTCCGCCGTAGCGGTCGCCCGCCTGGGCTGGCGAAAAATTAAGTCTGGCGAGACGGTTACGCCCGAGTTGCTCGAGGCGAACTATATCCGCCGCACCGATGCCGAAATGCTGGAGAGGATCGGGCAGTGAGACCAGGAAGTACCCTCGACTTGCGAGTTCGACGGGCCACTCCCGCCGATGTTCCCGCCATGGTGCAGTTGGAGCAGCAGAGTCCCGCGGCGGCTCACTGGACTCGGCAACGATACGAGAGCATTTTTGCAGTTCCTGGGGATCCGCAGCAGGCCAGGCGCATGGCGTGGGTGATAGAGCAGGAGAGCGACGCACAACCGGAACCACCCAGTAGGCAAATCTCGCAGCGGATTCTGGCGTTCCTGGTCGCGCATCAAGTCGATGACCAGTGGGAACTGGAAAACATCACCGTGGCGGAAGCGGCTCGGCAACGAGGCGTGGGGAGTTATTTACTCGGCGAGTTCGTGGCCCACGCTCGGGCTGCATCTGGCGTCAATATATTTCTGGAAGTCCGCGAGTCCAATCAGAGCGCACGCGCCCTGTATCACAAGATGGGATTTGAGGCGGCAGGCCTGCGCAAGAGCTATTATTCAGAGCCGGCAGAAAATGCCGTTATTTATCGACTTAAATTAGCTTAGGTGCGCTTGAACTTTAAGGCTTTCTCATAACGAGACTGCACCAATAATTTGGCATTGAACCGACTTTGGGGCTGTGGTAGGTTGAAGCCATAAATCCCGGTTTGGAGGTCTGCTGAATGCTGACTTCGAATGACACTCTTTTGTCCAACCACGATGAATTCCGCAAGTTGGCTCAGGAGCATATGCAGTATTCCACTCGACTTGATTCTCTCACTCAGAAGCGTTATCTCAGCGAAGACGAAAAACTAGAGGAAGTTCGGCTGAAGAAGCTGAAACTGCGGCTCAAAGATCAGATGCAGTCGATCGAGCGGCAGTATCGCCAACAGTACGGCACGCACGTAGCATAATTTTCTGGCCATTTTAGCCGCGGCCTTCGCCGCTACGGAAGTTTTGTATCTACCCATCGGCGCTTAACAGCGCCTTTCTTTATTTGGACTTACGATTGGGAGCTGCGCATTTTCCGATTGCACCAGCGCTGCTCGCACTGGCCTCTGCACTATAATTAACCTCTACTCCCCATGGTTCGTGACGGCTACTTCTACGGGCTCGGTTTGGTGGTGGCGGGCTTCGTCGTCGGCTGGGTGGCTCAGCCTGCCTGGGCTTTGGCGCCGCTGCTGCTGGCCATCTTTTTTTTGTGGTTCTTTCGCGACCCGGAGCGCGCTATTCCGGATGCCGCAGGCGCCGTTGTATCTCCGGGAGATGGCAAAGTCACGGAGGTCGCACGAGTGACTCTGGACGGCGAGCAAAAGGTCCGTATCAGCATCTTCCTCAGCGTTTTCGATGTGCATGTGAACCGGTCGCCGATCACAGGAATTGTGCGCGAGGTCCGCTACCAGCGCGGCAAATATCTGAATGCCATGAATCCGGCATCGGCCGAGCAGAACGAGCAGAATATAGTCACGGTGGAAGGCGATGGACAAGTGGTCGTCTTCAAGCAGATCGCCGGATTGCTGGCGCGCCGCATCGTTTTCCATCCGAAAGTGGGTGATCGCTTGGAGCGAGGCCAGCGCGTGGGACTGATCAAGTTCGGCTCTCGCGTAGACGTGCTGCTCGAGGCCGCTGCCAGCCCACAGGTCAGCATTGGCGACCGGGTTCGCGGCGGAACCAGCGTGCTGGCTTACCTGCGGCCCAGTTCGAACAATACCCTCACCGATGAGACGAGTTCGAGAGCTGCCGATTCAGATGTGGCGAGGTCCCTGGCCACGGAAGGTTCTCGCTGATGGATTCTCCCCTTCGAAGCCGCCGTGAAAGCGACCGCCATCCCCGGCGCATGCGCAAAGGCATGTACATTCTGCCCTCGCTCTTCACCGTGGGAAATATGGCCGCGGGTTTCTATGCCATCCTCGAAGTTGTTCACGCCAATGCCGCGACTTCCTGGCACCTGGACAACGCCGCCAAAGCCATCGGCTTCGCGGTTTTATTTGACGGCCTCGATGGCCGGGTGGCACGCATGACCGGCACCAGCAGCGACTTCGGCAAAGAACTGGATTCTCTGGCGGATGTAATCACCTTCGGAGTAGCTCCGGCGCTGCTGGCTTGGACGTGGGGATTTCATCTCATGCCTGCGGTCGCGCTCACCGAGTGGAGCGTCGAGTGGAACATCAAGCTGCCTCAACTGGGCGCGATTTTCTGTTTCCTGTTTCTGATTGCCGGGGCAAGCCGCCTGGCCCGCTTCAACATTACCACTAACCCTCAACCCTCCAATCCCGGGCGGCCGGGAAAGAAGTACTTTGTCGGAATGCCGATTCCTGCCGGAGCCGGAGTGCTTGCGGCAGTGGTCCATTTTCGCCGGGGCGAGCCCATCGAGTCCTGGTATTCGGCAATCACCTGGCTGGCCATGGTCGCCGCCGTCGGCTACCTCATGGTCAGCACCTGGCGCTTCTACAGCTTCAAGGATATCGATTTCCGCTCCCGCCATCCCTTTCGCCTGATCATCCTTCTTGCCGCCGTGGTTGCTCTGGTCTGGTTCTTCTCGCAGAAAGTACTGTTCGCGGTGGCTTTGCTCTACATGTTCTCCGGGGTCTTTTGGCGTTTGCAGTGGATCTTTCGCCGCCGCAGTCAGCCGCCTCCACCTCCATACCAGGAGGCTTCACAAACTTCATGAGCAGTCCTTCCAAGATCGCTGCAGTTTCGCCTTCCTCTTCCGCGCGCGGCCAGTTGTTTCGCGCCGCTATTGTTGGCGCCGGCTCGCTTAAAGGCAAAGAGGTCGCCGAGATGCTCAACGAGCGTAATTTTCCGGCAGTCGATGTGCGCCTGCTCGACGACGATGAGTCAATCGGCCAACTGGAGGCGACAGGCGACGAAATCAACTTTATCCAGAGCGTGCGGGCCGAACAATTTACCCATGTCGACTTCACTTTTTTTGCCGCCGATGCAGCGTGCACTCGCAATAACTGGAAGCGCGCACGCGATGCCGGCAGTGCCATCATCGATCTTTCCGGCGCTCTCGAGGAAGAAGCCGGCGCCACGGTACGCTCGGTGTGGCTGGAGCGCGAGCGCGCGGAATTGTGGCAGCCGGAGTTGCAGCCGGCTCCCTGCATCGTCGCTCATCCCGCGGCCGTGACTCTGGCCCTCTTGGTTCTGCGAGCGCGCAAGGCTGGGGCCATTCGCAGTGTCGCCGCCACAATTTTTCAGCCTGCATCCGAGCAGGGACAGAAAGGCATGGACGAGTTGCACCAGCAGACCGTCAATCTGTTGTCGTTCCAGCCGCTGCCCAAAGATGTCTTCGATGCTCAGGTTGCGTTCAACATGCTGGCGCGCTACGGTCAAAAATCTCAACTGTCGCTCGACTCGCTGGAGGCCCGGGTGCGGCGCCACTACCTGAAGATTGCTGGAGCTGACGCGCCCCAGCCCGCGATCCTGCCCCTTCAGGCCCCGGTATTTCACGGCCTGGCGGTTGCAATTTTTGTGCAGATGGATCATCGGGTCGATCAGGAGAAACTGGCGCAGTCCCTCGCTGGAGATCACGTGACCCTGGCTGGCGACGAAGACGATTCGCAGCCGAGCAACGTCAACACCGCGGGTCAAGGCAATATTCTTGTTTCTCTAAAACCGGAGCCTCTGCAGCCCAATGCGATCTGGCTGTGGGCGGCCGCGGATAATCTGCGCATCGCGGCTATGACCGCGGTGGAGTGCGCCGAGAGCATGATCGCAACCCGCCCGATGGGAAAGATTCAATGAGAGCCGGTGGGCCGAGGTTTGGGTGGGCGAAGTTTGGGTGGGCGCGATTTGGATTCGCCCAGTGGATTGCGCTGCTGGTGGTGAGCGCCGGTTGCGGTTACCATACCGCCGGACACGCGGTGCAGCTTCCGGAAAACGTCAAAACCATTGCCGTGCCCGCCTTCACCAATACTACCAACACCTACCGCATCGAGCAGATGCTTACCTCTTCGGTGGTGCGCGAGTTCACCACGCGCACGCACTATCATATTTTGAATGACCCGAGCGAAGCCGCGGACGCCACGCTGCGCGGCACCGTCCTCTCCACTTCCGCCTCTCCACTCACCTACAACTCCACTACCGGACAGGCGGCCAGCGTTCTCGTGGTGGTGAGCATGAAAGTGTCGCTCATCGATCGCGAAGGCAAGGTGCTGTATCAGAATCCGTCGTACCTGTTTCGCGAGCAGTATGAAGTCTCGCAGGATCTGGCGAGTTTCTTCGAAGAAGATACCCCGGCGTTTCGCAGGCTGTCACAGGATTTCGCCCGCACCCTGGTCTCTAACATTCTGGAGGGCTTTTAGATGTTAGAGTTCGAGATGGTCGTTCGTCCTTGGTCGAGGGTCCTTGGTCGTTGGCCAATGACGAACGACGAACGGCCAACGACGCATCGTCGTGGTGACTCCGAGGAAACTCTCTAATGCGGGCTTTTGCCCAAGCCGAGCGCTTCGTCAGCGAACTGGAATCGCGCAAACTCCGTCCAGTCTACGTGTTCGTTGGCGACGAGGCCTTCTTCCGCAAGCGCTTCCGCGACGCGATCCTTGAACACCTGGTTCCCGCCGATCTGCGCGACTTCAGCATCTTCGAGTTCGACCTCGCGGAAAACGATCTTGCCGAAGTTCTCGACCGCGCCCGCACACCCTCTCTGATGGCGCCTTTTCAAGTCTTCTTCGTGCGGGGAGTGAAAAATCTTTTCGGTCGCGGCTCGAACGAAGAGAAACTCGCCGCCATCGAAGCCTACTGCAAGAATCCAAATCCTGACGCGATGATCGTCTTCGTCGCCGACCACATCAGCATTCCAGCCGATGTCCGCCGCATGGAGATGCAGGACAAAGAACGCTACCAGCGCATCCGCGAAACCATGGGCCAGTATTGCGGCATCGTCGAACTGGCGCGCGTGGAAGAAGGCGAAGCCGTGCGCTGGATTTCCGAGTTCTGCGCCAGCCGCAGCGTGCCCGTAAAAATGGAACCTGACGGCGCCCGCGAACTGGTCGACGCCCTCGGCGGCGACATGATGATGATTTCTAACGAACTCGAGAAGCTCATGCTCTACGTCGGCGCCCGCAATCGGATCACGCTCGGCGACGTGGAAACCATGGTGCTCGCGGCCAAGCAACGTTCGCTCTATGAACTGACCGACGCCATCTCGGCCAAAGATCGCGTCCGCGCTCTCGAAGTGCTGGATGCGATTCTCTCCTCGGGCGATGGCGAAGAAGCCGCCATCGGCCACATCTACATGCTGGCCAAAACCTTTCGCCAGATGCTGGTGATTCTCGAGCGCAACGTGCGCGACCAGCGCATGCTTTGGGCCGCGCTCTGGCAGGGCTTCCGCGTGCCTCCGTTCGCCGCCGATGACATCATCAAGCAAGCGCGCCGCTACAAATCCCGCCGCGAATTGACGCGTGCCATCCGACTGGTGGCCAAAGCTGATTTAGCCTTGCGCTCCAACCCCGTGAGCAAGCGGATGGTGCTGGAACGTCTGGTGATCGATCTCACTGCGGAGCCCAAGCTGGAAGCTCCGGGCTGGATGCAGGAGCAGTTGCCGGTGTAGCGATCTCGATTTTCATTGGGATCTCAGCTCTCGCGCGAATAGTGAAATGATCTGGCGCTATCTAATCTTTATCCCGTGGATGACCTTCATCGCCTACTGGGTGATCAGCGCGCTCAATACGAAGCCGACCGAAAAGAAGGAAGCCTTCGCAGCCCGCTACGGGATCATGTTTCTTGAAGTCATCGGTTTCGTTTTGCTCTTCCGGCAGTCGGCCGACATCGGCTTCCTGGGCCAAAGAATAATCCCGCGGAGCTTTGCGATCGGCGTCACTGCCGTCGCGCTTACCTGGGCGGGTGTCGCGCTCGCGATTTGGGCGCGCTGGCATCTAGGCCAGTACTGGAGTGGACGAATTACCATAAAAGAAGGTCACAAACTCATCCGCACCGGTCCGTACGCGCGCCTGCGGCACCCGATCTATTCAGGATTGGACTTGGCGGCGATTGGCTCCGCTCTCGCGATCGGTCGCTGGCGCTGCATTGTGGGAGTATGTGTGATTATTGTGGGTTTTTGGATCAAGGCCAAAAGGGAAGAAGCAATGCTAGGCAGGCAGTTCGGCTTGGATTTCGAGGAGCACCGGCAGCAGACTGGATTTCTCCTGCCCCGCCTCTGATTCGTGCGCTGCGGGGCGCGACTTAACGACCGCCAGGGATCGATGAGATTTGAACCGTCCGTTACTTCATCGCCGTGACGCGCTTGCCCAGCCGCGACTTATACCGCGCCGCGGTATTCCCATGCAGCGTGCCCTTTTGAATGGCCTTGTCGAGCGCGGATACAGTCTGGCGGTAGGTCTCCTGGGCGGCTGCCTTGTCGCCCTTTTCGATGGTCTCGCGCAGGGTGCGCAGCGCGGTGCGCAGCCGGGAGGTGTTGGCGCGGTTGGTTGCCGTGCGCTTCGTGGTTTGACGGGCGCGCTTGAGCGCCGAAAAATGATTTGCCATGTCTGCTTGGTTACCTTTGTGTGTCCAGCGAGATATTCGGCGAGTACCGAATTGCTTATTATAGGGGAGCAAGTCTCGACCGGTCAAACACATGGCGTGGCCACTGATTCCCGATCCGCTGGCGCGGCTGAAAGTGCTCCTCGATTCCTCGACTCCAATTGTCGCCATCGAGACAGTCGAGGAAGTCCGCGCGGTTCGCTTGGTGCGCGCGGCGTGTGCGGCCTTGAACCTCGCCTCCTTTGAATGGACAATCGCCAGCGGTCTGGTCCGCTGCGGAAGCGAAGTAGGGGAAGTCGTGCCTGAGACTCGAGGCTCGAGCTCTGCCCTCGGCTCGGCTTACGGCGCGGCGGCACAGCAAGCACTGGCCAATACGAAAGCGATCTACAACAGCCAGGACCCGGCGCAGATGCTAGGCAACCTGGAAGGCATATCCATCGGTGCGGCATTTATCTTGAAAGACCTGCACCGTCACATGGACGAGCCGGTGGTGATTCGCCGCCTGCGCGATGTGGGGCAGAAGTTTTCCGAGAACCGGCGCACTATCATCCTGACCTCGCCGAAGATCGAGATTCCTCCCGAGCTGCGGGGTCTGGTTGAATTCCTCGAATTGCCCTTGCCCGACCGTCGGCGCTTGCGCCAAATTATCGACGAGGTGGTTGTCAGAGTCTCCAAGAATCATACTTTGCTGCGGAAGCTCGATGCTAAAGGCTACGAAGCCGTCGTCGAAAGCCTGCGCGGCCTGACGGAAGAAGAATCTGAGCGCGCGATTTCACAGGCTCTGGTGGCGCGGTACGCGCTGTGCCCCGAAATTGCGGACGATGTGCTGGAAGCCAAGAAATCTCTCTTACGTCGCAGCGAAATGCTCGAGTTTGTAGAGGCCGACGAAACTTTTTCGAGCGTCGGCGGCATGGAGAATCTAAAGCGCTGGCTGGCGCAGCGACGCGGCTCCTGGGAAGATTCAGCGCGCGATTTCGGCCTCGAGCCGCCGCACGGCGTAATCATTCTTGGAGTGCAAGGCTGCGGGAAGTCGCTCTGCGCGCGGACCATCGCCGGTGAATGGAGTCTGCCGCTGGTGAAGTTCGATACCGCGGCCATCTACGACAAGTACATTGGCGAGACGGAAAAGCGAATCCGTAAAGTCTTCGAAGTTGCCGAAGGACTTGCTCCGTGCGTTCTCTGGATCGACGAGTTGGAGAAGATATTCGCCGGCAGCGGCCCCGATTCGGCCTCGGCCGATGCCGGAGTTTCCTCCCGCCTGCTGGCGTCGTTCCTTTCGTGGATGCAGGATCGCAAGGCGCCCGTATTCGTGGCCGCCACCTGCAACAACGTGACAGCGTTGCCACCGGAACTAATCCGCAAGGGCCGCTTCGATGAACTCTTCTTTGTCGATCTGCCTAGCCAGGCGGAGCGCCGGCAGATTTTCTCGATCCAGTTAGCGCGGCGAAAACGTAATCCCGCGGAGTTCGATCTGGAGAGAATCGACGACGCGGCCGAAGGGTACTCCGGCGCGGAAATTAACGCTGCGATACAGTCGGCGCTGTATGCTGCATTCTCCGCGAAGAAGCAACTAACCACGCAAGTCTTGGAGGAAGCTCTGGAGGAAACCGTGCCACTCTCTACAACGCGCGCGGAAGAGGTCGAAAGCCTGCGCGAGTGGGCGAGGACGCGGGCGGTCCCGGCCTCCATCGTGGGCGAAGATGATCGAAATAGGCTCCCATTGACTCTCACTTCGCCGCGGGGTACGCTTTAACCAATGGTAGTGACTTGCCCCCTGGGCATGACCATCCCGGCCGTTCCCGTCTCGAAGCGTACTCCTGTTTTGTCCGCACAATCTGCATCTACCTTTGTCCTCAGACGGTTCGTCAAAGAGACTGAATGAAGAAAAGCATCGGGATTAGTTCCAACATCGAGACCCTCTTCGGCACCCGCGACGAGAATGTGCGCGTGCTCGAAGACGGCCTGAAGATCACCATCGACCTGCGCTCGAACGCCATCGAGTTGGAGGGCGCGGCCCGCGACGTGGCTCGCGCCGAGCAGGTCTTCGCCGACTACGAGAGTCTGCAGCGCTCCGGCTACAGCTTCAACAATGGCGATCTCAACAGCATGCTGCGCGTGCTCACAGCTGATCCGAATGCAACGTTGCGCGGACTGGCCGACGCCGGCCGCCAGCGTTCGCTGGGACGTCGCATGGTGCAACCCAAGAGTGTGAATCAGCGGCGCTACGTCGAGGCCATCGAAAAGCATGACATGGTTTTCGGCATCGGCCCGGCAGGCACAGGCAAAACATATTTAGCGGTAGCTATGGCGATTTCCGCATTGCTTGCCAAGCGCGTCAACCGCATTATCCTGGCGCGTCCTGCCGTGGAAGCGGGTGAGCGCCTCGGCTTTTTGCCAGGCACGCTGCAGGATAAAATCGATCCTTACCTTCGTCCACTCTACGACGCGCTCTATGACATGCTCGATCCGGAGAAAGTCGATCGTTACCTGGAAAAGAATGTCATCGAGATTGCGCCCATCGCCTTCATGCGCGGACGCACCCTCAATGACTCTTTTGTGATTCTCGACGAAGCCCAGAACACGACTTCAGAGCAGATGAAAATGTTCGTCACTCGTCTTGGATTCAACTCCAAAGCGGTGATTACCGGTGACGTGACGCAGATTGATTTGCCCAACGCGCGCCGCAGTGGCTTGCTCGAAGCCGTCGACATTTTGAAGAAAGTGGAAGGTCTCACTTTCGTTTACTTTGACGAGGCTGACGTGGTTCGCCATCATCTGGTGCAGCGTATCATTCGCGCCTACGACGAGCACAAGACGCTCGTTGCCGAGCAGCAAATGTTGCTGCTCGCTGGCGGCAAAACTGAACCCCGGGGTGAAATGATAAAGAGCGCTGACGTGAAGGCTGCGAACGGGAAAAGTCCTGAGGTGAACGCCGATGACCGAGCCCCGGAAGCCTCGGGAGAATAGAATTCGAAGTCGGGCGGGAGGGCTGAACCCAGGCCCTCCTGTTTATTTTACCGATGAGTCGTCTGCAAAAACCATTCTGCGAGCGTGGGTTGCACTCTGATGCGCGCGGAGTGGAGGAAACTAGCTAAGTTTGCCGGGGGAGAGTTGGTTATTCTCCGAAAAAAAATTGCGGGACTGAGCCGCTCCACGCTCGAACGCTTCATCCTGCGCGCGCGCCGGGCGGTCCGCCTGCGCAGGCGGGTAAATGTATTGATTACCAGCAGCGCTGAGTTGCGGCTTTTGAACCGGCAATTTCTTGGCAAAGACAAATCCACCGACGTTTTGTCATTTCCTTCGCCTCCGGCCGGAAGTCGGCGCTCACCACCGATTGCGGGAGAAATCGCAATTTCCGCCGACATTGCCCGGCAGAACGCCCTGCGCCTCGATCATTCTCTTGCCGACGAGATAAAAATTCTGGCGCTCCACGGCGTTCTCCATCTCGCGGGCTTCGATCACGAGCGTGATCACGGTGAGATGGCCCGCAAAGAGAGCCGCTTGCGGCGGCAGTTGAAGTTGGAAACCGGTCTGATCGAACGCACAGGTCGTCTTTCTCACGGACTTCGAATCTCCCACGATCGGCGCGAGCGAACTCCCGGCGCGAGACGGAGAACGGCATGAACTGGGCCGTTGCGCTGGCGCTGATCCCACTGCTCGGCTTGCTGGCCTTGGCCTCTTACGTGGACCGCGTCTACCAGGAGATCGGCAAATTTCTCTCACGCGATTTTCAGGACAACATCGATGTCTTCGAGCAGAAGGTTGAGCCTGAGCTGCACGTAAGCCGCGCCCGAGCTTCGCTTTCCATGTCCGTGCTCAAGCAGCTGACCACGGCGACCATCGCTCTGCTCGTAGGCTTTACCGTCTTCGCCGATCAACGCTGGACCACCGCGGAAATTCTTCAGGCTGCCGTCAGCCTCATCGTGGTTGTCATCGTCTTCAACCAATTCCTTCCCTTTGTCTTTTTTTCGCGTACCAACGGAGTCTGGCTCATCCGTTGGACATGGTTGCTGAGGATTCTGATCTACACGGTCCTGCCGGTCACTATCGTGCTGGGCTTCCTGCAGTCGGTGGCCTCGCTCACTCGCCAAAACACGCGTGAGCAACCGGAGAGCGCAGCCGAGGCCGTGGATGCGCTGATTGAAGCAGGGCAGGAAGAAGGCATTATCCAGGAAGGAGATCGCGACCTGATTCAGTCGGTGGTCGAGTTCAGCGGCAAGACCGTGCGCGAAGCGATGAAGCCGCGTCCTGAAATGTTCGCTGTTCCCGTCGACACCACGGTCGAACGATTCATTCAGATGCTCGGCCAGAAGCACTACTCGCGGGTGCCCGTGTATGAGGAGAGCGTCCACAACATCAAGGGCATCGTCTACGCGCAGGATGTGTTGCAGGTACCCGACAGCGAAGCTTCGAGGCGTACGCTTGAAACCCTGATGCGGCGAGACGTTTACTTCGTGCCCGAGAGCAAGTTGGGCAGCGATCTTCTGCGCGAGATGCAGAAGAACAATATTCGCATGGCGATTGTGGTCGATGAGTATGGAGGCGTGGCCGGCCTAGTAACGATCGAAGATCTAGTGGAAGAGATCGTGGGAGAAATCCGCGACGAACATGAGAAGCCGGAAATCGTAAAGGAAAATGATCAATCATACGTCGTGCCGGGCAGCATGGACGTGGATCGCCTGGCCGAATTATTCGGCGCCAGACCCGAGGGCCGGGAATCGGCCACGGTCGCCGGCCTGGTCAGCGAGTTGGCCGGGCACATTCCTCGGAAGGGTGAGTTTGTAGATGACGACGGTCTTCGTTTCGAGGTGCTGGAGTCCACCGACCGCAAAGTGGAGCGCGTCCGGATCACCGCCATGCAGCCACGTCAGTTGAAGCTGATATGAAGCGGGCTTCAGGCTTCGGGCTTCAACAAACTCTGCTCCTCCTGCCTTGGAGAAACTGGCGGCCTGATATAGTCGAAATGCACCTTATCGGTTTAAGCCTTGGGCTTTAGGATTTTGCCGAAGCCCGATGGCAGAAGCCCGAAAGCCCGCCCCTATGCCTTTCCGCTCCGGTTTCGTCTGCATTCTCGGCCGCCCCAACGCTGGAAAGTCCACTCTATTAAATGCCCTGGTGGGCGAAAAGCTGGCGATCATCTCGCCCAAGCCGCAAACTACGCGCAATCGAATCCAGGGCATTGTGAACCTTCCCAAGAGCAAAGGCCAGGACGGCGCGCAGATCGTTTTGATCGATACTCCAGGCGTGCATAAGCCGGACAGTTCCTTGGGGCGCAAGATGATGGTCGAAGTGCGCGAAGCCCTCGAGGGCTGCGACCTTGTCCTGTTAATCATGGATGCAACCAGCAAGCTCGATCCGCGCGATGAGTTTGCCATCCAGATGCTTCGCCATTCGAAGACGAAGGTCTGCCTTACCCTCAACAAGGTCGACTTGTTGCGAGGGGGTAAGGGCAAGCTCCTGCCGCTCATCGAGCAGTACAAAAAGTTGCACCCGTTTCACGAGATCATTCCGATCTCGGCTTTGAAGCGCGATGGCCTCGAAATACTTCTGAAGCAGGTAACATCGGCTTTACCCGCAGGTCCACCTTATTTTCCTCCCGATCAGATCACCGATCAGCCGGCGCGTTTTATGGCGGCGGAAATCATTCGCGAGCGTGTGTTACTCGAAACCGAGGAGGAATTGCCATATGCCACGACTGTGATCGTCGATAATTTCGAGGAGGGACGCAGACTCACGCGCATCGCGGCGACCATCTATTGCGAACGCGAGGGCCAAAAGGGGATCCTCATCGGCAAGAAGGGACAGATGCTGAAGCGGATTGGAACCTCGGCGCGCTTGCAAATCGAGCGCATGATGGGCACGAAAGTTTTTCTTGAACTTTACGTCAAGGTTCAGCCGAACTGGCGAGAATCGCGAGGCTTCGTGGAGGGACTCGACTGGAGAAGGCAACTGCAGCAGCTTACGAGTGGGCGCATCGAGCCAACGTTAGCAAAGGATGGAGACTGATCCGATATGAAGCTCGAAGGCCGATCTCCCGGCTCAGGCGCTTCTCGCGAATGTGCAGAAAGCGAGTTTCCGGCTAGAATGAAGGAAGAGTCGTAATCGTTGTTCAACGGGCCAATCATGCCAGTAGTGGATTCCTCCGAGCCGACATTTCCCGAAAAAAACTTCGATCCCGATCAATTGAAGTTGCTTTTGCGGATCACCCTTGCCGCCGACCGGAACACGGTCGA
>Ga0074045_10003151_pt1 | contig 14922 bp, 12 predicted proteins | sample BogForMeECP23OM2_FD_94442 | JGI IMG/M metagenome (GOLD analysis project Ga0074045, IMG submission 94442) | Bog forest soil microbial communities from Calvert Island, British Columbia, Canada - Bog Forest MetaG ECP23OM2 | ecosystem: Environmental > Terrestrial > Soil > Wetlands ...
AACGCAGCCATCTCGGCCGGGTAACGGCGGATCAGGGGCGCCGGGGCGACCAGCGGCTGGCGTCCCAGGATCTCGCCCATCTGCAAGGCGTTCACCATGCTCCGTCCGTCGTGCCAATTGGTGAAACTGACCACGCACTCCTGCGCCGCCGCCGCCAGCCGCGCCAGCCGCGGCTGCCACTCGTCCAGCTCCTCGAGGGAGTAAAGGTACGGCGCGGCCGCCGAGCGCCGGTCCAGCTCGCGGAACGCATCCGGCGTCGCCCGACCGTGCAGCCGCACCACCCCCAGGCTGGTGGTGAGCAGTGCGGCCGGCGGCATGCCGCGGAAGTACGCCGGCTGGTCGACATTGACGAACGAGATGCGGTACTTGGCCAGCACCGCCAGCGCCTCCTCGGCCAGCCAGCTCTCGTGCAGAAACTCGGCCGCCAGGCGGAACTCGTGGAACTCCCGCCGCAGCGCAATCAGGAACTCGCGGTTTTCGTGGTTGAAGCGGAACGCCCAGGGAAACTCCAGCACCAGCGCCGCCAGCCGCCCGGCCTGCTGCATCGGTTTCAGGCCCGCTTTCCACGCCGCCACCGCCCCGGGGGAAAGATCGCGGTCCCGCGTGAAGCGGCGCCCCAGAACGGCCGTCCAGCGCAACCGCGGATTGGCCGACCCCTTCCGCAGCCACAGCCGGGCGATCTCCGGCTTCAGCGGAGCCTGCGCCGTCGACCCGATCTCCAGCAGGTCGACGTACGGCAGCAGTCGGTCGATGCTGTGCTCGCGCGGCGAGGCCCCCGCCGACACTGCTTCCACCCATTCTGGGTCTTGCCAGCCGCTGGGGCCGATGTGGATGCGCTCGGAATTGGTCATGGCAGTCTCTTCGATTTCTATTCGCCTCCATGATAGAACAAAAAGCGAAGAAACGCAAGAGGCATTCTAATGCCGCGGGCTAGGCGGCGTGGAGGTTCAACAATGGCCACTCACTGATTCTACAGTCCGCTCCGGGGGTGCAGGACGGGCCGCGAATGGTGCGAGAATGCAATTTGGAGGAACAAAGCCAATTGTCGACTTTGCCTTTTAGAATGATTCAATTAAACTGTGTAAATTCGCTAACTGTTCGCAATTGGCGAAGAACGGGGCCGACGCACCGCGCGGACCTTCGGCCACTCTGAGCATACGCCCGGTGTCAAGCTCAATGACGATTCGATAATGGGTCAGCCTCCGTGTCGCCGACCATGCGGACGAGGGACGCGCGCGCGACCGATATCTTGGGCGTGAGCTGTCAGCGGCTTGCGGGACTTGGTCCGAAGTACCTGTAATGTCCCGTGATTTTCCAGTCAAACAAGACGTCCTCCATTTTGGGACCTTGCCCGATGTTGTGGACAATCATGTAACGTCCACTGAAGAGTGATCTCTGGTCCACTACGATCCCGATGTGAGGAACATCTCCCCCAAGATCCCAGGTGACTAGCTCGCCCGGTGCGTAGTCCTCAGGCCTATGGCTCAGCGGCAAACTCTCGCCTTCTCGCGAGAAGAAGGTCATCAGATTCGGCACACGACGGTGGTCGATGTTCGCATCGGGGCGTAGCGCGAGCCATTTTAGCGGATGCGGATAGGCGAGAAAATTGTGCTTCATGTCCTCGTGGACTTCCTTCTGCAGGTCCACTCCCGCGGAACGATAAGCGCGAATCACCTCGTCGCTACAAACACCGGTATCCGCAGGCACGTCCCCTCCTGGATAGGGAATCTTCACGTACCCGGGGATGTACCGTACGGAGTGATGCGTTCGTTCGATGGCCGCAGCCACGAGCCGTTTTAGAAAATCCTGGTTGGAGGGTGAGTGAACAGGGTTCACCTTGCCACAGAAAAGAGCGGCGGTGGCGACGGTCAGCGCAATTGGTATCCCGCCACGCGACATAACAATGGCATAACATAGTTCGAATCGCTGTGAACACTTGATCGCGTTGTCGACTCGGAGATCTAAACCTCGTGGTTACAATCTCGTTCGTGTCATGCGCTTCCTGGAAACTGACGTACTACCGACAATTCGAATCGACGGGCGGATACACGGGAGCGGGATGGATTGGATTGGAGCTCCGTCGCGCGCAGACGAGTACCCGCGTTGACTCGCCTCGGTGATTCGCCTCAGGGGCGGCGGCGCGGGGTGGAAGACGCTCGCGGGGCCGGGATGGCGGCCTACTTCTTGTAGTAATCGGCGTTGATCTGGGTGAAATTCGACCACTTCTCCGGCAGATCTTCCAGCGCGAAGATGGCCGAAACCGGACACACCGGCACGCACGCCCCGCAATCGATGCACTCCACCGGGTCGATGTAGAGCAACTCGGCCGCGGCGTAGTTGGGCTCATCCTTCTTGGGATGGATGCAATCCACCGGACAGGCATCCACACACGCCGTGTCCTTGGTTCCTATGCACGGTTCCGCAATCACGTAAGCCATGGAGATCCCCCCTTCCGAATCAGAGCCTTGCCTGGATGAGCATCCGCAAGAATAGCACGCCCCACCAGGGCCGACAATCGCCCCGCCGGGAGCGGCCGGATTCCGCGCCTGAACGTACCCCGGCAGGCGCCGAACGGTTTCTTGACCTGCCGCCTCTAATGGATGGCTACAATCGTGGGTATGATTCCGAAGGTCCGTAAAGCCGTCTTCCCGGCGGCCGGCCTGGGCACGCGCTTCCTCCCCGCCACCAAGGCCATGCCCAAGGAGATGCTGCCGCTGGTCGATAAGCCGCTGATCCAGTACGGCATCGAGGAAGCGAGCCAGTCGGGGCTGAACCAGATCGTGATCGTCACCGGCCGCGGCAAGACCGCCATCGAGGACCACTTCGACGTCAGCTTCGAGCTCGAGCATCTGCTGGAAAGCCGCGACAAACTGGAGCTGGTCGCTGAGGTCCGCGCCATCTCCGACATGATCGACGTGGCCTACGTCCGCCAGAAAGAGGCGCTGGGTCTGGGCCACGCCGTCCTGCGCGCCCGCGACCTGATCGGCCCGGAGCCCTTCGCCGTCGTGCTCTCCGACGACGTCATCAAGTCCAAAGTCCCGTGCCTGGCTCAGCTCTTGCGGATCTACGAGTACTTCGGCGCGTCCGTCCTCGCGCTCATGGAAGTCCCTCCCGAGCAGACGGCATCGTACGGCGTCGTCGAGGCCGAACCGGCCAGCATCGAGGGCTCCGACAGCCGGCTGTTCCGCATTCGCAATCTGGTCGAAAAGCCGCGTCCCGGGGAGGCGCCCTCGAACCTGGCCATCGTCGGCCGCTACATCCTCACGCCCGAAATCTTCAGCGCCCTGGAAGCCACCGAGCCCGGGCGCGGCGGCGAGATTCAGTTGACCGACGGCCTGAGGGGACTGCTCCACAGCCGTCCCATCTACGGTTACCGTTTCGAGGGTGTGCGCTACGACGCCGGCGAAAAGCTCGGCTTCCTGAAAGCGACGGTCGAATTCGCGCTCGCCCGCCCCGACCTGGGCGCTGATTTCCGGGCCTATCTCAAGTCGGTGATCGGCTGAGCGGGCGCGCTTATTCCCACTCGATCGTCCCCGGCGGCTTGTTCGTCAGGTCGATCAGCACCGCGTTCAGGCCCTCGATGGCCAGCAGTTCTCCGCACATCCGCCCGAGCAGCGCCGGCGGAATCGCCACCGCCCGCGCCGTCATCCCATCCACCGAGTGGATCGGCCGCAGCACCACTGCATCGGGACGCGCCTCGGTCCCCAGCGGCGCCAGCACCACCGGGAATTGCCACACCTGCTGCTCGAAACCGCTTTCCTGGCACAGCCGCCGTACGATCGCGTCGGCGCGGCGCAGCCGCTCCAGCCGCACGGCGTCGATCCAGCAGGGCCGCGTCTCCCAACCCGCGACGGGCGAGTGCGAGGCGGCCAGCGCGACCACGCGGTTGATGCCCGGCGTGCGGTTGATCAGCGCCCCGGCGCGCTCGTGGATGCCGGCCTCGGCCAGGCCCTCCTCAAGCACCAGCACCGGGCGGTAGCTGCGCGAATCGCCCTGCACCCCCACGCTCTTCACCGCCGCCAGCCAACCCTCTTCCAACCGCTCCACCGGCGCCCGCCGCTCGCTGCACAGGCAGCGGATCGCCAGGCCCGGCCCCGGAAACGGATGCCGCCCCAGCAGATCGCCGCTCAGCCCCAGTTCGCGGCCCAACTCCCGCACTTCGTCCTTGTAGAGCAGGTGCAGCGGCTCGATCAGCCGTTGCTCCGCGATCAGCTTCTGAATGCCCGCTACGCGGTTGTGGTGCGTCTTGATCAGATCCGCCTTCGCCGTCCCGCCGGACTCGATCGTGTCGGGGTAAATCGTCCCCTGAGCGAGAACCCAGTTCTGGTCCAGAAAGTGCCCCGATTCGAGAATCTCCTGCTGCACGCTGACGAAGGCTTCGCCGATGATGTTGCGCTTCTTCTCCGGATCCGTGACCCCCTCCAGCGCGCCCAGAAACCTCTGCTCAGCATGCTCGACCGTGAACACCCCCGGGCCCATCGATTCGAACACCCCGCTCACGTACTCGGTCTCGCCCGCCCGCATCAGCCCTGTGTCGACGTACAGCGCCCGCACCCGTTCCGGCCCCAGCGCCTGCAGGCACAACGTGAAGGCCACGGTCGAATCGACGCCGCCCGAAACGAAGAAGAAGACGTTCCGCCCCGCGGCGGCCTCGCGGATCTGCTCCTCGATGCGCTGCGCCTGGGCGCGCGGATTCCAGTCTCTTTCGCAGCCCGCCACGCCAAACAGGAAATTAGACAGGATCTCCATCCCATGCTCGGTATGCACGACTTCGGGGTGGAACTGCACGCCGTATAGCCGCCGCTTCGGATCGGCCATCGCGGCGATAGCGCAGGTCTCGGTCCGGCCCAGCACGGCGAAGCCCGGCGGCACGGCAGTGACCGTGTCGCGGTGGCTCATCCAGATTGAGAACCGCCCGGCGATGCCTTCAAAAACAGGGGCTGCGCCGCTCAATTCCAACCACGCCAGGCCGTACTCGCCGCGCTGGCCCTTGTTCACCGCGCCACCCATGTGCCAGGCCATCAATTGCTGGCCGTAACAGATGCCCAGCACCGCCACGCCGCGCTCGAAGATCGCCGGATCGACCTGCGGGCTTCCTTCCTCGTACACGCTGGCCGGTCCGCCGGAGATGACGATGCCCCGGATCCCTTTAAGGCTGGCGGGATCGACTTCGCTGGGGCGGATCTCGCAGTAAACGCCCAGCTCGCGGATTTTTCGGGTGATCAGGTGGCAGTATTGGCCGCCGGTGTCGAGAACGACGATCTGCGGCGGCACATCCCGCGGCGAACTCAATGGCTCAGGGACCTCTGGTTCAATTGCACCATCTGTTTACGGGCGTTGTCGAGCAGTGCTTTGGCTTTGGGCATGGCTTCCAGCCCCTTGAGCACCGTCGGGTCGGTCTCGACGGCGTAGCGGTTGGCCTCATCCAGCCCCGCGGCGGTCAGCAGCGCATTGTACTTGAGCTGGACTCGAATCCAGTCCTGAAACTGGGCCCACTCCGCTTCCGTGAACTGGTAGCCTTCCTTCACCAGGAAGGCGTGAAAATCAGCCGTCATCGCATCGTCCGGAGACCAATTCTCAGGCAGTTTCGTATCGTGATTCCCGAAGTACTTGGGCACATAATCGCGGAATGCGCCCCGCCGCAGCAATTCGACCTGGAAGGGCTTGTAATCCGCCACGAACTTCTCATCCGGCGTGATCCCGCTGCCGCCGTACACCGTCCGGCCGCTGTCGGTCATCTTCACGTCCTGGGTGTTCTTCTTCTCCGTATCCCGATGATAGTAATAGTCGTAAAACGATCCGCTGGAATAGTCCCGCTGAATCAGGCGGCCGCTGGGCGTATAGTACTTCGCGGTGGTCAGCGCCAGGCCGGTGTTCTCCATCAGCGGGAAAACCGTCTGCACCAATCCCTTGCCGAAGGTGTTGTCCCCGAGGATCCAGGCCCGGTCGTGATCCTGCAGCGCGCCGGCCACAATCTCGGCCGCCGAAGCGCTCAGCCGGCTCACCAGCACCACGATCGGGTACTCACGGCCCGAGCTTCCGTTGGCGGCAACGTATGGCTTTTCAGGAGACGTGCGCCCGCGATGGCTGACCACCGTCTGCCCGCGCCGCAGAAACCGCCCCGCCACCGCCACGCCCTCGTTCAGCAGGCCGCCGGGGTTGTCCCGCAGATCGAGGACCAGTCCCTTCAGGCCCGTTTCGTTCATCGAGGACAGGGCGTCATCGAGTTCGTGTGACGTGGTTTCCGTGAATTGCTCGACATGGATATAGGCGATGCCCGGACGAATGAAGAACTTCGTCGGCACGCTGGGCCGGTTGATCGCATCGCGGATCAGGTTGAACACCAGCGGCTCCGCCTTGCCCTCGCGCGAGATCTTCACCTGGACCGCCGTGCCGCGCGGCCCCTTGAGCAGATCGGCCACATCGGAGGAGCTGAGACCCAGGGCGCTCTTGTCGTTGATTTCGAGAATGACGTCGCCGGGCCGCAACCCGGCCTTGAAGGCCGGCGAACCGGGGAACGGGTAAACCACCACGGTGTGTCCGCCGCGCGGCTGGATGGTCATGCCCACGCCATAGTACCGGCCGCGCTGATCTTCGCGTAACTTGTTGTATTCCTTGGGGTCGAAGAAGTTAGAGTGGGGGTCCAGCGTGCGCAGCATCCCGGGGATTGCGCCGTCATAGATCGACTTATCGGGATTCACTTTTTCGGCCGCGTTTTCCTCTGCCAGGCGGTAGATGGAGGTCAGCAGCTTAAGGCCGGAGTCCAGATCCGCATCGCCCGAGGCCATGCCCCGCGCCGCGTTCGAGGAGGCGTGAGCCGATGAGTCCGGCCCCAGCGAGCCCGACACCAGCGCGCAAACCGCCAGGAAAGCCGCTGACAGAAGAAAAGGTCTGAGCTTCCGCCCCATTCTGAACCCTCCAGGTAGAGTTGATCCCAGTATAGCGTAAGGCCCGGGATCGCCCCCGGGCCGAAGCTTCACTCCGCCTGTCAGTTGGACGCGGCTAAGTGGCCAAAGTTTCTAGGACCTGTTTACGCTACCCGAACGGATGGCGTTGCGCGCGAAAATCGTTTCAGGCGAGGCGGAGTACGATGACTTTGGCCATTCCAAAGCGAGGACGACAACGAAGGCTGAGGCGGTTTTCGCCGCAAGTGCGGAGGGACGCGCGCCGTTTCCCCGATTTCCGCGTCGCTCGTCGATCGCCGCACGCCCGGTATGCGTCGCTCCTCGCTCCTGGAACTCGGGCAAACCGGCTCCCGTCGCCACCGTCCGCGCAGCGTGAGCAGGCCCTTGTCCCGTTCAGAATGCGCGGGCCTTCTTCGGCGCCGCCGCCACCAGAGACTCGCTCCTGACCGGTTTCTTGGGGATCACCGTCAGCCGGCGCACCTGGTCGGAAACCCCGACCACGAACATCGCCTGCTTGGCGTTTTTCAACAGATCCACCATCCGGTCGCGGTCCTGCTCCATGCTGATCGTCTTGCCGTCGGTTAGCAGATGCAGGTCGCTCTCGGGGTTCAGCACGTCGGCCAGCCGTTTGCTCATCTCGCGCTGCAGGAACCGCAGCACACGCCGGATCTTCTGCAGGGAAAAGCCCTTTTTGCGAAGTTCGGCGATCACGCTGACCTCCACCACCTCCTCCAGCGAATACAGCCGGCGGTGGCCGGCATGCCGCGGAGAAACCACCTTCTGCTCGTCCCACCATTGCAACTGGCGCAGGCTGACGCCTGAAAGCCGGCTGACATCGGTCGAGGAGAAGACGTTATCTTCCACTGCGCCGTCAGCATCTGCTCGTTTTGTTTTGAACATCTTTTCCCCGTTGTGTTCGGACTGGCCGTCAAAGTGATTCTTGCGTGTGGGGCAGAGGGAGTCAATCCGCAAAATCTGGGGCTGATTGGAACAATACGCATGTATTTTGTGGTGAAGTGGCGATCAAACCGGCCGGTTCCGGCACTGGCGAACTGGACCCTTTCTCCCTATTTCCTCCTCTCCGCCGCCGCGCCGGCCTCGCACCGCATGCGCTTCGGCTGCGCGGAGCGATCAGAGCTTCCCGTCCTTGCGGCCGGTGCTGGTTTGACACCCCTTCGCGGGCCTCACTATAGTGAAGTGAAATCGCCCGAAGTCAAGGCCTTCTATACGGCTGGGGCTTAACATTACTCCTATGTCCACATCCGTTCTCGAAACCTGGTTCCCGGTGCTGGTCCAGGTCCTGGTAGCGATTGCCGTCGCGGCCGGCCTGGTCGGGGCCGGAGTCCTGCTCGGCAAGCGCGTCAAGAACCGCGTCAAGGATACCCCTTACGAATGTGGCTTCACGCCCGTCGGCAGCGCCCGGGAACGCTTCAGCGTGAAGTACTACCTGGTAGCCATGCTGTTCATTCTGTTCGATATAGAAGCGATCTTCCTGTATCCCTGGGCAGTCGTGTACCGCGAACTGAAGCTGTTCGCTTTCTTCGAGATGTTGCTGTTCATCATTCTGATCATGGCGGGTTTCTTTTACATCTGGAAGAAGGGTGTCCTGGATTGGGCGGTGGACGAGGGCGCGCCGGACAAACTCCCCTAAGGGTGACTGAATCATGCCCCCAGACGCACCCTCGCCCCACCCCCTCCTGGCCGCGCTGGAGGCCTGGGATCTCCACGCATTCAGTCGGCCGCCTGAGGCCGCGGACGAGCTGCTGGTCTGGGTGGTGCCCGCCAGGATCGCCGATGTCTGCCGTTATCTCCGTGATGAGCAAGGCTTTGAGCGGCTCTCGGGGCTGACCTCGATCGACCGCTATCCGTTGGAACCGCGGTTTGAAGCGGTCTACCTGCTGCATTCGATTTCGCGCAACATTCGCCTGAAGTTAAAGGTCGCCCTCCCCGGTGCCGACCCCGCGCTGCCCAGCGTCACTTCGGTCTGGGAAGGGGCCAACTGGTACGAGCGCGAAGCCTTCGACCTGTTCGGAATCCGGTTCGGGGGCCACCCCAATCTGAAGCGCATCCTGCTGCCGGAGGAGTGGCAAGGCCACCCCCTGCGCCGGGATTTTCCGGTCCACGGCCACAAGTACACTTATCAAAATGATTAGGAGCCGCGAGACGTGAGGCGCACCCCGAGGCCAGCATGAGCGATCCGGAAATCAGCACGGCGGCCGTCCAGGCGGAGCACGAAGCGCCCCCGCCCGCCACTCGCCGCATGGTCCTGAATATGGGGCCGCAGCACCCCTCCACGCACGGCGTGCTGCGCATCATCCTCGAACTCGACGGCGAGATCGTCCGCCAAGCCGAACCGGAAATCGGCTTCCTCCACACCGGCATCGAGAAGCAGGCCGAGGCCCTCACCTGGCAGCAGGTGGTTACGATCACCGACCGCATAGACTACCTCTCCAACCTCGGCAACAACCTGGCCTACGTTCTGCCGGTGGAGCAGCTCCTGCAGATTGAAATCCCGCCCCAGGCACAATGGATGCGGGTCCTGCTGACCGAACTGTCGCGCATTAACAGCCACGTGGTGTGGCTCGGCACGCACGCCTTGGACCTCGGCGCGATGACGGTCTACTTCTACTGTTTCCGCGAGCGCGAGGACATCCTGCGCATCTTCGAGCTGTTCTCCGGCCAGCGCATGATGACCTCCTACATCCGCATCGGCGGTCTGGCGCTGGAGCCCCCGCGCGGCTGGCAGCAGGCGGTCCGGAAGTTCAACGACGCGCTGCCCTCGAAGATCGACGAATACGAGGATTTGCTGACCGCTAATCCCATCTTCATGCGCCGCGTTCAGGGCGTAGGTCACGTGCCGCTCGATCGTCTGCTGGCGCTGGGCGTCACGGGTCCGATGATTCGCGCCGCCGGCCTCAAATGGGACATCCGCAAGGCCGAGCCGTACTCCGGTTACGAGAAGTTCGACTTCGACGTGCCGGTCTACCAGGAAAGCGACGTCTGGACGCGGTATCGCGTGCGCCTCGAGGAGATGCGCCAAAGCCAGCGCATCGTGCGCCAGGCCCTGGAAGGCATGCCCGGCGGGCCCTGGAAGGCCGACGCTCCGCACGTCGTGCTGCCCGACCGCGAAAAGATGAAAACCCAGATGGAGGCGCTGATCTATCATTTCAAGATAGTCACCGAGGGCTTCCGCGTGCCCGCCGGCGAGGCCTACGTGCCGACCGAGTCGCCGCGCGGTGAAATCGGCTTCTTCGTCGTCAGCGACGGCACGGCGAAGCCTCTGCGGGTGTTTATGCGCACGCCCAGTTTCGGCAATCTGCAGGCGCTGCCGGCGCTGTTCGAGGGTCATCTCGTGGCCGACTCGGTAGCCGCCCTGGGCAGCATGGATTTCGTTCTGGGTGACGTGGACCGCTGAGATGCAACTCCCTTTCTCGCCGCCCATCCAACCCGTGACTCACCTATGACCTTCTCGCCCCAACTCGAAGCGCGATTCGCCAAAATGCTGGGCGACTATCCGCCTGGCCGGCAGAAGGGCGCCCTCATCCCGATGCTGATTTACGCTCAGGACGACGTCGGTTCGGTCAGCGCGGAACTGGTTCAGGAGATCGCCCGGCGTCTCAATCTCAGGCCGATTGAAGTGGATGAGGTGGTGGAGTTCTACTCCATGCTCCATCGCCGCCCGCTGGGCCGGCATCACATCCAGATCTGCACCAACATCTCGTGCCAGCTCACGGGCGGGGATGAGCTCTGGCGCCACGCCTGCCGGAAGCTCGGCATCGGCCACAAGCAGGTCACCGCCGACGGCCTGTTTTCATTGGAAGAGGTGGAATGCATCGGCGCCTGCTCCTGGGCTCCGGCGATTCAGGACGGATACGAGTTCCACCACCGCATGACGCCCGAGAAGTTCGACCAGTTCGTCGACGATTTGCGCCGCGCGGCCACGCCGCGGTGAGCGCCATGAGGAAGCGCTGAGAGGAACCGACCGCATGGAAGATTTGCTTCACGCGCCGCACCCGCTGGAGACGATCCTGCTCAGCCGCCGCTTCCGGCTGGAGAACTCCGCTTCCATCGACACCTTTTTAGCCAACGAGGGCTTCGCCGGCTTCCGCAAAGCCCTCGCAATGTCGCCCGACGAGATCATCAACGAGGTCAAGTCCTCCAATCTCCGCGGCCGCGGCGGCGCCGGCTTCCCGGCCGGCATGAAGTGGGGTTTCGTCGATCGCAAGTCGTCCAAACCGCGATACGTCGTGGTCAACGCCGACGAGTCCGAGCCGGGCACCTGCAAGGACCGCGTCATCCTGCAGTACGATCCCTTCCGGCTCATCGAGGGCTGCCTGATCGCCGCCCGCGCGATCGATTCCGAGCGCGGCTGGATCTACGTCCGCGGTGAATATCGTTACCTGATCGAGCATCTGAACCAGGTTCTCGACACCGCTTACCGGCGCGGCTGGCTCGGCCGCAACATCCAGGGCACGGGCATGAACTTCGATCTCTCGACGCAATCCGGCGCCGGCGCTTACGAGTGCGGCGAGGAGTCCGCGCTGCTCGAATCGCTGGAAGGCAAGCGCGGCAATCCTCGCCTGAAACCGCCCTTCCCGGCGCAGGTCGGCGCCTTCCAGTGCCCTACCGTCCTGAACAATGTCGAGACCTTCGCCGCGGTGCCCGACATCATGCTGCGCGGCGGGCAATACTACGCCGACCTGGGCACGCCCAAAAACGGCGGCACGCGGCTGCTGTGCATCTCCGGCCACGTCAACCGCCCCGGCGTCTATGAAGTGCGCCTCGGCATGAACATGCTCGAAGCGGTCAATGGCCTGGCCGGCGGCGTCGCCGGAGGCCGGGCGCTGAAGGCCATCGTGCCCGGCGGTTCCTCCTGCCCCGTTCTAAAGGCCGGGGAGTGCGACATCCCGATGGACTATGATTCGCTCGCCAGGGCGGGCTCGATGCTCGGCTCCGGCGGCATGGTGGTGCTCGACGAAACCGCCGACATGGTGAAGTTCCTGGCGCGCATCATGAAGTTTTACGCGCACGAATCCTGCGGCTGGTGCATCCCCTGCCGCGAGGGCACCGCCTGGCTGAAGAAGATCCTGTCGCGTCTCGACGAGGGCATTGGCGCCAGCTCCGATATCGACACCGTCGACCAGCTGGCGGTCAACATGTTCGGCCGCACCTTCTGCCCGCTGGGCGACGCCGCGGCCATGCCCACCATGGCCATCGTGCGTAAGTTCCGGCCGGAATTCGAGGCCAAAATTCGATCCACCGCGGTGTTCGTCCCCGCGCCGGGCACGCGCCCGTTGCCGATGCTGGAGTAGGGAGACGGCCGCGACCGGCGAGGAGCACATGCCCGATCAAGTCCAACTGACCATCGACGGCAAGCCAGTAAGCGCACCCAAAGGGGCGCTGCTCATCGAGGTCGCGCGCCAGGTCGGCATCGAAATCCCCGCCTTCTGTTACTACGAAGGCTACTCGCTGCAGGCCGCCTGCCGGATGTGCCTGGTGGAGGTTGAGAAGGCCCCCAAGCTCCTGCCCGGCTGCACGCTGCCCGTCGCCGAAGGCATGGTCGTCCGCACCGAGTCGCCGAAAGTCACCGAGGCGCGCAAGTCGATGCTCGAGTTCCTGCTCACCAACCACCCCCTCGATTGCCCCGTCTGCGACAAGGGCGGCGAGTGCGAGCTGCAGGACATGACCTTCCGCTACGGCCTCGGCGAGAGCCGATTCACCGAAATCAAGCAGCACGTCGACGAAAAGCAATGGTCGCCTCTGGTCTACTTCGATGCGCCGCGCTGCATCCTGTGCTACCGCTGCGTGAGAGTCTGCGATGAGGGCCTGGGCGCGCGCGCGCTCGGCGTCGGCCTGCGCGGCGTCGCCACCGAGATCGTTCCCAATGGCGGCGATCATCTCGAATGCGACGAGTGCGGCAACTGCATCGACATCTGTCCCGTCGGCGCGCTCACTTCCGGGACCTACCGCTACAAATCGCGTCCCTGGGAGATGCACTACGCCGCTACGATTTGCACCCACTGCGCCGATGGCTGCAAGACCACGCTCTCCGTGCGCAACGGCGAAATCATCCGCGCCAATAACCGCGATCGCTCCGGCATCAACGGCGAATTCCTGTGCGTGAAAGGCCGCTTTGCCTTCGATTTCGTCCACAGCCCGGAACGCCTGCAGTCGCCGCTGCTGCGCCGGAACGGCCAGCTCGAGCCCGTGAGCTGGAGCGAGGCCCTGGCCGCGGTCGCCGCGCGATTCGCCGCGGTGAAAGCGCGCCACGGCAGGTTCGGCGTCGTCGGCTCGACCCATTCAAGCAACGAGGAAAACTACTATCTGCAGAAGTTCGCGCGCTCCGGCCTCGGCACGTCGAACATCGACCACCGCCGCACCGGCGACGTGACGACACTCCTAGACGCGCTGCGCGGCCCCGCGAATACGCTCGCCACCGTCGGCGATCTTTATACGACGCAGGCCGCGCTGGTCGTTTCGGCCGATCTCGCTCAGCAACATCCGCTGCTCGCCTTCCAGCTGCGCGCCAACTTCCGTCACCACCAGGCCGCGATCTACACCGTCACGCCCGGTCCGGTCCGCGAGCGCGACTACGCCGTGCACAGCATCGTCGCCGCGCCAGGCCAGGAACTCGCGGCGGTGGAGGGATTGCGAGCCGATCTGGCCCGGCACGAAAACCTCGTGATTCTGTTCGGCGCTTCCATCCACGGCGAAGACGTCCGCCGCCTCGTCGCCTTCGGCCAGGCCCTCGGGATCCCGGTCAAATACGTCTGCCTGGTGGACGACTCGAATTCGCGCGGCGCCATGGACATGGGCCTGCTGCCCGAGTTGGGTCCCGGCTATTGCCCGGTGCACGAGCTGGGCCTGGAGCCTGGCCTCGCTTTGCCGGAGATGCTCGCCGCCCCCGATCTCGATGTGCTGTGGGTGGTCGGCGCCGATCCTCTGGAAAATGCCGCGCTCGCCGCCGGGAATTGCTTCGTCGTCGTGCAGGACATGTTTCTCACCGCCACCGCGCAGCGCGCCGATATCGTTCTGCCCTCCGCCAGCGCCTATGAGAAAAACGGCACCCTCACCAATGTTTGCGGCGAAGTACAGCGCCTGCGACAGGGACCCCAGGTGATGGGCGCCAAGAGCGATCTTGAAATCCTCGGCCTGATCGGAAAAGAGATGGGCTTGAGCCTCGGCATCTGGACGCCCGACAAGGTCTTCGAGGAGATCCGCCGCACAGTGCGCGGTTATAATGTCGCTTTGCCCGTCATCGCCACGGGCGGCGCGGCGCCCACCATGCCCCGCAACGGCCCTATCCCCGCGGACTCCCGCCCCGAGCTCATCCACTCCGCCGGGCAGACGCTGTTCACCTCCGCTACCCTGGGACGATACTCCAAGATTCTCAACTCCCTGATGGAAGCGCCGGGAGCGCTCTACAAGCCATGACCCCGCAGGCTCGCGTTCGTCGGGAACTCCCGCAATGAATTTCTACGTCCTCAGTCTGATCAAGACCGCCATCGTGGCGCTCGCGCTGCTGACCGCGCTGGCCTACCTGCAGTGGGTCGAGCGCAAGGTGCTGGCCCACATCCAGCTCCGTCCCGGGCCTTACCGCGTCGGCCCGCACGGCCTTCTGCAGCCCGTCGCCGACATCATCAAGCTGATGACCAAGGAAGGCCTCATGCCTCCCGGCGCCAACCTGTTCTTCTATCTGTTCGCGCCGTTTCTCGCCGTGACCATCTGTCTGATCTCGATCGTCGTCATCCCCTTCGGCCCGCGGGTGGAGCTCTTCGGTGTGCAGACCAACATGGGCCTCACCGACCTCAACATCGGCGTCCTGTTCATCCTCGCCATCTCCTCGCTTGGCGTTTATGGCGTGGCGCTCGGCGGCTGGGCGTCCAATAGCAAATACTCTCTTCTCGGCTGCCTGCGCAGCGCGGCACAGATGATCAGCTACGAGCTGCCCCTCGCTCTCGCCCTGGCCGCGCCGCTGCTGCTCGTGAACACGCTCGACTTGCGCCGGATCGTGGAT
>Ga0074045_10003152_pt1 | contig 14919 bp, 13 predicted proteins | sample BogForMeECP23OM2_FD_94442 | JGI IMG/M metagenome (GOLD analysis project Ga0074045, IMG submission 94442) | Bog forest soil microbial communities from Calvert Island, British Columbia, Canada - Bog Forest MetaG ECP23OM2 | ecosystem: Environmental > Terrestrial > Soil > Wetlands ...
CCATCCAGGTTCATGCTGCATAGATGAGCGTCGATGTAAATTGGATTCTGCGAAAATAATGACCGACCCCGGTCGAGTGTGACCGTGTTACGCCAACTGACCATGGAGGCACGACCTCCGAGCTTATTCATCGCCTAGCAATGTCCCAATGGGAGTGAAATTGAGATTTATCGCCAAACCCCCTGATCAGGGCAGCTGGGAATCAGAGCCACGTTTGCCTAGAATCTCTTTCGAAGGAATTCAAGAGTGCTATAGCCGATGAGCGCGGCTATCGTGGCAATTGCAAAATTGGCAGCGGTAAAAACATCTCCGATTGCCCAAGCTGCACCCCTCTTCTGCCCCAAGCCTGAGCGCTCAAATTCTCCCATCAAAAGATTGGAATAAAAGAGGAAGATGATAAAACCTACCTCGACCACCGCTCTCCAGACGTTTTTCTTCATGGCAAACACTGACTCCTTGATAAAGTCGCTCGGCTGAGGGCACGCTGCTTTGGAGGAGAGGGTACCGCGGTTCAGGATTACTGTCCAGAAAAGGTCATTTCGGAGCCGGACCGGGGTCAATGAGCGTAATCGCGATTACACTCAAAACCCCGAACCCGAAGCTGACCCTGGCCACAAAGGAGACGAGGTTGCCCCTGCACTGCGCGGCGGGCATGCGCCGCGCGCCGATGATGGAACTGGGGAATGGCTCAGTAGAGAAGAATCGCGACCCAGTACGTCCCCGTCGGATACGCCGCATTGCGCGCGTAGCAGGCGCTTACCGCAAACTGCTGTAGGCCCGGATCGCGCAGCATACGCAACGCCTCCTGGGGCAACACTTCCGGACGGCTCTGCGTGTAGGTGATGATTTTTCGATTGTCGTAAGCGGTTGCCAGCAGGCGTGCGTTCGGACGGTTCTCTCGGGCCAGCGAGCAGGCGGCCTCATCAAGATTCGGCGGCGTCAGTTGGACGAGTTCCGGAAGCCCTGCATCTTTTCGTATCTCACCCACGGCCCGGCCCACTAATTTCACGCTCTGCTCGGCGGAATACGACGGAACCTCGCGCGCGAAATCCTGCACCACATACAGCCGGCCATGGCTCCAGATGGCCGCCATCCCCACGACATTGAATTCGCGATCGAGCAGGTTGCGCTTATGCGGAGCCGAGCGCATGAGCGCTTCATTCGCGCCCGGAGCGCAGGATGCGTTGGCAATATTCTCGCCGGCGCGGTCGATTTTCAGCGCGTCCTGCAGCGCGCCGTTCACGGGGCCATCTTGCGCAATCCTTTCCAGCAGGGAGGGCTCACCGGAAAACTGATGTTCCAGACGCTCGCTCGCCACCATCCGCTGGGCATGCGCCAGCGCCGCTGCGCGCAGACTTTCATTCCCGCGCAACGGCGGCACACCGGCCAGTTCGCGGCTCTTGTTCACCGCTTCCAGCAGTTCGTTCTCGGCGGCAGTGTCCTCGCCAGGGGAGGACACTGCCACCGAGTTCGATGGGGGGGTGGGCTGTTTACTGCTAGCGTCGTTGCTAATTTCGATTGCCGGCGAAGGTGTTTCCGCCGCCGCGGGGCCGGGACTTGCCGCCAACATCGCGGATACAGCAGCCAGGGCTAGGACAAAGACCATAATTTTGCGGTTGGCGTTCGGGTGCAGGGATCGCCAGTAAACTTCCGCTTTCCATCTCCGACGCTAGCTTCTAGAATTCAGTTCAGCTACTTACTATGGAGACCATCCTGCTGGTTACCGTGCTCGCCGGAACCCTTGTCCTGCTTGGGTTCTCGGCCGTTTTGCTGCGCCGCGTTTCAGCCGCCGCGCAAGTGGATGTAAAGGCGGAAGTTGCAGGTCAGCTCGAAAGGCTTGGTACCAGCCTTGGCCAGAAGTTCAGTGCCGCCACTGCCGATATGGCCAGTAGGCTGGAGCAGACTAAAGGGGACCTCCGGCAGCAGGTCACAGACCGCATCCAGCAAGGGTTTTCAGAGATTCGGACCTCGGTCGAGCAGCAGCTCGCCGCGGGTAGAGAAGAACAAAACCGCAGTTTGGGCGAGGGCCGGGCCGAGCTGACCAGTTCCCTTCTGCTCACCACGCAGCAACTCAAGGTCGAATTTCAGAACCTGAATCAGCAGACCGCGCAAAGCCTCGACTCGATTCGCGATCGCGTCGATTCGAAGCTGATGGCCATCACCGAGCAGGTGCAGCAGAAACTCGATCAGAACATCAAGGAAGGGTTTGCCCAGTTCGAAAAAGTTCAGCAGCACCTGAAGGCTGCGGAAGAGCAGCTCCGTGAAGTAGGCGCGCTCGGCCACTCGATTAACGATCTGAACAACCTGCTCAAGCTGCCCCACCTGCGCGGCCAATTCGGCGAAGCGAGCCTGGAGCGCCTGCTGGCGGACTTCCTGCCCGCGCACATGTTCGCGCTGCAGGCATCCGTAGGTGAAGGCGGAGGCCGCGCCGACGCCGTCATCTATTTTCCCGACCGCAAGCTGCCCATCGACGCCAAGTTTCCGCGCGAGCAGGTAATTGCGCTATTCGAGAGTAACGACGAACACGAAATTGCCGAAGCGCGCGTCGCCCTGGTGCGCGTGATGAAGGCGGAAGCCAAACGCATTCAGCAGTACATCCAGCCGGAAAATGGCACCACCGAAATCGCGCTCATGTATCTGCCGAGCGAAACCTTATATATGGAGGTCATCCGCAACCGCGAACTGGGCGACTGGATGAATGAGCAGCACGTCTTTCCCGTCTCGCCCAACACCTTGCTGATGACACTGCACACCATCGCGCTGGTCCATAAGTGGTACGAAGTCGCCAGCCGCTTCGAGAAGAGCCGGGCCGAACTGGCCAAGGCGCAGAAGTCGTTCGACTTCTTCCAGAACCAGTTTGAAAACGTCGGCAAGAATCTGAACAAAGCCCAAGAAGCGTTCGAGACCGCGCAACGGCACCTGAAGAGCTATCGCGGAAAAGTCTCCGCGCTCAGCGGACAGGAGCAGTTGGAGTTGGAGGCATCCGTGTCCGCCGAAAAGCCGCTGCCGCTCATCGACAAAGCCAGCGCGTAGTCCGCTTTGTCAGGCAAAGCTCCGCACCGCTTCGCTCATCCCTTTCTCATAAGCGGAGATCAGCTTGTCCATGGTGGCATTCACCGGATGGTCAATCTGTTTCCGCGAAGGATCGGCATCAAACCAGGCCAGCGACTGCCGAATCCCTTCGGCAAAACTAGTGGTCGCGCAGTAGCCGGGGACAAAGCGTTTGATCTTCGAGTTGTCGAAAACCACGCTCACGGACTTGTCGCCAATCAATGTCCCTTCCTTTTCGGGCACGCACGCGGCAATGAAGTCGGACGGAATGTGCACCAGTTGCGGTTCCACGCCGACGGCAGCGCCGACGATGCGGAACAACTGATCCCAGGTAAGCACCTCATCCGACGTAATGTGAAACGCGTGCCCGATGGCTTGCGGGTGGCCGAGCAAGCCGACCAGTCCTTTGGCGAAGTCGGTATTGTGCGTCACCACCCAGAGGGAGGAGCCGTCTCCCGGCACCACCATCTTTTGCCCTCGGATCATCCTGTCGACGGCGGTGTAAGACTGCTGCCAGCTGTTGAGCACCAGCGGAATCAGGGTCTCGCCATAAGTGAGCGATGGCCGCACGATGGTTACAGGAAAGCCCTCGTTGCGATAGGCTTGCATCAGCCGTTCTTCGCAGGCAATCTTGTTCCGCGAATACTCCCAATGAGGATTGGCCAGCGGAGTCGATTCGGTCATCAGATAGTGCGTCTGCGGTTTCTGATAGGCACTGGTGGAGCTGATGAAGACGAACTGCCGGGTGCGTCCGCGGAACAGTTTGATATCGCGTTCGATGTCGGCGGGAGTATACGCAATCCAGTCAACAACCACGTCAAAGGACTCATGCTCAAGCTTTTCTTGGAGGGCGAGATCGTTCACGTCCGCAATCAGAGTTTTTACACCAGGCGGAAGCTTTGACTCGTGCTGTCCGCGAGTCAGCAACGTTAGGTCGAGCCCGCGTTGCGCGGCCAGTGCCGTGCTGGCAGTACTGATGATTCCGGTGCCACCAAGGAAGAGAATTTTCATAAGAGATTATTTGTAGCAGGAATCGGGGATGTTGGTATGTGCCTGCGAGCCGGTGACCGGCAGCCTCAGAGTCAGGATGCGGCCAAGTCCCGGGCACCCGTCACCGATTTCAGGTGATCGGCGCCGCTCACTTCCCAAATTCCATCGAACTTCACGAAGTAGGGCTCAACCGAAATGCCGGGGAAGTTCGAGGTCAATAATTCTCCGGCGCGCAGGAGTTCGCCACGGTGATGATCGGCTTCGGCCTGACGGTCACCTTTGAAATGGGCCAGCCCGCCGTAGGTGGCGCAGTCGGAGTGGCTCATGACCAGCACGCGTTTGGTCTGGTGCAGGCGGATGGACATACGGACTTGCTCGAGGATGAAGTCCCGTTCGAAGTCGTTGCGCGGGGAAGCGAGGGTCTTGGCTCCTCCGGCAACGACGATCATATCGGCGCGCGCGATCGCTTGCTTCTTCAGGAACTTTTGCACCGCCGTCCCGATGCGGTGATCGAAACAGCAGAGGACGGCGGCGTCAGCCACGTAAGGCTCGGCGGGCGAGTCGAAATGGAAGACCTTGCGCATGGAATCCTCGTTCTGATTCTTGCTTGCTCAGTAGGCACGGCCGCGCTCCCTGGTGGCGAAGAGGCGCGAACGCCCGTGCCTTCCCCATCGCTATCTGATGTAGTAGCCTGAGACTCTCCACTTTCCATCTTTGTCAAGCATGGGCGAAACCGTCTCCACCGCGGATTGCTTGTGCTCGAAGCTGCTCTCGTACTGAATCACCACGTACTCGCCATCGGGCGCTCCCGGCAGCGTCTTCGTGTAGGTGGCGCTCTTGAGTTTGCGCGACAGCATCTTGCCTAACGGATCGCGGCTTGCCCGCATCGCGTTTTGCCATTGCTCCTTGGTGACAGAGGCTTTGAAGGGCTGTGAGGCCTCCTGCCAACTGTCGGCATATTTGCCAGAGTCGACCAAGGCCAGCCATGCGGCTGAGGATTGCTGCGCCAGTTGCTCCGGTTTCTGCTGCGCCTGAACTGCCGCGCCAATACCCAGCAGCAGCGCGATGAGCAGAAAACGCGAAGCGCGGGTGGACTCGACTTGCCATATTCTAGCGACCATTAATGTCCCCCTCTGGAATCCAGGTGCTCGTCTATACCCTATCTGAAGAGCGACCGATAGTCATCGCGCAAGAAAAAGCCTCCGCCGGGGCGGAGGCTTGCTGCGAAAAACGCGCGTTTACTTAGTGAACGGCTATTTGCACCGGCGTGTTGTGCGACGCTCCCGTTGCGGCAGAGCCGGTGATCGTGATGGTGTAGAAAGCAGCCTGGGTTCCGCCACCGGGGGTAGTGCTGCTGCTGGAAGACCCGCAGGCAGACTGCAGCAGGATCACACCCGCGATCAGGCCAAGAACCAGGGCGGCCAACCAGCGCCGCCGCTTGCGAGCGACGCCAATACCCAGTCCAGCCAGACTCAGGCCTCCAATCGGCAGCCAGGCAGCGTAGAACGAGCCGCGGCGCAGCAGGCCGGCGGTGGACACCGGGCGGACCACGGTAGCGATGCTCAGCGTCGTAGTGGCGCACGCGGTCCCGGAAAGTACGACCGGGGTAGGCAGAAAGGTGGGCGTGGTCGCAGTCACCATCGAAGGCGAGGTGCTTTGGCTCGGGGTGATGCTGGCGCTATAACCGCCATAAAAATCACTCGCGGTAGTGGGGCAGAAATTGACTTGGACCGTGACCGTTTCGCCGGCACTAATGGAGGGCGCCGAGGGCGTGGCCGTGATACTGAAGTCGACGACCTCTGCCTGCTCCGAGAGCGTGTTGGATGCTGCCGTCGCGCCGTTCGCCACGGCGCTGCCCGAAACTGTGATGAGCGAGTTGTTAGCCGTAATGGACGGCGTCACGTCGACTTCGACCGCCGCGTTGGTGCCGCAGGGCGCGGTGGGGGTGGGTGTGCATCCCGCCAGCGTCAATGTCGGAATATTGCAAACGATGATCGCTCCGCTGACCGGGCCGCAGGTTCCCGAGCCGGTCGTCACTTTGGCACTCGCGTTGGACGCCAGCCCAGTGGCCGGAACCGTGGCATAGAACGTCACGTTCGACGCCGTGTCGGGTCCGATGTTGCCGATGTCGAAGGTAAACGCCACTGGCGTTCCGGCCGCGACCGGGTTGGGCGATGGACTGTTGGCAGGCTTCGACACAATGAGGCCGCTGACCGCGCCAATCTTGCTCACAAAAGCATTCTGCGTCCCCTCCAACGTCGACTGGTAGGGAGTTTGCGTGCCCAGGGGGAAATCCGCCGATTGGGTTGTGCCCGCCACGTAGGTGGCGTTGAAGGCATCGAGTGCGATTCCAGTGCCCTCATCCAACCCGCTGCCACCCAGATAGCTCAGGTAATCGCCGGCCGCGCCCGTTCCAAACGCTGTGGTCGAAATCAGCGCGACGAAGGCGTCGCTTGCTCCCCCGCCGTAGGTCCGCTGGAAGGCATAAGTGGTTACGGGGAGGGAGTTGTCATAGGAATCGGTGATGCCTACCACGTGTGCTGCCGACAACGAATCCACCTTAATGTCCTGGACGCTGTCCGGGCCGATGCCGCCCAAATAGGTGAAGTAGTTCAGCGGATACACCGACCCGGTAAGGTTCCCGAGTTTGGCGATGAAGCCATTACTTGCCCCGTTAACTCCAAGATAGCTGTTCTGAAAACCAGAGGAGGTGAAACCAAAATTGCCCGCCGAGTTGGTCGAGCCGGTGACGTAGGCGTTACTGGATGTGTCCACCGCGATGGCGACGCCGGCATCGCTACCGCTACCGCCCAAATATGTTGAATACACTGGATTGGAGCCAGGCAAGTTAGGATTGATTTTGGCGACAAACGCGTCCGTATTGGTCGGGTTCGACAAGGTACACGTGCCGTGGTTAGCGGCTTCGTCGAGGCAGGACTGCTGCGCATTGAACAGCGGGAACCTCGCCCCGCCGTTGAGGCCCTTCGGCAGCATGTTGGTTTCGCCAGTGAAGTACATGTTCACATTGGAGGGAGTAGCGTCCACCGTAATGCCACCGCCGTTAGCGATCGCCACCGCGGGATTTGAGCCGCCGAAGTACGTGGAGTAGATCATGCTCGGCGCTCCGCTGTAGGTGGTGTTGATCTCGCTGGCGAAAAACTGCTTGTTCCCGGGAGAGTTCGATTGCTGCTGAAAGCCGTTGGGATTCGCGGGAAAGCCGTCGCTGGGGGGGTTGCTCGATGTGGTGTCGCTCGAAGTGGTGACGCCGGTGACGTAGGCATTTCCGGCGGCATCGATGGCCAATCCGGTAACTTTATCGGTTGCATTGCCTGCGTCGTTGGTACCGGCGAGGTAGGTGGAGTAACGCAGCGAGCTGGTTAGCGGTCCTATGTTCACCCGCGCGAGAAAGCCGTGGTCCTGAGTGCCCGGCTGCGGTTGTACTTGATCTGCTGGCTGAAACGCGGCCTCCACGCCGCCGGTGGGAAAGTCGGTAGACGTGGTTGAGCCGGCGACAAATACGTCGAAGCCTGACGTCAACTGGTCCAATGCCGAATGCACCGCGACGCCCGCAGCAAAGTCAATTCCCGAACCGCCCAGATAGGTCGCGTAAAGCAATTGCTGGGCGGGCAAATTGGGCGGCTGCAGACTCGGGTTGATCACTGCAATGAAGATATTCGTCGCGCCCGAGGCCCCAAGAGTTGACTGGACCGGCAGGTCAGCGGGGGGGCTGGCTGGCAAGGGAAAGTCTGCTGAGCTGGTCGAGCCCGCCAGATAAATATTGTTGTCGGGGCCAATGGCTATGTGCACGAATTGCTCGGTGCCTCCGCCCAGATATGTCGAATAGGTCAGGATGGGATCGATGACAAGCTCGCGGTTGCGATCGTAGGCTCCAACGGTAAACCCGATTTTGTTGTCCGCGATCTGCCGGAAGCTCCCCGCGATCGTCTTCTGCTTGTTTCCGTCCTGCTGGTACACGCGAGGTGCATGGAAGCGCACGTCGCCGCTAGCGGTAGACAGCACGAGATCGCCGGAATCCCCCGAATCAATGCGCGCCGCAGCGCCTTGAAAGCTGAGCGCGATCTGGTTCGGGTCGGCGGCGGGCGCCACCCGGAAGTCGTATTCCAGCTGTCCCTGATCGCCGTAGTAAACCAGGTCGACACCGGGATAAACCGCCTGGTACTCCACCCGGCCAAACTGCGGAATATCATGCCGCCACTTCGAAGGATTATTGCCAATAAAATAGTTGCTCTTTCCGGGTAGAGGAGAAGCGCCAGACACACGCGCCGAAGAGTTCGCCCCGTCCAGCCTCATACGAATCACCGAACTGGAAGCAGGCTGAGAGCTGAGATCTGACCGCTGAGAGCCGGGTGCGGAATGCTGAATGCTGGCCGCCCGGTGCAATTCCAACACCGCTTCGTCGCCCGTCAGAAACAGCCCATAGCCGGCGCCGCGCGCCAGGAACTTGACCCGAGGATCGGTCTGGCCCTGGTTGGGCTCGAAGAACATCGGCAGCGACACCGCCCTCGCCGAAAGAGCCTGGCGGCTAGCTGGCTCTACCTTGCTGGCTTTGGTGGCATTGGCATTGACATTGACCGTGGTTGAAAAATAAAACACGACGCCTGCGGTGGCCAGCATTGCTGCTGCCACCACCGCGGCCTTCAGCCCATTTCCTGCCTTGTTTGCTGTCACCGGACCTCTCACCAAACCTCCTACCGACACAGGGCAATTCCGATTCACGAAGCTCCTCCAATTTCCCAATTTCGTGGGGTGAGACCAAGAATGGCACACAAACACCGCTGCGGCTCGACGCCCTTAGGAAGCGGATGCGTACCTGTCACCAGAATACTGGGATTGAACCAAACAAATACTTTTACATCCAACAGATACGCTGTCAAGCGGACAGACACTATGCCCGCCTAGTGAGAAGCCGATACAGGGGCAAATGGTTGCAAGAAAAACAGGTCTCAGGTCTCGGGTTTCAGGTCTCAGGGAGCCTTTTCAATTGACGGCTGGAAGCGATTGATCAGACCATTCAAAATTCGGCCCAACTCCTCCGTCTGCGATTCCAAGCTTTCGAATACTCGCAAGTCGATGTATTCCAGGTCATAGGCAATGGAGAGCTGGGTTTCTAATTCGAGGAGGGATCCGCGGGCATGATAAAGAAATTGAACGAGTTCCTTCTGGGAGTGGCGTCCTTTCCCTTCCGCGATGTTACTTGGGACTGACACGGCTGCGCGTCGCATTTGCGAGCATAGCCCGTAAATTTCGTCTCTTGGAAAGAAACGAGTGCAGCGATATACGCTCAGTGCCAGCCCCTTTGCCTTTTGCCAGGCAATCAAGTCCCGGCAACTTCCCCCCATAGAATCTCTCTGCACAGAGGGCAAAGCAGGGTCTCCTCAACGGGCGGTGATCTGAGTCACGGAGAGATTGGTCGGTTATGAGGCAGGTGTCAGGTCTCAGGTCTCAGGAAACCATAAGAACTGGTCTTCCTGAGACCTCGGACCTGACACCTGGTTTTTATGGTTTCCTGACACCTGAGACCTGAGACCTGAGACCTGCCTCTTCAATCTCTCGCTTCAGCCGCGAATATCGCGAAACGATCGTCGAGAGATAAACGATGTGGATGATCCAGGTGACGGCGTAGGCCGCAAAAAGGTAGGGGTTCCCGCTCATCTTCATCGCACGCTCCCGCGGGGGTCCTTCAGCGATTCCATGGCATGGGCCTGGTCAACCTCGCGCTGCAACTTTTCCAGGCGATATCGCGACCAGCAAACCAGAAATGCGAAGCAGGAAAAGGCCAACCAGTTGATGAGCAGCACGTGCAGCATGCGTGGGTCGATCGATCCGCCTCCGCCCATCACCGGCTGCGGGTGCTGGGTCCGGAAGAACCAGATCGAAAAGTAAACGAACGGCACGCACAAAGCGCCCAGAACCGCCAGGGCAGCCGCCAATAAGGGCGTCTGCCCGCTGGACGAGAAGCGCCGCAAAAAAAGATAGCTCACGTAGATCAGCCACAGCACCAAGGTTGAGGTCAGCCGCATATCCCAAGTCCACCAGATGCCCCAGACCGGACGCGCCCAGATCGGGCCCGTAATCAGGACGACGGTACAGAAGACCACGCCCACTTCAGCGCTGACCAGCGCCACGATATCGGCAGCAGGCTTGCGCTTGATCAGATAGACAACCGAGGCTCCGAAATTGACGAAGAAGAGGATGAACGCCGTCCATGCCGAAGGCACGTGGTAGTAGAAGATCCGCTGCACGTCGCCCATGGTCCGCTCGGTAGGTGCCCAAACCAGCGCCATATACAACGCATAGCTCAGCAGAATCGCAGTCAGGACGCCGAGGATGGGGAAGGCGCGTTTCATCATATCGGGCCATCGGGTGATCGGGCCATCGGGTCATCTAAAAGCAAAGGCTTTTGACTTTCGATCACCCGATGACCCGATGGTGAGATCACCCGATCCTTTCATTCCGCATTCAACACGGTTTCAAACAGCAGCAGACACACCGTAGTAAACACCAGATCGTAGGTTGCAAGCAACACGATCCAGAAACGCGCGCCCTCGCCGTTGAGTATGGCGGTCGTGGCCTGCACCATGGCGAGCAGCGCCGGGATCGAGATGGGGAACAGCAGCAGCGGCAGCATGATCTCGCGGCTGCGTGTGCGAATCGACATCGCCGCGAAAAAAGTTCCATTCACGACCAGAGCCCACGTCCCGAACCCTGCCACCAACAGAAGTTGCCAAACCGGGCCCAGCGATCGCAGCCGGTAAAACACGATGAACAGCGGAGTCATCAGCGCTTCCAGCACGCTGACGAAAATAAAATTGCCCAGCGTTTTGGCGATGAACAACGAGTTCGCCGGAGCGGGCGATACCCGGTAGGCGTCAAGCACCTGATTGCGCAACTCGCGCGCCCAGGTCTGGTTCAGCGCCACCACAGCCGCGAACAGGAATGCCACCCAGACGAGCCCGCCGGCAATCTGGCGAGATTCTTCGGCGGTCGGATCGAACGAAAAACTGAACACGATCACCACCAGCAAAGAAAAAAACAGCATGGAGTTGATGGCATCCTTCGACCTCCACTCCAGGCGCAGGTCCTTGAGCAGCGTGGCGCGGGTGATGCCGGTGGGCGCGCTCATTTCGTACTCTTCCCCGATTCTTCTTCCGCTCCCGAACTCGTGTGGTGACGGGGCTCCGCCCCGTCCCGGCGGGGCAGAGCCCCGCCACCACACCCGTCCGCTAGCCGGCGCGTGCGCGCGACAATCTTGCCGAACTCCATCCAAACGAACTCATCGGCCGCGTGCTCGAGCAACGAGGCTTGATGCGTGACGACGAAGATGGTAGTCCCTCGATCCCGCGCACCCGCCAGCAGCCAGACCATTTCCGTGGCCGAATGCAGGTCCACGTTCGAGAAGGGTTCGTCGAGCAACAGGATCTTGGGGTTGTTTAATAGGGCCCGTGCCAACGACATCCGCTGCCGCATGCCTTGCGAATACTGCCCGACCGGGCGGACGAGAGTGGGATCAAGCCCAACCGCACGGATGACCTCGGCGGAGCGCCCGCCGTCGGTGATCCCGTAAAGCCGGGCAAAGTACGCCAGGTTCTCCATCCCGCTCATCTCGTCATAGAGCAGTGACGGATGCGCCATGTAGCCCACCTGCTGGCAGACGTCGTGAAACTTGCTGGCTCCGAGAATCGTTACCTCGCCGCTCGAAGGCTGGTTGAGTCCCGCCAAGGTACGCAGCAGAGTGGTTTTGCCGGCGCCGTTATCGCCGAGAATGGCGTAAAGTTTCCCGCCAGAAAATTCCGCGGTAACGCCGCGCAGGGCAGCAAAACGGCCGAACTGCTTGATCAGGTTCGAGACGGTGACGACGGCCGCGGTGTCAGTCAAAGGGTTGAAAGCCTGTGCTGTAAGTAATTCTTGAGTAAGTAAAATGACTCGTCATCCTGAGCGAAGCGAAGGACCTATGCATTCTGCTGGCGCAGGTAAAGTGCATACTAGAGTTAATTCGCCATGCCGCCAGATCCGGAATTCTGGTTCTCTGACATGCTCTTGCCAGGCTCAGCAGTCGGAGCGGCCCCGGGTTGCGGCGCGTACTTCGACGCGCACTTGGCCTGCAGTTGCTTGGCGTGAAAGACGCCGTCGCGTCCGAAGCTGCCATCGGCCAGAGCTTGCGAGTCGTCTTTAAATGTGTCAGGAGGAGCTTCGGTCCCAGTATACGAAACCGGTAGCGTCAGGTCGTTTTCTTTCAACATGAAGTCCACGCGAGTTCCGGAGCGCTTGATCGAGCCCGGCACCACGTTTCCCGCTACACGAAGACGCTTGGAGTAAGCCTCGCTCCCCATGCCGTTCAATTCTTTGATGGTGACATAGTAGCTCTTGCTGTCCTGGACGCCAGTGTAGGCGAGGTAGGCGAGCGAGACGAGAATCAACACGGTGACGGACCCAAATTTCAGGTATTTCCTGGTTTCGCTCGACATGAAAAACACCTCACCCCTGTGTCAAAACTCTACGCGCAGGCCCGGTACGGGTCAAGGCGCGGGCCTCCCGGTTGTCTCCTGAATTTCTGGTGGATTAGGGACTTGCGGCCCTTGCCCAGCTCAGAAGGGCAATAAAAAATAAAGTCTATAAACGTACTTGACATTATTCTCTAACCGCCCTATATTTGTATCGTTCCTTCCCGGCCTGCACCGCTATTCGCCTTAGCGATGCGGGCCTTCTTTTTGCCGCTTAGAGCTGGTTTCATAAATAGGCTTTGGGTAGGCCGCGGATTCACAGGCTGCGAAAAAACTCTGATCCGGGCGGGCTTTGGGACGGGCCCGACTTCATAGCTTGCGGAAAAAGTCACAAATGTCCGTATCGCCGTGGAAGAGCGGCCCTTCAGGGCCGCGTAAGCCATCTGAAATCAGCCTGGGCTTTAGCCCCTGTGGCTAGTGTCTTTCGGGCTGAAGGGCACTTATGAAACCACCTCTAGTTCCCTTCCTTCTCTTTTTCTTCCCGCTCGTAGGGTTTTTGCATGTAGCGGCGGCACTCGTCGAGCGCGCCCTGGGTGTTGTCGTTGGTCTGAATGGCCTGGCGGTATTCATTGACGGCGCGATCGCGCTGGCCGGTGATGTCAAAAATCTTGCCCAGTTGCAGGTGGCTCCAAACCTCGGTCCAGCGCGGTTCGCCGTCGCCATTCAACGACTCACGGTAAGCGTTCGCCGATGCCTGATAATTCTTCTGCAGGAAAAACACTTCGGCGATCCGGTAGTGCGCCAGCGAACTGTTCTTGTTCACTTCGAGCGCCTTGTTGAACTCGAGCAGAGCTCCCGCTAGATCGCCCTGCTGGGTGAGGCCCTGTCCGCGGACGATCGAGGACCGCAGCTTGATGTCGGCGGAGTTGGTCAGCACCCGGTTTTCGGGATCGATCGAGATCCGTCGCGGGCGCCCAAAGGTTTCCACCGAAAACGGCGAATTGGTGCCCACCACATCAATGCGTTTTTCTTCCGTTTTTCCGTCGGTATCGATCCTCAAGTTCACCGGCATGCGAAATAAATCCAGATCCTGGTTGATCGCGCCCACGATCCGGAAGCCCTTGTTACTGCCCAACCGGTAAACCGTGTACTTGGACTTGAACTCGGGAGCGCTGGTGGAATCCATCCACTGCGAGTAGAACCAGGTCAGTTTCTCGCCATAGACCTTTTCGCTGAGTTCCCGGAAATCGTCGGTGCTCGCCGACTTGCCCGCATATTTTGCGGCAAAATCACGCATGAGCTTCAGATAATTCTTCTCACCCACCACCCAGCGCAGCATGTGCAGGATCATGGCGCCCTTGTCGGTCACCAGCGACTGAAATTCGGGAGAAAAATAATCGAGCTTGTCGGCGCTCGAAAGCGGCACGCTGTCATAGGCGAGCGCGCCCACCGACATATCCTTCACCATTTCCTCGAGCCCCCCTGCGCCCGCCGCGCTCTCTACATAGCGCGCTTCCGAGTAGCGCGAGAAGCCGTCGCTGATCCACCAGTCGTCTTTCGATGCTGGACTCACCGATACGCCCCACCACTGATGGGCAATCGTATTGGCCAGCAAGCGGTAGTTGACCTTCTCCGTGATGGCGCGGCTCGCAAGCGCCGCGATTTCAGGCGCCCATGCCGCCGGCACCGTGTCATCCGGAAGTTCCACGACCTTTAACCGCGTCGAGGGCGCGTTTCCATACTGCGTAACGAAGTAGGTGAACGCCTTGACCGCCGTTGAGGCATACTCCGCGCCCAGAGCCTGGTGATTGGGTTTGAAGAATACATGCAGGTCGATACCCGCTTCGTCGCTCTTGAATTCCTGGAATGTGCCGGCAATGATCGTGCCCGGAAAACTCGGCTTGTCCCAGGCAAAGGTGAAAGTCTTGGCGTTCGCCAGAGCGGTCGCTGGCTTCTTGGGATTTGCGGTTGCCGGCGCAGTCGTGGCCGGTTCCTTTCCGCTGCCGATCACCACCATGTGCGCGGGAACGGTCACGTTGATGGTCGCGGTAAAGCGGTTGACGCCATATCCCGCCACCGGAAACCACAGTCCGGAATAAAGCAGGTAGCTGGTGTCCGGACCGACGTAGGCGAGTTTCAACCCCTGCACCGGGCTGTCGTCGGCGCTTTCGAGCGTGCCTTCGTATTCGAAGTAAAAGCTGGTGCTCGCATTCTTTGCGATGCCGCTGGTGAGCGCGATACGCACCGTCGAATCCTGCGTGTTGCGCTCCGGAGCGAGGGGCTTGTTGCTGGCGTCCGTGAGTTTCGTGATGCGCAGCGCGTTGTTCAGCTGAAACGTCGCCACGCTGAGGTCTTCGAGCGCCGTAACCTTTACGGTAGCGCGCGCCGTGAGCTTGTGCGTCTGCGGTAGGAGTTC
>Ga0074045_10003153_pt1 | contig 14917 bp, 10 predicted proteins | sample BogForMeECP23OM2_FD_94442 | JGI IMG/M metagenome (GOLD analysis project Ga0074045, IMG submission 94442) | Bog forest soil microbial communities from Calvert Island, British Columbia, Canada - Bog Forest MetaG ECP23OM2 | ecosystem: Environmental > Terrestrial > Soil > Wetlands ...
GACTGGAGCTTGCGCGAGAATGTCGGCTTTAGCGCCTTTGTCTCCATCGGCTCCATGCTCGACGTCGACTGGGGTGACCTGGTGGACTATTTCGGCAGCGATCCTCGCACGCACAGCATCGTGATCTACATGGAATCGATCGGTGAGGCGCGTTCCTTCCTCTCCGCGGCGCGCGAGGTCTCGCTCACCAAGCCGGTAATCGTAATCAAAGCTGGTCGCACTGCCGCTGCCGCCAAGGCCGCGGCGTCGCATACCGGGGCACTCACCGGCAGCGATGAAGTGCTCGACGCCGCGTTCCGCCGCTGCGGCGTGCTGCGCGTGAACAGCATTGCCGACATCTTCTTCATGTCGGATGTTCTGGCCAAGCAGCCACGGCCTCGCGGCAAGCGCCTGTGTATCCTGACCAACGCCGGCGGTCCCGGCGTACTGGCAACGGATGCATTGGTTGCAGGAGGAGGCGAGCTGGCCGATTTGTCGGAAGAAACCATGAAAGCGCTCGATGCGATTCTCCCCCCGCAGTGGAGCCATAACAATCCGGTGGACATCCTCGGCGATGCCGAACCGGAGCGTTACGCGAAGTCGTTGGAGATCGCCGCAAAAGATCCCAGTATCGACGGCATGCTGGTCGTCCTGACGCCGCAGGACATGACCAACCCGACACAGATCGCCGAAAGACTGAAGCCGCATGCCCGGGGCTTCGGCAAGCCGGTGCTGGCGAGTTGGATGGGCGGCGCCGAAGTTGCGGCCGGCGAACAGATCCTGAACCAGGCCGGCATTCCGACCTTCCAGTTTCCCGACAGCGCGGTGCGCGCCTTCAATTACATGTGGCGCTATTCCTACAACCTGAAGGGGATCTACGAGACTCCTACGATGCCTCAGCACGCGGATGCATTGCTGCAGCGCGAAAAGGCCGCACGGATCATCAGCGATGCACGCCAGTCCGGTCGTACGATTCTCACCGAGTATGAGTCGAAGCAGTTGGTGAAGGCGTACGACATTCCCAGCGTCGAGACGCGTATTGCCGCCACCGAACAGGAAGCACTGCAAGCTGCGGAAGAGATCGGCTACCCAATCGTGCTGAAGTTGCACTCCCTCACCATCACGCATAAGACCGACGTAGGCGGGGTGCAGTTGAACCTGAGTGACGGCGGTTCGGTGAAGACTGCGTTCCAGGTGATCAAGCAATCGGTCACGGAGAAGGCTGGCGCAGAGCACTTCCAAGGCGTAACCGTGCAGCCGATGGTGAAGCTCGACGGCTACGAGTTGATCGTCGGCAGCAGCCTCGATTCGCAGTTCGGTCCGGTTATTCTCTTCGGGACCGGCGGGCAACTAGTGGAAGTCTTCAAAGATAGGGCGCTGGCGCTGCCGCCATTGAACTCAACATTGGCTCTGCGGATGATGGAGCAGACCAGTATATTCAAGGCGCTGAAAGGCGTTCGCGGGCGCAAACCGGTGAATGTCCTGGCGCTGGAAGACCTGCTGGTGCGCTTCAGCCAGCTTGTCGTCGAACAACGATGGATCAAGGAAGTTGACATCAATCCACTGCTCGCGTCGCCAGATCGACTGCTGGCGTTGGATGCGCGCGTGGTCGTGCATGGTCCTGAAATGACGGAGGACGAACTACCGGAGGCCGCCATCCGCCCCTTCCCGATTCACCTGATCAGCGACTGGACGACGAAGGACGGCACGAAGGTCACCATTCGCCCAATCCGTCCCGAAGACGAGCCGGCGATGATCAAATTCCATGAGAAGCTCTCGGAGAGAAGCGTCTACCTGCGCTACTTCCAGCCGTTGAAGCTGACGCAGCGAACCGCTCATGAACGGCTGACCCGCACTTGCTTCATCGATTACAACCGCGAGATGGCGCTTGTCGCTGAGCGCAAGCTAGAGAGTGGCGAGACCGCAATCCTGGCTGTAGGCCGCCTGAGCAAGCTGCATGGGCGGGACGAAGCCGAAATGGCCGCGGTTGCCATCGATGCTGCTCAGCACAAGGGTCTGGGGACGGAGCTGTATCGTCGGCTGATCCAGATCGGTCGCGACGAGAAGCTGAAGAGGGTCATCTCCAACATGCTGCCGGAGAACCGCGAGATGCGGGCCGTCTGCGTCAAGCACGGATTCAAGATGTACTCGAACCTGGAAGAGAACATGATCCGGGCGGAGTTGGATCTGTAGGAAGCGCTTTGCCACAGAGGCACCGAATCCGGATAGTGCGTCGGTTCAACCTCCTCGGTGTCAGTCGAGTGCCAGTAATCAGCCCCAAAGGCTCTGCAATTTCCGGCCTCATGAACCTCCCGGCCGCCATGTTATGATTCGGAGCTTGCAGGAGTGCAATCGGCAGCGGTTGCCGCTGTGCGGCAGGCGCGTCCAAGGGGCGATCGAGAGAACGTGCCAAGCGAAAAGCAGGTGAAGTGGTCGCAGCTCCGGGTGGGATTGACAGTACTTGTCGCCCTGATCACTCTTGCGGTCCTCATTTTCGTCATGACCGGCACCACCGGCCTGTTCACAAAGAAAATCATCATTCGTGCTTACGTGGACAACGCAGGAGGTCTGCGTGTAGGCGCGCCGGTTCGTCTGGAGGGCGTGGACATCGGTAACGTTGTGCGAATTCGCGTTGTCTCCGATCCCAAGCGTCCCCTCGCACCCGTGGAAATAACGATGAAGATCACAACCAGGTATGAAGACACGATGAACAGGAACTGCCAGGTCGCGCTTACCACTGCCGGAGTGCTGGGTGAGGTCTTCGTGGACGTGGATTGTCGCCAGTCCAAGGGAAGCGCTTTACAGAGCGGCGATGAGTTGCCCACGCGCGACGTACCACAGTTGCAGGATGTGGTGCGCGCCGGCCAGGGTACGCTGCAAAACGTAGACACCCTAGTGAAAAGAATGGACAGTATCCTTTCTTACATACAGAGCGGACAGGGATCCATCGGCAAGGTCATTTACGATCCTTCGCTCTTCAATCGCGCTAACGACATGCTGACCCAATTGCAGAAGGCCGTGGCGCAGATCAACTCACAGCGAGGAACCATCGGTAAGCTTCTCAACAGCGACGAGCTCTACAACAAGGCGAACGCTGCCGTCGATAATCTGAACAAGATTGTCGATGAAGTGAACAGCGGCAAGGGCACGATCGCCAAGTTGCTGAACGACCCTTCGCTTTACGACAACGCTAACAAGGCCGCCGCTCAGGCGAACCAATTGGTGGGCGATATCAACGCCGGCAAGGGCACGCTTGGCAGGCTGGCCAAGGACGAGCATCTGGCGAACAAAATCGACAACACTGTCACCCGCCTGAACAGCATTGCCGACCGGCTCGACAAGGGCGAAGGTACGGCGGGCAAGTTCCTGACAGACCCTTCTCTGTACAACAATGCTGACCAATTGCTGGTGGAGACCCGCAACCTGATTGCGGCCATCCGGAAGGACCCCAAGAAGTACCTGACGATCCATCTGAAGCTGTTTTAAGCGAGCGCACCACGTTATCGCTGCTCACCTGTCACCAACTTCTCAGTCTAACTGGCCTTGTAGTAGTGTTCCTTGCGGAGCCTTCTTAGTCTCCCTTCTCCGCGGGGACGCACATGCTCCTAACTGCGTTACCCTGCTACGCGTTGGTTTGTAGCGGTGTAACATTCCTTTGCGAGGCAAAAAATGTGGATCCGCACTATCTTCGTTCTCCCAATGCTGCTTGCCACCGTCCTTTCGGTGGCGCAAACAGTACCTTCTACTACTACTACTACTTCTTCTGCCGAGTTTCCCAAGGAGATCCCCGGCTTCGATGTGACAGCCATGGACAAAACTGCCGATCCTTGCGTGGATTTCTATCAGTACTCCTGCGGAAACTGGATGAAAAACAATCCCATTCCGGCGGACAAGTCGCGTTGGGGCCGGTTCAACGAATTAGACGAGCACAATCTGTACATCCTGCGGGGGATACTGGAGAAAGCTCAGACTTCGGGGCAGCGCAGTGCCATTGAGCAGAAAGTCGGCGACTATTACGCCTCGTGCATGGATGAGGCGACCATCGAGAAAAAGGGCACGGCGCCTCTGCAGCCCGAGATGGAGCGCATAGCGGCTATCAAATCGAAACAGGAACTCATCCCGCAGGTTGCGAACATGCATCGCAACGGCATACCGGCGCTGTTCAGCTTTTATTCCATGCCCGACATGCACGATTCGACGCTGACCATCGCGAACTTGGACCAAGGAGGCATCACCCTGCCTGACCGCGACTATTACATCAAGGACGACGCGAAATCGGCGGAGACCAGGCAAAAGTACCTGGAGCACGTGCAGAAGATGTTTGAACTGGCTGGCGACAAACCTGACGTCGCCGCTGCGGAAGCCAAGACCGTCCTCGCCCTCGAAACTGGCCTGGCGAAGGCCGCGATGGACCGCACCGAACGCCGCGACCCCAAGAAACGCGATCACATGATGCAGGCGACAGAGATCGCTGCCGCTGCTCCCAACTTCGACCTCATACACTACTTCGCCGACAACGGTTCGCCGAAGTTCGCCAGCTTGAACGTCGGCAATCCTGACTTCTTCAAGGTCGTGAACGAGCAGTTCAACATCGCATCGCTCGACGACTGGAAGACCTATCTGCGCTGGCGAGCCCTGGACACTTATGCTTCTATGCTGCCGAAGGCGTTTGTCGACGAAGACTTCGAATTCGGCCGCAAGTACATGGCTGGTCAGAAGGAGATCGAACCACGCTGGAAACGCTGTGTACGTGCGACGGACCGCAACCTCGGCATGGCGCTGGGTGAGCTTTATGTAGACAAGGTCTTCGGACCGGACAACAAGGCACACACGGTCAAGATGGTGCAAGCCATCGAGCAGGCGATGCATACCGACCTCGGTCAGCTGACCTGGATGTCCACCACGACCAAGCAGCAGGCGTACACGAAGCTGCAGGCTATCGTCAACAACATTGGATACCCCGACAAATGGCGCGATTACAGCGCGGTGGTGGTTACGCGTGATGACTACGCCGGCAACGCCACGCGCGCGGTGAGCTTCGAGGTAAAGCGCCAGTACAACAAAATCCAGAAGCCTACCGATCGCAAGGATTGGACCATGACGCCGCCGACAGTGAATGCCTACTACCGGCCGCCGATGAATGACATCAACTTCCCGGCCGGCATCCTGCAGTCGCCGTTCTATGGCGGCACCATGGACGACGCAGTAAACTATGGAGCGATCGGAGTGGTGATTGGACATGAGCTAACACACGGCTTCGACGATCAGGGACGCAAGTATGACGCTGAAGGAAATCTGAAGGACTGGTGGACTCCAGAGGACGGCAAGGCCTTCGAAAAGCGTGCTACCTGCATGGCTGACGAGTATTCCAGTTTCGTCGCCGTAAAAGACGACAAGGGCGAAGTGCATCTCAACGGACGGCTCACGCTGGGCGAGAACACGGCAGACAATGGCGGCCTGAAACTGGCGTACATAGCGTTGATGAACATCATCGGGAATTTAGAGGCGAAGCCGATCGACGGTTACACGCCACAGGAGCGGTTCTTCATAGCGTACGGCCAGATCTGGTGCCAGAACGTTACCGATCAACAGGCGCGGGTGCTGGCAATTACCGATCCGCACTCGCCGGGACGCTGGCGCGTCAATGGCGCAGTGCAGAACTCGGCGGCGTTCCAGGAGGCCTTTGGTTGCAAGGCGGGCCAGCCGATGGTCCGCGAACCGGCGTGCCGGGTGTGGTGAGTGTTTCTTGCCTAGAGGCACAAACGGCACGGAAAAGAGCAACCCTTCGAGCCTGATGGCGGGTTGAAGCCAAGTGGAACGGTAGGGTCCAGCGACGGCATTGCGCGGAGCCCCGGCCCGAGAGCGTCGGGTGTCCCAGGATTGCACGGAGCCGTGTAGCGGCAACACTCGTATGTTGCAGACTCTGAAATTTGCTGTTTCGTCAACACTAGGGCGCGTCTCGGTTCGAAGTCCCGCACCTTTGAAGCGGCAACCGCGAGTTCGAGGCAATGATCAGAAGATTAGCAGTTACCACCACTCCTGCATGACAAGGTGGGCACCAAGGCGAAACGTACCGCTTGGCTCGAAACCGCGATGGATCGCGTTGGCGCGCTCGAAGACAAATCGCAGCTGCCGGCCCCCGGCTCTTGTCAGTTGCCTAACAACGGTGTTCACGGCCTGGGTGGGCTTGGACCTCTGTATCGTGATCACTACTTGAGGCCGACGAACAATCGGTTAGCCCTTAGCGTTGGGCACTTCATAGGACTTGGCAGGGCGTTGGCTCCGGTCATCAATCGCCGCTTGCAGACGTTAACAGTTTTGCCGGTTCTAAACACTAAATGCTCTACGGGCTTCTGTGGCAAAGATTTCCGCGCACCAGCTTTGCCACTATCGACTGAGCACCATTCCCTATCCACTGATTTATAGTGGTCTGTATCACCGGTGAAATCTCCCCGTTCCCAACCCAAGGCGATTGCCTGTTTGGCCGCTGCGTTAGTTTTGCTCGCGCTGACCTCCGCTTGCAAACGCGCCACGCTCGTGCAGCACCAATACATGTACGTGTCAGCGCCCGAGACCAGCCTGCGCGACCGCGTCGCCACTATGTATAACAAAATTGGTACGGTGCGCAACGGCGATCGACTCGAAGTGCTGGAGAAGCAGCGGCGTTTCCTGCATGTACGCACCGAGGGTGGCCAGGAGGGCTGGATCGAGGAACGCAGCCTCGTTTCGCAGGAGGTTTACGACGCCTTCCAGAAGCTGGCACAGGACAACGCCGGCCAGCCGGTACAGGCCCACGGAACGACGCGGGCCGAACTTAACATGCACGACTCTCCTTCCCGTGAAGGCGATCACCTCTACCAGCTCAAAGACGGTGAGAAGGTTGATATCCTGCAGCGCGCGACCGCACAGAAGAACCCTCCGAAAGCCGCTCCTCCCACTGTGGCGCAAACCGGAAAGAGTGGTACATCACAACCAAAACAGCAGATGGCACCGGCTGGAAATCCGGCCAACCAGACGCCACCAGTCTCGGCAGCAAAGCCCACGCAGCCACTACCAACTTCTGCAGCGGAACCTGCACAGACTCAACCGGCAGCACCCAAGGGCAAGCAAGCCGAGCCTGCCAAGCCGGTGATGGAAGATTGGTACCTGGTGCGCAACTCCGCCGGCCGCGTGGGCTGGGTGCTGCTCCGCATGGTTGATCTCGACATCCCGCTTGAGGTGGCGCAGTACGCCGAGGGCCAGCGCATCATGGGTTACTTTGTCCTGAACACCGTACAGGACGGCGACAAGCAGGTGCCACAGTATCTCGTGCTGCTGAATGAGCCGAAGGACGGGCTGCCGTGGGACTATAACCAGATCCGAATTTTCACCTGGGGCCGCGTGCGTCATCGGTATGAGACGGCGTATCGCGAGCGCAATCTAGAAGGCCATTTTCCGGTGAAGACTGGCCACCAGGCGTTCGGCAAGGAAGGCGACCTGCCGACCTTTACCATCCGCAAGCAGAACGATGACGGTCAGATGGTGGACGTCACGTACAAACTGAATGGTCCTATCGTGCGCCGGTTACTCACACCGGAGCAGGAGGCGGCGGAGAAGGCCGAGCATCAAACCGCACGCCCTGCCCGCCGCGCCCAACATCAGAAGAAGCCTCTTGCGTACGGGCATAAAAAGCACACATAGTTTCCGAGCTCCTGGCAATCACTGTGGCGATTTCAGTTCGTGTCAAGAAAGCATCTGCTGGACAGTGGCCATGGGAAGGAGCAAGTAGTCGGGGCGACCAGTCGCTTCAAGGAAATGCCGTTCTTCAACGCTCTCACATTGGTCCTGGGAGGATTCAGCCGCACGTCAGATACTTTGCGAGCCGCTCTGCCAGCGTGAGCCCTCGTCGTCCTGAATGGTGCGCGCGGCTGCTTGCGCGCTCATCACCACGAAATGTGTCACGGAAATGCCCGCAGCCGTGCAGCTTCTTCAGCCTTTCTGCGCTCTGCCTCACGCGAGCCTCGAGACTGTTAGTTTCCTGCAGGCCGTCGCCATCATTTCCACCTGCATAGTATTACGCCGTACAAAGAAAAGCCGGCGCCCTACCTGCTGTAGAACTCCGCAATCGCCCTGACGACGTGCTGCTGCTCGTCTTCGCGCAGCTCGGGGAACATGGGCAGCGCGAGCACTTCTTTGGCCGCGCGCTCCGACTCGGGCAAATCGCCGGCCTGATATCCCAAATATGCAAAACACTCCTGCAAATGTAGCGGAATGGGGTAGTAGATTTCGGTGTCGATGCCTCGCTGGGCTAAGAATGTCCGCAAGTCATCGCGCCGCAACGCCCGTACCACATACTGGTGATAGATGTGATGAGCCTCGGGAACAGATGCCAGCAGTGCGATCGGCGCCTGAGGATTCACGGACTGTACGTCCGTTTGCACCAGGCCCGCATTCATCAGCAGCCCGTGGTAGCGGCAGGCCAACATTCTACGCTGCTGGTTCCAACCGTCGATATGCTTAAGCTTGACGCGCAAAACCGCCGCCTGCATCGCGTCAAGACGGCTGTTCCAGCCAATCTCATCATGGTAATAGCGCTGCCGACTGCCATGATTGCGCACCCGCCGAACGTGCGCTGCCAGTTCGTCGTCGTTGGTGGTAACGCATCCTCCGTCGCCATAGGCACTTAGATTTTTTGTCGGATAGAAGCTGAATCCGGCGGCCTTGCCCAGCGCTCCCGCTTTTTTGTCGCGCCACCTCGCGCCGAAGGCCTGGGCCGCATCTTCGATGATCGTGACCTTCTGCTCCAGCGCGATCCGTTCGAACTCGTCCATGTTGGCGCACAACCCGTAAAGATGAACTGGCATCACCGCATGAGCTTTGTGAGAAGGTGCCCGCTTCAGCACATTCTCTGCGGCGCCGGGGTCAAGATTCAGTGTCGCAGGATCGATGTCGGCCAGCACCGGAGTGGCTCCGCATCGCACGATCGTGCTGACAGAAGCCAGGAAACTGAATGGCGTGGTGATGACGCTGGTCTCCGGGCCAGTCCCTGAAGCAAGCAACGCCAGCCAGAGGGCGTCCGTACCCGAGGCACAGCCCACGCTGGCTCTAACACCCAGATATTCCGCCGACTCACGCTCGAAGCTTTCCAGTTCAGCTCCGCCGATGAAATGCTGGGCTGTCAGCACACGTTCGAGGGCCGTTTTTACCTCATCAGCAATGCTCTCGTATTGACGCTTGAGATCGAGCATGGGAACGGCATGTTGTTGGACTGCGGCCGATTGCGACGTGTGTGATGGCATAAGGAACAGTTGATTCTAGCAGCGTGGGGACACCAATTCGTAAACATCCGGTCTGCATTCCCCATGCTGCTTGCGGTCGCTCCGCAACCGTGATGTAAACTGATTTTTTGAACCGCGATGCACCAGCAGAAAATTTCGGTCGGAATTCTTGGCGCTACCGGAGTGGTCGGCCAACGCTTCATTCAGTTGCTAGAGACCCACCCCTGGTTCGAAGTAGCATGGCTGGCTGCCTCGGACCGCTCTGCCGGGCAAGACTACGGCGACGCTGTGCGCTGGCGTTTGAAGACGCCCGTGCCCGAGCGGGTGCGCAGAATGCGCGTGTCCAACGCCTCGCCGGAAGGCGCGCCGCGTGTGATCTTCGCTGCTTTGGACGCCGGTATTGCGGGCGAACTGGAACCCCAGTTCGCCGCCGCTGGTTGCGCGGTGGTCAGCAATTCCAGCGCGTTTCGCATGCACGAGAACGTTCCGCTAATCATTCCCGAGGTCAATGCCAACCACCTCGTGCTGATCGAGAAGCAACCCTGGCGCAAACAATCGGGTGGCTACATCGTTACCAACCCTAACTGTTCCGCCATCGGATTGGTTGTGGCGCTTGCGCCGCTGCATCAGAAGTTCGGCATCGAGTCGATCTTCGTAACCACGATGCAGGCGGTCAGTGGCGCGGGATATCCCGGCGTCGCCTCACTCGACATCCTGGGCAATGTCATTCCTTACATCGCGAAGGAAGAGGAAAAAATGGAAGAGGAGACGCGCAAACTCCTCGGCCGACTGAACGGCGACCGTGTCGAGCAAGCCAGGTTTAGCATGACCGCGCACTGCAATCGCGTTGCCGTTGAGGACGGCCACACCGAGTCGGTTTCGGTAAAGTTGCGGCAGAAAACCGCTGCTACCGAAATAATCGCGGCATTCAACGACTTTCGCTCGACTCCCCAGCAGCTCGGATTGCCGCTGGCGCCGGCGCACCCGATCATCTATCACGTTGCACCGGATCGTCCCCAGCCACGCTTTGACGTGGACTGCGGTAACGGCATGACGGTGGGCGTCGGGCGGCTGCGCCCATGCGGCGTTCTAGACTACAAGTTCACCGTGCTGTCGCACAACACGATCCGTGGGGCGGCGGGTGCAGCGCTGCTCAACGCCGAACTCCTCAAGGCGCAAGGCTACCTGTCGTGACGAGCGATCTGCCACATCTTGCGATGAGGGTGCCGCCGTGATCGTCATGAAATTCGGTGGCACCTCGGTCGAGGATGCCACCGCCATTGAACGCGTCGCCAGCATCGTGAAGGGGCGTCTGCCCGAACACCCGTTCGTGGTGATCAGCGCCATGGCGAAGGTTACTGACCAGCTGCTCGCCATGGCTTGTGCTGCCGGGAGGGGCGAGCGCGAGGAGGCGCTCCGTATCTGTCGTACTCTTCGCGAGCGCCATTACAACACTGCTGGTGAGCTGCTGGGCACAGGCCTGCATACGGAGCTGCACACCGAGCTCGGGGCCGAGTTCGACTCGCTCGACGACCTGTTGCGTGGGATTGCAGCCGTTGGAGAGCTCACGCCTCGTACCTCCGACTATGTTGTCTCCTTTGGCGAGCGGCTATCGAGCATGATCGCCGCTCCTGCATTTCTCACGCGCGATATTCCGGCTACGCTAGTCGATGCACGGCAGGTGATCATTACCGACGCGCAGCACGGTCGCGCCGTACCACAAGTTGAGGAGATCAACGACCGTCTGCAGGACCGCGTCAAGCCGCTGATCGAGCAGGGTCGCGTGCCGATCATCGGAGGCTTCATTGGCGCGACCCGCGAAGGTGTGCAAACCACGATAGGCCGCGGCGGTTCAGACTTTTCCGCTGCTCTGGTCGGCGCTGGCCTGGATGCCGATCGCATCGAAATCTGGACCGACGTCGACGGCATGAAGACCACTGACCCGCGAATCTGTGCCGATGCGCGTCGCATCAAGGTCATTAGCTTCGAAGAGGCTGCCGAACTCGCCTATTTCGGCGCCAAGGTGTTGCATCCCGCAACAGTGCTTCCGGCCGTGGAGAAAAACATCCCGGTTCTGGTGCTGAATTCGCGCAATCCGTCGAACGAGGGGACCCGCATCCTGTCACGTGCGCCGCGCTCGCGCTCATTGTTCAAGGCGATCGCCGCCAAGACCCGGATTACGATCATCGAAATCGTCGCCGCGCGCATGCTCATGGCGCACGGCTTTCTCGCCAAGGTCTTCGAAGTCTTCGCTCGCCATGGTTGTGCAGTGGACGTTGTCTCCACCTCCGAGGTCAGCATCTCCCTGACCGTTGATTCGAACGAGGCCATCCCGCAGATCGCCGCCGATCTCGAGCAGCTCGCCTTCGTGAAGTATTCGGGGCGCAAAGCTATTGTCTGCCTCGTCGGTGAAAACATCCGCGAGACAGCTGGAGTTGCGGCAAAAGTCTTCGACGCGATTCGCGATATCAACGTGCGCATGATTTCCCAGGGGGCATCGGAAATTAATCTCACGTTCGTGATTGACGAAGCCGATGTGCCCGAGGCCGTGCGCCGACTGCATGCCAAGTTCTTCGCGGACGTCGATCCTGAGGTGTTCGATTGAGTGACCCGCCTCTCAATTTGCTTGTGCTAGGACGCGGCAAGACTGGATCTCTGGTCGCTGAGGTGGCAAGCGAACATGGCCACCGTGTGCAGAGTATTGAAGCCGCCGACAACCCCGATGCCGTCTGGCTCACGCCGCATCATCTGCGCGCCTTCGACGCGGTCATCGACTTCACCACCCCGAATGCCGTGGTGGCTAACATTGAAGCCTGCCTGCGCGCGGAAAAAGCGATGGTCGTCGGCACTACGGGCTGGCACAGTGAGATGGACCGGGTTCGGAGGGCCGTTGAGAACGCAGGAACAGGTTTCGTCTTTGGTGCGAATTTTTCTTATGGAGTGAACCTGTTCCTCCGGATCGTGCAAGCCGCGGCTCCAGCACTGGCGCATGGTTACGACAGCCATATCACCGAGCGCCATCATGTTCACAAGAAGGACGCCCCCTCCGGCACCGCTGTGGCCTTGCAACGATTGCTGGAGGAAGCGTCTGGAGTTCGCGTTAGCATCACCTCTGAGCGAGAAGGCGACGTGACAGGCACGCACACGCTGGCTCTTGCCTCGGCGGGTGACCGCATCGTGCTCACGCACGAGGCCAAGTCGCGCCGCACCTTTGCGGAGGGCGCTGTGCTAGCAGCCGAGTGGATCATCGGCAAGAAGGGCTTTTACGACTTCAAAGATGTTTTTAGCCAGTTCTGAACATTAGAGATTAAGGAGAGACGTGGCTTCGCGCCGCGTTAAGGTGCGAAGAAGAGCTTTGCGAGTGCCCTGGGCACGACAGGCTTTCATTGCAGGAAACGGCCGAAATCTTGAAAGGAGACCTGTTGTACCCGGACTTCGCATTACAATTTCGATCGCAGAAGGACTATTCTGTTCTCATGAAACTACGTGGCTGCGGCACCGCTCTTGTCACTCCCTTCAAGCAAGATGGAAGCGTGGATGAGTCAGCATTGCGAGACCTCGTTCGCTGGCAGGTAGAATCGGGCATCGATTTTCTGGTCCCGTGCGGCACCACCGGCGAAACGCCGACCCTTTCACATGACGAGTGGCTGCGCGTCGTTGACCTGACCATTGAGACTGTTGAGAGGCGTGTTCCCATCATGGCTGGCGCCACTTCGAACAACACCCGCGAAGCTGTGGCAAAGGTGAAGGAAATTTCATCGCGATCGGGTGTGGACTATGTTTTGACGGCTACCCCGTACTACAACAAGCCCACGCAGGAGGGAATTTATCAGCACTTCCGCGCGATCGCCGAAGCATCGACGAAGCCACTGGTGCTGTACAACATCGCGGGAAGGACCGGCGCGAACGTCGAGACTCCTACACTGCTTCGTCTGACCGGAATTCCCAACATCATCGGGGTGAAGGAAGCCAGCGGGAACATTTCGCAGATTGCCGAAGTGTGCGCCAGCGTGCCTGAGGACTTCCTGGTCTTTTCCGGCGATGACGCCGTCACACTGGCCGTTGTTGCACTGGGCGGTGTCGGTATCATCTCTGTGGTATCGAACGAAATTCCTGCCGAGATGGTGCGCATGACGCAGGCCGCCTTGTCCAATAAGTGGGACACTGCGCGGCTCATCTTTCGCAAATATCTGCCACTCATGCAGGCGAACTTTATCGAGTCGAACCCTGGCCCCGCGAAGGCCGTGCTGGCAATGATGGGCCTCATCGAAGAGGTCTATCGATTGCCGCTAGTCCCGATAAAGAAAGAAAACCGCGCCACGCTGGAGAAAATAGTGGCCGAAATCGGCCTGCTGCAGTCGCAGCCAACGACACACTAAATAGCCGATATAGGATGCGCAAGATCGAAGAGTGCTTCAAGTGCTGCGCCGATGCCTGGCGGCCACAGGTACTGGTGCTTATCACCTGGATCCGCCACCAGCACCAAGTTCTGTCCCGGGAGATCATTTACCCAAACTAATGTCTGCTTGCAGCTCCGACCGCCCGCGTCGGGATGTGCTGGAGCGGGCAGCAGCTAACGGTTATACTGCCGGCGATGCAGGAACTCCAAAGCCAAATCGAATCCTTGTACGCGATGGGACCAGATGCAGCAACGTTTCCCGGCGCCAGCGAAGCCTTCTTGCGGTTTCGTGAGGCGCTAACCGCAGGAGCGATTCGCGCTGCCGAAAAACGCGATGGACGCTGGCAAACCAACGCCTGGGTGAAACAGGGTATTCTGCTTGGCTTTCGTATCGGAAAGCTAGTGGAAAGCGGCGACCCGCGCATACTGTCGTTCGTAGATAAGGATACTTACCCGGTTCGGTACTTCGCGGCGGCTGACAATGTACGGGTGGTTCCCGGTGGCTCGTCGGTGCGTTGCGGAGCTTATGTTGCGCCGTCGGTGGTCTGCATGCCACCGATGTACATCAATGTCGGAGCCTACGTTGACGAGGGCGCGATGGTCGATTCGCACGCACTCGTCGGGTCGTGCGCGCAGGTCGGAAAGCGAGTGCACATCAGCGCCGCAGCGCAAATCGGGGGCGTGCTGGAGCCAATTAACGCTTCGCCGGTCATCATCGAGGACGATGTGCTGGTCGGCGGAAACTGCGGAGTGTACGAAGGCACGCAAGTCGGGGTGCGCGCCGTGCTCGGAGCGGGTGTCATATTGACGCGATCGACTCCGCTCTTCGATACCGTAAAGGGCGAAATCTATCGCGCTACCGAGACCGAGCGGCTTCACGTTCCCGATGGTGCGGTGGTGGTGCCGGGTTCGCGCGCGCTTACGAAGGGCAAAGCCGCGGAGTGGGGCTTGTCGTTGTACACGCCGGTCATTGTGAAATATCGTGACGGGCGCACCGATCGTGGCGTAGAGCTCGAGGACATTCTGCGTTAATAGAGCTCGCGTGCTACTCGCGAATTGTGGTAACCGCTGTGAACCGCACCTTTGGGCGACCTTGTGTGAGCCCGGAACGCAAGCTCCGGGTGAACTGCAAAACCGAAACCGGAGCCGCGTAGCGGCGACACGTCTATGGCTGAGCCCGGCGCAAAACGAAAAGAAAACGTCGCACTGCTGGTCGCCGCCCTTGCTGCCACGGCCGCGCTGCTGTGCTGGCGCCTCGCGGGGCAATCGAACCCGCTCTTCC
>Ga0074045_10003154_pt1 | contig 14914 bp, 13 predicted proteins | sample BogForMeECP23OM2_FD_94442 | JGI IMG/M metagenome (GOLD analysis project Ga0074045, IMG submission 94442) | Bog forest soil microbial communities from Calvert Island, British Columbia, Canada - Bog Forest MetaG ECP23OM2 | ecosystem: Environmental > Terrestrial > Soil > Wetlands ...
GTCCGTAGTAAACGATTTTTGCGTTGATTTCCCGCGTCGTATGATTCACTAACGCCATATGGCATCATTACATAAAAAGCGCGTCATGTCAATACTGCCCTTTTGCCATTCTCTATTTCTCTCAATGCTTAAAGAGCTCCAAGACCGCAGCGTGCAATTTCCCATTTGCGGCAGCAAGCAATGGCGCCGTTCGGTCAAGACCAACAACCACGCCATCAAGCGCATTGCCTGCAAGGTCCGTCATTATGCCGCCCGCCTCCTGGACGATCAGCATCCCCGCCGCATAGTCAAAGGTACGCGACACTGTTGCAGTTGCGAACACACTGATGGCACCCGATGCGAGATACGCGAGATCAAGTGCCGTGGACCCGAAGCAGCGTATGCGTTTTGCCGAATTGATGATCGGCATGATACGTGGGATATCCCTTGCAGGCGTTGATGCCTCATACGCCACGATGGTGAGGACCTCACTCGCCGATGTCTTGATCCGTCTCCCGTTTTTATATGCACCTTCTCCCCGCACTGCCCAGAACACATCTCCCATTCCAAGATTAATAACGTATGCAACGGTGAGATCAGAGAGCTTATCCCCTTCCAGGAGGGAAAGGGCAGTGGAAAAAAAGGGAATGCCGCTCTTTGCATTGTTGCTTCCATCGATGGGATCTACAAGCACGATTTTTCTGCCGTCTCCAAATGTTCTGATTCCCAGCTCCTCGGAGATGAGCGTAAATGTTTCTCCTTTCGAGTGAACCCTTTCAAGCGAAGCGATGATGATGTCTTCCGCCCATTTGTCTATGGGGAAAGTTTTGTCGCCGCCTGCGCCCTTACCCAGTGGAATCCTTCCACCTCCCCTACTCAGTATTTCGGGAAGCCCTTCTTGCATTTTTTTACCGATTTCCTTGAAGACGTCCAACCATAGCTCGTTCGTCATAAAAACTCCTTATTCGCTACGGATTAAAACGGGTGGAACCGGATAAAAATCCGGTCGTCATTTCCGCGAAAGCAGGAAGCAAGCGCATTGTCCTTTGAAACAGAATCTGGATTCCTGCATGCGCGGGAATAACTAACAGTTGATCTTCGGAATACATACGTGTCAATGTACGGATGTGCTTTTGTGAAAATATTTAACAATCTCATCCGCCACCTTGTTTGATACTCCCTTTACCCTAGCAATTTCATCCACTGTTGCACTTCTAATTTTTTCTACGCTCCCGAAATGACGAAGCAGCAATCGCTTCCGAACTTCGCCTATGCCGGTTATATCGTCGAGTGCCGATTTTATAGCCCGTTTTTCGCGCAATTTCCGGTGATAAAAAATCGCAAATCGATGCGACTCGTCGCGTATTCGCGCAAGGAGGTGCGTTGTCGCACTTGCCGGCTCCAGCACGATAGGTTCTTCAACGCCGGGAAGAAATACACGCTCGAATTCACGCGCAGATCCCTCTTCCCCGCTTCTCGCTTTGGCAAGACCGATTACGTCCGGGCCTTCGATGGCGAGCTCATTGAGAACGTCAAGCGCAGCATTGAGCTGTCCTTTACCTCCGTCGATCAAGATAAGATCCGGCAGCGTCCCTGATTCCCTTTCCTTCGTATACCTCCGCCGAACCACCTCTGCCATGCTCGCGAAATCGTCCTGATGTTCAACGGTCTTGATTTTGAACTTTTTATATTGACTCTTGTCCGGCATATTGTTCTCGAAAGAGACCATGCTCGCCACAGATTCCGCCCCCTGGATCGTGGAAATATCGAATGCCTCGATTCTGCGAGGAAAATTTTTGAGACCAAGCTCTTTCTGGAGTTTCATCAGTATCCGTTCCTTGCTCTTGCGCGAGAGCAGATGCTCCCGCAGTGATTGCGTTGCATTGTCCGATGCCATTTTCACCAGTTCTCTTTTTTTCCCCCGTTGAGGGACAAAGACGTCGATCTTTTCGCCATGCGTTTCCATAAGCCAGGATTCAAACATTGTGCGATCAACAATCTCCTGCGGGAGAAGGATTTCCTGAGGTACGATCATCTCCTTCGAGTAAAACTGGCGAAAAAAATCGTTCAGCACTTCCTCTTCATTCACTCCACGCACATCATCAAGGTAGAAGTCTTTGCGACCCAGCAGCATGCCATTTCTGATAAAAAAAACCTGAATGTCGGCATGACCAGCTTCGAAGGCCATACCGATCACGTCCTGATTTTCAAAACCTGATGAGATAATTTTTTGTTTTTCCAGAGCTCCCTCGATTTTCACGATCCGGTCGCGCAGTTCTGCCGCGCGTTCATAATCTGTGTTTTCCGATGCTTCTTCCATACGCCGCTTCAGCATATCAAGAAGATCATGGTTCTTGCCTTCAAGAAAGAGCCGTACCTGTTCAGTCATATCCTGATACTGCACCTTATCCGCCTTACCTGTGCATGGCCCCATGCACCTGCCAATCTGGAACTGGATGCAGGGCCGAGCCGGGCTGTCAGTTCTGAATTCAATTTTACACGGAGCGATGGGGAATGTCCGGCGAATGAACGCTAAAGTCTCCCACATGCCGCCTGCAGGAACATACGGGCCGTAATAGAGGGCGCCGTCCTTCTTCAGCCTTCTCACTACTTCAAGCCGAGGATAGTCTGATTTCATATCAAACCGAATGTAGGGATAATTTTTATCATCGCGGAGAATAATGTTGTAGCGGGGACGATGCTTCTTGATCAGATTCGATTCCAGCGCAAGGGCCTCCAGTTCCGTATGGGTCACCATGGTCTCAAGGTCGACAATCTGTCTTACCATGATCTCTGTTTTCTCGCCTTTCGCACCTTTCTGAAAATAAGAACGCACCCGGTTCTTGAGCGACACGGCCTTGCCGATGTAGATCACATGCCCTTTCGCATTCTTCATGAGATAAACTCCCGGTGAATCAGGGAGGTTCTGGAGTTTTTCTTCGAGAGTCATGACATGATAATTTTACCACGGATGAGTTCAGATAAACACGAAAATTCAGTGTGGGGGTAAAATTGCCTTGATTCAACGTTGAAGTTATGCTACCTTCTTTCTCAAGAGTAGACTGTTTTCAAGGAGGGCTCGCCATGAAAAAATTTAATAACATGCATGCCTGTATACTCATTATTTTTGTTCTTTTTTGTGGTCCTCATTTCGTCCAGGCTGCTCCGAGCTTCGCCGGGGAAGCAAATATTTACATTGCAGCTGAGTTTTTTGAATGGAAGGAATTCGGCGATAATAACACTCGGTTCTTAAAAGAATCTGGCCCGCGTTTCGGCATAGGCGGTACTTATAATTTTGAATTTTTCAATCACCATCTTATTCTTAAACCGCGCCTTGAGATCATCGGCGGGGATGTAAATTATAACGGGCAAGCTTGTGACATCAATACAAATATATGCCAACCTTTTAAAACCGACACAAATTATTTTGGCGGAAAAGTAGAACTCGACCTCGGTTGGAGGTTCGGATCACTGCAACGCGCCTCACTTGAACCGTATGCGGGGATCGGGTTTCGCGGATGGCTCAGAGATCTACAAAGCGGAACGGCTGATGACGGAAGCAGAGTAGCTGGATATACAGAAGATTGGCTAACGTTGTACGGTCGCGCAGGCCTGCGCGGTAGCGTAGCCTTGGGAGAAAAAACATATGTATTTGCTGAGGTCGGGGGGAAATTCCCATTTTATACTGAAAATACCGCTTACTTGAGCGATGCGGGCTTGGGGCCAGACGTCACGCTCAAGCCGGGAAATAGGCCCTCACTAATTGCTGAAGCAGGTGTAAAGGTAAAATTATTCAAGGTGAGCTTTTACTATGACAGTATGAGATTTTCCCAGTCCGACGTCCTTTCAAACGGTTATTATCAGCCGAAGTCCAATGCGGACATGTACGGTATCCGCGTAGGTGTGGCTTTTTAGTCAAGCGCGAAGACGGTAGTATGTACTTCCGACTTACAGCCTCGGCACCGGAGCATCAAGCGTACCGCCGAGGCTGAACTGGTAGAACCCTTCCGCATCCTTCTTTTTTAACAGGGACAAGAGTTGGGCTTGTTCCCGTGCGAGCCGCTCCGACGGCTTGAGCTTTACCAGAATATGCAGCGAGCCCCGTTCACGAAGCACCATGTCTCCCTGACACTGGATTTTGAGCTCCTTCCCATCGAGGTCTAATTTCCGGATTGTCAACCTGTCGCCTTTAATGTCACCCTCAAGCCAGCACTGTTCAAAATCCAGGTCCGGCACGGAAAATCCTTTGACGTTCAGGTCTCGTGAAGTCAAACCTTTCAACCACAACCGTCCCTTGCCGGTTTCGCCAGTCATCTCAATATTTCCGCCCAGCTTGCCTGATAAACGGAAACCTGCCTCCTTGAGCAAGGGATAAGAACCGATATTGAGGCCATTGGCATCAAGCAGAAGATACTGCCTGCTCGGCCCTTGCTGTGCCTTCACGAGCAGTTCTCCGCCGTATGCCTTGGCCTTCATGTCCAGAGAAAAAAGATTGTGCAGCAGTCCGAAGACCGATATGGAAGTCCTGATTGACTGGCTTTCAAACAAAACCTTTCCGCTCCGGTCCGAAAGCACAACATCGTTTAATATAAACTGATTGAAAAAAAACGGAGAGACTCGAGTTACATGCAACTCGAACGGCGTACGCTGGCGCACTTCCGACTCCAGTATTCCCTGGATCCGGTCAACTGGAAAAAGCAAGATAAGAAAGGTCAGAAAGGCCGCTGCAAAATAGGCAATAAACAACGCACGTCTGATAAGGAGTTTTTTATCGATCATGTCCTATCCGGCACTCGAGACAAGGATCGTCGAATTCAACAGCTTCGGATTGTCGAAACGCGGCTTGAAGTACAACTTCCTGATACGGAGAGCGGCTTTTTCAAGCAGAAAAACATAGTTTACGATGTCATAAAGCGTTACATTGTCGAGCCTGATTTCGACGATGCTTTCCTTGAATGCTCCAGTCTGCACGCCGGTCTGCGGCTTGAGCGAGACAATCTTACTGCTCAAGTTTGCCCGTTTGGTGATATTTTCGATCTCTGTAAGCAACGGACCGCGCCTGGCTGCGACGGCTTGCGCCTGCTGAAGGCGTTGCTGCATCTCTATGTACTGGTCTTTAAGAACGCGCATCTCTGTAAGGTCCCGCTCCTTCTTGGGAATCAGATCCCTTTTCCGAGAAAGATCAGACATGAGCGGAGAAACGACAAAGGTGTAGAGCAGAATAACCGCCGCAGCCACTCCGCCAATGATTAGCACTTTTTTATCACGAGATGCAAGTTTCAAAACATACTCCTGTCGTAACCACTGATAACCACAGAAGAACACAGTTTAAATAATAGGCCTTTCAAATTCTCATTTTGGCTTGATAGCCTAACTCATTATAGACTATAAATGCGAAATCAATAATCTCTCCTGTCTGGTCTTTATGCAAATATTTTTTCCCACAGTCTTTAACTCTATACTTTTTCCCCGCGTTTATCTGTGTTCATTTGTGGTTCTAAACGGTTCTCCGTGGTTCACATCGTCTGCTTCAATTTGATATCAAACCGGAACTTCACCTTGTTGTCCACACCCATCCTCGTGTCCAGAACCTGCACCTCGGTAAAAGCCGGTGTCTTTTGCAACTCCGCCTTCACCTTATCTACAGACTCGAAGGAGGACGCCTCGCCCTGAAGCTTTAATCGATCTCCCTCAAGAAGGAACTCCTGAAAGCTCACGCGAACCTCTTTCGGAATCGCGTCGGTCACCGCCTTCATGACATCGAGCGCGGATGTGCCCGATCCTAGCACGCCGAATTTCTTCTTTGCCTCCTCGAGTCTTCTCCTGAGCTGTTCCACGGGATCGCCAACAAGCTTCGAATCGGGCAAGGTCTGCCGGTAAAGTTCCTTAATTTCCTTGTCCAGTTTTCCGTAACTCAATTGGGTAAGGTAGGATTTTACACCGATGTTGGCCAGCATGAGCAATGCAGCCGCCACTCCCGCAATAATAAGTGACCGCCTTCTCTTGCGCATCCCCGCATCGACAAGATGAAAGGCAAAATCGCCTCGCCTAAAATTGATTTCCTCGCTTAACGCGAGGCCGAGGCTCACGGAATTGACGGCCTTTTTGCCGCCGAATTCCGGTATGATTTGCTCCACGGGAATGCCGAGTTCGGCAAACTCTGCGCTCACGCCTTCGTTCTCGGTAAGAAGATATGCTTTCTCCACTGGCGCGCCACGCTCGGTTTCGAGCGCTTTGAGCGTATGCCTGATTCCGGCAGTCGCTTGTGATCCGGAAAAACTCCTACAGGCTTTTACTGTTTTTCCGTCCTTCAAACAAAGGTCGTGACCCGCTACCAGGATAGACAAACCCTCTGTCGGGATCATGTTGGCAACAAAATAGAGCCCGACGTATGACGGTATGATGACTTGAATATCAAGACCGGCAGAAGCGAGAAGGTCAAGATGCATCCGCAGGATAGTCTTAGGCAACAAAATACCGAGGACCGCTGTCTCATTTCTGATATCGTCGCGATGATCTGCTTTGTCCAGCACCAAGTGGTCAAGAATAACTGCGTCCAGAGTAAAGGGTATGCTGTCTTCAATCTCAAAGGGTAGCGCCTTTTCCACCCGCTTGCGGTCGGCAAAAGGAAATTGCACCAGCCGCTGGCTGGAATAGCGTCCGGGGATAGAGGAGACAATCCGCGAGCCTGCCCAGTCGCTGGCCTTCTCTTTCAAGATATCGATAAGTTCTGCATCCGTTGCAAATGTACAGCAGTAGGAATCCTTGAGGTCGGTCTGGCGCAGCCCTTTCTCAACAACAGCAACAGCCAGTTTCCCCTTCTCTATGTTCAACCCCACAATTTTCAAAGTGCTCTCCAGTAAACAGAGGTATTATTGCTGATAATAGTTTCAATCTGTTTTGTATAGCCGCCGGCCGTGGCGAAAAAATAAACTTTGGACACATTGCTTGTGGCAACAAAATCGGTTAGGTCGGTGGTTAAATCCGCACTTGTATAAGGTTGATACTGCCGTCTGGATAATATCGCGCTTATTGAAATCGTAGTTTTTGTGGCCAGAACACTGCGCAACACCACTTCTGAAGCGGTATTGATATTAATCCTATTAGATGGTACTGAAAAGAGCGTTACATAAGGGGCTATTTTATTATAGGTTTCATCGTTCATAAACTGGTGAAGTTGCGTTAGCAACTGAAGCTGGTTGCTGGGATCTGCTAGTGTGTCCAATATCTCCTGGCTCACGTTTTGTATTCTGAAAAGCTCCGTAAGCCAAACAAACGCGGTGCTGTTGACCCGCAGCCCGCTGATATTGATTTTCCCGGCTTCGTCTTCCCATAGTACTCTCAATTCGGTGTCGCCCGCGCTCACAACAGGCACAACGACCCACTCTCCCTGAGGAAAGTAGTCCCGCAACTGTTGGTATTTGAGAAAAATTCCAAACCCGGAGCGTGCAAGGAAATATGCCCGTTGGCTGTCGCGAAAATTTTGCGCCGCACGAAGGCTCACCCGCGTGCCGTAAGCAAATTCAAAAATAAGTGCGATAAGAAGTGCCGTAACAAGAAGCACAATGATCAACGCCACACCACGTTCGTTCCGCATCCTACGATATACCACATACGCTCTTGGCGAGAATGTCATAATATTACAATAGCCCAAGCTCAACGTTCACCCGTGTTGTATATGTCATTCCACTATCAAGTGTCAGTGCTATTTCTACGATCTGGGGGTACGCGGTCTTATTCGTCCATTCATCATACCACGTATCTCCGCCCTTGTTATATCGCACGTGCAGGCCTTTTACGTGGTCCGTTATCTGATACTCAATACCGCCTTCACCGGCAGGCACGGTAGTACTCAACTCACGTTTTTCTCTGCGCATCATAACATAGCCGGTACCGTCAGACTTCTCTTTGAAAAAATAACCAACCTCCCAAAGATCCGTCTCTTTCGAATTAGGCGTTCGCCAGTTTGTGAGCGTCGTCAATGAGAGTGAATCGCATCTCTGTTGATCATCCCCTGTCCCGAATACCACTTTTTCCCCATAGAAAATGGTCTGCCCCTTCATTGCCGAATTGACATATGCATTCGCTATATCCACGGTAATTTTTACCGCGAGCGTGCGAGCCAGGTCCGTGCTGCCCCGTGTCACTTCAGCCTGTTCTATATTTCTTCCTGCCGTCGCAAAACTTGTGTAAACCGCGGTGACAACCAACGCCAGGATCGACAACGCTAGGAGAACCTCCAGGAGCGTAAACCCGTTGCTATTTCGGATTGCGGACTTGAAATTGCAAACACTGTTTTCTTTTTCTTTTAATGCGAAATTCACATTCCAAAATCCACGATTGATCCTACTACTCATAACTCACCAGCTCAACCTGTTCCTGCCGCACGCCCTCCATCCACAGGGTCGCAACACGAACCTCCATGATAAAGCTTCCGTTGGGGAGAGGCAGATTCGAAACCGTTCTCTTCCATGTATAATCCTTCAGATTTTCATCGTCCGAGAAGTCTCCCTCGTCTTCTACCGGAGGCTGCAGCGTCTTTGCTGCTATTAATGGCAGAGTATCGACCATTTTTATCCTGGCAAGCAGCGTTGCTGTAGTGATATGCTCGGCAAGCAAAACGTCCTGCATGCCCCGGTTTTTCAACCCGATGAGTGTCACCAGTACGGTGGCCATGATGGCAACGGCAACCATGACCTCAAGGAGAGTAAAACCATTCCTATTTCCTATTTCGGATTTCGGATTGTTGTTTACTGCTTTTATTTTCTCCGGTCCGCAATCCGCAATCTGCACTCTACGATCCATTATTTCTCTTCCTCATATCCTTCGACAAGTTCTGTGTTGCCGGTGAGTGAATTCACCCACAAGGTAAAATCCTTGTTGTTTCCATCACGGAGATGAATCACTGCGCGCTCCACCCACCCGTCGGGTGTGAACTGCATATACGTATCTTCAGGATGGCTTGCCACGCTGACATCGCGGAATGTGGTCTGTCCAGAGAGGCTCTGTTCACTGGCCATCACCGACTCGTATCGTTTGAACTCCACGGTCTTATCGCTCGTCAGGGTCAACACTTCCGGCCAGTAGTGCCCTCCTTGAACATCGAAACGAAGCCGGTACACGTTTTTTGTTGCCTGGGCATCATCCCGCAGGTAATGTATCACGCCGGTGAGATGCCGGGCGCTCCGCCTCAGGTTAGCCTCGCCGATCTCGCCCAGTTTAGGAATAATGAATGCGAGGACCACACCAAAAACGACGATGACAACCATAAGCTCGACGAGCGTAAAACCATAACAATTCTTTTTCATACTTTTACTGCTGAGATCGCAAAGCATGCAGAGATCATCAAGCCCTGCGTTGATTATGGGATTTCGTTTTTTCCACAGCCTCTGGTGTCCACTATGGTTCATCGTACCGTCTTATTCCATCTTCCAGCTCTGGATATCTGCGTTATTGCCTTCACCGCCGGGCTCGCCGTCAGCTCCGTAGGAAACAATCTCATATTCCCTGTTTTCGCCGCCTGGAGAGGTGTAAACATAAGCATTACCCCACGGATCTTTAGGGATGCGGGCGGGCTTGAGATAGCCTCCCTCTCTCCACTTATTAGGAATGCGGCCGGCTTCTGGCTTCTTGATCAACGCATCGAGTCCCTGATCGGTGGTAGGATAGAATCCATTGTCCAGTCTGTAAGCGTCAAGTGCGCTCTCTAATGAACGTATCTGGGTTTTTGTCACCTCTCTCTTGGCCTTTTCCTCCTGCCCCAGGAATTTCGGAAGCACAAGCCCCGCGAGAAGTCCAAGAATAATAATGACAACCATTATTTCAATAAGAGTGAAGCCTTTTTGCTGTTTCATGATTACCTCCTGAAAACCATATTTAACCACGGTTGAACACGGCTGAGGCTTAAAACAGGTTAGTGTCTCTCTCTCAGAAAACCGTATTCATGTGTGGTCGGGTTATACTATGTTAATGCACTCCCGAGCTCATTTCGAGCATCGGCAGCATGATGGCAATAACTACGAACCCGATGATCAGCCCCATCATCAATATGATAACCGGCTCCATAAGGGCCATCAGCCCCGTAATGCGCGTTTCGACCGTGCGATCGAAGGAGTCGGATATCTTAAGCAGCATCTTTTCAAGTTCACCGCTTTTTTCTCCCACAGCCACCATCTGCACCACAACCGGAGGGAACAGGCCGCTTCTGCGGAGCGGGTCGGCAATAGGTTCTCCCTCACGCACATTCTCACGCGCTTTCCGGATCGCTTCAGAAAGGACCGAATTTCCCACAACGCTCTTCACGATATCGAGCGCTGTAAGCGTCGGCACGCCACTCTGCAGCAGCGTTCCGAGCGTGCGTGTGAACCGGGACACGGCAATCATCCGGATGAGCCCTCCAAAGACCGGCAAATGGAGCAGGCGCGCATCCAGTTTTTCCTTGCCTGCAGGCGTATTGATGTACTTCCTTATATAGTAGACTGCGCCGCCCAAAGCAAGAATGATCGCCCACCAGAAAGACGAGATGAATCGCACGAAGGCGAGGAGCATCAGCGTTATCAACGGAAGTTGCTGTTTCATGTCCTCGAACATGCCTACTACACGTGGCATTACAAAGCTGAAAATGAAAAAAAGCATACCCACGCCGATCACAGTCATAAAGGCCGGATAGGTCAGAGCTGCCAAGATCCTGCCGCGGAACCTGACTTGCTCATCAAGAAAATCTGCAAGTCTGTCGAGCGTGATATCGAGCGTACCGCTCGCCTCTCCTGCTGAGACCATGTTCATATAAAGCTGTGAAAAAACCTTTGGGTTTGCCTTAAGCGCGTCGGCAAGCGATGCCCCCTCGCGCACAGCATCACGCACCGAGGAAATCGCCCCTTTCAGGGCAGCGGTCTCTTCCTGTTCCACAAGCACTGACAACGCTTCCATCAGTGGAAGTCCTGACGAGAGAAGTGTAGCAAGCTGGCGTGTTGCATTGGCAAGGTCGATAAGCTTCACGCGGCTGCCGAAGGTAAATGAAACCGTACCACGCCAGGCAGAACGCGAAGACGATCCTTCCTGTATCTCTAGAACAATGATCCCCTCTTTTTTGAGCTTCGCCTTGATGGACTTCAGGCTTTCGCCGTCCTGGACGCCGGAGACCTTCTTCCCCCGGGCGGTAACGCCTTTATATTCGTAGACAGGCATAGTTTAATTACCAATTCAGTATTCAACGTTCAGAGTTAAAGTAAAAAAATCCCTGAGGTTCACCTTTCATTCGACTATGAACTTTGAATTATGATTACGCCTCTTTTTGTGTCACACGCACGACTTCTTCGACGGAGGTAATTCCGTTGAGAATCTTATCAGCGCCGTCCTGCCTGAGAGTAGTCATGCCCTTCTCCACAGCCAATGCCTTAATCATAGATGCGTCCGAGTCCTTCATGATCAGTTGGCGCATCTCGTCGTCCACATTCAATAGTTCATAGATCGCGGTTCGGCCAAGGTAGCCGGTCTGGAAACAGGAATCGCAGCCCTTCGCCCGGTATACACTCTTGCCTTCAACGTTATGTTTGATTTCGAGTTCGGTGATCTCGGCAGGCGTGATCTGGTAGGGTTCACGGCACTCTTTGCAAAGCACGCGTACAAGCCGCTGCGCCAGGATCGCCATGACCGATGAAGAGATAAGGAATGGCTCTATCTTCATATCGATCAACCTCGTCACCGCACCTGCCGCATCATTTGTATGCAACGTAGAAAACACGAGGTGGCCGGTGAGCGCTGCCTGGATCGCGATCTCGGCAGTCTCTCCGTCACGAATCTCACCCACGAGGATTACATCCGGGTCCTGCCGAAGGACAGAGCGAAGCCCCGCGGCAAAGGTGAGCTGGATCCTAGGATTTACCTGTATCTGGCCAATGCCCTTGAGCTGGTATTCGATGGGGTCTTCGATGGTGATGATGTTCTTGTCCGGTGAATTGATTTTTGACAGCGCCGCATACAGGGTCGTCGTTTTGCCGCTGCCCGTCGGCCCGGTAACAAGGATAATGCCGTGAGGCCTCGCAATCAGGTCATAAAACCTCGTAAGCGTATCGCCGGCGAATCCGATCTGGTCAAGCGGCAAAAGGGCGCTCTCACGGTACAGAAGGCGCAGCACGATTCGTTCTCCGAAGGCCGTTGGCACAATCGATACGCGGATGTCCACATCCTTGCCGCCGATCTTGATCCGCATGCCGCCGTCCTGCGGCAACCGCTTTTCTGCGATGTTCAAACCGGACATGATCTTGACACGCGATGCGACGCTTGCCTGAAAACGTTTTTGAATCGTTAGAATATTATACAGGATTCCATCAATGCGGAAGCGGGCGATCATTTCTTTTTCAAACGGCTCAATGTGGATATCGCTCGCCCGTTCGCGGATTGCCTGCGACAAAAGCGAGTTCACAAGCCGGATGATCGGGGCATCATCGGTGACCTCAAGCAGATCCGTGGGCTCATCCAGCTCCGCTGCCAGGAACGAGAGGTCCTCTTCCTCCATTTCCTGGACCGTGTCCTCGGCCTTGTTCATATCCTCGCTATGAAGCCGGTTCAACGTATCAAGAATCTTCTCCGAGGGGATAAGACAGAGCGAAATCTCCCCGCCCAGAAGTACCGAAAGGTCGTCGACCGTGGAAAGATTGAGCGGCTCGGATGTTGCAGCGATGATGGCGCCATTTTCCCGCCGAAGCGGGAGCACAATGGCCTTCTTGGCATACGTAATCGGCAGCCTAAGGGCGAGTTCGCGGTCAATTTCGCCAGGATCGGTATAGAACGGGATGCCCAGCTGAGTGCCGAGCGCCTTAAGCACGTCCTCTTCCTTCACGTAATTAAGGCGGGTCAGGAGCATGCCGATGCGACCACCCCGTTTCTTCTGGTGGTCAAGTGCCTTCTTAAGCCGCTCAGCCGAGAGCCCGAACTCAACAAGTATCTCGCCAAGAAGGCGTCTCACCTCGCACCCTCCCCAGGGGCGGTCAAAATTGTATTTGTAGGATTCGTCTTCATCACACTGCCGGCATCTTTTTTCCCAGCGGTGTTCGTGGAAGAAGACTTCAGCGCGTTTGCGTCGCCTGTTTTCTCAATGGTATTCGTAGGTGCGGTTCGGACGGTCTTTTTAACCTGGTTCTCCTTAAGTGTTTCATCGACCTTATTCTCGGCAGGTCCGGAGCCACTGGAAGGCTGCGGCACGTCAAACTCTGTGCTCTTTTTCTCAATACGGTATTCCTGGCGGAATTTTTCCTCAGAATTACTCTTCCGGCTGGTCATTTCTTCCGCGTCTACCTCATTTTTGATGATATAGGGCGTGATGAAGATCATGAGGTTCGTCTTATCAACCGACGTGGTCTTTGTCTTGAATAGCCAGCCAAGAAGCGGGATTTCACCGAGGAGAGGCACGGCCGAAGTCGATGATGTCACATTGTTGCTGATGAGGCCGCCGATGACCATGGTCTGACGGTCTTTCACCACAACCGTGGTGCTCGCCGAGCGTTTACTGATGCTGGGACCCACCGTATTTACGTTAAGACCGACCGGTGAGTCGATAATAGCCGTGATTTCCTCGTAAATATCAAGCCGTACATTATCATCGGAGGTAATCTGGGGTGTAAGCTTCAACGTAATACCCACGTCTTTCCGATCCACAGAGGTCATAATTGCAGAACTGCCGGTTGTCGGGTTTTGCGTCTGTCCTGTTATAAACGGAATATTCGAACCCACCATGATCTCAGCCTTCTGATTGTCCGTGGTGAGCAGGTTAGGAGTTGACAGGACATTCACATCGCCGTTGGCCTGGAGTGCGTGAATGAGCGCACCGACATTCAGGAATTGTACGCCGTTGTAGGTGAAGATCCCTTTGACTGCTCCGACGACCAATCCATTTATAGCGGCCAAACCCGCTGGACCGCCTGTAATTACGTTTCCGATATCGCCAAAATTAGTCCCGCCGATTACGGTCGTCGAGCTGTTGTTGATGTTGTTGCTGTTGGTCGACTGGAATTCAAAACCGATATCGAGCGACTTAGTCAGGCTCATCTCAATGATCGCCGCCTCCACGTACACCTGCCTGCGCCTGATATCGAGCTTCTGGATAACATCTTTCACGGTCTCGTAATCACCCGGAGAACCCACGATGATGAGTGAGTTCGTGGCCTTATCCGCCGTGATGGTAACGGTTCCCTCCAAAATCGTGGCTGGGCCAGCCGGTTGGGGTTGGGGTTGGACCGCGCTTCCAGCCTGTGGTAGTGTGGCTGGCAGCTTCGATACGAGCGCCTGCATCAGCTTGGCGATGTCTTCGGCATTGGCGTTCTTGAGATAGTAGACGTTGATCTTTCCTTTTCCCTCGGGCGCGGCCACATCCAACGCATGAATCAGGCTCTCCATTCTTCTGATGTTCGAAACGGAGTCGGTGAGGATAATCGAGTTCGTGGCGGGATAGGCTATCAAGTTGCCATCCTTCGACAGAAGCGGTGTAATAGTGCGGACGATTTCCTGGGGGTTGACAAAGTTCATCCGCAAGAGCTTTGTCACAAAACCCTCCCCCTTCATGCTGTTGTCCTGCAACACCTTGAGCCCGCTTTGCCGGGCAGTCGTCGTGGGAATAATGCGCGTGACTTTGCCGTCTTCCACGGCCGTAAATCCCTTTATCTCGAGCGCCGAGAGAAACACTTGGTATGCTTCGTCCGGCGTGACCTTCATGGGAGTCATGATGGTCACTTTGCCCGTGACCCGTTCATCAAGGATGAAGTTCCGCCGGGTCAGTTCACTCATTACTTTGACAAGGGCGCTAATATCAACATTCGTAAAATTCAGCGCCACATAGCCATCTTGGGAGCTGATCATCGGAACAGATGTTTGACTGGGAGAAGAAGATGCGGCCGGAACAGATTCCATCCCTCCCATGGGGCCGGAAGCCGGCGGCAGA
>Ga0074045_10003158_pt1 | contig 14903 bp, 14 predicted proteins | sample BogForMeECP23OM2_FD_94442 | JGI IMG/M metagenome (GOLD analysis project Ga0074045, IMG submission 94442) | Bog forest soil microbial communities from Calvert Island, British Columbia, Canada - Bog Forest MetaG ECP23OM2 | ecosystem: Environmental > Terrestrial > Soil > Wetlands ...
AGGGAGTGAGTGAGGGCGGGATAGAGGTGAGCCGTCTGCACGCAAATTACTTTACCAACAATGGGGGAGGTAAGGCGACCGATTTTTTTAGGCTCATGGATTTTGTTGTTGAAAAGGTCAAAGGGCAATTCGGAATACTCTTGGAGCCGGAGATAAAGATTATCGGGCGAAGCTGACACCATGGACCAGATTAATCATTGAATCTCCCTCTTGTAATTTGGTTCAGCGTACTCCACCTCAGGCACCTTGGAGAATTCCTTCACTGCGTCTTCTACGTCTTGGGTCTCCTTTAACCGTATTTCATACACCTTTGTCCCTTCGATAAATCTTATCACGGAAGCCTTCTTCTTCGCGATGATCTCCTTTGCCGTCTCTTCCGAAATACCTTCTTTAAACTTCACTAGCAGTTCGCCCTCTACAAATCGATGCGCAGCCACTTCAAACTCCCTATCCTTGACCCGTGATAGCTCCACGAGTTGCTGAGACTCTTTAATAATGTGGGGATTGAGAAACACGATGAGGTTTGTCTTCGTCTTTGAGACGGACTTGCTCCTAAATAATAGACCGAGGCCTGGGATATCGCCGAGAAACGGCACCTTCGTCTCGCTAGTCTCCTGGCTCTCCTGCATTAATCCCCCGATAACCACTGTCTGATTATCTTTCACTACTACCGAAGTCTTGGTGGAACGCTTAGTTATTGTCGGTCCTACAGTGGTGGTGACCACATAGTTAGTGCTGGTGTCCGCCTGGATTGCTGAGATCTCCTCGTAGATGTCGAGCTTGACATGGTCTCCCTCCGTAATCTGGGGTGTAAGCCTCAGTATGATGCCTATATCCTGCCTTTGAATCGCATTGAGCACTGCCGTGCCGGTGGCTACCCCTGTTTCGCTTTGTGTGATAAATGGTACGTTCTCTCCCACAAGGATCTGAGCCTCCTTATTGTCAGAAGTGAGAATCTGGGGGGTTGACAGAACGTTGACCACATCCCTGAAGTCATTGAGGCTGAAAAGGGCCGCAAAGCCAGGTATGCTAAGCGTTGACGTGACAACTGTTCCATCAGAGCCTACGGTCGAAACAGGAACGTTCAGAAAGTTCCCCACCCCTCCGGCGCTCACGCCTTGGAGTCCGGTGAGGATCGATTGAAGGGCTGTATTGTCTATCGTACCAAAGCCCCCGATTGCGACCGGCGCCCCTTTGCTCTGTGCGCTTACCCTCCACTGCACGCCGACTGTTCTCAATTTTTCAACGGATGCCTCCACAATCATAGCCTCCACATATACCTGTCGTCTCCTTTTATCAAGCTGCCTTACAATTTGCGACAAATTGTAATAATCTGAAGGTGATGCGACAATGATGAGGGCATTGGATGCCTTGTCGGCCGTAACGGTGATCCCACCTGGCGCCTCGAAGGGGGTTACCGGGGCTGCCCCTGGTGCCGCCGGACGTTGCGACTGTGTGCCCTTGATGACTCCATCGATGATCTTCGCGAGGTCAGCGGCATCTGCATTCTCAAGGAAATAGACATTGATTCTTCCCTGAGCCTCTGGAGCGGGCACATCCAGCAGTTCAATGATCGATTTCATTGAGCCTCTTACTCCTGTGTCTCCAAAAAGAACGATAGCATTTAGCCGCTGATCGGCAACCGCTTTAGCAATGTCTGAGGAGCTTGGCGGCGAGGACGCAGTGCCAGCGCCGGTTTTCGCTTTTGCAAAGCCCTCATTGACAATTTTTGAAATTGTGTCCGCTGCAGCATACTTGAGAAAAACAATTTCAGGCGCTTCTTTCAACGATGGCTGGTCGATTATGTCAACAATGGAGAGGATCTTCTCAACATTTAAACCCGCATCTATCACCAGGAGCATATTCCCTGGGCCAAAGGCAGAGACATAGCCATCCTTTGAGACCATCGGCTGGATGAACTTCAGCACATCGTCAGAGGAGATATGCTGAAGGAGTATAAGCCGCGCTATATAACTCTCGTTGACCGGACGTTTATCTTTTGATATTTCAATTCCCCTCTGCCTTACTTCCGAGGATGGTATGATTTTGTATGCATCTACTCCCGATGGTACTATGGTAAACCCTTTCAATTCAAGGACAGAGGTAAAGAGATTGAAGGCATCATCGATATTTAATTTTGTGGGTGCAATAATTGTGATCTTACCCTTCACGCGATCGTCGAAAATAAAATTCTTACCAGTGATCTCACTTATGAATTTCGCGACCGTCGGCAGCTCAACATCTACAAAGTTAAAGGTGACCTTCTGGTGAGCTGGCAGCTCCTTGTTGGGCGAGGCCATTAGAAAAGGCGAAGGATAAAGGATGATGGCTGAAAGAAATATGGAAAAGACGATGAAAGACATTAAATGAAGGACTAAAGGAGAGCGATTATTCTTCATGCTGTCAGGAACCCACTCTATTGAAGTCTTCATATCTTATATTGTTTCCCTTGATCCCTCAACTTTCATTCTCGCTACCGTATCTCATACGTTAAGGTCAACTTTGAACCACTTCTCATAATGTCAAGCTCTACCCTGTCCATACCCCTTAACGCAGTAAATGCCTGCAACGCACTTTCGGGACTCGAAATATCAAGAGAATTGATCCTCAGTAGGATATCATTGTCCTGAAGGCCGAGGGTCTGATATATACCGCCTTGCCGAACGTCCCGCAGCGTAAACCCCTCCTGTTTTCCGCTTACGACGTTCGGCTGAAGCCTTGCATCTGTCATCAGCTGAGTAGGTTTCTCTAAAGCTTGCAGAATGGATTTTTGGTCCACAATGTAAGCACCCCTGCCCGCGCTTCTTATGAATGCAGAAGAGAACGATTGGCCTTCAGTCCGTTTTGAAGTGCCTGCGGAGGACTCTGTTATGGTTGTCAGATCAATAAAGGGAATTTCAAATGAGTCTTGATTCTTCTGGATGACAACCTTTTCTCTATCAACCTTCTTGAGCTCTCCGATTCCGAACACGGCTTCGCCTGTCTTGACCACTTCCTGTTTCATGTTGCTGTCAGAAAATATGGCATAACCTGACTGGCGGGGGCCAGAGATAGTTCCGATAAGCTTTATATCTGACCTTGATGCGGATGACCCTTTTTCATTTGCGATGAGTTTGAGATTGCCTCCGGGAAAACCGAAGGGGTTGTTTTTCATGATGACTTCGTATTCATAAAAGGGTCCCTTCAGCACCTGAGTTTCAGCGCGTCCCGCTGGAAGTGAGTCGCGTGACTTCTTACTCTGAAGGCCAGCCAAGGATACTATATCTCTGATCAGGATCATCGCGACGATGAACAACGCGAGCCCTATTAGAATAGTGAATATCTTTAGAAGGGTTATATTTCTTGATCGTGATCCAATCCTATACATGGGAGCGCATATTGAATAAGTATACATTAAATTATTCACACTTTAACACAAAGATGCGGACAATATCATCACCCCAGGCATTGTTCGATAACAGGTTGCGGCTTGTCCCTCTCTGCGTTTACAATACAAAAGAAGCCAAAAGGCTCTTCAGTGGGATTTGTCAACTGATGGCTGGTATTAGGCGCTATATAAACCGTGTCTAGATATCCTAGCGCATATATCTTTTTACCAATCAGCACATTGCCGGTCCCTCGTATGCATACCACCACATGCTCATGACGATGTTTTTCAAGGCTGCTGTAACCATTAGGTTCCAATTCAAAATATCTGAGATGGAATTGCGCCGCCTCTCCATGGTTCCCTATCAAAACATTCCTCGAGATGGCAGACCATCCACCATCCTGTTCCTTATATCTTTCAGTCCTGACCCCCCTCCACTTGAAGTTATCCACAAATCTGAAAATCCTGCTCTTGCCAAGCTTGCCTTTTTGTCCTGACGGCGATTTCCAGTCACAGGAAGTAGGTTTTGTCATCGGAACAGGACGAGATGAACTCTTTAGAGGTCTTTTCATTAATTAATTATATCCAGAGAAAATAAATTATGTAAATTGCCACTGCTTTCGCCACGCCTGAGAGAAGATGACTTGATCTGAGACGCTCCCCAAAATGACACCCTCCTCTCACTGTCCGATAAAACCCTGCCTGGGAATGTCAAAAAACAATGAGACACTTCAACGACTCCCCTGCCTCTGCAGTTATCCTGAACGCCGTCTCTGTATCCTTAATCGCGAATCTATGGGTAACAAGTTTGTCGGCCGTTACCAAGCCTCCTCTGATAAGCCTTAACGCCTCCCTCGTGTCATTCGGGCCGCATGAATAGGTCGTGACAATGCTGATATCCTTAAAATATAAATCATTGGGGTCAAGAGATAAAATTTCATGAGGCCTTGCAGGAGTGAAGAGGACAACGGTGCCCCCACGTGAAACGTTTTGCAACCCTTGTTTTATTGCGTCAATACTGTTAGGACCGACAACCACGATGTTCGCCATGAGTCCCCCGCTCAGTTCTCTCATCCGATCAGTCAGGTTTTCTCTTGAGACATCAATGACATGATCTGCACCGAACTCCCTAGCCTTATTAAGCCTGAAACGAATTTTGTCAGCGCCGATCACCATCCCTGCTCCAAATTCTCTGGCCAGCAACACATGCATCTGTCCCATGACGCCAAGTCCGATTATCAGTAGGATGTCACCTTTCTTTATTGATGCACGCCTCAAGGACTTCACTACGCATCCAACAGGTTCTATCAGCGTCCCGTCTTCATAACTCACCGTTGCAGGGAGCAAGAGCGTATCATGCCTGAGGTTGATGTCAGGAATCAGGATGTACTCGGAGATGCCGCCAGGAATTATTCGTGTATCGCTCCATGTCTGGCACTGCACGTAATCGCTCCGTTTGCAATAGTTGCACGTCATGCACGGCGCGTGATGGTGCACAAACACCCTGTTATCTATAGACAGAAGAGAATGATGAGTGACGATTGCGGATCCCATCTCGACTATTTGGCCAGCAGGTTCATGACCTAATACAAGAGGCGCCTTTTTCTCTATATACCATGTCATCACATCGCCTGAACAGATGCCGCAAGCCCCTGTTTTGATGAGAGCATCATAGGGGCCTATCTTTGGGATAGGGACATCTTCTATCCGGATGTCATGGAAATTGTATAGAGTGGCGACTTTCACGGGATGATCACGTATTTTGTTCCTTCCCCATGAGAAAGCTTCTCAAGGGCAACAGTAATATCCTCCAGCGGGTATCGGCCACTTATAAGGGGCGACACATTGAGCGTGCCGTTTAAAAGTGTATACGCTTTTTTCACATCCCGGGGGGTAAAATGAAAGGACCCCTTTATTGAAAGCTCGTCGTAGTGGAGTCTGTATGTGTCGTAGGTGACCTTTGTGCCTTTTTTACATCCCCCGAACAAAACAACGGTTCCTCCCCTCCTCACATAACTCACAGCACTCTCCCAGATGTCCAACTGTCCGGTACATTCAAACACAATATCTACACCCATTCCTTCTGTGAAGACATTAATACCCTGGGCAAGTCCGGAAGGACTTACGACAAGGTCAGCGCCAAGGTTTTTTGCCAGAGCCAATCTTTCCCGTTCGAGTCCGGTAATGACAACTTGAGCGCCACTCAGTTTGAGCAGCAACAAGTGAAGGATACCGATCGGTCCTGTGCCAATTATCAATACCTTGTCGTCTTTCTTGATACTGAGCCCACTCATTCCGTGAACCACACATGATAATGGTTCAAGAAAGGCAGCCTGTTCAAAAGTAAGCATGGAGGGTTTATGAAAAAGATTTTGTTTGACAACCGCTGCCGGAAGGAGTATGTATTCAGCAAAAGCTCCTAGAGCTTTCGTTAGCATTATCTCCTCGCAAAGGTTATAGAGCTTCTTTTTGCAGAACCTGCATTGCAGGCAGGGAGCGCTGTGAACGGCCATCACTTCGTCCCCTTCCTTAAATCCCTTGACGCCGTTTCCGCTCTGTGAAATTATTCCTGAAAATTCATGTCCGAACATCCCGGGCATTGGGATCATAGGATGCCCTCTGAGGAACGCCTTCAGATCAGTTCCACAGGTAAGAGCAGACATTACCTTCACAAGCACCTCTCCTGAGGAAGGCTCTGGGGTGGCGACCTGCCTCAGCTCAACTAACCCTGGCTTTATGAGATAACCCGCGACCATTAAGTCACCCCTATCTTACCACCGAGAAGCTGCCCTGCAACTGCCGAGAGTATTAATAAAGGGATAAACCTGTAGTCAGTATGCGAACTGATACGGGCAATGATCACTAGAAAGACCGGAAAATGAATGTAGACGAACCATTTAAAGGAATATTTTTTTGAGCGGCTTCTCAGAAAGCCGAAGGGAAGGTTTATGAGGAATGCAAGGATAAGCAAAGGCACTACAAATGACATATCTCGATTATAGATGAACAATCTGCATTAGTTCAATCACCACATTTTTCACAATGTCCCAATATCTCAAGGGTGTGCCGGATCACCTTGAACCCCTTTTTTTTGCACAACTCATCCTGCAGTGTCTCAAGAGAAGGCGAAAAGAATTCAATCAGCTGACCGCATTTCACGCATATCATGTGGTCGTGGTGCTTTCTGTCGAGGATTTTTTCGTAGTGTGCATGTTTTTCAACCCGCTCCACTTCCTCAATGAAGCCACCTTCTATGAGCAAAGGGATGGTTCTGTATATCGATGCCTTGGAGACCTTTGATCCCTTTGTTTTGAGCCTCACAAACAATTCATCAGGATCAAAATGCCCTCTTGTGCTTAAAACCTCCATCAGGATTTCATCCCTTTCCTTGGTTAATTTAAAGCCCTTGGCTGATAAAAATTCCCTGAATCGCTGTTTTTCCATGGTGTTGACTATAGACTCACATTGAAATAGTGAAGAATCCAGTTCAATAGCCCGCCAAAGAGAAAAGCAGTCGGGAAAACGATGCTTACGATCCAGAGCGCAGTGGGAACACCCCTTTCTTTTATAATCATGAAAAAATTGGCGAGGCAGGGTAGGAATAGAGTGATCGCCACAAGACTCACCAGGCTCTGCACAGGTGTTAAGAGGCCTTCTTTTGACATTTTGAAAAGTCCCGCAGCGCCATAGTCCCTTCTTAAGAAGCCGAGGATAAAAGTCCATGTCGTTTCCTCGGGAAGTCCCAAAAGGTTAACGATGACTGGCGAAGCAATTTTTCCAAGGAGCGTCAGAAGGTTGAATTTGTCGAGAAGGAATAAGACGAATGTTCCAAGAATAAACAGTGGTACCGCCTCCTTCAGGTACCATTCCACCCTGCCGACTGTTTTAATAAGTATGTTAGCGAGATTTGGCACCCTTATCGGCGGTATCTCGAGGAAGAATTCCGTCTTCTCTCCTGACACGATCTTTGACGCAAGAGAACCGGAGACGAACAGCACAATGAGAATGCTCACGACCCAAATGACAGTTGCCTTGAATGAAAGGGCGCTCAGCATGCCCAGGACCACGCCTAATTGTGCGGAACACGGGATGGCAAGCGCAAGAAGAAAGGTGGTAATAATCCTGTCCCTCTTCGTTTCGAGAATCCTTGATGTCATTACTGCCATCGTCCCGCATCCAAGACCGAGCACCATAGGGAGTACGGCCTTGCCGTTCAGTCCTATGATTGTAAAAACTTTGTTGCTCATGACGGCGAGCCTTGGCAAATAGCCAGAGTCTTCTAACAAAGCAAAGGCTATAAAAAAGGTTGTAGTAATGGGAAGAATAATGGCGATAGCATATGTTATCGCCACTGTGATAAGACCGTATTGACCCACGAGCAGTTCCCGAAGGATAGGTATTGGTATAAGTACGGTTACCAGTTTTTTTACCATGGGGTTGAGATAGGAGTTAAAGATTGAGTTCTCTACAAAGTCGACGAGGGTGCCAGCCCCAAACACCCCGACAAATTCATAAAGTCCGAAGAGCACCACAATCAAGACTGGCAGACCGTAAACCGGGTGCATACTGATCTTCCCGATGAACTGTAGCACCCTGCCACTTTCGATACCCGTCTTCTTAGTGACTTCATGAGCTATTTCCTGTGCCACCGCAAATTTTGTTTTGTTTATCAAATAACCAGCTGATTCCTTTAGCTTGAGCTTACATTCGTCCAGCAACCTCTCTATAGCTGAAAGGTCTTCTTCACGGACATTAGCCTTCATCCACTCTATCAGACTGTCATCCTCGGAAAGGATCATTATAGCAAGGGATCGCTTCGAGACAGTTGTTTGAGGTAAGAGCAAAGAGATTTGGTTAATGTATTCTTCTATTATTGGATGGTATTGAATCTTGATCCCTGACTTCTGAGGAGACAGCATCGCCGCCCTTAATTCTTTTATACCTCTCCGCTGGGGTGCCACCGTGCTGATAACATCAATTCCAAGCCTTCTTTTAAGGTTTGCGGTATCTATGGATATCCCTCTATCTGTTGCCTCATCTATCATATTTAAGTCGAGGACGACAGGGAACCCCATTTCTACAAGCTGAAGGGTGATCAAGAGCGTTCGTCTAAGATTTTTGGCATCAGCTACCTGTATCACACTTGAGGGTGATTCCGTCAGGAGAATATCCCTTGTTACCTTCTCATCCTCACTCATCGGTATCAGACTGTTTACTCCAGGGGTATCTATGAGGAGAAACCTTTTTCCGTCCAGAGACACATTACCTTGAGTAACTTCTACGGTAGTGCCAGGATAATTTGAAACAGTGACGTATTTACCTGTAAGGAGGCCGAAAATGACACTCTTGCCAACATTAGGATTACCGATGAGGGCAACCTTTTCAACAGTGCCTTTCTGCTTTCTTTTCTTAATCGTATGGTGTTCCAATATCCCTCCTTATGGTTTGAGTCAACCGATTATATGAAAACTAATTGCGATTCATTCTCATTATCAATTATTAGTCTAATTTATTCGGCGGATTCTTTTCAAGAGTGGATATTCTTCTGTGCAGGGGAAAAACATCTCTTGAATCTTCCCTGTCCCATCCTGTATGCTTTTTAGATATGAAACAAAGGGTTCTGATCTTTCGCACAGCAGTATTGCTTTTTTGTATTTCAATTTTTTTTGCGGGTAATGCCATCTATGCCCAGAGTAACTCGCAGAATAATCCCATGAGCACGGAGGGTAACGGTGCGCAGAAAAACGCAGTTATAAGAGTCGGCATCCATTCTGATTTTATCAGGATTGTATTCATCACTAGCGAGGATTATGTTCAAAAGGCTTCAGTAACGCCTGCGGGCAAAAATACGATCAAGGTCGAATTTCCTGCTTCGTTGGTTATTTCCTTCCCTGAAAAGGGGATTCTGAGAGGCGATCTCCCTGTTGAAATAGCTAAAGGGCTTAAGATAGGAGTGCAAGCCAATGGCGGCATGCTTTTTGTTGATAACCTTGAGCGGTTTAATATGACTAGACTTCCCTCCCCATCGAGGCTTGTGATTGATGTCTATACGACGCGGTCCTCTCAGGTGAGTCCTACAGAAAAGCCTGTTGCTTCAGAAAAGCCTGCTGCTTCACAACACGCCCAGGGTGATTCCGTTACAAAAATTTCATCATATGTTATCGATGCCGGCCATGGCGGCTATGACAAGGGTGTAAAAGGCAGTAATTTTACTGAAAAAGATTTTGCCCTTTCTTTTGCAAAAGAGCTTTCAAATGCCCTTAGTAAGAAAGGTAAAAAGGTCACGCTGACGCGGAAAAGTGATCAGAATTTGCCCATCAAGGAAAGACTGAAGATTGCCCAGAAAGGACCCGGGTCGATGCTTTTAAGCATACACCTTTCATCCAAAAATGAATTTTCCATCTTCATCGCTGCAAAAAGTGAGAATGCTTCTTCTGAGGCTTCAACGCTGCAAAGCGGAAATCCTGCAATGAGGGATTTGGATAAAAGTATCGCGAATGCCCTGGTGCAGCAGCTCAAGAGTGAATTTAATATTAAAGTCACCTATGAGGAAATGCCGATACCGCTGATAGCAGATGCTGACGGCCCCGCATTACTTATAGAGCTCCCCAATCCCGAGAAGTTTAGCTATGATGCAAAGAATAAAGAAAGATTAATAAATGCGATATTGAAGGGGATTGGATCCCCGGCGAAGGTCCAATAAGGAAAGGTTGAGATAAAGGACTGGCTGATGACAGCAAAAAAGAAATACATCATTGCGATGGTGAGTCTTCTGATTGCAGCTGTGGCGGGATGGCTCATTACCGGGTACTACTATATGTCTACGAATGAAAGGACATTTAGAATCCCATTAATAGAACTAAAAGACTCGCAGAAAGCTATATTGCCAGAAAATACCCTTGGGAAAGGGGCAAATAGCGTCGCAGTGAAGATATTCCTCCCGTCTGAAGAAGGCATGACTGTGGAAGACAGGAAGATTTTGAGCAGTTCATTGCCTGTTATTTTTGCGGAGGATCTCATAAACGAATATCTAAAAGGCCTCCAGGGTGGATTAGAGGAAACAAAGCTAATCGCTGTGTATCAAGACAGGGCAAATATTTTTTATATAGACCTTTCAGATGATTTCAGGAGGAATTTCTCAGGCGATGTCAGACAGGAGTATTACCTTCTTAAATCTCTGTATTCGACAGTTATCGGCAATATTATGGGGGCTGAAGACGTTAAGATATTGATAGAAGGAAAGGAGATAGAGAGTATAGGTGGGCATTTTTACAGCCTGTATCCTCTTAAAGATACAGTCACAAAGGATGTCATCAGTGAACAGAAATAGCAACGACAGGGCACTTGGAATATTCGATTCCGGTATCGGCGGGCTTACTGTATTAAAAGAGATCTCCAGCATTTTACCCTCAGAGAATGTCCTCTATCTGGGAGACACTGCAAGGGTTCCTTACGGGATTAGATCTCCAGAAACAGTCACCCGGTATTCATTTGAATGTACTGACTTTCTTTTGCATGAGAATATAAAACTCCTTGTGGTCGCCTGCAACACAGTATCAGCCATAAGTCTTCCTGCAATTCGGGAAAGGGTATCTATCCCCGTCATAGGTGTGATTGAGCCTGGGGCAAGGGCGGCGGTAAATTCTACAAGAAATAAGAAAATTGGGATTATCGGTACAGAAACTACGATTAGAAGCAGCGCCTATCTCAAAGCTATCAAGGCACTGGATAGCCGCGTCGACGCTTTTGGCTTGGCCTGTCCCCTGCTTGTTCCTCTTGTGGAAGAAGGATGGACAGAGGGTGATATAGCCGAGCGGGTTGTCGAAAGGTATTTAATGAACATAAGGCACCACAACGCCGATACCCTTGTGTTAGGATGTACCCATTACCCCCTTCTAAAGGACGTAATTCAGGAAGTGATGGGAAGCGTTGCTCTAATTGATTCTGCGGTCGAAACAGCGAGAGTGGTGAGGGATGTGCTCGCTGATTCGGGGATGCTACAAACAAAAAAAAAACCTTCAAAAATAAGGTATTTTGTCACTGATTCGCCTGAAAAGTTCATCAGTGTAGGAGAGCGTTTTCTAAAAGGTAAGATTATAAATATTGAGAGGATTCGATTATAGGCATTTATTTATCGAGAATTCAACTCGGAAACTTATGCCTAATGGCGAGATACGTAGCATATTGCTTGACTGAGTAGGCACATTGCGGCAATTCTAATTTAAATTCCGTGAGGGGGCCATACGCATCCAACAGGTTTGATCAACTGAAACCGTAGTAGTTTCATTTCGTAAGGAACTATGCAAAAAGTGAAAGATCAGCTCAAGCCAACAATGCATATCAAGGGATAGAAGCTTAGTCAAATCTAAATAGGTACTAGTTATTGTGGAGGGAATGTGAGACCTGATGGGAGAAAGAACGATGAACTTAGAAGGGTGAAAGTGACAAGAAATTTTATCAGGGTGGCGGAGGGCTCTGTACTGGTAGAATGTGGAAATACCCGCGTCATCTGTACTGCATCGATAGAAGAAAGAGTGCCACCTTTCTTGAGAGATCAGAAAAAGGGATGGGTGACAGCCGAATATGGAATGCTCCCCAGAGCTACCCATTCGAGGACGATGAGGGAGGCTTCATCTGGTCGCGTGAGTGGTAGGACACATGAGATACAGAGATTGATCGGCAGGGCCTTGAGGGCGGTGGTGGACCGTGAAATCTTAGGTGAACGGACAGTATGGATCGATTGTGACGTAATTCAGGCTGATGGTGGGACAAGAACCGCTTCCATAACAGGTGCTTTTATCTCTCTTAACGATGCATTACAGCAGCTGCTGAAAAATGGAATAATCGAGAAAAATCCTATAAAGGACTACCTTGCGGCGGTGAGCGTAGGAATAATTAATAACGAACCACGTCTTGACCTATGCTACGCAGAAGACTCTACTGCTCAGGTGGATATGAACGTGGTCATGACAGGAGAGGGGAGCATCGTGGAGATTCAGGGAACCGCCGAATCAGAACCATTTCCAAAACAAATGCTCGATTCGCTGATGATCCTTGCAGAAAAAGGCATCAGGGAACTCATAATACTTCAAAAAGAACTAACGTGACTGTTTTATCAAAAAAAAGGTCTAAACATCGAAGACTCTACAATGGGGAGGTCATGAACAGGGTTGAAATTCGGGAAAAAGGTGTCGCAAGGAATGCATTAGAGATGAAACGGCATGGCCTAAGTCCATGTTGAAGGTGATGTATTATTGCTCCAGTAGGATATTTATAGTAAATGTGCTAAAATAGAAAATCTATGCAAGGTAAAAGCATTTACAAAAGTCTGTTTGTATGGTTACTCATAGGGATGGCAATAATACTCCTCTTCAATCTCTTCAGTGTCCCTCCTAAGAATGAGAAAGAGATTATTTTTTCTGACTTTATTTCAAAGCTGGATTCAGGAGAAATTGACGAGGTGACCATTAAAGATAACCAGATCACTGGCCGCTTTAAGGACGGCATGAGGTTTAAAACTTATGTGGTGAGCTATCCGGACCTTGTGAAAGACTTGCGGGCGAAGGAGGTCAAGATAACTGCCAAACCGCCTGACCAGAATCCGTGGTATGTGAACTTTTTCTTCTCTTGGGGGCCTATTATTTTCTTGGTGCTTGTTTGGATTGTTTTCATGAAACAGATGCAGATGGGTGGCAATAAAGCGATGTCTTTTGGAAAGGCAAGGCCAAAACTGGTATCGGATAAGTCGGTAAAGGTCACTTTTGCAGATGTTGCGGGAATTGAAGAGGCTAAGGAGGAAGTGGAGGAGATAATCGACTTTCTCAAAGACCCGCAGAAATTTTCGAAGCTTGGAGGGAAGATTCCTAAGGGCGTCTTATTGGTGGGCTCCCCGGGGACGGGAAAAACCTTGCTCGCAAAAGCAATCGCAGGTGAAGCAGCGGTGCCGTTTTTTTCGATATCCGGTTCTGATTTTGTCGAAATGTTTGTTGGGGTGGGTGCGTCAAGGGTGAGGGATCTTTTCGACCAGGCAAAGAAGAGCGCGCCATGCATCATATTTATAGATGAGATTGACGCTGTCGGAAGACACAGAGGCGCTGGTCTTGGCGGCGGACATGATGAGCGGGAGCAAACCCTGAACGCTCTGCTTGTTGAGATGGACGGCTTCGAGGGTAATGAGGGTGTCATCATTATTGCCGCGACGAACAGGCCTGATGTCCTTGACCCCGCGTTGTTGAGACCAGGGAGGTTTGACCGCCAAATAGTTGTTTCCACGCCGGACGTAAAAGGGAGGAATGCAATACTGAAGGTCCATACCAGGAATATACCCCTTGCTGATGATGTTGACCTCGATAGAATCGCACGCGGAACGCCTGGCTTTACGGGTGCGGACCTGGCAAACCTTGTGAACGAGGCTGCCCTTGTTGCTGCGAGGAAAACCAAAGAAAAGGTCGATAAGATTGATTTTGAATTTGCAAAAGACAAAGTGCTGATGGGAGTAGAAAGGCGCAGCATGGTTTTGAGTGATGCAGAGAAGAGAAATACTGCATTTCATGAAGCCGGTCATACGCTTGTGGCGAAGCTGACACCTGGAACCGATCCAATTCACAAGGTGAGCATTATTCCTAGGGGAAGAGCTCTTGGAGTGACGCAGCAGTTGCCTGTTGATGACCGATATACCCATTCAAAGGAATTCCTCCTTAATGTTCTTCAAGTGTTAATGGGCGGAAGGGCGGCGGAGGAGATCGCTCTTAATCATATGACGACGGGTGCGGGAAACGACCTTGAGCGTGCGACCGATCTCGCGAGAAAAATGGTCACAGAGTGGGGCATGAGCGAGAAACTCGGCCCTCTCACTTTTGGTAAAAAGGAAGAACAGATATTTCTTGGGCGTGAAATAGCAAGACATAAGGATTATAGTGAAAAAACAGCCGAGGAAATAGACGATGAAGTAAAAGGCTTTGTGATCAATGCCTATGAACGTGCGAGAAAAGTGCTGCTTGGAAACCGTGATCTTCTTGATACCCTTGCATATGCCCTTCTTGAGAAAGAAACTATAGAAGGTCATGAGATAGATGTAATGATCGAAGAAGTGAGAGCCGCAAGAGCCGCATAACCTGCAAGTCCCTTTTAATCTCATTTTATAACATCCTTAATGTGCACACTAAAAACGCCTGAGCGTCCCTGCGACTCTGATATGCGCGACTGATTAATAAAAGGCGTATGCTATAATATGAAAATATTTTGAGAGGTAATTTGAATGGATCTCATTGAGATAAAGGGCTCTTCGCCTCATAGATGCTGCCCCTCCCGATTAATGCGAAAGAACGCGAGAAAACAATAATTGAAAACATATTGTGGATACGGGGAGAAAGAATAGAACTTCTGTGCGAGAAGCTAAATATTAATGTAGAGGCGCTGATTCACGATTCAGCGCCTCACACCGCGACAAATGACATGAAACTCCTTGAGGTTCAAGGAGAGATGTCTGTCCTCGCCCCATCTTCAGTAGTTTCTTAGCGAACTTGAAGAACTGAAG
>Ga0074045_10003164_pt1 | contig 14885 bp, 13 predicted proteins | sample BogForMeECP23OM2_FD_94442 | JGI IMG/M metagenome (GOLD analysis project Ga0074045, IMG submission 94442) | Bog forest soil microbial communities from Calvert Island, British Columbia, Canada - Bog Forest MetaG ECP23OM2 | ecosystem: Environmental > Terrestrial > Soil > Wetlands ...
GGTTGCATTCGAGCGCCGCTGCATCCGCTCCAGCTTCGTTGCACTCCCTCGCCGTACACAACGGTACGCCTCAGTCGTGCGCCTCGCTGGCACGGCGCATCGACGCTCTCGATGCGACACCGTATTTATGAAAAGGAGTACTTAGCCGGCTTTCTTAGTCATTTTGTACACAAAAGCGAGCACTTCGGCGACGGCTTTGTACATATCCGGTGGAATCTCCTGATAGAGGTCCAGTGCGGAAAGCACCTCTACAAGCTGCGGATCGTCCCTTAACGGAATATTATGCTCTTTTGCGATAGCGAGTATTTTTTCAGCAATGTATCCCGTTCCCTTTGCAACAATTCTCGGCGCGGTATCTTTTTCAGGCACGTATCGCAAGGCTGCCGCTTTCTTGCGTTTGTCAATCATGACGAACTCTCAAAAAGTCAGGAATTAGGCGGTTTCGTAAAAAATTCATAGGCAAGACGCGCAAATACTGAGGAATGAGGCGTACTTTCTGTACGCCGCAGTGACGAAGTGTGCAGCGCAACGCAGCATATGGACTTTTTACGAGACCGTCAATCATGTCTTAATGCTTATTATCCTATCGGAAGAGCCGAGTTTATCGAGCTGCTCCATGGTAGTGTCGGTTTTATCGAGCATATGGGCCGCTTTGAGGCTGAGCCCGTTTTCTGCGAACGAAGATTTAAGCTCGTCCAGGTTGGCGCTGATCAGAGAATGGGTCCCCGGCCTATCAGCTTTAAAAGATACAAAAAAATCTTTGTTGTTCTTTAGTACCAGTATCGACAGCGACCCGAAACCGTCGAGATCGAGATTTATTCTGCAGGAGGACGTTGCGCCCCCTGCCGCACCTTCGCGTCCCCGCTTGAATGCAACATCGCCGTCCTTTAATTCTTTCCAGTTGACAGGCAGAAAGGTATAGAATGAGTCGGTAGTTTTGGAAAGCGCCTGGAATGTTTCAACATCCTTCAGGAGACCTTCAATCTTGCCTTGCAGGTTTTTTAAAGCAGCAGCATCGACGTTCGTTTCTTTTGCCGCAGAGGGCGCTTTTGAATCTTGTGCAGCCGGGCTTCCTTCAAGCGGAGCGGAAAGGCGCTGCTTCAATTCCAGAAGCACCGCTTTCAGGTCATTCTTGAGGGCAGGAAGATAAGACGGCTGGGTCTGTCCCGGCTTCACGTCTGTATCATTCCTGAAAGAGGGAAGAGAAGACGGCTGAGCCTGTCCGGGCTTCTCTTCTATAGGTGCTTCTGTGTCTGTTTGCGCTGTTATCAATTCCTTGCCGGAAGTCGCTGCCCCTTGCTGCAAATCCGGACTCGCAGCCTGCCCGGCTGTTTCGATTTCCACCTCAGCGGCATTGAACTGCATTGAAAAAGCTGTTGCTTTGAGCTTTGCTTCAAGAGCAACCCCGCTATTCAGAAGGGCATTTTTAAGCGGTCCGGAAAGGAGCCTTTCCATATTGAGCATTATATCGGACTTTAAGTCCCAGGCAGCAGGGGAGTTTTTCAATGTATCGGAAAGCTGACCCAGCACTGTCTCTAGCCGGGATTGAATGCTCTGACCCGTTGATCTGAGGCTCGACAGCAGAAGGTCCTGCAGTTGAGTTTTTATATCTGTCGGCAACGTATTTATGTCGGCCGGCAGCGCTTTCAAAAGGCTTTCAAGTTTATCGAGCGGAAAACCGCTCTCAGCCGGGGCCCCTCCACCCTTTGTAAGAGTTGAGGCGCTGCTTTGGTTTTCGGAAGGGGAGGTCCCGCTCTGCAGACTATCCGACAACTCCTGAATGAGCCCGGCAAGGGTCTGCCCTTCAGGTGTAGTCATGAAGTTTTTCAGGGTCGAGGCATCCCCTGAGTCCTCATAGCCAAGAAACTGCAGCCTGAGTTCATTGGAAAAAGACGGGGAACCGGACACTTTAAAGAAAGCTGTTTGTCCCTGTTGCAGAGGCACTTGAGTTTTTGCCGTAATGAGTTCGCCTTTTATATTGAGGACAGCATTTCCTGATGGGAGGATTTTTACAACTTCCGCTTTTATCGTTTCCCCTGCCGTGAGCAGTACAGACTTGCCCGGGGCCTTATCAATTGTAAGGTTCCCGTCGCCGAGACTTGTAATCTTGAAATTAATCATGGTGCGTTCTATTATTATATCACTAATAGAGACAGCTAAAAACAGGTAGAGGTAGAGAGTGAGACAGGTAAAGAGAGGAAAAAACTTTATCTCCTTTGCTTTTCTCTACGTTAACCTCTACCTTTACCTGTTGTTTAAAGGAGACTATATGCTTGATGCGCGTTTTGTAAGGGAGAACATCGAAACATTAAAAAGGGCTTTGGAAAAAAGGGCTTACGATATTGATCTTTCAGGTTTCGTGAATATGGAAGATGAAAGGCTCGTATTGCTTAGGGAATCAGAAGAACTGAGAAACAAGAGAAATATTGTATCAGAAGAGATTGGAAGATTAAAGAGGCAAAAACAGGATGCTGACCGCCTTGTTTCTGAAATGAAAGGAGTCTCTGAAAGAATTAAGGAAATTGATGAGGTACTTAAAGTCACAGAAGAGAAAACAGGGCTGTTTCTGCTTAATATCCCCAATATCCCCCATGATTCTGTTCCTGTGGGCCAGGACGAGACCGGAAATGTGGAAATTAGAAAATGGGGAGAGCCGAGGGTGTTTGATTTTGAGCCGCTTAACCACTGGGACCTTGCCGAGACTCTTGGCATCATCGATTTTGAAAGGGGGGCCAAGATTGCCGGAGCACGTTTTTCATTAATGAGGGGGGCAGGCGCCCGTCTTGAAAGGGCCCTGATGAATTTTATGCTGAATTTAAATACTGCGAAGGGCTATGAGGAGATCTTCCCGCCGCTTCTTGTAAACAGGGAAAGTATGACGGGAACGGGACAATTGCCGAAGTTTGAGGCAGAACTGTTCAGGACAGTTGATCCCGAGTTTTACCTTATCCCTACCGCTGAAGTACCTGTTACCAATATACATAGAGATGAAATTTTGAGGGAAGACCAGCTCCCAATCTATTATACGGCCTATACTCCCTGCTTCAGGCGTGAGGCGGGATCATACGGGAAAGATGTGCGCGGACTCATACGGCAGCACCAGTTTAATAAAGTAGAACTGGTGAAATTCGTAAAGCCTGAAAACTCATATGACGAACTTGAAAAACTGACCGCTAACGCGGAAGACATATTGCAGAAACTGGGTCTTCCATATCGTGTTATAGTTCTTTGTACGGGAGATATGGGATTTTCATCAGCCAAGACCTATGACATAGAGGTCTGGCTGCCCGGCCAGAACAGGTACCGCGAGATATCTTCCTGCTCAAATTTTGGGGATTTTCAGGCACGGAGGGCAAACATCAGGTTTAAAAGAGAAACCAAAAAGGGAACAGAATTCGTACATACTTTAAACGGCTCCAGTCTGGCAATCGGCCGGACGCTTGTTGCCATCCTCGAAAATTATCAACAGAAAGACGGCACGGTGGCGGTGCCCGAGGCACTGAGGCACTACGTGGGGATGGATGTTATAAAATAAAATATTTTAGATGAATTATCTTATCCAAAAGATCCAGAAACCCTTAAGGAAGGACGTTGAAGTCGGAGGGCGCCCCGGGATAATGCAATTATCAAGTTTGACAAAGTTGCGGACAATAAAAAATAATAGTAGTCGATTTTATTTTTTGCAGTACAATATAAAATAATAGTGGGCCTCAGCGTTCAGGAGAAATCTATTTACCGCATGAGTCCGAATAAAACCAGTTGAAAATTTATTAGTGTGACGTCTTGATCTTTTCGCCTATTGATATTGCCTCTCTGTCAATTTTGCTGCTCTTCCTGATGGTGGCGCTGGCAGCGCTGCTCAGGCAAAACCAGCGTCTGTTGGTCATCGTTTGTTCCTTTCTCACAGGCATAGCTTCTTTATTGAGTGTCATAGCCGGAGCATGGACGGTCGGAAGCCGCGTTACCGGCAAAATCGTTCTTTTGATCGGCTTGCCTGATCTTCCTTTTCATCTGAGACTCGATCCTCTTGCCGGGTTCTTCCTTACAGTTATAGGGTTGCTTTCGTTCTTTGTGTCTGTCTATTCAGCGGGCTACCTCCGGGGGGTGCTTGGACACCGTCCGGTCACAAGGCTTGTTGTGTTTTATAGTCTCTTCATAGCAGGGATGTTCCTGGTGGTACTTGCAGACGATGCATTGTTCTTCCTCATATCCTGGGAGGTAATGGCCGCGGCCTCGTATTTCCTGGTCATGTTTGAGGATGAAAAGCAGGAAAATCGAAACGCAGCTTTACTCTATCTTGTGATTGCTCATGTGGGAGCTATCTCAATTCTTCTTTCTTTCGGGGTCATGGCGGGAATTTCCTCCGGGTTCGGGAGTTTCAACGGGTATACTTTTGATGCAATGCGTCAGGCCAAGTTTCCTGTTGGATGGGCTACTGTCGCCTTTATGCTGTCCTTCTTCGGTTTTGCTGCAAAGGCCGGTGTCGTGCCCCTCCACGTATGGCTTCCGGAGGCGCATCCTGTTGCTCCGTCCAATGTCTCCGCACTCATGAGCGGCGTCATGCTCAAAACCGCCATATACGGTATCGTCCGAGTCACCTTTGACCTTATTAAGGTGTTCCCGTGGTGGTGGGGGGCCATTGTTCTTGTCCTTGGCCTGGTTTCGGCTGTAATGGGTGTTCTCTATGCACTGATGCAGCACGACCTCAAAAGGCTTCTTGCCTATCATTCTGTTGAGAACATAGGTATTATTCTTATCGGTATAGGGCTCGCCATGATATTCACGTCGTTCCATATGCCCGTGCTGGCGGCCCTTGCGCTGATTGCTGGACTTTACCATACTTTGAATCATGCAATGTTCAAGGGTTTGCTTTTTATGGGGGCAGGGGCCGTGCTGCATGCAACACAGGAAAGAAATATGGAAGAGATGGGTGGGCTTATACACCTGATGCCCTGGACAGCGGCGCTCTTCCTGGTGGGCTGTATATCCATCTCAGCTTTGCCGCCTTTTAACGGTTTTGTCTCCGAATGGCTTACTTTCCAGGCATTCCTGCTGTCGCCTTCTCTTCCCGCTCCCCTGATCAGACTGTTGATCCCTTTGGGAGCAGCCCTGCTGGCCCTTACGGGCGCCCTTGCCGCCGCATGCTTTGTCAAGGCCTTCGGTGTTACTTTTCTAGGTCACTGGAGGGGGCATAATCGCCCCCAGGTGCACGAGGCGGACTGGTCCATGCTGTCCGGCATGCTGATGGCTGCAATCACCTGTCTCGGCCTGGGAATATTCCCCACTATGGTTATCGAGTGGATGGATATAATACCCGAGCAGCTTTTAGGCTCGAAGATAAGCCCGTCTGCAGGCGCTGCCGGCTGGATGTGGCTGACTCCAATAGCTCCCGAGCGTGCTTCTTATTCCGGACTTGTAGTGCTCTTTGGCTTTATTATGATTTTTGCAGCGGCTTACTTTATTATTCATGTTAAAGCGGGCCGGATACAGAGGGTCCCGATATGGGACTGCGGATTCGAGAAGATCAATGCGAGGATGCAGTATAACGCCACCTCTTTTTCGATGCCGATACGGAGGATATTCGGCTTCCTCTTCAATATAAAGGAACGTTCAAGACTGGTACCTCAGCAGGCGCATGCGGCGTTTCCACGGAAGCTGCGTTACCATCTCCGCGTGCGGGACCGCCTCTGGAACTGGATATACAAACCGGTCATCAAGTCCAGTTTATGGTTTTCGCGCGGGATCGGCAATCTCCAGCGCGGCCGCATACAGACATACCTTATATATTCATTCATAACGATCATTGTCCTGCTGGTGTTTGTGAGATGAACCCCGGCCCATTTTTTATAGAAATAGTGCAGCTCGCTGCAGTCCTGGGGCTTTCTCCGCTCTTTATAGGATGGGTAAGGATGCTGAAATGCTGGACGCAGGGACGGTCTTCCGCGGGTATATTGCAGCCTTATCGGGACCTTGCCAAACTTTTCTCCAAGAATGTTATTCTTGCGGAAAATGCGTCATGGATATTCCGTTTTACTCCATATCTTGTTTTCGGCACAACCATCCTGGCGGGAGGAATAATCCCTATATTATCTTTTGATTTGCCGCTGGCCCCAACCGCCGATGTTATCGTGCTGGTCGGGCTTTTTGCGATGGCCAGGTTTTTTACCGCCCTTGCCGGGATGGACATCGGAACAGCCTTTGGAGGGATGGGCTCAAGCCGCGAAATGACGATAGCCTCACTTGCCGAGCCTGCGATGCTTATGTCGATCTTTACCGTATCGCTGGCAAATAAATCGACCTCTCTTGCCCAAATAGTTCAGGTCATATACAGCGGCCAATCGGTACTCAGACCATCTCTTGCTTTTTCTTTTCTTGCCTTTATTCTTATCACCCTTACTGAAACCGGAAGGATCCCTGTTGACAACCCTGCCACGCATCTTGAGCTGACCATGATACACGAAGCCATGGTCCTTGAGTATTCAGGCAGACATCTTGCTTTAATTGAATGGGCGGGCATGATGAAACTGTTCCTGTACGTAATGCTTGGTATTGCCTGTTTTTCTCCCTGGGGGATTGCAGGCACTGTTGATTTTGCTGCGGTGCTGGAAGCCTTTATTTTCATGGTACTGAAGCTCGGCATTATCGGCATCGGCCTTATATTGATAGAAACCGGTCTCTCAAAGATGAGACTCTTCCGTCTGACTGAATTCCTCGGCGCCGCTTTCCTGATGGCGACCCTCGGAATGCTTTCATTCTATATACTGGAGTGAAATGAGTTTACAGGCCATGTCACAGATAAACAGTTTTCTCGCAGCTATAGTGCTCCTGACCGCTTTTGGTATGCTGGCGCAGAGAAGGGTGTACGGCCTTATCCATCTGTTTGCCTGGCAGGGGCTTTTCCTTTCCATCAATACCGCCATAGTCGGCTATATCACAAACAGGCATCATCTGTACATATCGTCTATATTGACCCTATCATTAAAGGTGGCGCTTCTTCCCTATATTCTTCATATCCTTATTGTGCGGCTTCATATCCGTAAAGAAGTGGAGACGGTCATGAATATACCGTTGACCATGTTTATAGGGATAGCGCTGGTCATCTTTTCGTACTACCTGACAGAACCGATTACAGTGCATTCTACCTTAATAACGCGGTCAACGCTGGCTGTGGCGCTGGCAACCGTCATGATCGGGCTGCTTATGATGATTACGAGGAGACATGCGGTCACGCAGATTATAGGTTTTTTGGCCATGGAAAACGGCCTATTTTTCGCTGCCACGAGCGCTACTTACGGAATGCCCCTGGTAGTAGAGCTGGGCGTGGCCCTCGACGTGCTGATTGCAGCATTTATCTTCGGTATTTTCTTCTTCCACATACATACTACATTTGACAGTCTTGATGTTGAACAGATGGCCCGGCTGAAGGAAGGGGACTGACGATGCTCCTGGTTCTGCTCGTAATCCCTCTTTTTGCGGCAGTTGTCCTTGCCTTTGTCGGTGACAGGAAACTTGCTCCGGAAGTTAATATTCTCGGATCTGCGGTGACCTTTGCCGCAGGCCTCGGCCTGGCTTTCCAGGTCTACCAGCATGGTCCGATGATGGCGGGAGGCAAATTCTTTTTTGTTGACGCGTTTAATGTCTATCTGGCTGTCCTGACCTCTTTTGTATCCATGACCACTGCTATTTTCAGCAGGAGGTATATGCGAAGGGAGAAGGAGCACGGGCGTGTAGGATCTATCCGCATGCGCTTTTATCATGCTATGTATCAGCTCTTTATTTTCGCCATGCTGCTTTGCCTTCTGACAAATAATATCGGCGTGTTGTGGATAGCGATGGAGCTGGCCACCCTGTCAACGGTCCTACTCGTTTCACTCTACCGGACGCCTACTGCCATCGAAGCTGCCTGGAAATATTTTATTCTCTGTGGAGTGGGTATCGCACAGGCGCTCTTCGGAACAGTCCTTCTGTATTTTGCGGCTGAAAAGGTGCTGGGGGAAGGAGGCGAGGCCCTCCTCTGGACCAACCTGAGCCTTGTGAGTGACAAACTCGAACCCACCGTCCTTTCCCTTGCTTTTGTTTTTCTGATGGTGGGTTACGGCACCAAGGTCGGCCTTGTTCCGCTGCACAATTGGCTTCCTGACGCTCACAGCGAAGGACCTACTCCTATTTCCGCCGTCTTATCCGGTCTGTTGCTGAATATTGCGCTTTATGCCCTCGTGAGATGCAAATCACTTGTCGACGGCTCCACGCACACGCACCATGCCGGTTACATAATGATGGGTTTTGGCCTTATTTCTATATTGGTGGCCGCTTTTTCCCTCCTGCGACAGAAGGACATCAAACGAATGTTTTCGTATTCGTCCATTGAACATATGGGGATCGCGACCTTTGCCTTCGGTCTTGGAGGCCCCATAGCCACCTTCGGAGCGCTCTTGCATATGCTGGTCCACAGTCTTGCAAAGTCTTCCATCTTTTTTACTGTCGGTCATGCGTCACAGATGCACCGGACGCAGGAGATGGAGAGTATAAAAGGCCTTTTCAAGGGGAACCCCCTCGTAGGCTGGGGATTGATGTTCGGGACCATGGCGATTGCCGGAATGCCTCCCTTTGGTATTTTTACCAGTGAGTTTCTTATCCTTACCGCAACAATAAAGGATGCTCCTTTGCTGACGCCCTTTCTTCTTTTAGGACTCGGAGTGGCTTTTGCAGCCCTTTTCAGGAAGGTCCAGCCGATGGTTGCCGGAGAAGTACCGTTGCACCAGCGTTCCTTGAAAGCGGCACATGTCCCTGTTGTGCTTCATATGGTGCTTGTTTTGATAATCGGGCTCTACCTGCCCGATTTTCTTAACAGGTGGTTCCACACTACAGTGGGGCTGCTGAAATGAGCATGTTGACCGATGCCCTTACCGCAGCTCTTGGTACGACTGTTCAATTCGACAAAAAGCAGTACCCGCCTTCCATAATTCTCTGCAGCGTGCCGCGGGACAAATTCGGACGTGCTGCCACAGTACTGAAGAAGACGTACGCCCTGCTGGCTGCGGAATGGGCCACAGACGAAACTTATTTCGGGGGAAGTCTGGCTGTCTTTGCCTGTTACCGATGGGGTAATGAATACATGATTGTAAGGTCGGAACTGCCTTTGGATGATCCCTCGTTTCCAAGTCTTAGTAAGAAGTTTGTCCCTGCCTACCGGTTTGAGAGGCAGATGCAGAGCCTTATGGGTGTCGTGCCGTCGGGCCATCCGGACCTGCGGCCATGGATAAAGTTTGAGGACTGGCCCCAGAATGTGTTTCCCCTCAGGAAATCCTATGATGCGTCATGTCCGATGCAGAGGACCAAGGGGGAATATCAATGGGTCAGGGCAGAAGGCGAAGGGGTCTACGAAATACCTGTGGGGCCTGTCCATGCAGGAATCATTGAACCCGGACACTTCCGTTTTCAGGCAGTGGGTGAGACGGTTTTGAACCTTGAGGAACGTCTTGGCTACGTGCATAAGGGGATAGAAAAGAAGTTCGAAGCCCTTTCATGGAAAGACGGGGCGAAGTTGGCCGGCCGGGTATCGGGCGATACCACGGTGGCCCACAGCATCGCTTATTCCATCGCAGTGGAGTCCATGACCATCGGCACCGTAACAGAGCGTGCCCATTGGATCAGGGCACTTTTTCTTGAACGGGAGCGCATTGCAAACCACCTCGGCGACATAGGCGCCATCTGCAATGACGCAGCCTTTGCGTTTATGCTATACCAGTTTTCACGACTCAGGGAACTGGTCCTCCGCACCAACCATAAGCTTTTTGGCCACAGGCTTGTGATGGACAAGGTTGTCCCCGGCGGAGTAACGGCAGATATCACGAATGAGGGAAAAAAAGACATCCTGTCCGAACTCGATCTTATTTCAAGGGAATTCGAGCGGCTTGTAGTGATCTATGACGAGAGCTCATCACTCGAAGACAGGATGCGGGATACTGGTATACTCTCACCGGAAAAGGCCCGGGAACTCTGCTCTGTGGGTATTGTTGCGCGGGCCAGCGGCCTGAACCTGGATTGCAGATTGCAGCACCCTTTTCCTCCATATGACAGGTTCGAGGTGAACGTACCGGTGCTTATATCAGGAGACGTTCATGCCAGGGTGTGGGTAAGGGTTGAGGAAATAAGGGAATCCATCCGTATCATCCGCTTTATTCTTGGGGCACTTCCTTCCGGACCGATATACACCGATATCGGACTGCCCTCTCCGGACACATCAGGCTTTGCTGCTGTGGAAGGATGGCGCGGCGAGATCATCTATTGGATTCAGGCCGGTCCGAGGGCAGAGATCAACAGATGCATGGTAAGGGACCCGTCCAGTGTTAACTGGCTGGGGCTTGAACAGGCGATACCCGGCAATATAGTCCCGGATTTCCCGCTTTGCAACAAGAGTTTTAATCAATCATATTCAGGGCATGATTTGTGATTTGCAACTATTTCACTGATTGAGGACATGATCTTATGATACGAATTCTATATCAAATTTTCAGGACCGGCCTCATCACCGAACCACTCCCGGCGGCTGCTGAAGGGGAAATAATTCAGGTGGGAACAAAGCTTGAAGGGGCAATCGGCAAGCTTTTCAGGGGAAGCCTTACCATACGGCAAGTCGATGCAGGCTCATGCAACGGCTGCGAACTGGAGATCCATGCCATAAACAACTCTTTTTACAACTGTGAACGTTTCGGCATTCATTTTACCGCCTCCCCCCGGTTTGCGGATATGCTTTTGGTGACGGGGCCGGTATCTAGGAATATGGAGATAGCCCTTCGCAGGACATATAATGCTACTCCCAGTCCCATGCTTGTGGTCGCAGTGGGAGACTGCGGATGCAACGGCGGCATTTTCGGGGAAAGCTATGCCTCTCTCGGAGGCGTCGATAAGGTAATACCCGTTGACGCATATATACACGGCTGCCCGCCGACACCGGCAGCTATACTGAACGGAATACTAAAAGCTGTGTCCGGTTAATCCCTCCCGCCCGGCTTTGCTATGCCCGGCAGCCAGACGGGGTACTCCGCATCGGCCTCCCAAAGACCGCAGTGCTTAAATTCAGTTTCAAGGGCAGTATTGAAAAGGCGCAAAGGCCGGTACATCGGAAAAATGACGGGCTGAATTCGGAGTTCATCATAAAAGATTTCAGGATTGAGGAGATTGCGTGAAGGAAAGCAAAGAGGTTTTAAGTAACGCTGGAGAGAAGAGGAGAGGTTTTTTTGGCTTCGGAAAGAATGTCTTCGTTGCCGGACTTGTGAGCTTCTTCATGGACATCAGCTCTGAGATGATCTACCCTCTTGTTCCTCTTTTCCTCGCCGGAGTCCTAGGGGTCAACAAGTCGGTCATAGGTCTTATAGAGGGTATTGCAGAAGCGACCGCAAGCCTGGTCAAGGTTTTCTCCGGCTGGTTCTCGGATAGGATAGGAAATCGCAAGTGGCTCATGGCTGCCGGATATGGAATATCAACATTAAGCAGGCCGATCGTTGCGCTTGCTACAGGTTGGCGCCATGTGATGGGCTCCCGATTTATGGACAGATTCGGCAAAGGGGTCCGCACCGCTCCCCGCGACGCCATCATTGCAGAGGCCACAGACAACTCATCTCTCGGAAAAACATTCGGATTTCAGCGCTCGCTGGATACTATGGGCGCAGTGGTAGGGCCCGCGCTGGCCTTTTTTCTCCTGGGGATTCTTTCAAACGATTACAGAAAGGTCTTCTGGCTCTCGATGATACCCGGAGCCATTGCGGTGCTGCTGATAATCTTTTTCATCACTGAAAAGAAGATAGCTGCTGCTGTTCATGCAGACAGACCGAAACTGACACTCGGACATTTTGACTGGAAGTTCAAGTTTTTTACCATTATCTCAGCCTTGTTTGCTGTCGGTAATTCGAGTGACATGTTTTTGATCCTGAGGGCCCAGCAGGTAGGTGTTTCAACGGTGCTTATCCCTATGCTCTACCTGTTGTTCAACCTCGTCTATGCACTTTCGTCCGTTCCTGCCGGAGTGGCAGCTGACCGGTTCGGCAAGAAACGGATAATCCTCCTGGGATTTATCGTGTTTGCATTCCTGTATTATGGCTTTGCAGTCGCCTCGGACACAAAAACAATCTGGCTTCTTTTCGCTCTCTACGGTCTTTTTATGGGCCTCACTGACGGCATCCAGAGGGCTTTTCTTGCTTCAATCATTCCCCCGGATTTCAAGGCGACTGCCTTCGGATTTTACAATACTGTTGTTGGCCTTGCCATGCTGCCGGCAAGCCTCATCGGAGGCCGGCTTTGGGACCGGGTCTCACCGTCCGCCACGTTTTATTTCGGGGCGGCAACGGCAGCGATTTCTGCTGTATTGTTTATAGTGTTCATAGCAGTAATCAGGAGAAACGATGCGGTGCAACCCTACCCCTAAAAATGTATTTAAGAACCACGGAGTAATCCTGTGTATGAATGTCTGTTATAGGAGAAAACTAAGCGGATAATATCTTTCTCTGTGTTCTCTGTGGTCAAATTTTCAAGTACCAAAAAGTTTCTCTAAGTCCTCTGTGGTTAAGTGCTTTATTTGGGTTAATCTTTTGCAAAAAGAGGTTCCGCATGGATAATGACCTGGCCGGCATTTGGGATGGTTTGATATATTGCACCCTCGAGTCTGCTCGTTATAGAATGCACATCCTCTATTAAGACGTTGTCATCAAAAGAACAATGCACGGTTATAAACAATTTCTCTTTTTCCGTCTTTCTTATCTGTATATTATGTACTTCATGAATACGGTCAATAGTCTCTGCAGCACCAACGATGATCTTTCTGAGCTCCGTCTCTTCGTCAGGCGGCACAGCCTGACTTTTTCTTTCCTCTGAACGTAAAGGATCAATATGGACACTGATGTCCAGATTACCATCGAACTCTCTTCTGATCTCCTGTTCAAGGGTAGAGACAACTTCATGGGCCTTTTTGATGGTAAGAGTATGCTCCACTTCCACATCAAAGCTGATGTAGTTCTTGTCTGCCGCAACATTTGAAGAAATATTATGTATGTGCAGATTATGGTTGACGCCGATTAAATGTACCCTTTCAGCGATCGTTTCACAGTCAAGAGCGATGGGTTTTGTATTGATTGTTATGTCGGCCACAGGGAGTAATTCCCGGACCTTTTTCTCGATAGAACTGCAGATTGATTGAACATTCTCCAATGATAAGGTCCTGCTTACATCGATCGACATTTCCACAAATGCAAAAGGACCAGCCGGTTTGACCCTGATTTTTTCTATCTTGATTACACCGTCAACCGCCCTGGTTATAAGGGCGATCCGGTCCGTAAGCCCTTCAGGTGCAGCATCTATCAATACATCCACTGTCTTCTTGCCAAGTCCGACCGCTGCATAGGCAATCAACAGTGCGACTGCGATTCCGGCTATGGCGTCGGCCCGGACCATGCCTGCCGCAACAAGGACGATACCGACCAGCACCACAGCGGAACTGAGAATATCTGAGCTGAAATGAAGGGCGTCCGCTTCTAATGCCTGGCTCTTGGTTTCCATTGCGACCTTTTTCAACATCCTCGATCTCGAAAAATCTACAACTATGGAAATAACAAGGACCACCACCGAGTACCATGCCACTCTCACTTCTGATGCCCGGGATAGCAATCTTTGGACAGCCGCGTAAATAATCCATCCGCTGGTGAGGAGCAATACCCCGGTTTCAATCAAGGCAACTACGCTTTCTACTTTTGTATGTCCAAACTGATGTTCCCTGTCAGCAGGCTTGGCACTCACCTTTACTGCAAAGTAGGTCAGTGATACTGCTCCGAAGTCGACGCCGGAGTGTGCTGCTTCAGAGATAATGCCGATACTGCCGGTCGCAATACCTACAACCAGCTTCATGGCAGCCAGCAGGAAGCTTGCTATTACCGAACTCAGGGCAACGTTTTCTTTCCTATGATTAAATCCCATCAGTTCAATTATCTCATATTTAGATGGCTATACAACCATGTGCTTGAGATTCATATATCATCAGTAGATCAGGTGCAGACGCAGGCCATACACGTCAGCTCACCTGAAATCCGAGACCTGCATGGCGGTCTGCTTCCGTTATCACCTCCTGTTGAATGCAGGTCAGAACTGATTAATTCTTCAAAGCATATGCACCTGAAAAAAACATGTCAACAAATAAAGCAATTAAAAACCTCTCTGTCATGCTGCTACCCCAAGCAGCCCTGAATTTGTTATACCGAAGTAGAAACGTCCCTTAACAAAAATTCAGGGCCTTAGATTCACTAGACAGGGGAAGCTGCTTGCGCCTTTCCTCAAACAACATCCCCTGTTTAGTCTTCTGCACTGACCTGCAGGGTCGCAATCCATCAAATCACCTCCCCTTCCGGTTCCTTTTTTAGACAAGCGCCCCTGCTATTGCCATTAATACGGTTTCTACCAATAGAGAAACTTTTTCCCTCAAATACTCATCATTCGTCACAGCCCTCGAACTGTCGAAGAACCCCCCTCTCTTCAGGAATACCACTATTTCCTCACAATTTGTTACTTTGGGGTTATAGTGGATAAGTATGCTGCCGGTGGTAAGATTAATGTCCACCGTGCCTATGCCCACGATTGTGCTTAAGGCCTTTCGGATTTCATTAACGGAATCCGGATTCCTTTTTAAAACAGCGCTTTTGATCCTTACCCTGCCGGGCACATTGTGAATGTAGGTCATGACACTTCACCTCCTTCATTACATTAAAGCAGCGAAAGCCGTTGCTCTGTTTTGGCCGCAGGCCTTAATGCAGAAGGAAATGGAAATGATTAGGAGAGGCTTGAAATGAAGGTGAGCAATGAACAGGAGGTTCCCTTTCTTACAAGCATCCGTGCGGCCAATA
>Ga0074045_10003165_pt1 | contig 14884 bp, 15 predicted proteins | sample BogForMeECP23OM2_FD_94442 | JGI IMG/M metagenome (GOLD analysis project Ga0074045, IMG submission 94442) | Bog forest soil microbial communities from Calvert Island, British Columbia, Canada - Bog Forest MetaG ECP23OM2 | ecosystem: Environmental > Terrestrial > Soil > Wetlands ...
GACTTTGCCGCCCCATTCCCTGCTCTTGCCGTCCACCGTGGTCTCCAGCCCGAGCCGAATCGTCCTGAACCCCGCCGCATGCAGCAAGTCGCACCAGTCCCTGGAAAGCGCCAGGACATGAAGGGCGTTCGGGGCGTGGAAACGGATCGCGGGGCCCTTCTTTGCGATTTTTTCCAGCACAGGCCTTAGCGTATATTCCGCATCGAGCAGCAGCGCGTCATCATAGAACGCAAAATCGATTATCCCCAAATCATAATGGTCCCTCGCGATTTCGTTGAAGATCCGTTCGGCCCCGAATCGTGCGCGCCTGGGCTGAAGCCTTGCGGAAGCACAAAAAGGACATCTGTAGGGACAGCCGATTCCGGTAAGTATCGGTGCGTAATCGAGTCCCGGCTTCAGCAAGTCGAGGGCCGGAAACGGCCAGGCCTTGAATTCGCCCCACGTACTTGCGTTTCGTACCGGGAAGCCTGTCGTCTCGCAGATCATTTTCGGCAGACTCGATACGTCCTCCGTAATGATGCGGTCGGCCCCACTCTGCCGTTCAGCATGGCCGGGACATAGCCTGGCGTATATGCCGCCAAGCCACACCGGCACCCCCGGGAAAATTTCCCGCGCGATTCGGGCCGCCTCCGAAACTCCCGGATACCAGTAGGTCATGATGGATGTAATCCAGATGAGGTCCGGCTTTTCGATATCGAGGAGCTTGCGGCGAAAGCTCTCCGGGTGAATTCCGTGCCGATAGAAATATCGCGGAAAATCAGAGTAAGGGCCCGGTTTTGGGAGGCACATCCTGGGGTACTTACCGGTGCCGAATTTTTTGTCCCTGCCGGACAGGATTTCCGGATGAGAGTTCGTGAAAGGGTCCCGCCGGTCCAGGCAGTCGATCAGCCTCACCCCGCAGCCCCCGTCTCTGAGCAGAGACGCCAGTAAAAGCAGCCCTATCGGCTTGGCCCATAGATCATAGGCCGCAAAGTCGGTGATCCAGGGATTGATCAGCAAAAAAAGAGGAGGGCTTGACATTTTATTGCCCATTCCGGGTGCGGGGATAAGACCCAAAGTTTCGAACTTCGGCTTCCGCCGACTTGTGAAATAATTTGCTTGAAATCGCCGCAATGGAATACAATATTCAGGCGGCTGATCCCATTTCCCCATTTCCAATCCACTGACCGGATTATTGCAGGAGCTGAAAACCGCATGCAGATCATCGATCCCTTTCGCGTTAAAAGAAGCTATACTCAGAAGCTGCGAGGCAAGCCCGCCGATGTCTTCCCGCTGCTGTGCCCGGTTCGTGAAAGAGAATGGACCCGGGGATGGGACCCTCTGGCGGTTTACTCGATGTCCGGGTTTGCAGAAAACAACTGTATCTTTACAACGGGGGAAAAAAATCCCGAATCGATCTGGGTAATCACCGATTTTGATCCACTGCGACACAGAATCGAAATAGTGAAAGTCACCCCGGGCATGACCGTCGCCAGGATAACCATCTGCCTGGCGGAAAATGAATCCGGAAATACGGATGCGGAAGTCGTGTACTTATACACGGCAATCAGCCCGGAAGGTGAAGAATTTGTAAAAGAATATTCACAGGAGTTTTTCAACGGGTTCATGCAGTTTTCGGAATCCACCCTGAACAGTTTCCTGGATAAACGCAAGAGAAAAGAAAACGGCGGGAGCTGATTTATAAGACAACAGATACCCAAGGGCTTTGGCCGATACGTGACAGGAGTACATGATGCCAATTTTTGTAATGCTCACCCGTCTTTCGCCCAACGCAGTCAAATCACCAAAATCCCTTGAAGATCTCGAGCGTCGGGTAATGGACAGAATACGGTGGGAGTGTCCCCAGGTGGAATGGATCCTCAACCTTGCCACACTCGGGCCTTACGATTACCTCGATATTTTCCGGGCGCCCAACGAGATGTCAGCTTTTAAGGTGGCGACGATAATTCGCACGTTTGGCCACTGCACGACCGAGGTCTGGACGGCAACGGAATGGGCAAGGTTCAAGTCCCTGATCTACGATTTGGCCGACTCCGAGTTACATTAATTCCGAGGATACAGAATGGCCCGACACCCCGCAGGCGACCCTATCGAACCTCACGAGGTTCCAGGACCAGCTTGATGCCATGGACAATCTGCCGGACCCGCTTCATTGAGAGTGTTCCGATGAGGTCACGCAAATCGGTCTTATCCACTGTAAAAAGCTGTGACCCTATCACTACGCTCTGCTTCGCAAGGTTCGCTTCTCCAGGTTCAAGCAGGACATTTCCCGGTGTGGCGGCTCGCTTGAGATTGGATGTCAGGGCGCAGACAATTACCGTGTTGATGCGGCTGCGATTGAATACATCGTTTTGCACGACAACATGAGGATGGGTGTAGCCGGGGTTGGAGCCTGAAGGTTCATCGAGTTCGATCCAGAAGATGTCCCCCTGCCGGATTACCATTCACCCTCCACCACTTTGCGATGCTTGCGGCTCATCCCGCGAAGACGCGCCTGTTCGTCCGCATCGGGTTCATCCCGGCAGGTGTCATTGATGAGCCTGAGAAGCTCTTCATTCTGGCGGCGGCGAATAAACTCTTCCAATGCCAATGCAAAAAGGCTTGAGCGCGACATCTTCATTTCACGGGCAATGGTTTCAGCCCGCTCAAATAAAGATTTTTCAATAGAGACCGCTGTTTTGATACTTGCCATATTGTTATACCTCTTTTATTATTGTCAGTATAACAATACATTAACTCGCCCGTCAATCTTTCCTATTTCTTTCCCGATGGATTTCTTTCTTCCAACCGATAGTGTACCGTTACACGCTCGGGGCAGGAGGGCGCCAGCTTTAGCGAGGGCGGGGAAAGGACTATCGGTACGGTGAAAGACCCCGATTTGGACAGAGTGTCAAGCCTCACCGGAGAAGTGTAAACCGTGTTTACCTTCTCGAGGGTCTTGCTTCCGCCAACCACCTTCACCGTTTCCGGCAAGACGCTCACGTTCGTCAAAGCGGTATTTTCAGGCAGGCGCCCAATCCAGTCCACCTGGATTGTAAGCTCCCTGGTGGCCGGGATATCCAGGGTCACGTCTATTGTGGTCGGATGTATCTTGTTGAGGGAAATGCCTGGAGGCAGAATAATATCATCCTGTGTAATGGTGAAGGTATTCCGGCCTTCGACGGCTTTGCTCAAGTCCACTCGCACTCCCACCTGCCCCGGCCCGAGCGACTTTATGAGGGCGCTTGAACCCAAGAGCTGGAGCCGCGCTTCATCGACAGAGGTATCCAGAATATCGTAATTTGGGGGCCTGTTGACGTATTCGATGGGTACGTTCAGGGCTATGATGGTATACTGGCTGCGGGTAAAGCCGAACCAGATTCCGGCCATTATCAGAAAAGAAATACAGGCGGCGGCGGCCAGCTTGATTCTTTCCCGTTCGCGCTGGCGAGCGGGGCTGATGTCGGGCATTTTGAGATGTTTTTTCAAAGCCCGGGACAGCATCTGGCTGTCCTGCATCGGAGTGAGGCTGTGGTCTTTGGCCACATTCACGCTGCCCCGCTCCTCGGATACCACGATAACAAGAGCATCGGCCACTTCAGCAAGCCCTACCGCCGCCCTGTGCCTGGTCCCGTAATCGGATGGAAGGTCCTGCCTGTGGGAGAGCGGCAGAAGGACCCCCACCTCGGTGATCTGCCCGCCCTCGATGATGGCCGCCCCGTCATGGACGGGGCTGTTAGGCCAGAAGACGCTCATCAGCATTTCGTTCGAGACCCGGCCGTTCCACGGGATTCCTCCGTGGATTGCCTCGCCCAGGTCCTGGTTTCCGGGAAAAACGATCAGGGCCCCGATCCGTTTTTCCGCCATCTGAAAGACGCTGTCCGCTATGACGTCAATCGGTGTTTGCTGCTCTCTGCTTGGAAATCCCCACAGAAATGTTTTTATATTGCGCACCTGCAGGGCCGAACGGATTTCATTGCGGAACACCACAATTATGATAATGGCCGCGGCCGCCGTTATGCCGCGTATTGCCCAACTGGTGAGAATCAGACCCAGGCTGGCCGCAATCTCCTGAGCCAGCCACAGCGAGGTGATGCCAACCAGTACGCGAAAGGCATTGGTGCCTTGAAAAAGAACATACACCCGCAAAAGGATATAGCTGTTTATCAATATATCGACTATATCCTGCCATCGAATGGATGATATGAATGCTAGAAAACGGCTCATGAGAAATCTCCGGTCTTCAGTCCGCTATGCTGAATCGGAGTACGTCGAAAATGCGCCCGTTTTGGTCTATTATCTCAACCCGCCAGGGTCCCTTATCGGTTTCGCGGAGCTGGATTACGCTATAGGTGGACCACTTTGTCGGATACAGGCGCAGCCGGGTCTGGGTGCTCAGCTCGTCGCGGTGAAACCACCTGTGGTAGATGACCGTATGCTGCGGTACCGGATCGAAGGATGTATAGCAGCAAACCTGGCCCGATGAGACGGAGAATACCAGACCGGGGCCAACCGGCGTAAGGTTCTCAACCCGCTCGCACATCAACCCCTGTTTGAGGCTGAGCTTTTGGGCCGCCTCGGCATCGGCCGGGGCCTGTTCCTGAGCCGTGGCCGGGCAAACGTGCCAGGCCAAGCAAAAAAGTGCCAGCGATAATAGTGCAAAATACCTCATGGAGAATTCTCCGACAAATTGCGCTGGGACTGACTTTGGCGGACTTTGCCTGATGGGCGAAGGCTTCAGCGGAAAAAGCAGGTCCGGTATGGGGTTGCCCTGCCCGTATTTTCTATAATGTTTGTATAAGGGCCTCTGATGCAAATAGCACAATTGGCTAAAATTTTAAAATATCATGCCTCCGTTTTTCGTCAAGGCCAATCGTCGTTCGAAGACCGGAAGAAAACCGATCTCGAGACCTCGCAGAGCGTGGAGACAGTAGAACTGGGGTTTCACCATTTACAGGGCACACAGCCATGAGCAGACGTTATCCTGAACGGCCCTACGCGGGAGTAGGGGCAATCATATTCCGGGGAACGGAGGTCCTGCTGGTAAAAAGGGGCCGTCCGCCTGCTCTGGGCAAGTGGTCGATTCCCGGAGGACTCGTTGAATTGGGCGAGAGCCTCGAGGCCTCGATTCGCAGAGAGGTCCTCGAAGAGGTTGGACTCGAAGTCAAGGTAATCGACCTCGTGGCCGCGCTCGACCGCGTCATTTTTGACCAGGACGGCCGAATCGAGTACCACTACATTCTTCTCGATTTTCTTTGCGAGGTCCTCGGAGGACGCCTTAACGCCGGAACCGACGCGGACGAATGTCGATTCGTTCCGATAAAGGACCTCTGCCGGCATGACATGACCCGCGGGACCGAAGAGGTTATACAGCGTGCGTCCGAAAAGGCCCGGCATTTGGGTGTTCCAGTTTATTATACGCCGCTTTGAAGCCGAGTTGCCTGTGTCTAACCGACCGGACGACCCTTAGGCCTGTCAAAACAGCGGCTCAATATCAACTGAGACTTTTAGACAAGCCGATTCTTATTCCGATGCCCGCTTTGCCAGATATTCCTGAAGCTCCCGGTTGTGGTTCGAAATTACCTCTTCGGCCATTTTCTTCCCGAAGGAAGCGTATCGCCGGGCAAGCTCGGGATCGAGCAGAGAAAGAATACGGATGGCGAAAACTGCCGCGTTGTAGGCGCCGCCTTTTCCGATGGCCATTGTGGCCACGGGGACGCCGGGGGGCATCTGGACTGTTGAAAGAAGGGAGTCCATTCCGTTGAGTGGAGATGAATCGATCGGTACGCCGATAACCGGTATGGTCGTCTGAGCGGCGCAAAGGCCTGCCAGGTGGGCGGCCCAGCCGGCCCCGGCTATCAGGACTTTAATGCCTCGACCCGCCAGTTCTTTCGCGTACTCTGCCGCTTCATCAGGCGTCCTGTGGGCAGAAAAAATTTTTATTTCGTAGGGTATTTCGAATTCTTCGACCAGCCGGGCAGCCTGCTCCATGACAGAGATGTCCGAGTCGCTCCCCATTATGATTCCAACCAGTGGATTTTTCATCAACGGGTTGCCCCTCCTGAATTCATTGGCTTCCGGTTTGTTGGGTTGCGCTTTGCTTAACCCAATCTGTGGCCGCCGGTTTGTTGGGATTGGCCAGGCTCCGCCAACCTGTTGGTTTCAACCCTAATTTCCCATCCAGGATTGACGCAGCGAGAAAATATTTTCTCTCAGGATCTCCTTTCCGGATTTGCCGGTAATCACCAGTTCGGGATTCTCGGTCACTTCGCCGACCAATCCATAAGGCAATCCATCGAAGATACCCTCAAACTCCCTGGCGCACCCTTTGGGCACGGTCGCCAGGAATCGCCCGCAGGATTCGCTGAAAAGGATCTGGTCGTCCCGGATACTCTCATCCGCTAAAACGGGCGTCTTCCCCAGTTCGATGGTCAAACCGAAACGACCGGCGATGGCCGTCATCGCAGCGTGGACTCCCAACCCGCCCCGGTAAATTCCGTGACAGGAGGCGACAAGCCCTGAAGATATCGCACTCTCGACAGCCTTATAAAGACCGAGAAGAGATTTGGATTTCTCAGGTTCCAGCTTGTTTGGATCGGCGAGGCCATCTACTTTCGGCACATTGAGCCCTGTATATCCGAAAAGGCCGTAATAGGCTGAGCCTCCAAGTTCGTTCCGGGTGATCCCGAGCACATATACCAGGTCGCCGGAAGATTTCGCCTCCAGTGTCTGTGATTTGAGCACATCCGCAACGATCCCCGTCGCCGTAAACTGCATGGTGGGAAGACCGCTCACTTTGTGCCGCTCGCCGAATGCGCCCGGAAGATATCCGTCCACATACATGCTGTCTTTTCCGGAAAGCAGCGGTATGCCGTACGCAAGGCACAGGTCGCGAAGCGCCAGGTTTGCGCGCACAAGCTGTGCCGCCTTGTAGCGTCCGTCAGGATTTAGAACCGGATCGTACTGAATGTTTGGCCAGCAGAAGTTATCCACACCCCCGATTTCGTCAAGCCTGCCGCCAACCGCCAGGATGCGCCTTACCGCCTCATCGATTGTCGCCGCCACCATGTGGTAGGTATCTATTTCAGAGTAAGTGGGCACAAGAGCCTGCGCGACAGCAAGACCGCTGTTTGTGCCAAGGACAGGCCGGATTACCGCTGCATCGTTTGGAACGTCCCGGTCCCTGCCCGTCATGAACTTGATCGTGCTGCCGCCCTGCACTTCGTGGTCGTATTGCCGCTGGATCCACTCCCGGCTGCTCAGATTGGGCGTGGCAAGCAGGGCGTGCAGCAGCCTACCGTAGTCAGCGGGTTCGCTCAGCACCGGTTCGGCCAGGCCGCGTGCCTTGGGCGCAAGCCATTCGGCATCGAAATCCCACTGCGGGAAATCCTCCGAAAAAAGGCTTAGATCTAGATATGCGCAAGTCTTGCCACCATAACTCAGGCGTAGCTTGCCCGTATTCTCATAGTTGCCGATCACCGTGCTCTCGACTTCGTGTTTGCGCGAAAGCTCCATGAACCTGTCCAGGCTCTCGGGCCTGATCGCCACGCTCATGCGCTCCTGGGATTCCGATACCCATATTTCCCATACATCGAGGCCTTCATACTTGAGAGGCACCTTGTCCACCTCGACATAAGCGCCTCCGGCCAGCCTCGCCGATTCCCCTATGGAAGACGAAAGCCCGCCACCCCCGTTGTCGGTTATGAACGTAATCAGGTCTTCGTCGCGCGCTTCGAGAAGAAAATCATGCATCTTCTTCTGAGTGTAGGGGTCGCCTATCTGCACATGCCCGGCAGGGGTGTTCGCGCCGTAGCTCTCACTCGAGGCCGTAACCCCGTGAATTCCGTCTTTTCCCACGCGGCCTCCACACATGATGATGAGGTCGCCTTCCCCCGGCAGCTTGAGTTCGACCGGCTTGCCCCTGATTTGCAGCGGCATGACTCCCAGGGACGCCACGAACACCAGGCATTTGCCCAGATAGGAGGGATGAAAAAAAAGATTTCCAAAAGGCGTAGGCACTCCGTGCTTATTCCCGCCGTCCTTTACCCCTTCCACAATCCCGTCGAGCAGCCGCCTGGGATGAAGATGGGGCTTGAGCGGCCCGTTGTAGTCGCGGGGCCCCACGCAATAGCCGTAAAGACCTGCAACAAGGCGCGATCCCTTTCCGGTACCCATTATGTCGCGGTAAATTCCCACGATTCCGGTGAGAGCGCCGCCGTAGGCCTCCATGTTGGATGGGCTGTTATGGGTTTCGCCCGTAACCGAGTAGTTGAACTCAGAATCGAATCGCGCAACCCCGGCGTTGTCCCACAGAACTGAAACAACCCAGTCCTTCTGCTCCTGAATCCGGAGCGTTGGGGCTTCGATGCAGGTCTTGAAAAGATTGTCCACTGTGAGTTGCTCGCCGGTGAGCAGGTCGCTGTAGCGGAACTTCCCCCGGAAGGTGTTGTGATTGCAATGATCGCTGCGTGCCTGGGAAATGGCTTCCAGTTCGACGTCCGTCGGTGCGCAAAGACCGAACTTTGCGCGCGCCTGCCGCACTTGAGGTCTGAGGAAGTAATTTCTGATGACAGGAACATCGTTCCGGTTGAGGGCCAGGTTCCTCTCATCGCTCAGCCTTGCGAGCTGCTCGTCGCTTTCGATAGGGATTTCGCAAACCGAAGGAGTGTGGGCAAGAAGTACTTTGGGGACAATTACGCCTGTTCCCTCGCTTTCGTTCCATTCGGCCCTGGGATATACGCGCCATTGTTGAATGATTTCATTTGCGAGAAGTTCGCGCGCTATTGTTTCTGCCTGGCTTCGCGAAAGAGGGGCATTTTTGAGCATATAGAGCCGGGAAGTGTAAGCGGCGTCGCCTGAAGCAGGCGCTTTCCCCAGGTAATCGTTTATGGCCTCTATTGCCACGCTGCCGGCAGTATCGCGGACTCCGGGACGATATCCCACCCATATTGCCCAGTCGAAATCCGATGCAAGGCTCCGAAAGCCGGATACCTGGGTTACAGGATTAGTGAAAACCTCGGCGCGCACCGCTTCGAGTTCTGCGTCCGACAGACCGGTATCCAGGGTCAGTATGCTTATTACCCGCGCTTCTCCTATTTCCCAGCCAAAGTAGTCGCGCACCCTCCTGCAAAGACTCGCCCCCTCCGGATCGAAAAGGTGCTCCTTTAAAGCCGTTTCCAACCTTCTTGCCATTTTGTTTATCCGTTCTTACGAAACGAACTCGACGGCCAACACCATCAGGATTGATCCCCCCGCCGCTTCTACCCAGCGTCCGAATTTTGTTGAGAGCCGGTTGCCCAGCTTCATGGACACCCAGGTCATTGTTCCCGCCGTCACTCCGAACCATATGGCAGGGGTGATCAGACCCGCCCCCAGTATTCCCAAGCTGAAGCCGACCCCGAACGCGTCCAGGCTTGACGCCACCGACAGAATCACTAAACTCAGTCCCCGGGTCGGATCGGTGCATTGGGCGGGATCGGCATTCTTGCCCAGCAGGCTTTCAGCAACCATTTTCGCGCCGATTAAAAAAAGGAGCGCAAATGCTATCCACGGCCCCCAAACCCTTCCTGTTCCGGGGAGTCGCCGGCTGACAAACCATCCCAGAATCGGCATAATAAACTGAAAGAGGCCAAAGTGAAAGGAAAGCCTGAAGGTCTGCCTCGGCTGGCAAAATCGCGCGCCTACGCCCATTCCGACCGCAAAAGCATCACATCCAAGAGCTATGGCGACAAGGGCTATTTCGACAAATCTCAAAATCGTCCTTTTCAAAATAGATTTCCCGGATCGAAGCGCGTCTGATCCGGGAAACTAATATCGCAATCAGCAAGCAAGGAGCAGGGAGCGAAAAGACCCTTTGGCTTCCTGCTCTTTACTTCCTGCTTCATGCCCCTTTTACGTATAGTAACAGGCATAAATGCTGCTAGACGATTCATACTGCGAGGCAATCTCAGAGAGCAGCCTTTCCGGTTCCCTGTCGATATTTACGAACCTTATCCCCATTCCTTTAGGCGAAAGCGAATCTCCAGGACCGTGAATATTAGTCCAGACCACTTCCCCGGTCAGTTCGAAAACGTTTCTGAAACCTGGAAATCTGAGCGTCATTTTCCCCTTGGCATTCAGTGGAGCGGGGTTCTTGCATATTACCAGCATTCCCTTCTCGCTGAAATGCATGGAGGTCCCTTTGAACGTCCTTTCGCCCACCACGAAAGCCACCTCACAGGGCAGTTTTCTGTCTGTAATGACTTCTTTGTTGATTTCTTGTTCGGCCACTGTTTTCCTTTACCTCAGGGAAATACCAAACCTGGCGGTTACCTTCCTGACCAATTCGACATGGAGAGCATTTACCTCCTCGTCGGTAAGGCTGCGGTCCTCAGCGCGGTAAGTGAGCCGGTAGCCAATGCTCTTCTTGCCTGTCCCGATTTGATCGCTTCTGAATATATCAAATATCTCGACACTTTCCAGCAAAGGCTCATACAATGAGCGAATAAAGTCAAATGGTTCTTCCACGGGCATCTTCTCGTCGGCAATCAGCGCTATATCACGTGGAACGGGCGGGAATTTTGGAAGAGCCTTATAGACCGGGACCGGCCCCTTCAGCGCGAAGAGCCTGTCAAAGTCGAGCCTGAAAGCAAATATGGGCCGTTTTAGATCGTAGGCTTCGAGCACTTCCGAATGGACCCTGCCAAGTTCTCCAACCCGCTCGCCTTTAGCGAAAACAGAGGCCGACGCACAGGGGTCGAGCCACGGGGGAAGAGATTGCGCCCGGAACACGACATCATCGATTCTCACGAAACGGCAAAGGGCTTCGACTACTCCCTTGACGTCCGTATAGTCCACATCGGCATCGCCGTAAAGGGCCTGCGAGACGCGCTTTCCCGCAATGACCCCTGCCAGGTGGTGAGGCTCTTCGGCCTGCAAGCCGTCTTTTCTGGGCAGGAAAATCTTGCTTAGTTCAAAAATGCTGAAGTTTTCGCTTCGGCGGTCGAAGTTGTAGCGGGCATTTTGAAGCAACCCGGGCAACAGGGTCGTTCGCATTACTGCCTGCTCGTCGCTCAGAGGGTTCTTGAGCCGGATTGGGGCCAGTCTTGGATCGCCTTCTGAATATCGAAGCCTTCTGATAGATTCATAAGAAATAAACGAGTAATTGATAACCTCGAAGAACCCCGCACCTGCCAAAAGGTTCTTTAGCTCACCGCGCACCCTCTGGTGTGGATCGAAAGCGGCGGCCTCGACTGCAGCGGCCGGGCTGGTAACCGGAATTCCGTCATAGCCCGAAATCCTCGCCAATTCTTCACCCAGGTCGACCTCTCTTGTGATATCCCCCCTGAAACTCGGCACAATCACCCGGAGGCGATCCGAGTCCAGCGCTTCCGCGCGCATCTCAATTCGCTCCAGTATCTCTTTCATCTCGCGCGAGGATAGCCGGGTCCCCAGAAACCGGTTGGCCCTGTCTACCCTGAGCACTATTTCCTGTGCTTTTATCGGATTTGGGTATACGTCGATCCTTCCCGCCGCAATCGAGCCCCCCCCGACCTCTAACATAAGCTCTGCCGCCCGGTCGAGGGCCCTGAGCACGCCGCCCGGATCTGTGCCGCGCTCAAACCGGTAGCTCGACTCGGTTTTGATCCCGAGCATCCTGCTGGTCCGGCGAATCGAGAGCGGCTCAAAATAGGCGCTTTCAATCAGAACATCCCTGGTATCCGGCTCGATTTCTGAATTGAGGCCGCCCATGATGCCGCCTATTGCAACAGGACCGACTCCGTCGCAGATCAGCACGGCCCCTTCGGGGAGCTCGCGCTCGATGCCGTCGAGCGTGATAAACCGCTCGCCGGCCTCTGCTTTTCGCACCACTATACGGCGCTGCAGCAGCCGGTTGAAGTCGAAAGCGTGAAGCGGTTGGCCAAGCTCCATCATAACGTAATTGGTAACATCGACAATGTTGTTGATCGACCGGACGCCAAGCGCCTCCAACCTGTCCTTGAGCCATTCGGGTGAAGGGCCTGTCTTTACGCCCTGTATAACCCTGGCCGTATAACGAGGGCAGCCTTCGGGATCGTCTACAGTCACAGTTGTCAATGTATCAACGGCAGGACCTGTTTCATCGACTGCAATGGGAGGGTATTTTACCGATGTTTTACATAGCGCCGCCGCCTCTCGGGCAATGCCCACCACTGAGAGGCAATCCCCGCGGTTGGGAGTGATCCCGACCTCCATCAGTAGGTCCCTGATCCCCAGCGCCTCGTCAAGCGGGACGCCGACCGGCGTGTCGGCGGGAAGAATCCAAATGCCGCTGTGGTCCTCGCCCAACCCAAGTTCTTTTTCCGAGCAGAGCATTCCTTTCGACAATTCGCCTCGAACTTTAATTTCCCGGACTAACCCGTTCGGCAGCTCCGCACCTGGCAGGGCCAGCGGGGCAATTGCTCCGGCGCGCACGTTCGGAGCGCCGCAAACGATCCTGCGCAAACCGCCCGGGCCTGAGACTACACAGATCTTCAGCAGTTCAGCATTTGGATGGGGTTCCACCGCCTCGATCCGAGAGGTCAGTATGTTTTTGAGTTGGGGGTAGCGCAATGAAAGCGATTCCACCTCCAGACCCGCCATGGTCAGGCCGTCTGCGATACGCTCGGGAGAAATCGGGCAGTCAACATAGTCGGAAAGCCACTTAATACTTATCAGCATTGGTCATCCCCGGCGCCGCTAAAACTGCTCAAGAAAACGCAGGTCGTTTTCAAAAAACAGGCGAAGGTCGTCTATTCCGAATTTCAGCATGGCTATCCGCTCGATTCCCAAGCCGAAAGCAAAACCGGTTACCTCCTCCGGATCATAGCCAACGTATTTGTAGACCTCCGGGTCAACCATTCCCGATCCCAGTATCTCGAGCCATCCGGTGCCTTTGCATACGCGGCAGCCGCCCCCCCGGCACATGACGCACTCAATATCCACCTCGGCGCTCGGTTCGGTGAAAGGGAAAAAACTCGGCCGGAAACGAAGTCCAACCTCAGGACCGAACATCTGGTGGACGAATGTGGTGAGGATGCCTTTCAAATCGCCAAAACAGATGCCCTTGCCCACCATCAGGCCCTCCACCTGGTGAAACATTGGCGTATGAGTGACGTCCGAATCGCGCCGGTAGGTCCTTCCGGGAGCTATGACCCGGACCGGGGGCTTTCGCTTTTCCATTGTCCGGACCTGGATGGGCGAGGTGTGCGTCCTCAGCACCACCTCCTCGGAGATGTAGAAAGTGTCCTGCATCTCCCTGGCCGGATGGTCTTTCGGGATGTTCAGCGCCTCGAAATTGTAATAGTCAAGCTCGATCTCAGGCCCCTCGACTGTTTCGAACCCAAGCCAATTGAAAACGCGGCAAACTTCCATCGCCGTCTGGGTGATCGGATGAAGGCGACCCGCAGGCGGGAGCCTTCCGGGAACGGTTACATCGATCGATTCACGCCTGGCGGCCTCCAGATCCCGGCTCCTCAGAGCCGCCTCCGAGAAGATTTCTTCCAGCCGCAATTTAGCCACATTCAACAGTCTGCCGACTTCCCTGCGCTCTTGCTCGGGGACCTTTCCCAACTCTTTGAAAAGCTGGGCAAGTTCTCCCTTCCTCCCCAAAAAACGAATCCGGGCCTGGTCGAGAGCCCTCGGGTCCTCTTCCAGCCCGGAAAGGGCGCGGCAGGCCGTCTCAACAAGTTTCTCAACAGCCTCTTTCATTGCCTATGCAGCTTCTTTCGCGATCCTGGCCAGTTCGGCGAAAGCCTCCGAGTTCGTAGCCGCAAGATTTGCCAGGGCTTTCCTGTCAAGCGTTATATTGGCCTTCTTCAAGCCGTTCATGAATCTGGAGTAGCTCAGATCGTGCTCGCGTGCTGCTGCATTGATGCGCATAATCCACAGGCTTCTGAAGTCGCGTTTTCTGAGCTTTCTGTCGCGGTATGCGAACTTGAGGGCACGCTCGACCGTTTCCTTTGCTGTGCGAAGCAAAGTACCCCGACCCCCTCGATATCCCTTTGCCGCCGAGAGAATCTTTTTGCGCCTCTCGCGCGACTTGACCGCCTTTTTGACCCTGGGCATCGAAATCTCCTGTCAAATAAGCTTTTAGCAGCCGGGCATCAACTACTTGCCTGACGCCAATCTGCACGCCCTGCGAGGTTGATGGCTAAAAGCCGGTTTATAGATAAGGCATCATCCGCTTGAGCGCCCGGACGTTTATGGCGTTAACCACGGTGTCCTGGCGCAGCCTGCGTTTTCTTTTCGGGCTTTTCTTAGTCAGAATATGACTCTTGAAAGCCCTGGCCCTGACGATCTTGCCCGTGCCGGTTTTATTGAATCGTTTGGCCGCGGCGCGATTGGTCCTGATCTTGGGCATTACGGATATCCTCCGTTGACTGAGGTTCTTGGTTCGCGTTCACCACAGCCTGTACAAAGCGACTGGACGCAGAACAATACGGAGCGGCCGCGCAATGCTGGACTGAAATGATCCTTTTCAAAACCCCGGCTCGAATCCGAGGTGTTGTTCGTGATTAAAAATTCCGTTACTTACTGGGTAATCTGCGCACAGGCGCCAACCCCGCCAGTGCGCGCGCCGGGACGAAGATTCGGCCTTTGGCCGCAATCACCATGGCAAATGTTGCAGTTTATTCAGGACTTGATCAAGAGTCAATAAATTAAGGTGGATTTTGTGAATTTTTCAAGACTTCGGGGCCACAATCATTATCAGGTTACGGCCTTCCATCTTAGGCTGCTGCTCGATTACGATTTCTTCCTTAAGTTCTTCCTTTATACGTTCCAGAACTTTGAATCCCTGATCGGAGTAGGCGATCTCCCTTCCACGAAAAAGAATCGTCACCTTCGCCTTGTCCTTCTGCGAGAGAAAACGCTTGATGTGGCGGATTTTCACCTGAAGATCGTGCTC
>Ga0074045_10003166_pt1 | contig 14883 bp, 15 predicted proteins | sample BogForMeECP23OM2_FD_94442 | JGI IMG/M metagenome (GOLD analysis project Ga0074045, IMG submission 94442) | Bog forest soil microbial communities from Calvert Island, British Columbia, Canada - Bog Forest MetaG ECP23OM2 | ecosystem: Environmental > Terrestrial > Soil > Wetlands ...
AATCCCCATAAACGGCAACCGCCCACACGGCCCCCCGCGGGTTCCTTCCTGGGGGGCTTTCGGACGCCGGCCCTCGTTGCGCGCGGATAGGTCACCACAGGCCGGCATCCGAAACCCTTCACCAAAGCTGCCGTTTCAAGGCCACGGATCACGCTCAACCGGACGTCTCCTCGCGATCATCGCCCTCGCTCCAACCCTCCGGGAAATCGAGGAAGTTCACGATAAAACCGCCCTCTTCAACCGGGTCTAGCCTCACCGGCTAAGCAAACGGGGCGGGTCGGCGCGCCATCCACTCCTCCTACTCAGAGGTCCTGCAGCCTCAGTCCGAGCGGGTCGAAACCTGTCCAACGGAGGCTCTTCTACATGTAATGGCTGTGGTCGACGGTCGGCGGGCCTTTGTGCCAGACGGCCGCAGTGACATCAAGATAGGAACGCTGTTGGACATACTCAAAACGCTCGCGCAAGCGGCGGATCTCCTCGAAACCATAGGTCGCCGATCACATGGTCGAGGGCTGGGACCTGCCGGATCCGTCGCCGCCGCGGGGACGGCCGCTCGTGCGGCTGGCGCCGCTCGTTGCCGCCAAGGCCGAGCTATTCCGGGCGACACGTAAGGCCGGGATTGACAAGGCGGAGCTGTCACGGCGCATCGGCATCGCGCCGGATGCCACAGATCTGTTGTTCAGCATCCGTCACGAGACGGGGCTCGACCAGATCGAGGCGGCGCTCGGGCGGAGACTGGTGGTGACCGTCGAAATGGCCTGATCTGCGCAACTGCCGGCGCGGGGTCGATCAGAGCCCTAGCTGCAGGCAGATCGCTCGCTCGACCGCCGCGACGTCTGCCGGGCTGGGACTTCCAACCCGCTTGCGCAGGGTGCCGTTTGCTGATCGTGCTCAACTGATCGGCCATCGCTTTTTGTTGCTCGCCGTTCACCCTGACATATGCCTCGGGCGGGTAGAGACGGGCGACATCGGTCGTCAGCGGCGCCACCTGAAGGCGGTTGAGCTCCCGTTCGCAACGTCGTTGCTGACGATGATCGCTGGTCTGGTCTGGCGAATTTCGCCGCCGATCGAGGGATTGAAGGCGATCCACCACACCTCCCCATGTGCCGTTTTTCGCTCCGATCGAGCGAGCCGACGACCGTTCTTATTTCGAGTGGGCCTCTTCCTCAAGCGCGCCGACCCGATCCTCGACTGTGCGGAGCATTGGTCCCTCCCCGTCACTGGTTCTTTCATCTGCGGATATTTTGGATTTGCGAAACGGGCACCTGCGGCGCTCCCGGTGGCGACGCTTGACACGGGTGCAATGGACTTGAGCAGGTAAATTAGCTGATTGTATCAAATGATCACGGGTAAGGCGCCTCGACATGGGCGAGCTGGAAGATCGGGTGGCAATCGTCCGGCGGTTTAGCCGGTTCTACACCCGCAAGATCGGTGTGCTGCACGAGGGGCTGCTCGGCAGTCCGCTGTCGCTGACCGAAGGCCGGGTGGTCTGGGAACTGGCGCAGCGGGAGACGACAACCGCATCCGAGCTCGCGGCCGAGCTCGGTATCGATACCGGCTATTTGAGTCGCATTCTCGGCAGCTTCGAAAAGCGCGGCCTGATCGACAGGCGGCCGTCCGAACGCGACGGCCGGCAGAGCATCATCGCGCTGACCGAGGCGGGCCGCACGCTCTACGCGGCGATCGACGCTCGCTCCCGCGACGCGGTCGCGGCGATGCTCGGCGCGCTCGACGGCGCCGATCAGGTGCGGCTGGTTGCGGCGCTCGAGACGGCCGAGAGGCTGCTCGGGCCCAGCGGGCAACCCGCGGGCCCTTGCTACATTCTGCGCTCGCACCAGCCGGGCGACATAGGCTGGATCGTGCATCGCCACGGCGTTCTCTACGCCGACGAATATGGCTTGGACCAGATTTTCGAAGCCTTGGTTGCCCAAATCGCCGCCGGGTTCATCGAGAAATTCGATCTTGCGCGCGAGCGCTGCTGGATCGCCGAGCGCCAGGGTGCGATCGCCGGCGCTGTGCTGCTCGTCAAGGACAGCGACGAGGTCGCCAAGCTGCGTCTGCTCTATGTCGAGCCGGCGGCCCGCGGACTTGGCATCGGCACCCGGCTCGTCGCCGAGTGCATCCGCTTCGCCCGCCAGGCGCGGTATCGGAAGATCACGCTGTGGACCAACGACGTGCTGGTCGCCGCCCGCCGTATTTACCAGGCGTCGGGCTTCCGCCTGGTCCGGGAAGAGCCGCACCGGAGCTTCGGGCGGGACCTCGTCGGGCAATACTGGGAACTGCCCCTACCCCCGCCGGGAGCCCCGCCCACCGAGGCCGCGGGCCATAGGGTCCGATCCGGCAAGCTGCCACGAGCGGCTGTCTGACGTTTTTCCCGGCGAGACCTGCCGCCCGCTTGCCAAAGTGAAGTTCCGCACCATATAGCAGCAATGCGAAAACGTCAATTGATTACTTACTATGATGGCAATGATCGGTCGATGCCGAACGGCGATTCGACGGTTTTCGGGCTTCCCTGCCGCGCCTTCGATTCGACCGAAGAATCGCGTGTAAGGGATTGATTGTAAGGCACTTTTTGTATGGGGCAAGCCCAGAAAAAATTTTACCCTCAGTTTCCCGGAGCGACAGGGAAGGGGAGGAGCGTCGGCCGTCCGTCGGCTCTCATTTGGGAAAGGGGAACGGGAGGGGCCAGTATCGCTTGGAAAGCGGGGAGGATGTTGCCCTCGCCGGGGCCTCGCCTCTTCTCCCTGTTCCTTCCCTCAGGGGGCCGTTTCGCCTCCCTGCTGCGCTCGCTCAGGCTCGCTGCGTATAAGACCATAAGCCTTTGATATAGAAGGGTTTCTGACGAAAATAGGGCGCCGACCCGAGTTTTTTTCGCGGATTCTCCCTGAGAGCAGGGAGGAGCGGCCGCATTGACCTCGGCAGGCCTCGCCCATAAGTTCCGGCGCGCCACTCTATAGGGAACAGCATCATGAAGCCGAACCGGCGGCCGGCGAACCCGTGCTTCTCCTCCGGCCCCTGCGCCAAGCGACCGGGGTGGTCGCCGGCCGTGCTCGAGGGCGCGCTGGCGGGGCGCTCGCATCGCTCGGCGGTCGGGCTGGCGCGGCTCGTCGAGGTGGTCGAGCGCTCGCGCGCGATCCTTGGCATCCCCCTCGACTGGCGGGTCGGCATCGTCGCCGGCTCCGATACCGGGGCGATCGAGATCGCGATGTGGTCGCTCTTGGGCGCGCGCGGCGTCGACATGCTGGCGTGGGAGAATTTCGGCGAAGGCTGGGTCGCCGATGTCGAACAGCTGAAGCTCGCCGATGTCCGGGTGCTGCAGGCACCCTATGGCCGGCTCCCCGATCTGTCGGCGGTCGATCCGACGCGCGACGTCGTCTTCACCTGGAACGGCACGACCTCGGGGGTCAGGGTGCCGAACGGCGACTGGATCGCCGACGACCGCACCGGGCTCGCGATCTGCGACGCGACCTCGGCGGTCTTCGCGATGCGGTTGCCGTGGGACAAGCTCGATGTCGCCACCTGGTCGTGGCAGAAGTCGTTGGGCGGCGAGGCCGGTCACGGCATGCTGGCGCTCTCGCCGCGGGCGGTCGAGCGGCTCGAGAGCTACACCCCGCCCTGGCCCCTGCCCAAGCTCTTCCGGCTCACGGCAAAGGGCAAGCTGATCGAGGGCGTCTTTCGCGGCGAGACGATCAACACGCCCTCGATGCTGTGCGTCGAGGACGCGCTCGATTCGTTGAAATGGGCCGAGAGGGTCGGCGGGCTCGACGGGCTCGTCGCCCGCTCGGAAAAGAGCCTCGCGACGATCGCCGCCTGGGTCGATGACTGCCCCTGGGCGCGGTTTCTCGCCGCGGACCCGGCGACGATCTCCTCGACCTCGCCGCAGCTCGAGATCGTCGAGCCCTGGTTCGCCCAGATGTCGTGGGAAGACCGCTTCCGGACGGCGCGGGCGATGACCAAGCGGCTCGAAGAGGAGGGGGCGGCCTACGATATCGCCAGCCATCGCGCCTCGCCGCCGGGTTTGCGGATCTGGACGGGGGCCACCGTCGAGCCCTCCGATGTGGCGCTGCTGCTGCCCTGGCTCGACTGGGCCTGGGACGAGCAGCGTCAATCGGCCAAGGCCGCCTAAAACCACAATGAGACGGTGAGACACAGAGGTTCGGAACCGCTCTCTGTCTCACTGTCTCTGTGGTGAATTCTTCTACCGGAGCTGTAGATGCCGAAGGTGCTGATTGCGGATGCCTTGAGCCCGCGTGCGGCCGAGATCCTGACCGGGCGCGGGGTTCATGTCGACTTCCTGCCCGGGCTGGCGGCGGCCGAGCTCAGGGAACGCATCGCCGCCTATGACGGGCTCGCGGTGCGCTCGGCGACCAAGGTGACCGAGGGACTGCTCGCCGATGCGGAAAAGCTTCGGGTGATCGGCCGCGCCGGTATCGGGGTCGACAACATCGATGTTGCGGCCGCCACCCAGCGCGGCATCGTCGTCATGAACACCCCCTACGGCAACTCGATTACCGCTGCCGAGCACACGATCGCCTTGCTCTTTGCGCTGTGCCGGCAGATCCCGCAAGCCGACCGCTCGACCCAGGCCGGCAAGTGGGAAAAGTCGCGCTTTATGGGGGTCGAGCTCACCGGCAAGACGCTCGGCGTCATCGGCTGCGGCAATGTCGGTGCCGCCGTCGCCGAGCGCGCCCTCGGGTTGCGCATGAAAGTGGTCGCCTACGACCCGTTCCTCTCAGCCGATCGCGCCCGCGATCTCGGCGTCGAAAAGGTGCCGCTCGAGGCGCTGTTCGCCCGCGCCGATTTCATCACCCTGCACACTCCGCTGACCGAGGCAACCAAGAGCCTGATCGACGCGCGGGTACTCGCGATGATGAAGCCCGGCGTACGGCTGGTTAATTGCGCCCGCGGCGGTCTCGTCGTCGAAGCCGACCTCGCCGTCGCCCTCGACAGCGGTCATGTCGCCGGTGCCGCGATTGACGTCTTCGCCGAGGAGCCGGCGGTCTCCAGCCCGCTCTTCGGCCGCGACAATGTCGTCGCCACCCCGCATCTCGGCGCTTCGACCAGCGAGGCGCAGGAGAACGTCGCGTTGCAGATCGCCGAGCAGATGGCCGATTTCTTGTTGACCGGCGCCGTTTCGAACGCGGTCAACATGCCCTCGCTGAGCGCCGAGGAGGCCCAGCGGCTCAGCCCTTACATGAAGCTCGCCGAGCAGCTCGGCAGCTTTGCCGGGCAGCTGACCGAGACCGGCATCCGCGCAGTCGCGGTCGAGTACGAGGGTGCCATCGCCGAGCTCAACGTCAAACCGCTGACCGCCATCGCCCTGACCGGGCTGTTGTCGCCCCAGCTCACCTCGGTCAACATGGTCAACGCGCCGGTGATCTGCCGCGACCGCGACATTCGTGTGAGCGAGACGCGCCGCGCAGAACCGGTCGATTACCAGACTTTGATCCGGGTCGTCGTCGAGACCGAACGGCGCCGCCGCGAGGTCGCCGGCACCTTGTTCGGCGGCGACAAACCGCGCCTCGTCTCGGTCGAGGGGATCGCCCTCGAAGCCGAGCTCGGCCGCAACGTGCTGTTCGTGCGCAACTCCGACAAGCCGGGCTTTATCGGCGCCCTCGGCAATGCGCTCGGTGCCGCCGCGGTCAATATCGCGACCTTTCACCTCGGCCGCGCCGCCCCCGGCGGAGAGGCGATCGCCCTGGTCGAGGTCGATCAGCCGCTGAGCCCGGCGATCCTCGACACCGTCCGCGCTCTGCCCAATGTCATCCAAGTCAAGGCGATGCGCTTCTAGCCGAGGCTTCGCTTCGCTACACTGGTCGCGTCATGAGCGACGCGCCACATCCGGCCCTTCTTCCCGCAGGCATGCACGATTTGTTGCCGCCCGAGGCCGAAATCGAGGCGGCTGTCGTGGCGCAGCTGATGGCGACGTTGGCAGCGCATGGCTACGAGCGGGTCAAGCCGCCGCTCGTCGAGTTCGAGGAAACGCTGTTCGCCGGGGCCGGGGCGGCGATGGCGACCGCGACCTTTCGCATGATGGATCCGGTCGCGCACCGGATGATCGGCGTGCGCGCCGACATGACCCCGCAGATCGCGCGCATCGCCGCGACCCGGCTGGGCAATGCGCCGCGGCCGTTGCGGCTCAGCTATGCCGGCCAGGTTTTGCGCGTCAGAGCCTCCGAAATCCGGCCCGAGCGCCAGGTCGGCGAGGTCGGCGCCGAGCTGATCGGCGCGGCGGGGCCGGCGGCCGATGTCGAGGTGATCGCGGTTGCCGGCGCCGCACTCGCGGCACTCGGGGTGTCCGACCTCTCGGTCGACCTGACGCTGCCGACCTTGGTGCCAGCTGTCGCCGAGGCCTATGAGATCGCCGGCGCGCGCGCGGCTGCATTGCGCACCGCCCTCGATCACAAGGACGCCGCTGCGGTCGCAGCGCTCGCCGGAGGGGCAGGGAAGCTCTTGGGGCAGTTGCTGGCTGCTGCGGGTCCTGGCGCGGCGGCGCTCGCCGACCTCGACCGCCTCGACCTGCCGGCGCGGGCGGGCGCCGAGCGGGAGCGGCTCGGAGTCGTGCTCGAGGGCCTCGCGGCGGCAGCCCCCGGGCTCAAGGTGACGGTCGACCCGGTCGAGAACCGCGGCTTCGAGTACCACACCGGGATCAGCTTTACGTTTTTCGCCGGCGGCGTTGTAGCACGCGGTCCGCTCGGCGAGCTCGGCCGCGGCGGCCGCTATGACGCCGGCGATCCGGCAGCCTCGGAGCCGGCGACCGGGTTCACCCTCTACACCGACACGATCCTGGGGGCGTTGCCCGACGCGCTTCCGCCCCGCCGCGTGCTGCTGCCGCTCGGTGTCGATCGCTCCCGGGCCGACGCTTTGCGCCGGGAGGGGTGGGTCACGGTTGCTGCGCTCGAGCCGGTCGGCGACTGGCGGGCAGAGGCGCACCGCCTCGGCTGCAGCCATGTTCTGGAGGGCGAGATCCCAACGATGGTCGGGTGAGAGAGGTCCAAAATGGGCAACGTCGTCGTCGTAGGCGCCCAATGGGGCGACGAGGGGAAGGGCAAGATCGTCGATTGGCTGTCGGAGCGGGCCGATGTCGTGGTCCGCTTCCAGGGGGGCCACAATGCCGGCCACACCCTCCTCGTCGGCAATACCGAATACAAGCTGAGCCTGCTCCCCTCAGGGGTCGTCCGCCCGGGCAAGCTGTCGATCATCGGCAACGGCGTCGTGGTCGATCCCTGGGCGCTCGTCGCCGAGATCGAGGCGATGCGCGAGAAGGGGCTCGACATCTCGCCGCGTAATCTGCGGCTCGCCGATAACGCGGCGTTGATCCTGCCGTCGCACGGGGCGCTCGACCGCGCCCGGGAGGAGCGCCTCAGCGACAGCAGGATCGGGACGACCGGCCGCGGCATTGGTCCCGCCTATGAGGACAAGGTCGGTCGCCGCGCTCTCAGGGTCTGCGATCTTGCTGATCGGCAGGCGCTCGAGGAGCGTGTCGACCAACTGCTTTTGCATCACAACGCGCTGCTGCGCGGGCTCGACAAGCCGGAGATCGATCGCCGCGAGCTGCTTGCCGCGCTGCGCGAGATCGCGCCCCGCATCCTGCCCTATGCCGACCGGACCTGGCGCCTGCTCGACGAGGCTCGCAGTCAGGGCAGGCGCATTCTGTTCGAAGGCGCGCAGGGCGCTATGCTGGATGTCGACCACGGCACCTACCCCTTCGTCACCTCGTCGAACACTCTGGCCGGGGAGGCGGCGGCCGGGTCGGGGATCGGGCCGGGCGCCGTCGGCTACGTGCTCGGCATCACCAAGGCCTACACGACGCGCGTCGGCGCCGGCCCCTTCCCGACCGAACTCAGCGACGCCATCGGGGAGACGCTCGGCGAGCGCGGCCGGGAGTTCGGCACCGTCACCGGGCGCAAACGACGCTGCGGCTGGTTCGACGCGGTCGCGGTGCGGCAAGCGGTCAAGACCGGCGGCATCAACGGGATCGCGCTGACCAAGCTCGACGTGCTCGACGGCTTCGACGAGGTAAAATTCTGCACCGCCTACCGCTGTGGCGAAGAGCTGTTCGACTATGTCCCAGCGGGGATGACGGCCCAGGCGACCCTCGAGCCGGTCTACGAAACTGCCGAGGGATGGCGCGCAAGCACCCGGGGCGCACGTTCGTGGGCCGATTTGCCGGCCACCGCGATCAAGTACATCGTGCGGCTGGAGGAGCTGATCGGCGCGCCGGTGGCACTCTTATCGACGAGTCCCGAGCGCGAGGACACGGTACTGGTACGCGATCCCTTCGCCGATTGACCGAAACCGCGCGAGGCTCTATCGGACGCCGCGGACCTGTGGCGCGGTAGGGGTTTTGCCGGGGCGGGCATGCTCGCCGATATAACCGTCGACATGGGTGGCGATCGTCTCCATGCGATCGGCGAAATAATGATCGGCACCGGCGATCTTGCGAAAATCGATCTTGATGTCGCGCTGATGCGACAGCTTGGTGACCAGCCGCTGGACCGATTCGACCGGCACCACGCTGTCCTGATCGCCTTGCAGGATGAGGCCCGATGACGGGCAAGGGGCGAGGAAGGTGAAATCGTAAATATTGGCGGGCGGCGACACCGCGACGAAGCTTTCGATCTCCGGTCGCCGCATCAGCAGCTGCATGCCAATCCAGGCCCCGAACGAAAAGCCGGCAATCCAGCAGAATGGGGCGTTCGGGTTGTAGGTTTGCAGCCAATCGAGGGCCGAGGCGGCGTCGGATAGCTCGCCTTCGCCGCGGTCGAAGCTGCCCTGGCTGCGACCGACGCCGCGGAAGTTGAAGCGCAAGGTTGAGAAACCGCGGCGCACAAAACACTGGTACAAGGTATAGACGACCTTGTTGTTCATCGTGCCGCCATGCTGTGGATGCGGATGGAGGACGAGCGCCATCGGGGCCGCCGGTACGCGGGCATGATGATAGCGCGCCTCGATCCGGCCCTCCGGGCCGTTGATGATCACGTCAGGCATGGCCGACCGAGCTCAAGTCCGAGCTAGCCGGTCGGAGACTAGCGAGCCACGGGGCAGTTGTTGCCTCGAATTCTTGATCATTTTCGTCGGACAATTATATGTTCGCTCACGCCGCCGCCGACGCGGCGCGGATCACCCGGCGCAGCATCACGGCTAGCATAACATAGTGACAGCGATGCTCTTTAAAAACCTACGTGACGAAATCGATGCCACCCTCGTCCGCGATCCCGCCGCCCGTTCGCGCCTCGAAGTTGTGCTTTGTTATCCCGGCTTTCACGCGCTGCTGTTCCACCGCCTTGCCCATTGGCTGTGGCACCACAGCTGGCTGCTCGCCGGGCGCTTCGTGTCGCATATCGGACGGATGGCGACCGGAATCGAGATCCATCCTGGTGCCCGCATCGGCAAACGCCTGTTCATCGATCACGGGATGGGAGTTGTGATCGGCGAGACAGCCGAGATTGGCGACGACTGCACCCTGTACCAGGGCGTGACGCTTGGCGGTACTTCGCTCGAACGGGGCCAAAAGCGTCACCCGACGCTCGGCAACGGTGTCATTGTCAGCGTACACGCACAGGTGCTCGGTCCGTTCCGGGTTGGGGATGGGGCGCGCATCGGCGCGCAAGCGGTCGTGCTGAGCGAGGTTCCGGACGGCGCCACCATGGTCGGCATTCCGGCTAAACCAGTCGCTCGCCGCCGTGCATCGGGCGAGTCGCGGCCCGCGTTTCAGCCCTACGCGCTGGGGCCCGAGATCCCCGATCCGATCGCGCGCGCGCTAAACGGTCTCCTTGATGAGGTGACGAGCCTCAGAGCACGCTTGGCCGAGATCGAGAAGAGCGAGCGGCCACGCTCCAGCACTGCCGAGCGAGCGCCGGAGGTTCAGCGCGGCAACGGGGCCTGCGACAAGGAGAGCGTGGCCTGAGGATCGGACGATGAGGCTGAGCACCAAGGGCCGCTATGCCGTTATGGCGATGGTTGATCTCGCGCAACACAGCGCAGGCGAGCCGATCTCGCTCGCCGAGATCGCCGAGCGGCAGGAGATTTCCCTGTCGTATCTCGAGCAGCTTTTCGCCATGCTGCGCAAGGGCGGACTTGTCAAGAGCGTGCGCGGCCCGGGCGGCGGCTACCTTCTCGCCCATGACCGCAGCGAGACCCGCATCGCCGACATCATCCTTGCTGTCGACGAGCCGATCCGCGCGACGCGTTGTACCCCCGGCGCGCCGGTCGGGTGCCGCGGCAATCGAACCCGCTGCGCCACGCACGATCTTTGGGAAGAGCTCGGCAATCAGATCCATCTCTATCTGAGCTCGGTCTCGCTCGCCGATGTTTGCGAGCGTCGTGTGCTCGGGAGCAGCGGTCGCGTCCACCGCGAGACTTTTGGCGGCGCCACCGCGACAGGAACGTGATGGGCGAGATCGCTCCGGCGCGCCCTGGCGCCTCGGCTCGAACCGAGACCTATCTCGACTGGAACGCGACCACCCCGTTGCGGCCCGAAGCGGCGGCGGCGATATCCGCCATGCTCGCCCATTGTGGCAATCCGTCCTCGGTTCACCGCTGGGGTCGCGCGGCGCGACGGACGGTCGAGCAGGCCCGTGCGGCGGTCGGGGTCCTCCTCAACGCACCACCCGAGACTGTCGTTTTCGTCAGCGGCGGGACCGAGGCGAACCACCTGGCTTTATTGGGCGCTGGGCGCGACCACGTCTTGGTCTCTGCGGTCGAGCATGATTCGGTCCTCCGTGCGGTTCCCTCGGCCGAGCGGATCCCGGTCGACCAGGACGGCGTCGTCGTGCTCGATATGCTCGACCGTCTTCTCGCCGCTGACCCTCGCCCAGCGCTCGTCTCGGTAATGCTCGCTAATAATGAGACCGGTGTGCTCCAACCGGCGGCCGCGATCGGCGCGATCGCGCGAACACACGGCGCGCTGTTCCATTGTGACGCCGTGCAGGCCGCGGGAAAGATCGCCCTCGACGCCGATACGATTGCCGCCGACTTCCTCACTTTGTCCGCCCACAAGCTTGGCGGTCCCCCCGGTATCGGTGCGCTGGTCGTGACCGGCGAGCTGGAGTTGACGCCGCTGTTGCATGGTGGCGGGCAGGAGCGCGGGCGGCGCGCCGGTACCGAAAACCTGGCGGGGATCGCCGGTTTTGCCGCCGCCGCCGTTGCCGCGACAGAGGAGATCGCTGTCTACGACCGCGTCCGCGCATTGCGCGACGCGCTGGAGGCGGAGCTGGCCGCAATAGCGCCCGACGCGGTGGTGCTCGGCGCCGCAGCTCCGCGCGTGCCGAACACCGCTGCGATCGCAATGCCGGGGGTTGCCGCCGAGACCCAGGTCATCGCGCTTGATCTCGACGGCGTCATGGTTAGCGCCGGTGCCGCTTGCTCGTCGGGTAAGGTTGGGCCGAGCCATGTGCTGGAAGCGATGGGGGTAGGCCCCGATCTCGTCGGCTCGACGATCCGGGTGAGCCTCGGCTGGGACTCGTCCGAGGCCGATGTCGCCCACTTCCTGAGAGCCTGGACCAAGCTCTACCGGCGCTGCCGCGGTTCTTCCATCGGAGCACGCGCGGCATGAGTTGGGTCGCTGCCGCACCAGGGCGCCGCTCCGAGGCGTATCTCGGCAACACGATGCCAGTCTATCTCGATAATCAGTCGTCGACCCGGCTGGACCCTCGTGTGCTCGAAGCAATGCTGCCCTATTTCACCGAGCAGTTCGGCAATCCGCATAGCACGAGCCACGCGTACGGCCGGATGGCCGCTGAGGCAATCGAGCAGGCGCGCAGCGAGGTCGCCGCGCTGATCCACGCCGATCCGCGCGAGCTCGTATTCACCTCGGGCGCCACCGAGGCGAACAACCTGGCGATCAAAGGCGCTGCGCATTTCGCCCGACTTTATCTGCAAAGCGGGCAACCTCGCGATCACATCGTAACCCTGACGACTGAGCACAAATGTGTGCTCGAAAGCTGCGTTCAGCTCGAGCGCGAGGGGTTTCGCGTCACTTACCTCCCGGTCGAACCGAACGGCCTCGTCTCGCTCGACCGGTTGTCCGAAGCGCTCACCGAGCGGACGCTGCTGGTCTCGGTCATGGCCGCGCACAACGAAATCGGCGTCATCGAGCCGATTACCGAGATCGGCGCGCTGTGCCGCTCCAAGGGCGTGCTGTTTCACAGCGACGCAGCCCAGGCCGTCGGTAAGATGGCGCTCGATGTCCAGGGGATGCAGATCGACCTGCTGTCGATCTCTGGTCATAAGGTCTACGGACCGAAAGGCGTCGGCGTACTCTATGTCCGACGTCGGCCGCGCGTGCGTCTGTTGCCGCTGATCGACGGTGGCGGCCAGGAGCGCGGCTTGCGGTCGGGGACCCTGCCAACACCGCTCTGCGTCGGGATCGGCCGTGCTGCAGCGATCGCGGCGGCAGAAATGACGGATGAAGCGGCGCGGCTGCGCCGGCTCAGGGACCGGCTGCAAACGGGTCTCACTCGCCGTGTCCCGGGGCTTCGCCTTAACGGAGATGCCGAGCGCCGCCTGCCGGGCAGCCTCAATTTTTGCTTTCCGGGGATTGCAGCGATCAAGCTGATCGAGGCCTGCCCTGCGATAGCGATCTCGACCGGCTCGGCCTGCACTTCGGCGAGTGTCGAGCCCTCTTATGTGTTGCGTGCCCTCGGGCTGTCGGAAGCGGATGCGAATAGTGGGATTCGCATCGGTCTCGGCCGGTTTACGACATCGGAAGAGGTCGATTTTGCGATCGATGCGCTGGCTGCTGCTGCCGGCCGGCTCGCTGCGGACGCGGCGGTGGCGGGGCAGGGGGGTGCACCCATATAGAGGGTTGACGTCTCGGCTCGCGCCGATGCCATGGAATTCGCCTTTGGGAGAAGCTCGGATGTTGGCGAGAAAGCAGGCCTTGTTGGTGACGGATGCCGCGGCGGAGCGCATACAAGCACTGCTCGCCAAGCGCGGCAAGCCGTCGGTCGGCGTGCGGATCGGCGTGCGGTCCCGCGGCTGCTCCGGGCTCAGCTACACGATCGAATATGCCGACGAGAAGGGTAAATTCGACGAAGTCGTCGAAGATAAGGGGGTGACGATATTGGTCGATCCGAAGGCGGTCATGTTCATCCTCGGGACCGAGATGGACTACGTCGAAGAGAAGCTGCAGAGCGGCTTCACCTTCCACAATCCGAACGAGAAGGGCCGTTGCGGCTGCGGCGAATCCTTTCACGTCTGACGAGCTGTCTCGGGTGAAGCTGTTCCAGATCGAGGAGCCGGACGGCGGGCCGGCGGATGCGGACGCGCCGGGGGCTGCGATCGGCATCGACGCCAGCGGCAGCCAAGCCGAAGTAGCGTTCTCGGTCGGTGGAAATGCGCTCGTTCTAAGCGATCGCGAGGGTTACGTGCGGGCGCTGCCGGTGCCGGCGATCGCGGCCCCCACGGGAGAATGGCAATTGCTGTTGGAAGGGGCCCGCATCCGCGCCGAGCGCGTGCTTGCGCGTCCGATAACGCATGTGGTGATCGTGCTCGCGGCGACACCTGACGGCGGCTCCACAAGGCATCTGCTGGAGGCTGCGGATCGCGCGGGGCTCGCGGTATTGCGTCTCACCATTCGGGACGAATTGTCGGCCGGGTCGGCCCCGGCGCTCGCCGCCGCGGTCCTCGCCGAGGACTTGGCGCCGCGACCGGAGCTCGAAGCTGCGCCGGACCCTGGTTGATGCCGAAGCTGACCTTTATCGAGCGCGACGGAACCCGGCGCGAGGTCGACGCACGGCTCGGTGACTCGGTGCTCCAAGTCGCTCGCCGTCATGACATCGACATCGAAGGGGCCTGCGAAGGCTCGCTCGCCTGCTCGACTTGCCACATCATCGTCGATCCGGAGTGGTACGATCTGCTGAAGGAGGCGAGCGAAGACGAAGAGGACATGCTCGATCTCGCCTTCAATCTGACCAAAACCTCCCGGCTCGGCTGCCAGATCATCATCACCGAGGAACTCGACGGGTTGACCGTTCGGCTGCCGGCGGCGACGCGCAATCTCCTTCTCGGCTAACCCCGGAGTTCGCTCTGATGACAAGCCAGCCGCCGCTCTTCGCCCGTTTGGTGAAGGCCTCCGAAGCGGCGTGGCGCGCGTATACTCGCCACGAATTCGTGCTCCTGCTCGCGAGCGGCGATCTGCCGGAGCCGAGTTTTCGACGCTATCTTGTTCAGGACTACTTGTTCTTGCTGCATTTTGCGCGCGCCTGGGGGCTGGCGATTTACAAATCCGACACGCTGACCGAAATGCGCCGAGCGCAAGGTCTTGTCGCGGCGACGCTCGATGTCGAAATCGGACTTCATCTCGATTATTGCCGCAGGTGGGGTCTCTCCGAAAAGACAATGACCACCGAACCCGAGGCGCCGGCGACGATCGCCTACACCCGCTTCGTGCTCGATCGCGGCCTCGCTGGCGACCGGCTCGACCTCGAGGTGGCGCTGGCCCCGTGCATTGTCGGTTACGCCGTGATCGCCGCGGAGAGGATGGCCGATCCCAGCACCCGGCTCGACGGAAACCGCTACCGCGAATGGCTGGAGATGTACGCCGGATCAGAATACCAGGGGCTGGCCCATGAGGCCGAAGCGGCGCTCGACGACCAGTTCGCGCGGCGTGGAGGAGAGGGTCGCTTTCCCTCTCTTGCGGCCAATTTCGCCCTCGCCGCTCGTCTCGAAGCCGAGTTCTGGCAGATGGGCCTCGACGCGGCCAGCTGACGAAAAAAGCAGCGTCGTTCGCCGGATCGGCGGCCAGAATTGCCCGCAAAAAACGAATTAAGAGTTTTCGCGTCGCTCGCCGATGCGAAAGCTCTGTTGGACTGACGTGGATCGGAGCTCGCCGCAGGGGTATGGAATTTTCAGGTGGTCTGCGGGGCGGCGAGATGGCTG
>Ga0074045_10003167_pt1 | contig 14882 bp, 11 predicted proteins | sample BogForMeECP23OM2_FD_94442 | JGI IMG/M metagenome (GOLD analysis project Ga0074045, IMG submission 94442) | Bog forest soil microbial communities from Calvert Island, British Columbia, Canada - Bog Forest MetaG ECP23OM2 | ecosystem: Environmental > Terrestrial > Soil > Wetlands ...
CCGTGGATACGTTCGCGCTCGACGGCCGCGTTGAGAGCGGCCTGCGATTGGTGTCTGCGTCCATGCCGCGCCAGGCCTATGCCGGCGAGCAGATCCCCATTGACCTGCGAGTGGAATCGCCATCCGATCTCGAAGCCTCAATCGACATAACAGCCGATGGCAAGGAGATCGGTGCGAATCCAGTTTCCCTAAAGGCCGGAACCAACGAGTTGCGTGTACATGCCAGAGTGAAAACGACTGGCGCGGTCGCTATAGCCGGCAAACTGGCAGCGAGTTCGGGCGGTGACGTCCAGTTCGAGCAGGCGATCGAGTTGCGGCGAGCCAAGGTGTTGTATCTCTCGCAGGACCCCCCAGGCTCGGAGATGAACCTGCTGCAAGCGCTGAACGAAGGTCAGTTTGATTTGGTGCGCGACCGGGCGGCGCTCGATAAAGACCTTGGCGATATTCAACTGATCGTACTCAACAACCTCGACCTGAATATGTTTTCCGCGGCGGAGAAGGGCCGAATCGAAGAATATGTGAAAGGCGGCGGCGGCTTACTGCTCATTGGCGGAGAACACCAGGTTTACAAGGAAGAAAAGCAGATGGATGCCCTCGACCGGGCGCTGCCGGCGAAGCTGGCGCCTCCGAAGTCGCCGGAGGGCACTTGCGTGGCGCTGATTATCGACAAGTCCTCTTCCATGGAAGGCCGGAAAATCGAACTGGCAAGGCTCTCAGCTGTGGGGGTGGTGGAGCATCTGCGCCCAGTGGACCTCATCGGCGTATTGATCTTTGACAACTCGTTCCAATGGGCCGTACCGATGCGGCGTGCGGAAGACAAATCGTTGATCAAACGGCTGATCTCCGGCATCACCCCCGACGGCGGAACCCAGATCGCCCCGGCGCTCTCGGAAGCTTACCGAAAAGTGCTCGCTTCCAAGTCGACCTATAAACACATCGTGCTTCTGACCGACGGCATTTCCGAAGAGGGCGACAGCATGGAGCTGGCGCGTGAGGCTCAGCAGCATGATGTCACCATCTCCACGGTTGGGCTGGGACAGGATGTGAATCGCTCCTACCTGGAGAAGGTAGCGGCCACATCTGGCGGAAAGAGCTACTTCCTCAATGAGCCACAAGGCCTCGAACAGATTCTGCTCAAGGACGTGCTTGAGTACAGCGGATCGACGGCGGTTGAGAAGCCCCTGACGCCAATCGTCAATGCCAAGGAAGAAGTCCTGGAAGGCACCGGCATCGAGGCGGCGCCTCCGCTGAAGGGCTATGTTCGTTTTGAGATTAAGCCGGCCGCCGAGACGCTGCTCTCCATCGACGCGGAGAAGAAAGATCCGCTCTACGTACGCTGGCAGTACGGCTTGGGCCGCGCCGCCGTGTTCACCTCCGACGCGAAAAGCCGTTGGGCTGAGCAGTGGATGACCTGGCCGGGCTACGACAAGTTCTGGATCAACGTCACGCGCGATCTTCTTCCGCGCTCGAATGCCAGCGAAAGTACCGCCCAATATGACTCCGCCACCGGCGATATGGTGGCGGAGTACCGGATCGGCGCGGCGATGCCGGAGCCGGCCAACGCGCCTGAGATCTACGTCATCGGCCCTGACGGCTTCCAGAAACCGATCGAAGTGCAGAAGGCGGCGCCACGGCTTTATCGCGGGCGGCTTCACATCGGCTCCCTGCGGGGGTTGTTTCGCATCCGGCCGCTCACCGAATCGCGCGAGTTTCCCGAAATTGGGCTCTACCGGCAGCAGGAAGAGATGCTGGACTTCGGCGCGAACCGGTCGCTATTGGCGCAAATCGCGAATCTGACCGGCGGACGTTTCAATCCCCCGGTCGCCAGCGTTTTTGACGCCGGTGGTCGAGCGCTTTCCACCACTTGGCAATTGTGGCCGGGTCTGCTGGCGCTGGCGATTGCATTAACCATCGCCGAGCTCGTTGTGAGGAAGTGGTCGGGCCTAGTCGGAATCTTCCATAAGCCTGCCTAAACGAGCAACCTCGGCCTGGCACGTGGCGCGGGCTGTTAGCCTGCTGAGCCGGGAGTCATCTCGGCTTGTCGTTCCCATACCGATTCGGAGCGACTTCCGGCGTTTTCACACAAACTCGTCAGCAAGCGGATTTCAGCCCTTTTCAGGACCGCGTTCAGCCCGCGAAAGGCTTCTCGGCAGCCCATTGGAAGCTCACCCACCTCATCGTTTCGTGAGGTGCACCACTGTCTCAAAATGGAAGGTCTGTGGAAACAGGTCAACCAGAGTCATTCGCTCCACAGAATATTTCGCCCGCAGCAGCTTGAGATCCCGCGCCAACGTCGCTGGGTCGCAGCTGACAACCACCAATCGGGGCGATTCAATACGGAGCAATTGTTCGGTTGCTTCTTTCCCCAAGCCCGCGCGCGGCGGATCGGCCATGATGCGGTCGGGAGTCGCGGTGACACCGCGCAGGTAGTCCTCGGTGGCCGATCGGACGGCTTCTACGTTGCGCTTCGATTGTGCCGCGTTGTACTCGAGGTCCCGCGTCGCGGTACCGCCCCTTTCAACCGCAATCACGCGATCGAATTGCCCAGCTAGCCGAAGTGAGAACAAGCCGACGCCGGCGTAGAGGTCAATCGCGGTTCCACCCCTGGCCGGTTCGAAATCGCCCTTTCCCGTCACTTCGTCGACCAACGCATCAACGAGATAACGGTTGACCTGGAAGAACGAGCCCCGGCTGATACGGAAGGTGTGGCCCGCGGCCGTGTACTCCAGCGCTCCCGGTACGAACCCAGGCAGGATTTCTGCGCACCATGTGAAGAATCGCGCCGCCACGGGGCGATTCGATTCAACGATATGCAGCTGAATGTCCGTCTCGTTCGTAAAGACTTCGAGGCTGCGCAAGAAGTCCGGCCATTCTCGCCGCGCCACAGCCTGATGCAGCTTCGCAATTACCTCATTCAGCTTCGGCGACGAGATGGGGCAGCGCTTGATAGGGCAAAGCTCGTGCGACTCGGCGCGGCGGAACCCCATTTTCAGACGCTGATCGAAGTGAAGTTGAATGCGGTTGCGGTAACCCCACGGCTGGCCGCTAATCGTTTGAATCTCCGCGTCGTATTCAAAGCCGCCCAATCGCTTCAGCGTTTCCCGCAGGATCACCTGCTTCTGCTCCAGCTGATACTCGTAGGTCGCGTGCTGGTAATGACAACCGCCGCAATTGGCGAAGTACTCGCAAGCGGGCTGCACGCGGTGCGGCGAGGCCTCAATCACCGTCGAGGCTGAGCCGCGCAACAGGTCTCCCTTCGCGCGCCGCGTCTCCACCTCCGCCAGTTCCTCCGGCAACACGAACGGGGTCAGCACAATCTGCCCCTCATGCCGGGCCAAAGCATCGCCACCGTACACCAGTTTCTCGATGCGTAACAACTTTTTCGCCGTCGCGTCCGCAGCCGTGTTCCGCGGTTGATCAGATTCCGTTTTCGCCATCACTTACGATAGAAGTTTCGCCTCAATAAAACATCGGGCAGGAGCCAAAGCGCATCCGCCCCACCCATAAGCATGAAAGCACGAGTACTCTCCGGCGTCCAGCCCAGCGGCCAACTTCACCTCGGGAACTACCTGGGAGCCCTAAAGAATTGGGCCGAGATTCAATCCAGCTACCAGAGCATTTTCTGCATTGTCGACCTGCATGCGATTACCGCCTACCAGGATCCGGCGGAACTGCGGTCAAAGATCCGCGAAACGGCGGCGCTCTTCGTCGCCAGCGGCATCGATCCGGCGCAGTCGTCGATCGTCGTCCAGTCCGATATTCCCGGGCACGCCGAACTAGCCTGGCTGCTGACCTGTGTGACGCCGCTGGGCTGGCTGCAGCGGATGACGCAATTCAAAGCCAAGGCCGAGAAACAGGAAACGGTGGGTGACGGGTTGCTCCAATATCCGGTGCTGATGGCCGCCGACATTCTGATCTACCAGGCGAGCGTCGTACCGGTTGGAGACGACCAATCGCAGCACCTGGAATTAGCGCGCGACATTGCGCAGCGCTTCAATTCGCTTTACGGCGATACCTTTGTGATGCCCGCCACCAGCCATCCCGAGGTCGGCGCCCGGATCATGGGCCTCGACGATCCCACCACCAAGATGAGCAAATCGTCCCCGGGCGCCAATCACGCCATTGCACTGTTGGACCCGCCCGCGGTCATCCGCAAAAAGATCGCGCGTGCCACCACGGATTCGCACCCGATCGTTGAGCCGGGTGCCATGGGACCAGGCATCGCGAACTTGTTTGTCATTGGCCAGGCTTGCGATCCGTCGATTACCCTGGAGCGCGTCTCCGGCCTGCGCTATGGCGACTTCAAAAAGCTGGTTGCCGAGGCTGTCATCGCGCGGCTCGAGCCCATCCAGCAGAAGTATCGGGAAGTGACCGAAGATCCCGGCTACATCGACAAGGTGCTTCGGGAAGGGAAAGAGCGGGTGCTACCCATCACCGAAGACACAGTCAAGACGGCTAAGATGGCGATGGGGCTGTACGTCCCGGCCGGGTAGGTTTCGTACCCCGCGACACTTGCGTTACGCCCGTCTCCCCAACACCACAGTGTGCGGGCCATTGGGAACGGGCTGCCCGGTTACGTCCACAAAGCCCGCTTCCTCGTACATCGCCTTCAGCGCGCTCAACGGATAGGCGTCGCCTGCCGGCGTCGTTAGTAACATCGTGAGGCTAAACCCGGCGGTCATCGGCGGCGAGATGCGGTCTTCATTCGGCACGAACTCCAGTGCCGCAAGACGGCCGCCAGGCTTCAGCGAAGCATAGATCTTCTTCAGAATTCCCACGCACGTGGGGTGATCGAAGTGGTGCAGGAAGTTAGTGAGCAAAGCGATGTCGTAGGGGCCGCCGTACTCCACATCAAACGCGCTGCCGGGAAGTAAATGGTATTGGTCGTCCACACCCGCTTTCTGCGCGTTGTTTTTTGCGACTTCCAAAACCTGCGCCCAATCGACGGCTACTATCTCCGCTTCCCGGTTCAGCTTAGCCACCGCAATACCGAACAAGCCATGGCCTGCAGCGATATCGAGAACTCGCGCCGGTCCCTCCAAATCCCCGAGTGCGATGGCGCCCAGCGGATCGGCCATCGGCGCCATCATGGGAGCCATGCTGTGGGCAAACTCTACCCATACCGGATTCTCCGGCTCGACCATCCCATCTCCCGGGAGGAGAGTGCGGCCGTTTCGCACGACCTCCGGCAAGCGCCGGGCGATGTCCTGTATCTGCGGGTCACCCAGAAATCGTGAGATGGACGCCACACAGGCGGGCGACCGAGGATCCAAAAAGAGCTCGCTAGTCGGAGTATGGCGGTAGCGGTCACCTTGCTTGACGAGGAATCTGTGGATCGTCAGGTAATCGCAAAGAATCCGTATCCCGCGCTCCGAGGCCGAACACTGGCGAGCCAGTGAAGCAACATCGCCCGGCCCCTCGCCGACGGCACGAAACAGATCCAGTTCGATTGCAGCGCGCAATGCTGCGGTCTGCTGAAAAGCCAGCAACGTGTCAAAAACAAGGCCCGGTGACGGCGCCGCGGTGGCCTGGTGGCCTGCTTCCATTGGGTTCCTCCGAGCCGGATCACAAAGACCGGCAGGAAGAAATATAGCAAAGTTGCGGAACGCTATTGATTGGGCTGTTGATCGGGCGGCTTCTCGCCAGGCCGGTACAGACTCGGGATCTTCTTCTTTTGATTCTGTTCCTGGTCTGCTTTCTCTTGCTTCTTTCGCTCCGTCACTTCTTTCGTCGACATCGACGCTTCGCGTTCCTTCTTCTCTTTTTCCTCGGCAGCCAGGACATCGGCCTGCCGCTTGGATGAATCTTCCTCGGAGAGTTCCAGGCTGTCGGAAGTCGTGTCGATCGCCTGCTTCAGCACAAACTCGTAGCGGCTGATATCGGGCGGGTTCATCGGATCAATCTTGTTCAGTTTTTCGATGAACTCTTTTTCGGCCTCCGCTACCACGACCATGCCCTTATCGATCGGCACCTTGCGCCGCAGAGCGTCGTCGGCTACGGAGTCGATCGCCTCGATGATGTGCGAATAGTCCTCCAGCGTGTCGTGGATGAACGCGCTGCGCCCAGGCTTTTGCTTTTGCAGAGTCTGCATGAGGATGTCCAACCGCAGCCGGGCAAATTTCGTGTAGAGCTTCAGCCTCTCGTTGGGCTCCTGAACATCGCGAATTTGATCCACTTCGATGGTGCTCAGGTAATCGCGCGTTTGTGCCGGCAAGCTCGGCGCCATTGAGAGCAGAAAGAGCACTGGAGCGAGCCACTTCATTTTTTCATCACTCCACTTAGAAGCTTATCGTGAATGCCATCCACCTGGCGAAGTGTGTACTCGGCCCACCCGCGGTCGTCCACGGATAAATCGTCGATCAGCGACTGGAGCCGGCGCAAAAGCGTTTCAACCCGGATCTCAGCTTGCTTGTACAGACTGGCTTTCCGCGCCGCCTCCAGCGATGACACACAGGCATTCAGAAGCTTCGTCATGTCGTCCAGGTGCGCGTCCCCTTGCTTGATTTGGCCGGCCCCATACGACTTCTTGGCTTGCTCGAACGAGTCTTCCGCCAGCGCCAAGGCTCGCTGCGATCGTTTTGCCGGGTCGTGCTCGGCGTCCAACTCCGCCAACGGCGTTTGTGCCCAGGCCGGCTGCACGACCTGCGTTGCCACCAGCAGGACGAGAATCATTCCCAAATACCCGGTTCTCAACCAACCTCCCGGTAAGGGCCTCGATCCTCCCATTAACGATTCACCTCATGCTCTAGAATTCGCACCCGTTGCCGGGCTATGAATTCCTCGTCGGGACTCTTCCCCTGGCTCAGTTCCAGAAAGCGCCGATAGTTCTCCAAGGCGGGCTTGTTCTGTCTTAGCTTATCGAGAACGATCGCCCGCAAATAGTAGTGTCCGGGTTTCTCGGCGTTGAGCCGGTGGATCTGGTCAAGGGCGGCGATCGCTTCCGGATACATCTCCGCGATCGCGCAAGCGGTGGCGATCTCGCTCCATACCATCGCGTCGTCCGGCTTCAGCTTCGCGGCTGCGTAGAAGCGATCAACCGCCTTCCGGTAGTCTCTCTTATCCCGCCAGATGCGGCCCAGCGCCACCTGTACGTCATAGTCGTTCGGATTCGATGCCAGTGATTTCTCGAGAATCGGCGCGGCCAGTTCCTCCTGGTTGTTCTTGATGTAAGCCGTCGCCAAGGCCATTTGGTTGCTGAGATTCGGAGACTGCTTCACCGCCAGCTCAAACTGCTCCACGGCGAGTTGAGGTTGATTCGCGGCGAGATACAGTTCGCCCAGCTGTTTAGCGCCCGCCGTATCCGGCGATTCCTTCAAGATGGCTATGGCTTCTGCCGGCCGCTTCGCGTTGGCATAGGCCGAAGCAAGTTCCAATTGGTACGACTTCAACTTTGGATCCAATGTGGCCGCCGCGCGATAGTGCTCGGCCGCTTGGTCGAGCGAACCCAAGTGCAATAGGCTTTGCCCCAAACCGAGTTCGGCTCGGCCCGACTTCGGATTCAGCTTCAACGCCGCTTCATAGGACTTGGCGGCAGCGTCGTCCTTCCCAAGTACCAGTTGATTGTCAGCCAGGCACATCTGTGCCCGAAGTTGATCCGGCTTGAGGCTCACAGCCGCCTCGAAGTGGGGTTCGGCTTCCGAAGCTTTACGGCCTCTCACGTACAACAGGCCGAGGTTAAGCTCTGCTTCGTACAGCCCAGGCCTGAGTTCAAGCGTCTTCACGAGGTGTGCGATTGCTTGATCGTCCTTCTGCAACGCCGCTTCCGCGAGCGCCAGGTTAAATAAAGCGCCATAATCCTTCGGGTCATCCGCCGCTAACTTCGTGAAGATCTGCAGGGCCTCCTGAAAGTCCTGGCGATCAAGCGCTTTGAGACCTTCTTCCTCCGAGTAGGCAGTCCCGGGATTCAGAGGCAGTGTGCTTTGGGACTGCGCCGCGATCCCCGCGAAGAGAATCAGCATTGTCATCAGGGCCGGGCTGCGCATCACCTTGGAAAGCACTAAGAAGGGTCCGTCCCGGGACGGTTGCCCGCCGCCGTGGTCGCCTCGCGGTGCAAATGCGATACCTTAACGCCGGCAAAAGCGACCACGAAGAAACCAACCACAACCAGCGGGAAGAACATCAGGCCCCACAGAACCATCGAAAAATTGCTCGCAAGAGGTCGGGCAATCCCCCACAGCATCAGTGTTCGCACTGTCACCCATTGGGCCGATCCAAGGTTGCCCGGTGCTTGTGGCACAACTGCGCTCAAGTGCAGCAGGACCATCATCGTAATAGATGCCGGCCATGGTACCGGGAGATCGAACGCCCTCACAACGGCGTAGACGGGAATCACCTGTACCAGCAGGTATAAGCCGCTAACGAAGAACGAATAGTACAGGTACCGGGAATGTCCGATCAAGTGCAAGTCGTCGATCAGCGTGTTAAACCACGCCGGGGGCTGAATATCAAAAAACAAACTAATGCTCTGCTTCCGGGCATACATGCCGTAGCTTAGGATCAGCGCGAGCGCGACCACCATTAACCCAAGCATGTAGCCGCCTTTGATTAAGACCGGCGGCAATTTCCCGATCCTCAGCGCCACGAAAAAACTCGCCACCAGCCAAACACCATCGAAAATGCGCTCGATCAGCGCGGAGGCAAACGTCACCGACAGCGGAATCTGCGACGAGCGAGAAACCATGAAACAGCGAATCAACTCGCCGGCACGAAGGGGGAGGATTTCGTTAACATACAAACCTGTATAGATGGCTCGCATCAGTCGCCAGAAGGGAACGCTCTGGATGGGCCGCAAAAGAAGCTCCCAACGCCAGCCTTGAACCAGGAATACCAGCACATCGGAGAGAATCGCGATGGTCACCCATGCCCAATGCATGCGCCGCATTTCCCCCCAGAAACGCGGCAGGTCCATCCCGTGCAGGACCCACGCGATGCAAACCAGCGAGAACACGCAGGTGGCGATGATGATGATCCATGACCGTACCTGCCGGGAGCGTTCCGACGCGATATTGGGCACAGATGGGGCGCTCACGCGACCATGATATCGTCGCGCTGTCCAGCGTGCGGAAAGCAACCCGCAGTTCCCCACAGGCCGTAACACCAACTTCGATACACTCGGGTTTGACGGTGGCCGGAGGCTCAAAATCGGCGCGCCGCCACCCCTGCGTTTCTGAATGGGCGACGAGTCTTCGAGGACGGACCTGGATGATCAGAATTCAAAAAGTAGCAGTGTTGGGCGCTGGAACCATGGGCTCTCGGATTGCGGCCCACCTCGCGAATGCCGGTATCCAGGTGCGGCTCCTGGACCTTCCCGCGGAGGGCGCCGATCGAAACGCAATTGCAAAGAAGGGCATTGAGACCACCTTCCTGCAAAGGCCGCCCGCGTTCTTCACCAGTGCCGGGGTCCGGTTGATTGAGGCAGGCAACTTCGAGGACGACCTTCCAAACCTAGCCGATTGCCAGTGGATTATTGAGGCGGTCACGGAGAATCTGGAGATCAAGCGTGCCCTCTGGAGCAATGTCGCACGTCATTGCCACAGCCGCGCCATTCTGTCCACCAACACCAGCGGCATCCGCTTGGCGGAAATCTCGCGTGATTTCACGGCGGACTTCCAGAAGCGCTTCCTGGGTGCCCATTTCTTTAACCCGCCGCGCTATTTGCACCTTCTGGAACTGATCCCTGGACCGGCCACCGATCCGGAAATCCTGAGTTTCGTCCAGCACTTTGCCGAGCGTTCACTCGGTAAAGGCGTGGTGCTTTGCAAGGACACACCGAACTTTGTTGCCAACCGTATCGGCAGCTTTCTCGGGGCCGCCGTGCACCGTGCCATGGTTGAGTTTGATCTGAGCATCGAAGAAGTAGACGCTCTAACTGGGCCGCTCATCGGAATTCCCAAAAGCGCTACCTTCCGGCTGCTCGACATAGTTGGCTTGGACGTCTGGCACTTCGTATCCAGCAATCTCTATGAAGCCGCAGGCGACGACCCATGGCGCGAGTGGTTCGTGTCGCCGCCGTTCATGGCGAAGATGGTGGAGAATGCCTGGCTCGGCGAGAAGCGCGGCCAGGGTTTCTATAAACGCGTCGGGCCGGATAAACAGATCCACGTCATCGACTGGAAGACCTTCGAATATCAGCCCGCTAAGAAGCCCAGGTTTGAGAGCGTGGAGGCGACCAAGCCAATCGCCGGCTTTGGCGACCGCCTGCGTGCCCTCATCTCCGGTGACGATCGGGTGGGCCGCTTCCTCTGGAGCGTGCTGCGTTCTTACTTCGAATACTCGGCCGCCATGGTCGGCGTGATCTCCGACCGCATCGTCGAAATCGACCGCGCCATGCGCTGGGGCTACGGCCACCGACTCGGCCCGTTCGAACTCTGGGACGCATTGGAGTTTGGCACGGTCACCCCTCGAATGCAGGCGGAACAATGTCGCCTGCCGGACTCTATCTCAAACATGTTGTCCGAGGGAGCGCGCTCTTTCTACCGGCCGGCCGACCAACACGGCTTCCCGCGCACTGAATACTTCGACATTCCGCACGGCATCTATGCTCCCCTCGAACCACGGCCCAACGTCATCGTGCTCAGCGAGCTCAAACGCGCCCGGGGCAAAGTCGCCGGAAACGCTGGCGCCTCGCTGATTGATTTGGGCGACGGGGTCTTGTGCCTGGAGTTCCACAGCAAGATGAACGCCATCGGCGAAGACGCGTTACAAATGGTCGACCACGGCGTGTCGCTTCTCGAGTCGCAGTTTGAGGCGATGGTGATTGCCAATCAGGGCGAGAACTTCAGTGTTGGCGCCAATCTGGTGCTCTTGCTGATCGCGGCGCAAGAAGAAGACTTCCACGGCATCTCCGCCATGATTCATCACTTCCAGCAAAGTATGCTGCGGATCAAGTACGCTCCGCGCCCCGTTGTTGCCGCGGCCTTTTCCCGTGCGTTGGGGGGCGGCTGCGAGGTGGTGCTCCAGAGCCATCGCGTCCAAGCCTCGGCCGAGCTTTACATGGGCCTGGTGGAGGTCGGCGTGGGCCTGATTCCCGCGGCCGGCGGCTGCAAAGAAATGGTGCTGCGCTCTGACGATCCCTCGAAAGCGTTTGAGCTCATCGGGCAAGCAAAAGTCTCCTCGAGCGCGCCCGACGCCCGGCAGCTTGGCTATCTTCGGGACCAGGACGCGATCTCCATGAATCCTGAGTTCCTCATCGACGACGCCAAGCGATTCGCACTCGCCTTGTCGTCGGAGTACCGCCCGGGTGCGCCGCGTACCGACGTTGTCGTTGGAGGAGAGCCCGCCTACGCGAAGATGCGGTTGGCTGCGTGGTCACTCCATGAGAGCGGCATGATCAGCGCGCACGACCTCACTATTGGCGAAAAGCTCGCTTTTGTCCTGAGCGGCGGCCGTGTCGCCGCCGGCACCGTGGTCAGCGAGCAATACCTGCTTGATCTTGAGCGCGAAGTGTTTCTCAGTCTCTGCGGAATGCGCAAGTCACAGGACCGAATCCAGCACATGTTGAAGAGCGGCAAGCCGCTTAGAAACTAGACTCCGGAGGGAATGGACCATGGAAAAGGCAGTCATCGTTGATTGCGTGCGGACTCCGGTTGGGAAAGCCCCGCGCGGGTCGTTGCGCACTGTGCGGCCCGACGATCTAGCCGCAGTCACCATTCGTGCGCTCACAACCCTTTACCCCCAGATCCCTGCAGAGGACATCGACGACGTGATCCTCGGCTGCGCCATGCCGGAGGCCGAGGCCGGCTTGAATATGGCCCGGATTGCCGGTCTGCGCGCCGGGTTACCCGATTGCGTGCCAGGCATGACCATCAACCGCTTCTGCTCATCGGGACTGCAGGCCATCGCGCTCGCTGCGGAACGCATCCAGGCCGGTGCTGCCCGGGCGATTCTTGCCGGCGGCAGCGAATCCATGAGCATGTTGCCGCGGGCCGGTCATAACTTTTCGCCCAATCCTCACTTGGTGGATCACCGCCCCGAGGCCTATATGGGTATGGGGCAAACCGCCGAGCGCCTTTATCGGGGCTTTTCGATCTCCCGCGAAGATCAGGACGCGTTCTCGCTGCGTAGCCATCAGAACGCACTGGCCGCTCAAGCCACAGGCCGTTTCGCCGATGAAATTGTACCGGTTGAGGTGACCCAAAAGCAATTTGAAAACGGGGCCGCCGTCACTCGCAACTTCGAATTTCGCCAGGACGAGGGCCCACGCGCCGACACCTCCTTAGAGGCCCTCGCCAAGTTGAAGCCGGCATTCCATGCCAAGGGCTCGGTCACTGCAGGCAACTCCTCGCAAACCAGTGACGGCGCAGCGATGGCGCTCGTCACGTCCATGCGTTATGCCCGAAAATCCGGATTGCGGCCTATGGCGCGGTTTGTCAGCTTTGCGGTGGCAGGTGTCCCACCCAGTGTGATGGGCATCGGCCCCGTCGTGGCCATTCCGAAGGCCCTGGCCCTGGCCGGCCTGTCGCTCAAAGACATCGGACTCATCGAACTGAACGAAGCATTTGCCGTGCAGGCGCTGGCAGTCATCCGCAAGGCGGGCCTTGATGAGAGTCTTGTCAACGTAAATGGGGGCGCCATCGCACTGGGCCATCCGCTGGGTTGCACCGGCGCCAAGCTGACCGCCACGCTGTTGCGCGAAATGCGCCGCCGCTCCGTTCAGTTCGGCTTGGTCACCATGTGCGTGGGCGGTGGCCAAGGCGCCGCGGGCATTTTCGAACTCTTGTAGAGCAAACTGTTGTAGTGTTGACTAGTGCCAAGTTGCACAAACGTGCGCACAGGGCTTCGGAGATGGAATGAAAGCTCCAGCACAGAACCGCGCGCGTCAGCAAGCGGACCTTAACGAAGCCGTGACCGTTAGGGAGCGGTGTTCGAGGGTTTTCCGAGCCGTGACCCTTAGGGAGCGGTGTTCGAGGGTTTTCCGAGCCGTGACCGTAAGCGAGCGGTACTTGAGTTCAGGAGGGTTGTATGGCGACAATTACTGCTCCCGCCGGGAGCACCCTGCGCGGTGGTGAGTTCCTCCTCTGCGCTACCGGCGCCGGCGATGTCTTCACTCCCGAAGACTTCACTGAGGAACATCGGGCCATCGCCCGCACAACCGAAGAGTTCTGGCAGTCGGAAGTCGTTCCGAAGTTGGAAGCGATTCAACATCAGGAAGCCGGCGTAGCGGTCGCGTTGCTTCGCAAGTCCGCCGAGCTCGGTCTCACTAGCGTCGTCATTCCGGAAGAGTACGGCGGCATGGGCATGGATTTCACGTCCATGATGATCGTGGCGGAAGGGGTCGCGAAGGACGGTTCGTATTCCGCCTGGCACGGCGCACATACGGGCATCGGCACCTTGCCGATTCTGTTCTTCGGTACCGAGGAGCAGAAACACCGCTACCTCCCGAAGCTCGCTACCTGCGAGATGGTTGCCGCCTACTGCCTGAGCGAAGCCCATGCCGGGTCCGATGCTCTCGCGGCCCGCACCACCGCCCAACTAACGCCCGACGGCAACTACTACCTGCTCAATGGCCAGAAGATGTGGATCACGAACGGCGGCGCCGCCGATCTCTACACCGTCTTCGCCAAAGTCGATGGCAAACTGACCGCATTCCTGGTCGAACGCAGCTTCGCCGGCGTCAAACAAGGCGCTGAAGAAAGGAAGATGGGCATCAAGGGCAGCTCCACCTGCGCGCTTTTCCTGGACAACGTGCCCGTGCCGGTCGAGAACCTGCTTGGCGAGGTGGGCCGCGGACACATCATCGCTTTCAATATTCTCAATCTGGGCCGGCTCAAACTCGGCCCCTTCGCAGTGGGCGGCGCGAAAAACGTTCTCGCCGCTTCGCTCTCCTACGCTCAGGAACGGGTCGCGTTCGGCAAGCCCATCAGCCAGTTTGGAATGATCCAGCAGAAACTCGCACAGATGGCTACTTATCTCTTTGCCGCCGAATCGATGAGTTACCGGGTCGAGGGCATGGTGAGTCAGGTCGCGGGCCAGCTCAACTGGCAGGATCCTGAAGCGGGCGCTCGCATCTTGAAAGCCGCGGAAGAGTACGCCATCGAATGCTCGTTCGTGAAAGTTTTTGCCTCGGAGATGCTCGATTTCGTTGTGGATGAAGGCGTGCAAATCCACGGCGGATATGGCTACCACCAGGATTTCGCCGTCGAGCGGGCTTATCGCGATTCCCGCATCAACCGGATTTTCGAGGGCACCAACGAGATCAATCGCCTGCTGGCCACCGGTATGCTCTTGAAGCGCGCCCAGAAGAAGCAATTGCCGTTGATCGAGGCGGTTGTCAAACTCCAAGGACAATTGCTGGAGCCACTCTCAGCGGCAGGCGCCTCGCAAAACTCGCCGGAACAACTACAGGTTGAACAAGCGAAGAAGGTGGCGCTTCTGCTTCTCGGGCTGGCCTATCAACAGTTCGGCGCCGCCATTGAGGAGCAACAGGAAGTGCTCGCCGGCATCAGCGACGTAATGATGAACGCCTTCGCGCTCGAATCCGTTGTGTTGCGCGCCGCGAAAATGGCTGCGCGCGGCGCTGGGCGTAACGCCGCCGCCTACGTGACCTTGTTTGCCCACGAGGCCATGAATACCATTGATCGCGCTGCCACCGACGTAATAGCTTTTTGCTCGGAGGGCGATAGCCGGCGCACCAACCTGGCGGTGTTGCGCAAACTCACCAGGCGCGACGTACCCAATACGATCGAGGTTCGCCGCGACCTAGCCAAGCGCCTCCTGGAGGCGAGACGCTATATCGCTTGACACTCCGGCTAGAATAAACGAGTGCCCGCCGCCGCTCACGTAGAACAGCACTTCACCTCCTCGGAGGTCATTCGCGACATCGTCATCGGCATGTCGGACGGACTCACTGTGCCATTTGCCCTCGCCGCGGGGCTTTCGGGCGC